>MDSW01188476.1_pt1 | contig 354776 bp, 302 predicted proteins | sample 811171 | NCBI WGS metagenome assembly MDSW01 (sample SAMN05326641, study PRJNA326480) | marine metagenome | isolation source: seawater | place: Atlantic Ocean: North West | collected 2012 | reverse complement strand
GGCTGATTTGCTGGAAAAAGTAAAAGGTATCATCGTAGAACAGCTCGGAGTAGATGAAAGCGAAGTTACTCCCGAGGCTCACTTCATCGATGACCTGGGCGCTGACTCTCTGGATACTGTAGAGCTGGTAATGGCTCTGGAGGAAGAATTCGGTGTTGAAATCTCTGACGAAGACGCTGAAAAAATCCAGACTGTTGGTGATGTAATCAAATACATCGAAGAGCATCAAAGCTAATCCAGGTTTCCTGGAAAACATTGGAAGGAGGCCGTTTATCCGCCTCAATTCTCGATTCAGCCTTCGGGCCATTGAACAATTGAGAAGATAACCGGCCTTCTTCACTATTTTTTTCGCAGGCCTCTGGCCCTGCATTTCCTGACAAAGTGTTACTGAATCAACTCACCATTCCATTCGGAGCGCGGTAATGAGCCGTTCTGAAGGGCACCTGGAGCCCGCCAGAATTAAAGAGTTAAATGAGTTCTGCGAGCGAAACGGGATCCGATTCAAAGACACCAAACTGCTCAATCAATCCCTGACCCACAGTTCCTTTGCCAAGGAGCCCGGGCGATCCCACAAAGACAATCAGAGACTGGAGTATCTGGGAGACTCTGTACTTGGCTTCATCGTAAACGAATTCCTGTATCGCAAATATCCTGACTATCAAGAAGGAATGCTGGCGCGGATCAAATCTGCCGCAGTGTCTGAAAAAACCCTGTCCGGTGCGGCTCGAGCCATTCGCCTGGGTTCGGTGCTGCGCATGAGCCGCGGCGAGCGCAACAGTGGCGGTTCCCGACGGCCGTCCAACCTGGCCGATGGATTCGAGGCTTTAATCGCAGCGATCTATCTGGACCGGGGGATTTCCACCACTCGAAAGTTCGTTTTAAACCTTCTACAGAAAAAGATCGAATCCCTGAGTAAACCGGGTAAGGCCCTGGATCCTAAATCGGCCCTGCAGGAAATGATCCAGAAAAGAAGTCATACCATTCCTGTTTATGAGCTGGTGAACCAGGGCGGTCCGGATCATAAGCGAGAGTTTACCTGCAGGGTAATGGTGCAGGGACTTGAAATCGCTCGAGGCCAGGGAAGCTCCAGGAAACGAGCCGAGCAACAGGCCGCCCAGCGAGCTCTTGAAAAGCTTCGGGATCCATGACAGGCCACCGGTCAAATAGCTCTTGAAATCGCTGGAAATGGAGGACTGGTGGGGGCCTCAGTAATTCCTGAAAATGCTGGAAAGGCCGGAAACGCGGTGGTACTATCAGCAGCTCTTGAGAACTCTGGAATTACAGTAACTGCGGCGCTTATACACTTCCATTGATATGAAAAATCCCGGCTCAGCAGGCTGCCAGAAATAACTCTCTCATTAGTTTTGGTTGTAGGGTCCGATGGCTGCAAGGACATGGAACCATGGTCATTTCCACCGAGCCTTTTGAATCGGACCGTCTGCATTTAAAACCGGGAAGCGAGGAAACTCAGTCCACAGACTACTCCATAGTTCTGTCCAGGGACTTTGCCAGCCCCCTGAAGGGGGGGGACTCCCTATCGCAGCGTCTCGAATCCTTCCGACCATCCCGAATATTTATTCTTACCGAAAGCAATCTAAAGTCCTATGCCGAGAAACTGGAAGCTTCCCTGGACCTTTCGGTGCCCGTGCAGATCATTTATTTCCAGGGCGGAGAAACTTCCAAACATCTGGATCAACTGGGCCCTGTATTCAATGCAATCATCGAAGGTGGAGTGGATCGAAAGAGTTTGCTAATTGCCCTGGGCGGTGGCGTTGTTGGAGATTTCGCAGGCTTTGTGGCCGCTACCATTCTTCGCGGAATTCCTTTTATTCAGATTCCTACGACACTTCTGGCCATGGTAGATTCTTCGGTGGGCGGCAAGGTGGCTGTCAATACCGGTAGAGGAAAGAACATGGTGGGTGCTTTTTATCATCCTCGTCTGGTATGGTGCAACCTTTCCACTCTGGATACATTGCCGGATGCGGAATGGTCCTGCGGTCTGGCTGAGATGGCCAAACATGCAATGCTGGAAAGCTCCGGAAAACTGCGACAGGCCCTGGTGGATTCAGCAGATTCCATTCGCAGCCCGGAGACTCTGGCCCCCAGGATAATTGAATCCATGGCTGTCAAAGCCTATGTTGTTGCAAGAGATGAAAAAGAAGCCGGACTTCGCGCCTGTCTGAACCTGGGACATACCACCGCCCATGGAATTGAATCGCTTACGGATTATGGTCGTTTCTCCCATGGCCAGGCTGTGAGCCGAGGCCTGGTCACAGCCATGTTGCTTTCCAGGGATCGTGGCTATGCCAGCGAAATCGTCGAGGCAAACCTCAGGATGATGGAGATGCTGAAGCTACCCATGGATACGGCCGGCCTGGAAGCGAAGGATCTATGGAACCATATGAAATATGATAAGAAGAACGTGGATGGGGAGATTCGATTCGTTCTGTTTGGTCGGGATGGGCTGGAGCTTTCTGTGCCGGTGGAATTTGAACAATTTGAGAAAGCATGGAAGGAGCAGAAAGCAAGTAGAGGTTAATAGATTCTCGCTTGATCTTTTGACCTGAAACCGCATCAATGCAGGTATGGAAAAGCTCACTGCAAGAAATTCGGAGGAAGGAAAGAATACTCTTCTGGTGCTTCAAGGACCCAATCTGAATCTTCTGGGTGAGCGCGAAACCGAGATCTATGGCACAGATACTCTGGACTCCCTGCATCTAAAGCTGGAAGAGCATGGACGAAAGCTGGGGGTCCGTCTGGATTATTTTCAGTCAAACCACGAAGGTCGCATTGTCGATCGAATTCAACAGGCTCGCCTGGAGCCGGTGGCTGGAATCATTATCAATGCTGCAGGCTTCACTCATACTTCAGTGGCCATACGGGATGCAATTCTTGGAGTGAATCTTCCGTTTATCGAGGTTCATATTTCCAATGTATATTCCAGGGAGTCCTTTCGCCATCAATCCTATTTAAGCGATATTTCTTCTGGAGTGATTGTGGGTCTGGGAACCGGCGGTTACAGACTGGCTATGGATGCTCTGGTATCTCAGCTCATTCGTGCAGGAGTTCTTTCCGGACAGGACCCTCTGGCCTGATTCAACGTGGAAAGAAAATCTAGAATGGAGTCCTACCGGGAAAGGGTTCGAGATCTGATTCGTGAGTCTGAGTACGGCCAGGCATTTCGAGAGATTCGCAGCGAACTGGAAAGCCAGAAAAGCGAGAGCTCCGTTCCTCAGAAGCGAGCCTGGTCTCTGTACTTTGCATGCATTTCTTTGTTTGGACTGGGACATGTGCAGCAGGCTCGTCGCTACTACCAGGAGCTTCTGGAAGTGGCCGGAGATTCTGTTAGCAGTCGCTACATCCAGGCCTATCTGGAACTACAATCCAGAAAACCGGAAGAAGCTCTGGTAACTCTAACTTCCATTCTGGAACTGGATCCATCCGACACGCGATGTGATGCCTTAATCGAGCAATTAAAAGAGGCACCGGATTCTCTGGCTGAATACAGTCGCAAAAGAGCAGGTATCCTGGATTTCTTTCCTGGCATCGCGCCCGAGCACCGGGCCGGAGGCGAAACCGATCCCCACTTCAGCTCCGGAGTTCAAAGCTCGGGCAAGGCTCGTGATAATGAGTCTTCCAGTGACAGGGGAAAGGGCCGGCTCAATCCTATCGGTCTGAAATCCCGTGATGGTGAGCGAAACGAAGATTACTATGCGAAGCCGGAAAGAAAAGGGATTCCCACCTGGGTTATTGTAGCAATTTCCATCCTGGCTCTGGGGCTGGCAGCTGTCGCTGGCTGGAAGATGATGACATCCAGCGACGATCCTCTGATGGACTCCGATCTGCCCCGACCTCCCGGGCACAGTACCGTATTGCCGGAGGCGGCCGGGGAATTTAGTTACTTCTATGATAGCAAGGATCGAGCCGTGGAGGATTATGAAAAGGCCAGGCTGGCTATTGAAGACGGTCGAGTGAACCAGGCTCGCAAGATGCTGGGCCGGCTGGAGCGATCCAACGTAGACTTTGTATTCAAGGAACGGGCCAAAACATTGAGACAATCCATTCCACTGCCCAGAATGGAGGACTTCACTGATTCTGTGACCATGGGAGAGATTGAAAGCGATCCCTACAGTTACAGGGATGCAGTATTTCTATGGCAGGGAACGGTGGAAACCTCCAGGCTCTCTCCTACCGGGGCGGATCTCAAGATGAGGCTCAAAGAAAGGGATGAATCGGTGCTTCTTCGATATAGCGGCGGAAATTCCGAAATCATGGACGGACTGAAGGAACTGGAGGCCGGGCATGACATCACTGTATTTGGGCGAGTGCTATCCTCGGATGAAGGCAGCAATATGATGTTTCAGCTTCTGGATTTTCGACCGGGCCGTTGAACCGGGGCTTGACAACTCCAGGTTTCCAGTGTTCTATAGTAGAGTGGCATGGAGCCGGGGGAAACGGGCTGCGAGTTGACCTGCGATTGTGGAACAGTCTGGATCGCTGGTTCCAGGAATGGCCTGACTGCCGGATTCAGAAATAGCAGGGTCGCAATGGGGAAGGATCCTTTTTTGGGCCTGGAAGTCAGGTTACTGGCGCAGAGCCAGGGATTCGAGTTCCCTGCAACTGCCTGAAACTCCTTGAAGTGCAAAAATAGTGCAATTCTAGCTGTTATCTGCCATAAAGTTTTTCATCCCATTTCCGAAGGAAGTAAGGGAGGCCTGATATGATTGGCTCAGTAGGAACATCAAATCTATCAGCGTATGTGCCCCGAGAGGGCACTGAGAGGCCCGTTGCATCCAGTCAAAACCAGCCGGATCTAATGCCCATGCGGCGTCCCGGTGAGGAGCTGCACGCTTCCAGAAAAGTCTCCGAGAATCAACCGGAAGAATCCAGGAAAGAAGTGAAGAAGGATCCAGAATTTCTGCTTCACCATACCCGGGCTACTCTGGAAGAGAGAATGAAGCAGGTGCTAAGCGAGCATGACATCAAGATGCTACTCTATATGACTGCACCGCTGCCTCGCACAGCAGATACTATGCCCGAGCCTGGCCAGCTTTTTGACGTAACTGGCTGAGTACTCTGACGCAGCAGATTTCCTGGAATTTGGATGGGTGGCTAGTTGGGTCGTCGAAAGCCCCACCATTGCTCTGCAAATATCAGAGTCTGGTAGCTCTGATGAGATTAAGGGATAAAAGAGTTCCGCCGTTGCGGAAAGGAAAAGAGGTCAGTGCCTGATGGCACCGACCTTATTTAGCTTCAAGTTCAGCTTTTCTGGCATTCAGTGCCTGAGCATACTGGCTGGTATCGCCCTTCATATGCTCCTGAGTCTTCTTGATAGCATCGTTGATTTCTTGTAGAGTCATTCGATTGATTTTCTTGTTCTTCTTTTGCTCTTCCGCTTCCGCCATTGCCGGGCCCTCCAAAAAGGTCAGAGTTTCTACGACGATCAGGAAAACAAGCAGAATCAGCCCGGGATCGGCTCCTTTGCGAGGTTCGGTGAAGAGCCTCGCAAAGGAGATCAGGGAGAGTCTATTGGAAGATGGGGCCTGTAGCACAGGGCCCAGGTCAGACCGTTGCTACAAGGAGCCTGAGTCGGACTCCGCAGAGAGCCCCCTACCGGTTGCGACAAGGAGCCTCGGCCGGACTCCGCAGAGAGCCCGGACTAATGGTCTCCAGGATCAATGGCCTCTGGGATGACAATTTCGGTAGATATCTCTTAGCCGGTTTTTGCTCACCGAGGTATAGATCTGAGTGGTGGACAGACTACTATGACCCAGCATCTCCTGTACAGCCCGGATGTCTGCACCTTCGTTCAGTAGATCCGTGGCAAAGGAATGCCTCAGTTTGTGCGGATGCAATTTGCTCAGTCCCAGCTGACGGGCATACTTTTGCATTCTATCCCTGACTCCGCGATCTGTTAATGGGCCACCTCTGGCGTTGCAGAACAGGGCTCCGTTGGCCGGTCTCAACTGAGGGCGAAGCTTCATATATTTTGAAAGAGCGACCCTGGCTTCCTCGCCAACAAATACGATCCGTTGCTTTCGGCCCTTTCCCGTGATCTTGATTCGGTCTGGCAGGTTTTCAACGTCTTCCAGCTCCAGGGAAAGCAACTCTGAAATTCTCATTCCGGTGGAATAAAGCACTTCGAATATGGCCCGATCCCGAAATTGCACTGCTTCGCCCACATCTTTGCGCAATCTTCGATTGGGTTCTGATGTCTCGGTGGGAGCTTCCAGTACCTCCTCCAGTTCTCCGGGACGCAGAACACCCGGTAATGCTCTGTAGAATCTGGGTGAGGGCAGGTCTCTGGCCGGGTTGGACTGAATCTTTCCCTGTTTCATAAGCTGCCGAAAGAACAGTCGAAGCGTCGACAGTTTGCGGGCCTGGCTGCGCGCAGATAGCTTTCTATGATTGCTCTTACCTGTAACAGCTTCTGGATTGCTCTTCAAAGGATTTCTTGCAAAGTCCACGCCGGTGCGAGCGGTAAAAAAGGATCTCAGGATACGAGCATCGCACTGCTCTGGATGCAGTTGTTCTTTTTGAAGGAATAGAAGGAATTCTTCAAGATCGGCAAGATAGGCCCGTACACTATGGGGGGAAAGATCTCTTTCTACCTCCAGGTTGGTTCTAAAGCTCTGTAGATAGTTCTGGTATTCTTCCGCAACGGCCACGTTTCCATTTTCGGCAGATACAGTGGTACCCTGGAGCCCGTACCCGGCATTTTCCGGGATTCACCGGCGCCAAATAGATGGGACTGCCAGAAAAGAGAGCTCTGCCAGCAAGAATATCTACGAAGATTTCAGAAATGACTTCAGCTTTTCGCGCAGGTTATGCACATCTTCCAGAAATTCCATTCTGGGTTCTTCAGGCGATAGGATCTCGATGGACTCACCAAAGGAGCGGATGACTTCCCGAAACCAGGCTCTGTCTCGAATGGAACACCGGGCTTTTTTCCAGCCCTTGCGATCCGGATAATCCTCCACTGAAGTGAGACTGACGATTCTTTCCAGGTTCTTTTGAACGGAACCCCGAAATACTACCGTGGCCTCTTCCGAGCTCTCCAGAGGATTCTTGATGTAGGAATTCCTTATCATGGATGCCAGATCGGAAGGAGGTTCCTTGCTTCGGGTTTGATCCAGTATCTTGATTTCACCGGCTCGATCCAGGCGAAAATACCTGGGGGCTTCTCTGGTTTGATCCCAGCCTACCAGATACATAAGTCCAACATGAGTTACCACGGCCCAGGGATCCACGAAGCGAGTTTCCATGGACTGCTGATTTCGATCAGGATAGAGAAATTCAACAGTCTTCTTTTGACTCAGTGCTTCCTCGATGGATCGTCGGCTTTCATCGGCAGTGGGTGGTTTCTCAAAGATTACCTGAGTTTTTCCCAGGCTTTCCAGAACACCGCTTAACTCCTCCTGGTTCAGTCCCTGATCGGTGCGAAAGGACAGGTCCTTTTGAATTGCATCCATCAAATCCGACCATTCTGCGGCCGAAAGAGCCAGTGGACGTTCCATGCCCTGCGGAAATTCCAGAGTTACCTCATCGCCTTCAATTGCGATATCAACGTAATCCCCCGGAGAAAAGGGAGGAACTCCCAGCATGATCAGGTTATCCAGATCCTCGGTGAATTTCTTTCGATCTCTGTATCCGCTGAGGGACATGAGCTTTTCAATTTTGATTCCCGGATTCGCATGGATTACAGGAATTAAAGAAATCAGCCGTTTGAGTTTATCGGGAGTGGGCATACTAACTGTACAGCTCCTGGATTTCCTGAAGGAAATCGTTCATACGCGAAGCAGACTGGGAATCCATGCGAATCAGTGCCTCCGGTCTCTGTAGAATCCATCGAAAAAGTGCTCGCTCATTGGTTGTCTGGATTCGGTAGGTTTCGCCTTCCTTGCTTACTTTGTCCTCGGGCATTCCGGAAAGAAAGTTGGAAAACATGGGAGCAAAGTCCTGAGAGATCTCCAACTCTATGGAATGACCTTCGTGAATCTGAATCCCCAGAGGATGCAGCGACATGGATTTAAGGTCGAAGTTCCTGTCTGGCTTGAAGGTAGCCTCGCTCATTTCCAGGGTATGGAATCTTTCCAGATAATAAAAACGCACCTCGCCGCTTTCCCTGGATCGAGCCACCAGGCACCATCGGCCACGGTAATAGATTAATCCGCGACTTTCCAGGGTTCTTTTCTCTCTGCCTCCGGACGCTGGCTCATATTGACCCAGCAGGACCCTGGATTTCATCAAGGCTTCCTGGACGGTATTTAGATGCGAAGATATTTGTGGATCACCCTGGTTTTCCAGAACGGGGCTCTGGCCAGGTAAGTCTCCCGGCAAATTGTTGTAGAACAGTTTGATGTAGATGGATGTCAGGTTCTCTCTGCGATCGCCGTCCGATTCAGACTCAAGAGCACGCAGAAGGAGGGAAGCCAGGGATTCTCGCTGCCGTGGGCTAAGTGTAATTCGATCCAGATGTTCCGGGGCATCCTCCGGAATGTAGATATGGCTGTCTGCCATGCCCACTCGATCGGGCATCGCTTCACCGGGAGAGTAATGCTTCAGTTTCAGTCCCAGCTTCTTTAGATCTTCTTTATCCCTTTCGAACTTTCTACGGGCGGACTCCGGTCCTCCAGTATAGGCCAGAGGCATAAGAGTTCGAATCTCTTCAAAGCTCAGTCCACCTGGCCTTTGCAGAAACGTGAGGTACAGACATCCCAGACGTTCTGACTTGGGCATTCGATCTGTTTCCTGCATATCCATAATCTAAATCGGTATTGATTCCTGAGTTTGATATGTGCTCATGGGGCCATGGGTTTCTACGGCCGTGGCCTCAGCATTGTTATCCGCATGTTCAGAGGCCTCCGCTCCTATGGCAAGCATTCCCGAATAATGCTGAATGGTCGTGAGGCTCTGAGGGTGCTTCCTGAATCTGGCTCAATACGGGGAACTTTGCTGGCAGTCCATGGAATGACCGCAAAAGGAAATGAGGATTCCAGGATTCATGTTCTGGCAAGCGCCTTTGCTGCCAACGGGTACGAAGTCATTTTACCAGACTACAAAGAAATTAGAAGCCTTACTATAGATCCCAGAAGCATTGAGTTTATGGAAGATGATTTGATGTCTCTGGCCGAGCTGGACGATCGAGGACCGGTGGGAGTTTTCTCTGCATCATTTTCCGGTTCCCTGGCCATGGTGGCGGCTTCCGGGAAGGCTGCCAGCTCAGTGAAATCCATGTTACTGGTGGGCCCCTTTGGCCATGTGATGTCTGTTGTGGAGCATCTGTTTGATGCTGAAGATCGGGATCCCTATGGATTCTTTGTGGTACTCAAGAATTTCCTTCCCGGCAGTAGCAAGAAGACCATAGCATTGAGGCATTGTTTCGAACAGGCTGCTCTGGACAACGGGCTGCAGCGAAATCCACGGCAATTGCCAGGGGCGCTGGCGGAAGTCAGTCCTGCCATTCGTAAAGAGTTCTATCGAATCCTGCATGACGGAGCCTACAGACGAGAAACGAAAGACCGGATCTTGAATGATCCCCGTTGCAAGCGAATCGCTCAAAGAATTGATGTTATTCAGCATTGTCCCGATATTAAGGCCGCCATTACATTGATCCATGGAGACAGAGATAATGTAATTCCTCCGGGAGAATCCAGGTTACTATTCGACCATCTACGAGACCATGTTCCGGCCCGGGTTTGTTTTACTCCATTGATCTCCCATGGAACGGTGCAGTTTGGCCTGGATCTGCCGCTTAGAGTGCACCAGGTGGTATCTACTATGTCTTCCTTTCTGCAGGAACTGGAAGCACCAATCAAATAAGCTGCAATAAGCCGCGGTTGCCAGCTCATTAAAGCGGGTGCGATTCAAAGGCCAGTTAGTCTAGATGCGTCCTGATGGGATGCCGAATTGGCCACATTGTTGGGTTCCAATGGATTCTGAGGGCCCTGGCAGTGTGCACGATCTGAAAGCGCTTTAAACAGTCAGTGGAGATTAACTGCGCAGCTATTCCGGACTATGCAGAGGGCGGATGCCTGTTTTCCGGAATTCCAGATATTCCTGAATGATTCGGCTATGATCGAAAGCCAGCTCATAGGATTGCAGTTCAGCCTCGGCCACAACTACTACAGCTGCGGCATCATCGCCGGCCACCGGTCTCTGGTCTGCATGGGCCAGAAACACCACCGACATGGTATGCCGCCTGGGATCTCGTGCTGGATCGGAATAAACGTAGAAAAGTTCATCCAGAGTGATATGCAGTCCCGTTTCTTCCCGGGCTTCTCGAATGGCTGCTTTTTCTACTGGCTCCCATTCATCTACAAAACCTCCGGGCAGGGCATAGCCATGCGGAGGATTCTTTCTTTCGATGAGTACAATTCCGTCGGAAAGTCGGATGATCAGGTCTACAGTGGGTACCGGGTTCCGGTATTCCATGTTATTTCTTTTCTGGATCGGTGACTTTGAGCTTCACTTTGGTTTTCCAGGGACGGTACGGGGCCAGGGCCTCCATCCGTTTCTCTGGAACATAGAAGATTCGCTCGCCGTATTTTACGATGATGCCTTTGTAATGGGCAAAACGGGTCTGGTGGTCAATCAGTCCTACTTCCTCAACAGCATTCCAGTTTTCGCAGGTTTTCAGTACCGGGATATGCCTTAGATGTAGCTCACGTACAGTACCGTTCTTTACAGAGTCACGTAGAACCTTTTCCCATTCCATACCGGATTACACTGGTCCTCGTGCTGCTATTTTGTAAAGTAATTTAGAACCGGGTTCCTTGCTGCCGTAGCCTCATCAATCCGCGTAACAAACGCTCGGTGAGGGGCCGCAGACAGATCCGAATCACCTGCCTGCATTCTAGCTGCAATGTCCTTCATCACTTCAGAGAAATGATCCAGGGTTTCCGGACTTTCGGATTCTGTGGGCTCGATCATGATGGCCCCATGCACGCTGAGCGGAAAGTACACAGTTGGCGGATGGTAACCGTAGTCGATAAGGGCTTTGGCCAGATCCATGGTGGAAAACCCGGTCTTCTTTTGTTTCGAATCGCTGAATACCACCTCATGCATGGAGTCATTGTCCGATGCCAGTTGAAATTGCTCTTCCAGGTTTTTACGTACAATGTTGGCATTCAATACTGCATGCTCTGCGATGGCTCCCATCTGATTTCCATGACTGCGAATAAATATGCAGGCTCTTAGTAGCACACCAAAATGTCCCAGTCCGGATTTCATTCTGCCAATGCTAAATTCTGCGGACTCAAGAGCATAGCTTTCATCTTTCGCGCGTGTTACCTGAGGGCCAGGCAGAAAATCTTTCAGTCGATCGGATACAACTACCGCTGCACCACCGGGACCACCGCCACCATGGGGAGTGGAGAAGGTTTTATGCAGATTCAAATGACTCACATCTACACCCATCTTGCCCAGGGATGCCTGGCCAATAATTGCATTGTAATTGGCCCCATCCATGTAGAGCAACGAATCGTTTGCGTGCAACAGGTCTGCAATGGCACGAATGTTGGTTTCGAATACTCCTACAGTGTTTGGGTTGGTTATCATAAGACCGGCCACATCCGGTGTGAGATTCTGCTTTAGATCATCCAGGTCCAGAAGTCCCTGCCTGGTAGATTTCAGTTCTTTTACATCGTAGCCGGCCAGGGTACAGCTCGCAGGATTCGTTCCATGGGCGCTGTCCGGTACAAGGATTACTTTTCTTTCCTGGCCTTTTTTACGATGATAGGCTTGCATCAAGAATAGACCGGTCAGCTCTCCATGGGCACCGGCCGCAGGCTGCAGGGTTACTGCTGGCATGTCCGTAAGCTGGCAGATCATGTCCTGAAGTTCGTAAACTACTTTGAGCACGTCCTGGCTATAGGCCACCGGTAAGGAGGGATGCGCATCCCTGAAATGAGGGAGACCTGCAATCTCTTCATTGATTCTGGGATTGTACTTCATACTACAGGAACCCAGCGGATAAAGGTTTAGATCGATTCCGTAATTCCAGGTGGATAGACGAGTGAAATGGCGAACCACTTCCGGCTCGCTAACTTCCGGCAAATGAAGGCTATCCTCTTCACGAAGAAAGTCTCCCAGTTCATGTTCCAGGCCCTGGTCATCTTCTGGAAAACTGAATCCAACACGACCTGGATGAGACCGTTCGAAAATCAGTGGCTCTTCATAGATCTGACCGTTTCTGGTAACCGATAGCCTGGTCTGGTCATTTCCATTGGAATTTGCATTAACGGAGGTGGCTCTTTCTTCTGTTAGCATTCTAAAATCTCTCTAATTCAGTCGTTTTCAGTCTGTTTCGCTTATTTGGAGGCTGCCTTCACAGATAGCACCCATTGCTTCACGGCTTCCGGACTCATGGTTTCATTGAAGGAAACCAGAAGTTGATTCGGTCCCGCCACTGTGCCGCAGGCTACACGAGACGCTTTCATACAGCGATCGAATACAGTTTCTGCAGCAACCGGCGTTTCGATCATAAATTCATTGAAGATCGGTGAATCCGGGTATTTCAGTTTGAGGTCTGTTTGTTCGCGGAGCAGCTGCCGGCCCAGAGCCGCGAATCGGGCACTTCGTTCTGCCGCTCTGCGAAGCCCCTTTTTGCCCATCAGTTCCAGGTAGATAGTGCATCGAAGGGCCATCAATCCCTGGTTTGTGCAGATGTTGGATGTTGCCTTCTGTCTGCGGATGTGCTGCTCTCTGGCCGCCAGTGTAACAACGAAAGCTCTTCTGCCATCCATGTCTTTTGCCTCTCCAATGAGTCGACCGGGAAGGCTTCGCATATGCTTCTGAGAAGTTCCAATGAATCCCAGCCAGGGGCCGCCATAGGAAAGTGGAACGCCAAATGATTGAGCTTCGCCGCAAACAATATCTGCTCCCTGGCCGCCGGGGGATTTCACCAGAGCCATGGACATGGCTTCGGTCACCGTAACTATGAGCATTATGTTGTGCTCTTCCAGCTCCTTCTTTATAGAGGCGATATCTTCGATAATACCGTAATAGTTCGGAGATTGCACAACCAGAGCGGCCGTATCTGCATTCAATGTTTCCTTTAGAGTGGCGATGTCCAGCCTGCCGCTGGCATCGGTAGGAACCATAGCCGTTTCGAATACACCGCTGTTGGCATAGGTTTGCATTGTTTCCAGGTATTCCGGATGAATGGAATCTGCGAAAACCACACGATCCTTTCTGCGCACTCGAACAGCCATCATGGCTGCTTCAATCATAGCTGTAGATCCATCGTAAAGGGAGGCATTGGACACTTCGACACCCATCAAATCCGCCATCATGGATTGAAACTCAAACATGGCCTGCAGGCTTCCCTGGCTCACTTCTGGCTGATAGGGTGTATAGGCCGTCAGAAACTCCCCGCGGGAAATCAATGGATCGATTACAGACGGTATATAATGGAAATGGCCGTTTCCACCCATGAAATTGTGCTCGATGGGAGCAGCCTCGCTGGGCTGATATTCACGACGGATTTCGATCTCTGAAGCCGGGGCCGGTAACCTGGCATCGGTGCGTACCCGAAGGGACTCTGGAATGGACCGAAAAAGATCCGCTGCACTGGAATAGCCCAGAGATTGGAGTCGATTCTCCATTTGCTCCGGGGAAATGGGAAAATATTTCACTTTTGCTCTCCTGAAAAGGGGCTGTCATATCAACATATCAAAAAGTCTCGATATGAAAAGCATTTTTGCAGAGCAGGGTACCAAGGCAACAAATTTTAAGTCTCATGTGCCGTGCCTGGACCTTCTTCAGATTTTGGTCCCGTTTGCCGGCTCCCCGGGCCTTTCGGGGATGGGCCCCTCCAAGGGCAAGTTCGGTGAATGGGCTCCGAGGCCGGCCGCAGAGTCGACGATGAGATCTGGTCCGGCAAAGCAGTTCCCCACAATGAGACATAATCCGCGCCGTTGGGACAGGCGTAATGAGACATAATCCGCGCCGTTGGGACAGGCGTAATGAGACATAATCCGGCCGGCTGCGCAGACGACGATGTGATATAATACAGCCCTCCGGGACAGGCGCAATGTGACATAATCCGGCCGGCTGCACGGATCGCGATGTGAAATAATCCGACGATCCCGAGCTGGAACGCATCCATAATGGCATTGATGCTTCGGATATCGGAATAGTGATCCCGAAGAGGGCACTCCAAAGAGGACTATTGAATATCAGAGAGACTGAAAGGGGGGTAGGATGCTAGCCGCTCGGAGGCGGGCCCAGTTCGCACCATTGGAGGAACATATGCTTTCTGGCACCTGAGCCGCGAGAGGACTTCTAACGCTCCCCGGAGGCCCGAATAACCTGAATCAGAAATATTCTTCGGGTGCCGGGGGCCGGTAAGGCTTAATCTTCCAGGGAAGCTACGAATTCTTTGTAGGCAGCTGGATCCATCAGTGCATCCAGTTCTGCTTGATCAACGCCGGTCATTTTTATGAGCCAGGAGCCGTAAGGGTCGGAGTTCACCTTTTCAGGGCTGCCCAGAACGTCTTCGTTTACTTCAGCAACCGTACCCTTGATGGGGGCATAGAGATCCTCGGCAGCCTTCACAGACTCAATTGTGCCAAAACTATCTCCCTGGCCTACTGCATTTCCCTGTTCGCGAACCTCAACGTAAACGATATCTCCCAGAGAATTCTGGGCAAAATCAGTAACTCCTACTTTGACCGAGTCTCCTTCTTGCAAGGCCCATTCATGGTCTTTGGTGTACTTGAGGTTATCAGGAATATTGGACATAAAACGCTCCGATTCTTGCTTTTGATCCAGATTAAGAGGAAGGCCTCTATTGTAAATACAGTTAGCGGTCCTTTCTCTTTTTGCCGGCAGTGCCCTGCACGAATGGGCCTTCTACTATTTCTATGGGAATCTGCTTCTGGCGAATTTCCACTGAAAGCTCCCGTCCGGGTTTACCTTCGATGAGGGCCGTTCCAATACCTTCTTTGCGAATGGGAGAGTGAGTTCCACTTACTACCTTTCCAATAGCTTTCCCATCGGAATAAACGTTATACTCTTCACGTGGAATGCCGGGGCCCTTCAAGACGAACCCAATGATAGAACGATCCGTTCCTTTCGCTTTCTGCTCAAGAAGTTTGTCCATGGAGAAACAGGGGATCTCTTTCTCTTTGACAATCCATCCAATGCCGCTTTCAACCGGTGTAAGCTCTTCGGAGAGCTCATGGCCATATAGAGGATATCGTGCTTCCAGTCGAAGACTGTCCCGAGCCCCCAGGCCGATAGGAAGTGGCTTGCGACCATCTATATCGCGCCCCAGAAGAGATTCCCATAACTTAACTCCCTGCGAGGAATTACTCAATATTTCAAACCCATCTTCGCCTGTGTATCCAGTGCGGCTAACGCAAATGGGTTGATTATCATAGCTGGCTTCCTGAAAGGAAAAGTAACCGATGTCTGTAAGGTCTCGATCTAGTTCGGCAGCCAGAATTGACTCGGCTTCCGGCCCCTGGATTGCGATTAGATGCCAGTCATCGCTTTCGTTCTTCACTTCTACGTTGAATGACTGGCTTTTCGCATAGCCGCTCATGGCTTCGAATACCTTATCCGCATTCGAAGCGTTGACGATAATGAAGTATTCTTCCTCGTCTATGCGAAAGATGGTTACATCATCGCGAAGACCACCCTGTTCGTTTAATACCGCATTGTATCGTATTTTCCCTTTTTTCAGGGTCTGGACATGATTGCAGCACATGGTTTCCAGTAATCGACCTGCATCGGCGCCCTTGACTCGAATTTCCCCCATATGCGAAACGTCAAATAGACCGCAGAACTCCCTGACAGTCTTATGTTCCTCAATAATCGAAGAGTATTGAACGGGCATCTCCCAGCCTGCAAAGGGAACCATTCTGCCATTATGTTCCCTGTGCCAGGAATGAAGCGGGGTCTGTTTTAAGGGCATATTGCAGGGTTTTTGTTCCTCTTACAGATGCAATAAAAAAAGCCTGAGGGGGAAAATGCGAATGTATATGCAAATATAATAAAAATATTTCGGGCTGAGGGCGGGTTTCGCTTTTTTGCTTTGACTGCGAAAGCCGGACGGGATATTTAGCCTGCTCCGGAAGGTGCCGCCACAGCGAAGCGGCAGTCCCGGTTGAAACTGTGTGGGAATTTATCCACGGCCGTGGATAAACCCGGAACAGTCGGCGCCTCCGAGGCGGCCGTGCGAACAATGGAAATTATATATGTCAGTAGTTGAAATTAAAGAAAAATTAGCGAACGACAGGGCTTTCCGGGAAAATTCCGAAACTGTGATGCGGGTTGAGACAGGCGCAACAGGGCGACCTGAGATTTTTGTGTATTCCAGCCTGCAAAGCCGGGAGCATTCGTTCGACCATGAGACCTGTCTTCTGGAGCCGACAGAAGGAAACGGCCGGCAGTCCGATACTGCCACAGGAAAACAAAAAAAAGGAACACAGGGAACGGTGGAACAAATTACTATGCATCAGAAAGGGAATCGAATGGTGGTGGCTATGGATGAACAGGAGGAGCCCGAAGGGTGCGCGAGCTGTGGTCAAAAGGGAGTAAAGACATTTCAGTATCAGATGTGTCGTTCCTGCCTGGCAAAAAAGCTGCGCGGCATTCAGGATTTTATAGATGAGCAAAGAAAGGAGATCTTCGGGGATCGCTAAAAAGTATTTATTTCTTATTCCGGTCCTCCTTGTTACGCTGGGCCGGTGCGAAGCTCTGGATGATGCTCGGCCCAGAACCATGTTTGGCGAGGGAGTTGAAGAGAGCGAAAAGGGCCGTCCTGTTATATACTTAAATGTAGGAATACTCACCGGAAAATCCGAAAAGCTCTATCCTCGGGATACAGTGGAGGCATGGCTAAATGAAGCGGGTGTTACTCTGGAGACAGTATATCCGGAGTTGCAGTTTCGATTTCTAGTGGACCAGCCCCAGGATACCGAATTCATAACGGCTCGAGCAGTCCGTAGGAACCGCTTGCCACTTCTGAGTCCCTATCCTTTGCGGCAGTCCAGAGAGGCGAAAGCCGGTTACCTGAAGCAGCTGGCCCTGGAACCCGGCTTGCGCCTTATATCAGGTTTTGCCCTGGCGCAGGCAACTGCCATGCCTTTCCTGCCGGAAGAAGACCCCGGGGAATGGAAGACTCCGGATCCCCGGAAACTCACCCGCGAATGGAAGCTCAATTCGGGAATTGATGAGTCCGACCCTGAGATTGATTCATTCCATTTTCTGACTTTCTGGCAATCCTACTCATATTCGCAGATCCACTACGATGTCATTCTCACGGATGCCGTTGTGCTACCCGATGATTCCTTTCATCTGAAAACCGCGCCCTATGCGGTGTCCAATTCCTACCTGATTCCGGCTCCCGGCCGACCGGCTCTGGATCGGGCTGCTGTGCTGATTTCCATTATCCCGCCGGGGTATGGAGAAAAGGATGTGTCCTCAAAAAACGTGAGTCGCATTAGCGGTGGGTTGAAAAAGCTGCTATTTCCGGGGAAAACTGGCAATAATGGTGCCTCTATTCGCAGGCGAATCCAGGTCCTTCAGGCACTGCACGAATTTCATCAAAAAGGTAAGAAAGTCGGATGCGAAAGCTGGAATGAGTCGTCTCATTATTATAGAGATGCATTCGATACGGATCCTCTCATCGCAGAGTTGCTCAAAGAAAATCTGCGCAATATGAATCGATTGTGTGCAATCGAATAATCAGGAGTTATATCATGAATCGACTGGGCCTGCTGCCAGTTTCGATATTCTTTTTCTGTCTGAGCCTGCCCCATTGCGGTACTGTCCTTCCCGGAGGCAGCGGCTGCGACGCTGACGGAAAAGAGTATGTAAGTAAAGATCCGCAAAAATGCGAGATGATGAAGTTTAAGTGCGATTCATCGTCCCGCCCTTTCTTTGATAGTTGTGGCTGCGGCTGCGAGCGAATCGGAGATCGACCATTAAACGGCTATATGACATGTGATGCGAGACAGAAGGGTGCAGATCAATGCATCCAGATCTATCAACCGGTATGTGGCTGGAAGGCCAATCCGTCGCGATGTTTCAGTCCTGGCTGTAAGCAGTCTTATGCCAATAAATGCTTCGCCTGCGTCGATTCGCGAGTGGTGGGATATACAGAAGGTGCATGCCCCAACTAGGGCCTGCAGCTGGAATAAAGAAATCCAGAGCCCACTCGTGGCCATAGCTCAGAGCAAGTTCTTTCTTTCGAATCTGTGATTATGCACTGATATCAATTGATCCATCTGTTCTTCTGTGGAAAGAGATGCCGGCCTATCCGATGTTAGGCACATAAAAAAAAGCCCGGATGGCCGGGCTTTTTTTGCGTCCTGTTGGGCGCGAAGGTTGAGCGAATGCTCGGAAAGCAGGGCTTACATCATGCCCATGCCTCCCATTCCACCCATACCTCCCATTCCGCCCATTCCACCCATACCTCCCATTCCGCCCATGCCACCCATATCGGGCATTCCGGCAGGTTCGTCTTCCGGGAGATCGGTGATGCTGACTTCAGTGGTCAGTAGCATTCCGCCAATAGAAGCTGCATGTTGCAGGGAGCTTCGAACAACCTTGGCTGGATCCAGAACACCTGCTTTAATCAGGTCTTCCCATTCCAGTGTGGCTGCGTTGAAACCAATGTCATCTTTTTCAGCCAGAGCTTTCTGAACGATGACACTTCCTTCCAGGCCTGCATTGCCTGCGATTCTTCGCAGAGGCTCTTCCAGAGCACGAAACACGATCTGTGCTCCGGTGGCTTCATCGCCTTCCAGTTTCAGGCCTTCGATGGCTTTTCTGCTTCGCAGCAAAGTCATTCCACCGCCCATAACGATTCCCTCGTCTACAGCGGATCTGGTTGCAGAAAGTGCATCCTCTACGCGAGCTTTTCGCTCTTTCATTTCTGTTTCTGTAGCGGCACCTACATAGATCACAGCAACTCCACCGGCCAGTCGAGCCAGTCTTTCCTGAAGCTTTTCGCGATCGTAGTCGGACGTAGTATCTTCAATTTGCTTTTTAAGCTGACCAATTCGTCCCTGAAGCTCTTCGGTCTTTCCAGCGCCTTCAATAATGGTGGTATTTTCTTTATCCACGCTTACCTTGTCCGCTTCGCCCAGGTGGCTGATGTCGGCATTTTCCAGCTTCATTCCCAGGTCTTCTGAGATTACCTGTCCGCCGGTGAGGATGGCAATGTCTTCAAGCATCGCTTTTCTGCGATCGCCAAAGCCTGGAGCTTTTACCGCGCATACCTTGATGGTCTTGCGCATGTTGTTTACAACCAGGGTTGCCAGAGCTTCGCCTTCTACTTCCTCTGAAATGATCATCAACGGACGATTGGCCTGAGCTACCTTTTCCAGCACCGGTAGAAGCTCTCGCATGTTGGAGATCTTCTTTTCGTTGATCAGGATATAGGGCTTTTCGAACGTGCAGGTCATGTTCTCTGCATCCGTTACAAAGTAGGGGGACTGATAACCTCGGTCGAATTGCATCCCTTCTACGACGTCCATGTAGGTATCGATTCCTTTGGCTTCTTCAACAGTGATTACGCCATCGTTTCCGACTTTAGACATCGCATCTGCAATCAAATCGCCGATGGTACGGTCATTGTTGGCCGAAATGCTGGCAACGGCCGCCGTTTCGCCCTTATCGGAGCCAATCTTCTTGGCCCGACCTTTGATTTCTGCAACCACAGCTTCTACAGCCTTATCGATGCCCTTTTTCAGAGACATCGGGTTGGCACCAGCTGTTACATTTTTCATGCCTTCGTTTACGATGGCCTGGGCCAGAACCGTGGCTGTGGTGGTTCCGTCGCCAGCCACATCGTTGGTTTTGGTGGCCACTTCGCGAGCCATTTGAGCTCCCATGTTTTCGAACGGATCTTCCAGTTCGATTTCGCGAGCTACAGATACACCATCTTTGGTTACTGTAGGGGCTCCGAATTTCTTATCCAGTACTACGTTTCGTCCACGAGGTCCCAGCGTTGCGCGAACCGCATCCGCCAGTTTATTTACTCCTCTCTGGAGCTTCTGTCTTGCATCTTCTTGAAAATTGAGTTGTTTTGCCATGATTCCCTCCTATTTAGATTGCTCAGTCAAGGATGGCCAGAATGTCCGCTTCTCGAACAATCAGCATCTCTTTGCCATCGGCCTTGATTTCCGTGCCTGCGTATTTTCCATAGAGTACTCGATCTCCTTTCTTTACAGAGGGAGATACTCTTGCTCCGTTCTCTACCCGACCCGGGCCTACGGCTTCTACTGTGCCCTCCAGGGGCTTTTCCTGAGCAGAATCGGGGATGTAGATGGATCCCACTTTTTCTTCTGCTTCTTCTCTTGGAACGATTACGATTCGGTCGCTCAAAGGCTGCACTGCCATTCCTTCCTCCTGGTTTGAACTGTTCTGTTACAGTTCTGCGGTCTGAATTATTGCCCGAAGGGCCTCTTCTCAGAAATGAGAAGGTATCGGGATTAGCAATCAATGCTCCCGTTTGCTAATGCAGGCTTGTGAATGAGGGATGTGCGGTCAACCGAATAAAAAAAGGACCCGGGGGAGACGAATCTCCCCCGGATTGAGGCAGCGCGATTATTGTATGAGACTTGCAGGGCTCAGAGCGCTTTTGTCTGCAACGATGCGCACTTCTACCCTTCGGTTGGCGCGGTTAGCACCGGGAGTTGGGGTTCCGCCGCTCACCGGACGGTCCCAGGCAAAGCCACGGACCTCCGCAATGCGAGAGGATGGCATTCCCAGATCGGACTCTACACTTTGTGCTCTCAGGAGACTCAGTCGATCGTTGGTAGCACGAGATCCTGTGTAGTCGGTATGGCCCCAGATCTTGATTTGAGTCTCTGGATAGGCTTCCAGAGCTTCAGAGAGCTTATCTACGTTCTCTTTGGCTACACCTTTGAGGCCTGCACTACCGGTATCAAAGCTGATGTCGCCGTCCATTTTCACCAGAAGTTCATCGGTTTCTCCATCGGGACCTTTTACGGATTCCAGAGAGATACCTTTATCTCCCATGGTATCTTCCATGTCTTCTTTCATGATGTCCAGATAGGCACCGATTCCCAGACCAGCCAGACAGCCGGTGGCCAGGCCGATGATCTTACCCTGGTTGTGCTTTTTGCGCTCTTTGAAGATTCCGTAGACTGCATTTTCCAGCTTTTTGCGGTCTTTGTTTTCTTTCTTGCGCTGAACTTCATCGTAGATGGCACCCAGAGCCAGACCGGCACCACAGCCGATCCCGGTTCCGATGATGGTGTTCCATCCCAATTTGTCCAGGGTAGCGCATCGGGCGGCAAAGGTTCCGCTCAAAGCTACCAGGGTGATTATAGCAACAGTTCGTTTCATTTTTTCTCCTTTCTCGACAACCGAGACTGGATGGCTTTTTCGGCCAACCAGATATTGGGGGCAGAGAAAGAATCGAGGTTTACATTTTTTACAGAATACCCTCGGGGCCAGGATTCGGGCCTACACATTTTTTTGAAGAAAGTGGGGATAACTCTCCACAGCTTGGGTCGCGTGTACAATGAGGGTCTGCGGGAGGTTTCTTCGATCCTTTCCGCCCGGGGGCCAGCCTACCGGTCAAAGCAGCCCTCCTTGGCTGATTTGACCGATGCTCGTCCGTCCTGGACTCGCAAATCGGCCGGCCTCCAGGCGGCCGAATGATACCTAAGGGGCCAGGCCCCATGGCGGGTTCGGGTTTGCGCGGCTCGGCGGGCTCAGATCGAACTTGCAGTGCGTATTTGCCCGCTGCCAGGGTTTAAGCCGAACAATGGGGGCGTGGTGCTCGGTCTCGGTGGCCTGATGCTAAACAAGCGCTGTTGAAGTTAGAGAGATTGCACTGGTTCTTAAATCATCGAATCCTGAGAATAAACCGGATGGGCCATATCCGGTCTCAATTGTAGAATAATAAAATTTTTGCGAAATGTCTGAAATTACTTCATAGCTGAGCTCTGATCGCCTCAGGGAAGGAGCCTGTATGTAAATCTGAGGTCTTGATGTAGCCGCATTCTGAGAGCCGGCCCATTTTCTTAAGTCTCTTCTATGGTATGGTGTTTAGTTGCTAATGGTATTTATGTGTACATAAGCGAGATAAAGTGAAAAATGAAGCATAATATATCAAAAGTTAGATACAATTAGATGTAATAAAATTATAAATAATACTTGTATTCTGGAGCACACTCCAAGAATTCTGGCCGGATTCGTGGAGTGAGGTATATATTATGAAAAGAATACTGATTACTAGTATCCTTGCCCTATTCGCGGTCACCTGTATGGGATCCGAGGATAGTGGATTGGATTCGGAGACTCTGGCTGCGCTAGGACTTTCGGGTGGCCCCAGAGATGTTTCTGCAGGGGTACAGCCCACAGGAGGTACTTCGACGCCAACGGTACCGGCATCATCCAGTACATTCATTCGTGCTGAGGATGGAGGCACGGTGTCTTTAGGAAATGAAGTGGTGCTCACAATTCCTCCGGGTTCCATGGACCAGGATCGCACTATTACTATCGAGCGTCTGGACACTCTCCCCAGCGGATACGCGGACGAATACCAGAGCTACGGTCAGGCCTACAAATTCAGCCCCAGTGGAACTCAGTTCGATCCGGGCAATCCAGCCACGGTAAAGATCATCTACAACGCCCAGCAGATAACCACCCAGGGGCTGGATCCAGATTCCTTGAACCTGTTCTATTTTGATCCGGATATTGATCGATATATAGCTTCTCATTCCCGAGTTACCAACGGTGAGCTTGTCGCCACTGTAGAGCATTTCACCGATTATATGCCTGGTGCATTGCCCTCGCTACCTGGAAACGTTCCTCCTGCCACCCCCGGATTGGCCGCATTGCCTTCCGGACAACTTCGGGCAGGAGCTCCCATTATGCTACGCACTCGCGCAACGGATGTGAATGGGGTAGCCGGAGTTCAGGTTTTTTATCGAACCTATAACGGTGCTCCTCCTGCCACTCCATTTGGAAGTTCTAATCCAAACAGTGCCTGGATGAAACGACAACCGGCAGTGGCCAACAACCTCAACGACCCGGATGCCTGGTACTTTGTAGTACCAGCCAGCGCCACCACGCCCACTCCGGGATGGACAATCGAATATTGTTTTATCGCATATGATAATCAAGGCACTCCGAGTGCTCCGGGCGGTGTTCCGCAGGGATGCGTACCGGTGACTCGGTCTATTAATCGTTTTCTTGATACTACTCAAGCCATCACTGTAAATGGCGGAACCTTTGCGGCCGGCGGGAAGTATCACATTTCCGCTCGCGCCCGGGACAATACCAATAATCTTTTTCCAATCTATCCGGATGGCACGGACTTTCAGTATTCATGGGATAGTTCCTTTTCCATGGGGACTCTTTCCTTCGGATCTCCGGGAAACCAATGGAGCGTAATGTACGAGGCTGTGGAGCAGCTGAATCCATCCAATCCGGATGTCCCGGTAAACTCTGTGGGTGCCAACCTTACGGTCAGTCTGGCCCCTTATCCATCCATGCCAGTGGCTCCTGCCACATTCAACGTAACACCTGGTTCCATCGTAGATCTGGATATCCTGGATCCGTCCGATGTGGTGGTGAATACCGGGGTTCATACGGCAAGGGAAGGCAATACCTATCAGTTTGATGTTCGCGGTGAAGATAGTTCCGGGAACAAGATCGCCATCGTACCGCAGCAGTACGCCTCCGGTGGCGGATGGTCCGTTCTATCTGACTCTTCTGCTGGTCCCGCTGCTCCACATCCAGGCTCCATTACGAACATTACAGGCTGCCCACCCACCCCATGTCCGCCACTTTCGCCGTCCAGCTCGGGCCTATGGGACACTCTCGATGTTGTAGGACACGTGGCAATAGCCGTAAATTTCGTGGGGCACTCTGCTTTTGCAGTTTACAACGTTCTACCTCGGATCTTTTCCAATGCGGCGGGAAGCTATTATATCTCCTCTTCGCCTTACCATACGGCCAATGAATCAGGTCAGCCCTCTATGGTGCTGGTTGGGCCCACTCTGTATCTTACCTATAATCACCAGAATCACTGGGATTCACCGTACACAGGCACAGGGGTTGGGTACGGTTACGAGATGCGAGATTATCGCATAGATGCTGCCGTTGGTGGACCACTTCCGGATGCAGGATCTTCGGACGGGGTGGCGAGTCACTTAAACTATGCTGCCTGGCCGCAAAGTTCGTATATGGCTACCGATGGTACCAAGCCGTATATCATTTTCTCAGACCGGAATTCCAGTGCTGTGAACGGTGGAGCAAACCAGATTCGGATCAAGGGACTCACGCATCCCGGAGGTCAATGGTTGAACGTACCCACTTCAATGCCTGGTACACCGTCTCTGAACCTGAATAGCAGCTACGATGCACAAAATCCTTCCATGGCCTTCGTGGGGTCGGACCTGTGGGCAGCCTGGAGTGAAAAGAATGCCGCCGGGCGATGGCAGATAGTTGTAAAATGCTACTGCAGCGGAACCTGGCAGCTGATGGCCACATCGCTTAATGTAAGTTCAGGCCGGGATGCAGATGCGCCCATGGTCGCAGATGCAGGCGGAGTGCCCATGGTGCTGTGGGTTGAAGACAACGGTGCTGGAAATCGCCAGCTCTATTCCAGGGTCTATAACGGTTCCTGGGGCACTACTCAAAATCTGAGCATCAACAGTACCGGAACTATGAACGCGAGTCCGATGAGCGTGGCAGGTAGCGGCAATCGACTGACTATTGCATGGAGAGAGAACAACGCCAATAATCAATATATCTACGTGCGGCGGTATTCAGGAGGGACATCCGGTACCTGGAGTTCTTTTGAATCGCCAGCCGCGCCTTTGAACTCGGATTTCGGTTTCACCTCCACGTCCTACAAAGCACCACCGATTGTTGCCCTGGACGGAGCCGGCCGACCATATGTGCTGATTACAGAGGGATACAGTGCCGGGCCATTTAACACCAACACCAGGCTCATGCACTTTAACCCGCTTCTTGGAAACTGGGTAGACGATGGACAGATTAACACTTCCGGAAAAACCGTAGAGGGCGCTTCTATGGCCATCTACGGTTCAAAAGTGTATATCTTACACAACGAGGATAATCCGTCCGGTACACAGAACGGAAATCCTGGAACGAACAACGCCATGTCCTTCAAGGTTTACAAGTAACCTGACGGTAATGGAACGAATTATCGAGTGGGGACCCATGATCCAGGGCCCCACTGTTTTTCTGGCACTGACCCGGCTTCAGTAGAGGATCGCCTCAAAATTCAGTGCCCCTTGATCCGCGTTTAACCGCGGATATTCTAAACATTCAGTTCCCTCTGACCAGGGGATCGCCCCGGCCACGATTATTCCTCTTTAAGCTTTGTATTAGCCTGTTTCAATCGCTTGAGGATGTTTCGATAGACGTTATATCGTCCCACCAGGAATCGCAGTACCCATCGGTCGATGAGTTTGATGATGGGCAGACCAAACAGACTGATAAATACAGTGGAGATCAGAAGGCCGATGACCAGATAGGTTCCCTGAGGATCGTCTGCAAAGAATAGTCCCGGGGTGTTCATTCCAAAGAAGCCTACAATCAGATTGAGTGGTAAAAAGATTCCGGAGATGAGAGTCAGTGTAAATATGGTACGGTTCAAACGCTCGCTCTTAATTGAATCATGATAATGATGCAGGCTGTCCAACTTAGATTTCAGGTTCGTCAGGCTACCTTGCTGAAAGATGATGTCTTCTTCCAGGTCTTTGAACCAATCTGCGAACTCACCAAATCGTGAGCGATGCCTCCTTGCGAATTCTTTGAATACCAGTGAATTTCGGTAATAGTAATTCTCGATTCGCGCCACGTCCTTTTTTATATCAAACCAGAGATCCATGAAGTATGCTGGAATCCTTCGATTGAACAGGGATTCTTCCAGTCGTTCGATCTCGGCGGAGTAGGCGGTCAGGATACGTTGATTTTGAGAATGGTAGGCCTCGATGGAATCACCCAGGGCTTCGTAGGACCCGGGAAGCTGTCTAAACAAGCCAGAGTTTCTGTCATAGCCGCAGACTTCTCCTTCCCGTAGAAGAAACACCTGGCAGGTGGTGCCCAGCGCTTCGTCCTCCATTTTGAGTCGACGAAACACGAACAGCTGGAATTCTCCGTAGTCTTCGTAGGTTGTAGGCTGGTCCTCGGGGCTGACGAGGGATTGTAGCTCGTCACGATATCTATGACTGACTTCATCGATGGAATACGTGGCCAATTCGGAATCCATGGGACAATTGGATGCTGCCTTTGTCGTAAAGCAAGTACATCCCCGACTACTCTTGAGTAATGCCTAGTAAACATCAAACTTCTTGCGGCCGAACGATTTTCCATTGATTTGAATTTCCAGGCCATGTTCCCCTCGATACATCTTACGAGTTGTGAGCTTTTCCTGTAGTTTATGGCTCTTCTTCATTAGAATCGTTTCTCCATTCTTAATCGATAGAGCCTTCAATTTGAAGACTTTCCCACGATTCAGCTTCCCGGCTTTGTTGCGAAAATAAATCAAATAATCTACGATCAGTTTGCAAGATTTTTTCGCTTCAATTTGAAATTGAAATTCCAGGCTGGTCCCCATCCTCACTTTTTCAGGCATCTTAAGAGCTCGGATCGCTACGGGTGGTTCTGGCGAATATCCCAGCGCTTTCATCGCACCGGGATGACCATCCTTGATTAATCCTCGCAGGCTGTGTCGGACAATAAATTGGATCTCTTTTTCATTTTGCTTCCCCGTTGCCTTCCAACGACGCAGAGTTTCCAGTACCAATGAAGGATTCTCTTTTGAAATATCGTTTAGATGATTGGCTACCGATCGGGTGACGAAGCGCGTGGAATCGGCAAACAGTTCATCCAGTACAGGGATAGCTAAAGCCGATGGGAGTTTTATTTTCTTTGCCCAGGGAAGTCTGGGTCTCAGTCCTTCGCTGCATAATCTTCGGACATGGTAATGGGAGTCATATTTCCACTCATGGATCTTTTCCATAGTTTCTTCCGGAAAGGCGTTAAGGAAATATCGAATCGCATCCTCCGCCGAAAAGCGCATAGTCAAAGCATGCAATGCCTTCAGGGAAATAGTAAGGTTACTTGCATGGCAGCCGTTTTGAGCTACAAACTCGTTATAAGGCGCATAAATAAAATCACCAAAATCATCGTCCGCCAGAGAGGGATCCATAGGAGGAGGCAGCGCCCTCAGGATAATTCTCAGGGCCCTGCGATAATCGTCTGGAAGGTGTTTCTTCAAGGTCTCGGCCATCCAGCTAATGCGAGCCTTTAGTTCTCGATCCTTGAAGCCTGTAACGGTGTCCTTTATGAATTGGTCACGGGCAAATTCTGGATATACAGGAAGAATCTCATCGGCTAGAGACTCGACTTTCTTCTTATTAAAGAGATGATCTTTCAGAAGGAATTTATCTTCGCCTGTCGACATTACCATCTCTCCCCGGCCTTATCAAATACCATCTGGCTGAATTCATGAGGCAATTCATTAACCGGCGTCAGCTCTAGCTCTTGCTTGAGTCGCAACCGGGTTGGAATGCAGGAATCCAGTTGATAGGCAGGCAAGGAGCGCACCGGGTCAATCAATTACTCCACAGGTTCGAAAACCTGTTTAAGGAAATCTGTTCCAGAATGCCAATTGGAAAGCGCGTTGAGAGGCAAAGTCGGGCTGTGATTGAGTCCCGATGCGAAAGCCAGTTCAGATTCCTGTTGAAAGAGTTCACGTCATTCTGTGGGGAGGCAGGTGGTGCTGAGTCTAATTTCTGAGTCTATCGGGCAGCTTAATTTTTTGGCAAATGGGCCCCTTCCGGCAGAAACTAGAAAACCGGAAAAAAGGCCTATTTGGTTGTGCAGGATGCTCCCCGGGTAAGAGTCGCTCCTATGGATGTTAGCCAGACATTAGAGAATAGGCCGAGTTACGGGGATGCCTCCGGTAAATTCAGTTTATGGCGGGTAGTTTCTGCTTCCTCGGCGGGAACTCTGATTGAATGGTACGATTTTTACATTTTTGGCAGTCTGGCTACGATCATATCCAGGCATTTCTTCCCGGCCGGCCATGATATGGCGGCTCTGCTATCTACGCTGGCCATTTTTGCCACGGGGTTTATCGTCCGTCCATTCGGTGCGCTGGTATTCGGACGAATAGGAGATCTGGTGGGACGCAAGTATACTTTCTTGCTGACCCTGGCCATTATGGGCGGGGCCACCTTCTTTATAGGACTGCTGCCGTCCTACGAAACCATCGGCATTTTCGCTCCCATTCTACTTGTGGCATTGAGATTGCTACAGGGACTTGCACTGGGCGGAGAGTACGGAGGAGCAGCAACCTATATCGCGGAGCATTGCCCGGATGGAAAACGAGGATTCTATACCAGCTTTATTCAAACCACGGCAACGCTGGGCCTATTCGTATCCCTTGGAGTGATTCTAGCTGTGCGATTTGGATTGGGTGAGGAGTCCTTCAGCCAATGGGGTTGGCGAATTCCCTTTCTGCTGTCTCTGGTTCTATTCCTTGTCTCATATTATATTCGAATTCGGATGAATGAGTCTCCGCTCTTCGCGAAGGCAAAATCTGAAGGAAAGACATCAGTAAATCCGATTCGCGAAAGCTTTGGAAACCCTGCCAATCTGAAACTTGTGCTTCTGGCTCTGTTTGGTGCAACGGCCGGGCAGGGGGTGGTCTGGTATACAGGTCAATTCTATGCGCTGTATTTCCTGCAGACACAGCTTGGTGTTAGCCTGGTGGATTCCAATATTATCATTGCTATCGCACTGATTCTGGGAACTCCATTCTTTATCTTTTTTGGAAAGCTGTCCGACCGGATTGGCCGAAAGCCCATTATTCTCACCGGATGTCTTCTTGGAGCTCTCACATACTTTCCACTGTACATGGCCATGTATCAAGTGAAGAATCCTGCCATGGGCGCCGAGGTCTCTCTCGTGCAAGGGGCACTGCTCGTGGGCATAGTTCTGATTCAAGTGCTGTATGTAACGATGGTCTATGGCCCCATCGCCGCATTTCTGGTGGAACTGTTTCCCACCAGGATTCGCTATACGTCTATGTCTCTACCCTATCATATAGGTAACGGAGTCTTTGGTGGCCTGGTACCTTTTACCGCAACAGCCCTGGTGGCGGCCACGGGTAACATCTATGCCGGTCTGGTGTATCCAGTTGCGATCGCTTCTATTTGTTTTGTTGTGGGCCTGCTTTTTCTTCCCCAGACACACCATCATCGTTTCTGGGACAATTAGCGGCGAATGACCGAGCATGATTTCTAGAATTATTTGCCTGGTTTCAGTCTTTTCGCACACCCGGAAATGCAGGGGCTCCCGCATCCAGTACTGGAATACCCATCTGTCTTCCGAGATACGTGCTGTTCGCCATAATGGCCAGGCCTACGCCGCGATTCGGGTACAGTCGCATCATACAAACGAAGGCCGCTCCTGCTCCACCATGGGCCAGTTGAAGCTCCTGGCCTTCGCCCTTGATGAACCAGCCAAGGCCCATGCCATAACCTTCAAATTGTCCATCCTGGAAAGTCGCTCTGGTCTGCATCATTTCCTGTACACTTTCGCCGGAAAGAATGCGAACTCCATCGTAACTTCCGCTTCCAAGCAATGCTTTCATGAATCGACTCAGGTCCTCCGGTGAGCCGATTAATCCAGTGGAACCCTTCTGGTCAGAATACAGACGATTGAACCAGTATCGATCATCCTTCTTCCTGATGGCTCTATCCATATCAATATAGATAGGTACCAGATAACTCATGAAGTCGATGGGATGGGAGCCCACGGATTCATTATCCTTCATTTCCTCTGAGTATACAAAATCGGTTCGCTCCATGTTAAGGGGATACAATATATTCTTTCGAATGAAGTTTTCGTAGGACAGTCCGCTTCGCTCTTCAATTAAAGCAGCCAGCGCCATGTATCCAATATTTGAATACTGAGCTTTGCTCCCTGGCATGGAGTCCAGCTGAGTGTAGTCTTTCAATTTGGTGCGAAATAAGTCCGTCTGATTCGGATGAGGATCGCCTTCATAATGAATCCATCCAATGATCTCCGGACCGGCATCCGAAAGTCCGGAGGTATGAGAGAGGAGTTGCTCAATCGTAATGGAATCTGAAATATCCTCTCCATCCCACTCAGCTCGAAAAAAGGGTATGTATTTCGTAATAGGGTCCTTTATTGAAAGTAGGCCCTGTTCCTGCAATTGCATCACTGCCACTGCAGTAAAGATCTTGGTAATGGACCACCACTGGTAGACGTCCCCGGCCGTAGCCTTGCGATTGGTCTCTGGATCTGCCAGTCCAAAGCCGCGAGAAAAGACAGTCCGATCACCCTGAATGGCTATAAAAGATAAGCCCGGAGGGTCTCCAGCATCCGTAATGTTATTCAAGTAGCTCGCAAGTTCCTCCTTGGTATTCAAGGGACCGGTTTCAGGCAGGGTGGGAGGAAGGATGGCGCAGCCAGAGAAAATGAAACTGAATAACAATGGCGTTACGAAAGACATGGATGAGTTCCAGTTCCGATGTTGCCTGATTGTCATAATTTGAATACCCGTTTCCGTTCAAGATAAGAATCCTTAGAGGTTCATATGACCCAGAAGGTTCACTGACTTCTATTAGAATCCCATAGCCCCAGGCCAATGGACCGTAAGCACCTTCAGGGTTACTTGTGAGCGTCTATTGGAGAGCGTAGTTGCGTAGACCATGGAAAGCTATGGGAAAATGACTATCCGACTGGGATTGGTCTGGAGATAGTGTAGGCCGGTCTATTCTGAGCGTTTCACCGGGTTCTAAGCAGTCAATTCTCCAGAGGTCAGTGCCTTAGTCTAGAGTCCATTGGAGCAAAGAAGGAGAAGCAGCATTGAAGATAATCTGTATTGGTCGAAATTACCGGGATCATGCTGCGGAGCTAAAGAATGCAATTCCGGAGGAGCCTGTAATCTTTATGAAACCGGAATCGGCCATCCTCCCTCCCGGTATCGCTTTTCGCCTACCTCAGTTCAGCAAGGAGATACACCATGAAATTGAGGTTGTACTTCGTCTGGGAAACCCTGTCTCCGGTCCAGGTAATTCTGGCATCCAACAGAAGTTACCAGCCGCTGACCTGAATACAAATCCCAATCGGAAGCGTGCGCTGGACTGCATCGAGTCTGTTACGGTGGGGCTGGATTTCACAGCGCGAGACCTGCAAAACAAGCTGAAGGCTAATGGGCTGCCATGGGAAAAAGCGAAAGCATTCGATGGATCTGCAGTTCTTGGAACATGGATGCCAGCAGCGGATCTGGATCTCAATGATCTGAGTATTTCATTGAGAATAAATGATGAAGAGCGCCAGTCTGGACATTGCAGAGATCTACTTTTTGACTTTGCTTATTTGATCTCCTACATTTCGCAATTTTTCACACTGCAGCCTGGCGATTTGATATTTACCGGTACTCCTGCCGGCGTTGGCCCGGTGAAGGCTGGAGATGTGCTGATTGGGATGCTCAATGGAAAAGGGCTTTTCTCGTTGAACATAACAGATGACATTGCTTCTTGATCGCCTTCAAGATTGCATTTTCCCGGATGCCTGAATTCAAAGCTCCTGGGCAAGGGCGACGATCAGTCCTTCCGGACCCCGTATATAGCAAAGTTTATAGCTACTTTCGTATTTCACAATTTCGCCCATCAATCGGGCTCCCTGTTTCTGGAGTGTGCTAACGGTGGCCTCAATATCGTGGACGGCAAACATGATCCTTCGGAGTCCACAGGCATTGGGCGGTGCTTCGTCATTCGAAGACTCTAAGGTCGGATGCAAAAATTGCATCAATTCGATGCGGCACTGAGAATCGGGGGTGCGGAGCATGGCTACGTTTACTCTGGCATCTTCAAGTCCAATTGTAAGATCTACCCATTCACCGTGGACCATGGTCTGGCCTTCTAGCTCAAGACCCAGCGCTTCAAAGAATGAAACGGCTCCCGACAAATCCTGTACTACCACTCCTACGTTATCCAATCGCTTAACATGCATGGTACATCATCCTGCTCTTGGCCCCGAGAATCCAAGAGCTTTTTATATGGGTCGTAGCAGAACTAGGCAAATCGACATGCCTGGAAAAAAACTGCGATAGTGATAAATCTGCATAAGTCCGGTATTTTCGGTACTCGGTGATGATGTAACGTTAGAGAATTGGATTCAGACTGAAATTCGAGAATTTTCCTTGCGTTGAAAAACGGATCGATTTCTTCTTTTGGAAGGTCCGGAGAAAGGAGGTAGGAAGTATGTACAAACTTATTGGTCTAGTCTTCTGTATTTTCATGGGCATTACTGCTATATCGCTGGGCGTTGGCGCTGCCTACCCACCAATCAACAATGTTGCCCAACCGGTTGTCTGCTCCGGCGGACAATTGTCCGCCCAGCAAAGTATTACGACGCCGCTACCGGATCGGACCTACATTCAGGCTGAATATGTTTGTGTGGATCCCACTGGAACCATAGAACCGCTAAACAAGTTCTGGATTGCTCTGGTGTCCGGGACTTTTTACGGGATTATTCTGTTCGGAGTCTTCTGGGGCATCATAGCAATCAAGAAGGGCAAGAGTTGATGCATTCATGGCATGCCAGAACCGGGATGATGCGTCCGACGCAGATTACTTGATAGCCGATTCTATGGCCGCGACCATTTGCTGTGCCTGCTCCACTAATTCTGGTTTAAATGGAATCCGCTGCGAAAGATTCACATCGGAGTATTTAATCTCCATATAGCTTTTCTTCTCGTTTAGTTCAATGCTCTTGATAAGATGCAAATGATATCTCCTGGATTCTCCGTTGCTTGCAAAGATTTCCAGGACGTTATTGTCGTATACTACGAGGCCATATCTCGGATCCGGTATTGCTATCATAGGGGCTTTAGACTACGAATCGAGGGAAAATCCAGTGCTTTTTTAGGTTTTTCTGACAGAATACAGAACGTTACATTCGCGCGCCGAAAGAAATACAGGATCTGCCGCGCATAGAGCAGGTCCGATTATTGGTCTTGATGATTGGACCATAGGAATCCCATAATCGGTTCCTGTTTATTCTGAAATCAATCCCGCATTGAGACGAAAAGTAATTTCAGAATCAGAAAGATGATGGTAATCTGCCGGCATTACCCGGTTTCATTGTGAGCAAGGCCCCTGCATGAAACAGTTTTTTACAATGCTGCGTTTGATGACTGGCCTCACAGCTGGTGGACTGACCTCTGTTCTCGTTCTCAGTACCTCACTGGGTTTGGGTCTGGCTCTGCTGATCTTTGTCCAGATGAATCCTCTCTGGGCTCTGCTCGTAGTGCCCCTGGTCATCTCAGGGCCATTGTTCTTTTTATGGGCATTAATGGAATTTCTGCGATTTCGCCGATGGCAAGAAAGACTGCCGTTCTCCCTGGAAGGTGATCTTTTCGTAATTCAGCAGATGAATTCTGAACTCTGGCATTCGGCCAGCATCGAGATTCAGTGTCCGGGCTCGAATAAAGAACAGATAAGAATGATCCACGACGCGCTTACAAGGTTTTGTGCCCGCGCGAATGGAGCTATCTACGAATCAATGTGGGGCAGAATAATTAATTGGCAACTTGACTCACCTATGTCCGCCGCAGGCGATGCGAATTCTCAAGTCGCCTGGAGGTTGTACCGATTTCTTTCCGGGCCATTGACAGGTCTCGTCAACAAAGGTGTTCCGGTGCAGAGAGTGCTTTTTTCGATTTCCCCTTACGGTCGTCATGTAATGCCTGAATCAGAGACGATGAGTCAGTAAATGATAAAATGATCTCCGTTGGGAAGCCGGGCTTTCTGCTGCTTCCAGATGAAACGTTATATCGGGCACTGACCTCGGAAAATAAAGTCTTGCGCTTGCCGCTTCTCGCGGAGACCATTTTCGGAGCTATGGTCAGAGCCAGCTTTCAGCCCCTGTGTGATCCTGGTTCGGAGGGCAGTCAGCATTCGCCGGGGAAATCCGTAGTTGTGAGGACTTCCCTGGCAGGCAAGAGTAGCTCTCGCGGGCAATCTCATTGGAAGAGCCTACCCAGCATCCTTTATTAAATGTAATGATGTTGCAGAGGGCAGGCTGGATTCCGGACAGGCAAAATCGCGAAGCTTACGGATGCTGGCAGCGCGTTTTGCCTCCTTCTCATTGAGTCCTGCGTGCCCGTAGTGGTGCATCCCCCGTGTCCACAATCGAATTCGAAGCGCTCTAATTGGATTGACGCTGGCCTCATCCTGAGCCCATCTGATAGTAGCCATGAAGCATATTGTAATTCTATGTTTTTTAGTAACCGGTGTCGTTCTATCTAGTGTCCATTGTGCAACCAGTTATGCAAGTATCTACAGCGACCGACCGATCGGGCCAGATGTTGAAGACATACAACCTCTTGAGATTCAATTTTCAAGAGTCCCGGGAGAGGAAGAAGGTACCGGGGGGATGGCCGAGGCGAATATTAACAACTCTGATTATGATCTGTACATGCGGGTAAATTCGAATTTCAGGATTACGGAATCTGCTGATGTCAGAATAGTATATGCAACTAAAACCGTGCATTATCAGGGAGCGGGCGCTTTTCCTACCTGCCTAAGCGCGGCTACTCTTTTCGTATATCCGGTCCAGACGGATAGTATTACCGAGGCCGAATTCAGGGTCTTCAAGAGTGGTGTTCTGGTAGAGACCTATCGCTACAGGATCAATCAGACCTCTATCTGGGGATGGCTATCAATTCCAATCAACACCGTTGTGTTGCCTCTGGCCAATACCGTGACAGAAGTTGCCACCTCCGATAGCCTTGATTTGCATAAACGACTGATTAACCGATTCACTAGAGATTTTTATCATTCATCGGTCCTGGTAAATAAGGGCAAAGTGAGCACACCGGGTGAAAAGGAGACTGTATTTCTTGTTCTCGAAGGTCAGAATACGGCGTCCAGGTACAAAGAGCAGAATACCATGGCCAGTAATCTGCTGGGACTGGCGCTGGTGAACGGAGGTTATACCATTCGCGACAACGAGGATTTAAAGCCAATTCTTAAGGAGTTGAATTTTTCCCAGAGTGGATTAACCAGACAGAGTGCCATCCGAATTGGCGAGATCACCGGCGCTACCAAGATCATCACAAGCAACATTCTGTATTACAATTACAGTGAAGCAGATGATGATTATAAGATTACGATTGTGGCCCACATTACGGACATCAATTCCGGCGAAGTAGAATGGAAGAATCTGTACACTCTTGAAGGTGTAGATATCGAATCCATGCTGGCTGAAGGGTCTGCGAAGTTACTTTCGGATCTTCGAAATGCAGGATATCGCTGAATTCACCGGGCTACAGGCCCTGGAATTGTCTCCTGGCGGCTTAGAGCCGGCGAAGAAATCGACTTGAAGCGTGGAAACAGCATCCGTAGAAATCGGCGAAACCTTTAGCTCAGCGCTGCATTGACCTGAGAAACGAATTCTTCAACCAGACCTCGTTTGGATGGATCGATATCCGTCAGATTGCTGATCCGGTTCTTCGCTTTGACCTTGATCCACATTTCTCCTTTCTTGTTTTCCTCAACTTCCACCTCATTTACCTGATTGATGTGAAATCGGTCGCTACCCCCGTTGTGGAAATTTTCAATAATTCGACCATCAAAGGATAGAATGAAACCCACCGAATTTGTTACTTCAACCATACATATCTCCTGCGCTACCCGGGATTCGGCAATCGTTCGTCGAAGAGTGGGCCATGAAATGATCGAATCAAGTAGATTAATTCGAAAAATGAAAGGCGAGGAATGAGCCTGGGACGATTCCCGGAAAGGAGCAGACCAGATCTGCCCTATAATCAGCAACAAATGTATTGTCGCCATTGCCCCGGCTCGAAGCCGACCGTTAAACAACGTACACCTGGATCGACTCAGGGAGGGGAGGATTGCCTCTCCAGGTTCTTCCGTAGCCTGGAAGGCGCTGACATTAAATGAGCGTCCACCAGTAGTTTGTCCAATTCTTTCCAGTGAGTCTTCGCATTGAGCTTCACGCCTACCCATCCCTCTGGGCCCATATAGGTTGAAACAAAAAAAGCGTTCCGGATCCCTTTCCACTAGCTCCGGTTGGATCAGAGGTGCCGCTTTGACTCAGACTGAGATATGGCCGCTGCCATGATGGTGGCCCGTCCCTGAATCTACCTGGTTGCGCTTTTTTAGTCGACCGGAAAAGCCTGAAAAAGGACTGGATTGTTATGCCACAGTACAGATCCAAAACCTCCACATCCGGTCGCAATATGGCCGGCGCCCGGGCTCTCTGGAGAGCCACGGGAATGACCGATGCGGATTTCGATAAGCCCATCATCGCGATTGCAAACTCCTTCACTCAATTCGTGCCCGGGCATGTACATCTAAAGGACCTGGGACAGATGGTGGCGCGGCAAATCGAATCTGCTGGAGGTGTGGCCAAAGAGTTCAATACCATCGCGGTGGATGATGGAATTGCAATGGGACATTCCGGCATGTTATATTCTTTACCCAGTCGAGATCTCATTGCGGACTCTGTTGAATACATGGTTAACGCTCACACGGCGGATGCTTTGATCTGCATATCGAACTGCGATAAGATCACTCCAGGTATGCTCATGGCAGCCATGCGATTGAATATTCCTACGGTGTTCGTATCCGGTGGTCCCATGGAAGCCGGTAAGGTTCAATGGGAAGGTCAGGAGCGAAAACTTGATTTAATCGATGCCATGGTGGAAGCTGGTAATCCGGCGGTGTCAGATGAGCAGGTAGCAACATTGGAACGATCTGCCTGTCCTACCTGCGGTTCTTGCTCGGGGATGTTTACTGCGAACTCAATGAATTGTCTTACAGAGGCCCTGGGGCTTTCGCTACCCGGAAATGGATCTCTACTGGCCACCCATGCAGCGCGAAAGGATCTTTTCCTCAAGGCCGGGGAAATCGTTGTAGAACTTGCGAAGCGATATTACGAACAGGATGATATTTCTGTGCTACCCAGAAACATCGCAACCTTTGAAGCCTTTCAAAATGCCATGAGCCTGGATGTAGCTATGGGAGGTTCCACCAATACAGTTCTGCATATTCTTGCTGCGGCCCGAGAAGCGGGCGTGAACTTCACCATGGCAGACATTGATGCTATATCCCGTAGAGTACCGTGTCTGTGCAAGGTGGCTCCTTCAACTCAGAAATATCATATGGAAGATGTTCACCGAGCCGGTGGTGTTATGGGAATCCTGGGGGAACTGGACCGGGCAGGATTAATTCAGCGCGAAGTCCCCACGGTGCATAGCCCATCCATGGGTCAGGCACTGGAAAGCTGGGATATTGTGCGTCAAAGCGATGAATCTGAAGCGCGAAAGATGTTCAAGGCTGCTCCCGGGGGAGTTCCTACCACTGAAGCCTTTTCGCAGAACAAACAATGGCCGGATCTGGATCTGGATCGCAAAGAAGGATGTATTCGCAATATTGATAACGCCTACTCGAAAGATGGAGGTCTGGCTGTACTATATGGCAACATCGCACCAGAAGGATGCATTGTTAAGACGGCCGGAGTTGATGAATCCATCCTCAAGTTTACCGGAAAGGCCCGGGTGATGGAAAGCCAGGAAGAGGCTGTATATAAAATCCTGAACAATCATATTGTGGCCGGCGATGTAGTGGTGATTCGCTATGAAGGTCCCAAAGGCGGGCCCGGTATGCAAGAGATGCTATATCCTACTTCTTATTTGAAGTCCAAGGGACTGGGTAAGGATTGTGCTTTAATTACCGATGGCCGTTTCTCTGGAGGAACTTCAGGATTATCCATCGGTCATGTTTCTCCTGAAGCTGCGGCCGGCGGTGCCATCGGTCTCGTGGAAGAGGGCGATACCATCGAAATCGATATTCCCAATCGAAGCATTCAGCTTGCTGTGAGTGACGATGAGCTGACGAAACGTAGAGTAGCCATGGATGCAAAAGGGAAAGCTGCCTGGAAGCCTGTGGATCGAGATCGTCAAGTGTCCGCCGCCTTGCGAGCTTACGCGGCCTTGACTACGTCGGCGCATACCGGTGCTGTGCGAGACATTGGCCAGGTGGAGTAGGGGCAGCAGAACTGAGTCCGGGTAATCAGGAACCTGAGGTGGACGATTGGGATGGACCATTACCGGTGACTTGGCTGATGCGAAAGGTTATTGCTTGCGAACTGGAATGAAGCCTTCTATACGTATTTGATTGGGGTGCCAGATTATAGTTTGGGATTGCCGGATCAGGCCCTGGAGATCCCATTCCCTTGACAGCTACAGGGTATTTCTATCGCATGAGGCATGCTCCAGGAAGGACTCCAGATAAACGGACCGGCATCACAATGAAAGCCACATGCTATCTAATAATTCCTTTATTCGCTGCAATCTTGCCTGCTTGCATCGACTCAGCTGATGCGGAGAATGGGTTCAGGCCGTGGACGAGACCAGAAAAGCTGGATGATCCTCAGGTTCTGAAAAGGGCTAGAATGCATTTCCCTGAATTAACCTGGAAGCTGGATGAGAACAGGTTAAAGGTTTCACTGAACCAAACAGATTTCACAGATCTGGATCTGGACTACGTCAGGAAAGGCTGTGCTTATTCGGCTTATTGTAAATCTGTTCTGGAATCCGAGCTTTATTATGCGAATCTGGGACTTACCTTTCCTGTGGAGACGGTAAAGGTAAGAACAACAGAGGATTTTTTACAGGAAATCAGGCCCAATCGTACGATCATCCTTGATGTAGATCGACTTGATCTTGTAGAGAACTTTCGTCGGGGGGCTGAGCAGCAATTCCTTACATCTCCCGAGGACACTCCATTCTTCTACATTGAACCGCATCATGGATCGCTGATTCTCTTCAATGTCCCGAATCTTAAAATTGAAGGTCGAGAAGGCAATACCGAAATTGTGCATCATGTAGGTGATTCCGAGGTGTTATACTTTACGCGGGCCGACAATTTAACGTTGAAAAATGTGACTCTCTATCATAGTCAGCCCTATCCATGCCGGGGTGGAGTCTTGAATGTCGTTGCATCAAAGAATGTGACTATTATCGATTCGGAATTCAGAGGCTCAGGAGTCACCGGGATTCACCTGGAAAAAGTAGATGGAGCTCTTATTGAGGGGGTCAGAATCACTGATAACAATCTATCTGCATTGATCTTTGAAGAATCAACAAGAGTCTTAATTCGAAACTCGATCGTTGAAAAGAACACCACGGTGATGAGTCTGATGTGGTCCCATGACTCAAACATTGTAATGGAAAATGTCATAATACGAGACAACAGCGGTGTTGATACCTGGCCTCCGTATCCGGTGGATCCGGAAAAAGCAATAATGGGTTGGCACAATAGCAAGGTAACTATTCGGAATTCTCGCATCGAAAACAATAAGTATCATCGACTATTCAATGATGGGAGTGCACAGCTGATCAATACTGTAGTTCGAAAGAATGCGCTTCCAGATTCCGCCCGGGAAGAATTGCTAAAACAGGAGCGAGAGAGCAAGCAAGCAGAAAAGCAATAGTCCGAATTCTCAGAACCCACAGAAAGCGAAACAGGACCCGTAGCCCGGGAGCCAGGGATGCAAATCTCTCTGGTCCCGGGGAACTCATTGAAAAATCTGCCCCAGGAAGTTCGTATTTGCGCGCCCCGGCGGTGATTATGCGACCCCGGCCGTTGTGGTGCCCCAGGAAGTTCGTATTTGCGCGCCCCGGCGGTGTTTATGCGACCCCGGCCGTGGCTGCCCCAGGAAGTTCGTATTTGCGCGCTCGGGCGGTGATTATGCGACCCCGGCCGTTGTGGTGCCGCGGCACTGGCTCTGCAGAATACAGAACTGGATACAGAACTGAGTATTGATTAAGTTAATCGGAACGGATGAAAGAACCTGGAAAAACAGAAACTGAGACAAGATTCAGCGTTGCACCGATGATGGAGTGGACCGATCGTCATTATCGGTTTATGGCCAGACAGCTCAGCCGTAAAGCGGTGCTGTATACCGAAATGATCCATGCAAATGCGATCATTCATGGGGATCGGCAGCGGTTTCTGGATTTTCATCCTCAGGAGCAGCCGGTGGTGCTACAGCTGGGCGGCAACGATCCGGCCACGCTGGCAGAAGCGGCACGATGGGCCGAACGATGGGGATACTCTGAAGTAAATCTAAATTGTGGATGTCCCAGCGATAAGGTTGCATCCGGCTCGTTTGGAGCCTGCCTGATGGCGAATCCGGATCATGTAGCCAGGCTGGTGGAATCCATGAAGCAGGCTGTGTCTATTCCGGTTACAGTGAAATCTCGCATCGGCATTGAAGGAAAGGGAATGTCTGCGAAATCCGATTATAAAGATCTTCAGGCTTTTACCCATACCATGATAGAGGCAGGATGCGATCGACTGATTGTTCATGCTAGAATCGCTGTGCTGGGAGGTCTCAATCCTGCGGAGAATCGTTCGGTGCCTCCTTTGCGATATGAAGATGTGTACCGATTGAAGCGTGAGTATCCGGATTTGCCCATTGAGCTCAACGGCGGACTTCGTTCTATCGATGAAATGCATAAGCATCTTCATGCGGGCCTGGATGGAATCATGGTGGGGCGAGCAGCTTATGAGACTCCTCGGATTCTAGGGCATGTGGATGCCCTTCTTGAATCTGAAAGCATCGTTGCGGGCGACGACCTGGAGCCGTTGCCCCGGGTACTGGATGCCATGCAGCAATACATCCTGGATCGCTTCGAAGAAGGAGTATCTCCTACCAGGATCGTACGGCATATGCTGGGTTTATTTCATGGAATTCCCGGAGCTCGGCGAATGCGACAGATGCTAAGTGGCCGATGGAATGCCGGACTTGATGATCGTGAAAAACTGAGACAGTATCTGTCCGATGTTTTCGCAGAGCCAGGTCGTGTAGAGTCTGTAGAGGCGTCTGCAGTCTGAAAGGCCCCGGCTTTGTAGTTCAATAGCCAGCAAAACCTGTCTCAGAAACAGGCCCGGGCGGTCTTCTGGGGGATTCAGGTCTTGCATCCAGTGAGCGCCAGGCCCGACAAACCTACTTCCGACTTCCAGAAAATTACCTATCCATATAGAGCTTCTCGAGATGGAGTTTCTCGAGTTGGAATCTCTCCAGGTTAACCAATGCATTTCATTGGTTTTACTCGAAGTTCTGTGATCTACTGCACAGTTCCCTGAATGCGGCAACCATAGGCAATGCTTTCAAAGACGCTTGTGGTAGAAATTCCCAGTCCAGTAACCGTAACCGATTTCTCTTCCTCATTAAGAACAAATTCGCTGATGGGTACATACTGTCTGGCATAGTTATGGCAGAAAGCCTCGGAGCGGCCCACTACAAAGTAGCAACTGCAGAATTCTTTGGAGTAAAAGCTGGATATTATATGCGGAAATGAGGATAGATGTTTCCAGTTGGCCACAGCCCAGGCGCTTCCTGCGATGAGCGATATGGCCAGTGCGATAATCAGGATTTTGATGAATTTCTTCATATTATTGGTACCTCCCTGGAAACCATTCTGGATTTCCAGGCAAAAACTCCGAGTCCAGGCCTGTTGAAGCGATGGTCTGTAGCTACGATAGGGGAGCTGCTCACTTCTGTACCGCCTTGATTATCAGACTCAGAAATCGATCTTTATCAAAGGAATAGTCGCGATCGTCGCCCATACGAACGATTATCATATCCATACTGGGAATAACAAATATCATCTGTCCCCAGTGTCCGCTTGCTGCGAAGGTATCTCGAGGAGCGGAAGGCCACGGCGCCTTTAGTCCCAGTTCTGGAATTGCCGTATTTGCATACCATTGAGAGGTATATAGATCCTCCCATCCGGGATAGGCCGGGGTGGTTTTATAGGCCGGTGCCACTTTGCGAGTAAAGTCCAGCCAGTAATCCGGCAGTATTCTTTTTCCTTCCCATACGCCATCGTTTAGATACAAGAAGGCGAATTTTGCCATATCTCTGGGGCTTGCGTAGAGATACGATGAGCCAACAAAGGTTCCGGCTCCATCTCGTTCCCAGGTAGTTGAATCCATGCCCAGAGGATCGAAAAGTTGCTCCCAGGGATATCTGCTGTAAATCTCTGTGCCCTGCTGCCCATGCTGAAGCTTCAGTGCTTCTTTCAATACACCGGACAGAATATTTGTATCGCAGCTGGAATAGTAAACGTAGGTTCCGGGCTCTGCTCTCGCTGGCAGCGAAGCACAGAACTGTGCCATATCGCCTCGTCCCCTGGTATAGAGCATGGCAATGACCGTGGATTTTAAAGGTCCGCTTTCGTAACCTTCGTTTGCATCCAGGCCGGAACTCATATTTAGCAGATGTCGTAGAGTGATAGTGTGCTCTTTCTTTCCTTCAGGTATGTATTTCTCCACGGGATCATCGATGGAAAGCGTTCCGTTCTTTTCTGCAATTCCAATCAATGTCTGAAGCACGCTTTTGCTTACAGACCAGGTGAGATGAGGAGAATTACTGTCATAGCCCGCTGCGTAGCGTTCATAGATAAGATAGCCATCCTTGATAATCACAACGCCATCTGTGCGAATGCCAGCTCTATCTTCTTCGTCTCCCTGTCGGCGGAAGGCATAATCCTCCAGGGCTTCCCATCGATCTTTCGGTAGTAGTCTTTCCTGCCATCCCCGGGTAGGCCAGTAATCCCTGCGAAAGGAGGGCATGGGATCCAGTTCTACGGCAAAGGGATTCGGGTCGGTCCTTGAAATCTCTGCATCCGGCTGGCAGTTTAGACTGAACAGGATCAGTAGCAGGACAACGGTTCGCATACCTGATTAGCCCAACCCTTTCTGTGCCGGGCAACTTTTTTTCAGATATCAAGGGGCGGGGATCAAAAATAATAAACGATACCTGCCTAAAGAACAGAGAGAAGTATGATCCCCGTACAGGCAATGCAACATAGAATGGTTTCGGCTCAGGGCTTTCGACCTCAGGAAGATACCCTGTCGGCCCTGCGAAGAGGGTTAAACTCCTACCCTGAAATACTGGCACTGAGTTGTAAATGGATGCAATATGAGTCGGCAGATACAACAGCCGGTCATGAATCGGGAGAAGCTCGGGAATTTCATCGGGAAGGAAAGTCCGACAGTCCTTCCTGTGGCCGGCTGGATCCGGCGATTACCGGGCCATGGCCTGCACCTCCGAATTCGGTAGGGGCCAGATATAGTCTGGATTATGAATGCTTAAAAGAAGAACTCGGGCGTCCCATCGCACTCATTCTTTATGCGCGGTTCTATTTACCTGCATCGAGACTCAGGCATCTATATCTTTATATGAAGAGGCTTTTTCCCGCGTATCGCAGCAGTCCGGTGTGGCCTACGATTTCGGCCTGCTCGGAAAACACACTTCTGGCGCGCATCTACGGCTTTGAACCTGTCGGAGGAGAGGATCCTGCATCCGCGGTGGCTACTCTACACTTTCCGGGTGATGAAAGCCGACTGGATCGCCTGGCCGGATAACTCTTCGCGGCCTAAAAGGAGCCAGCTGTATCCAGCTAAGAAGGGGACAGCGACAGAGGACCCTGGATCATCGACGATCATTGACCAACATTGAATCGCCTTGACGATCCTTGAGTATACGGGAAGGGCAACCCGCTCTCAGGTTCGCCCTTCGTAGCCAATTACATCCATAAATGCACTCACAGAGAACACAGCTTTTCCTGGCCCCGGTTCGCCATAACCTGGAGGAACAGGAAGCTTATATTTCTCAAACGTTTGCTTCCAGACGGTCAGCAGTTCCAGAAAGTATTTAAGAGGAGGACCTGGCTGACTGCCCAGCGTGGTGTACGGTTCCGGACACCAGGTAGTGAACCTGGGCACCACGCCATGGCTCATAAAGTAGTCCAGTCCTTCAGCGGTGGAAGCAACAGCATCCTCTACTTTATCGTAACCGTACGGTTTGGCCAGTTCTACGCCGCCCACAAAGTTGGGAATTACATGGGAAGGGCCGAATACATCTACGGATTCAATGATCCTGCGAATCCAGTTTTCGCGCCCGATGAATCTTTCCTTGCCAGGACAGATATGAGGGAACATCTTCTTGTCCCAGATTTCATAGTTTGGATGATAAACCTGGATTCCCACTTCCTTGAAGCGCCATAGTTCTTCCTTTTCCCAGGCCTGGGTAACCATCTTGCCCATCCATCGGCCCGGGAATCGTTTTTCTATGGCCTCGGCATATTCGAAATAGAAGTCCGTTTCATTCTTCTTTTTCAGATTGGTCAGGACCGAGCCACCGGTGATCGTATAGACCTTGGCAATCGGGTCCTCCTGATCCACCCAGCTCAATACCTCCAGCATCTCTTCCACGGACTTGATGCCAGTATAGGGGCGGCCGGCCATTTTTTGCTGCCGCCAGTTATGATTGATGTCGCAGAATGCGCATTCTTCGTCTTTGCCAAAGTACTGGCAGTTTCGAAAAACAGTGAGGTAGAGCAGGTAGCCCCATTCAATCACCGGTGCGATTTCACCGGGGGACTTTCCACTTTCCGTGCGATGGCGATACCAGTCCGGAATGGGCGGAAATTCCACAGATCCCAGGTTCGTGTCATTCAGATAGAGCGCAGGTCCTTGCTCCGTAAACCGGACCTGATAGGGTGAGCGATGGTCCAGGCGAACGCTGATAACCGTAGGTTCAAGGCCAAAATGTCCGCCAGAAACTCGAATCTCTTCCGGAGCCCGGAATCGGACAGTGTCACTTTGCTCCTGTAAAGGGATATGATCAAAAGTAAAAATGAAATAATCCTTGGTCTTGTAGTCCCCTTTCTCCAGAGACTTTTCATCGAAATGGACCCCCAGCCTGAGCACATCCTGCTTGATGATGGCTTCGATGGGAATCTGAGTATATTGCCGCTCGAATCCCTCCAGTGTTTCCAGGGTGGTCATGGGATCCTGGGTGTAGGTTTGCTGGCTTTCCGTTGCTTCCATGGGTTGATGAAATCCTGTATTGTGACAAGCTCAGATTCTCTGAGTTCAGGTCTATTAAAACCGGAACCAGGTCTGGTTTCCGGGGCAGACTTCCGTTTTCAGGCGAAAGTTTGCTGCACCCACCAGAATTGCCGTTGCTGCTGGTCGGGCAAGAGGAAAACTCCAGCCAGATTACAGGGCCCGGTCATCCGTCAGAGAACTGTATTCCGGTTCCCAATGGACGGTCGCTACGGGCTTGACGGTGTGGTGATTGCCTGTATCAATGGGCGCTGATTTCATGAAAAAGATTCTGAGTTTCCCCGTCCCCTTTTTAAAGGCTTACCCGGTTGTCTGGATCTGCTTTTTTGTCGCACTTGTGACGGCTGACCTGGTTAGCAAAAAAGCAATTACCGAAAGCTTGAATTTTGGTCTGTCCGCTACCCAGAGAATGGAAGCAGGAGTATTCACAAATCAAGGAATGCCGGCTGAAACCGATGAGACCAACTATGTGTCCATCTGGGGAGACAACGGAAAGTATATCCGTCTTCGGCTGGTATTCAACGATCGATTTCTATTTGGAAGTGGTCCATCGGCTCCCGTTCTGGGAATCTTCCTTACGGCCGGCGCTATCGTCTTTCTATTCTTCTATCGATGGCTCACCTACGGAGCCGGACACCCTCTGGCCTGGCTTTTTGTATTCTCGGGGGCCACAGGCAATCTCATCGACAAGTTATTTGTGAAGAGTCTGGAAACCAGGGAGTGGGTTTTCAGCTTTGGACCTCAAAAAGGACATGTGAGCGGAGTTGTAGACTTCGTAGAATGCATCTGGTTTGGACTGGATCAGTTCCAGGATGTATTTCTGCTAAAGTGGCTTGCCTGGGAGTCCTGGCCTATCTTCAACCTGGCAGATAGTCTCATTGTAGTAGGTATTATGATCTTGGTTGTAACCATTGGCTTTGCTCCTCAGGAAAACACTTCGGAATCGGCATCCGGAGCGGAGAAGTAGCATGTCCGAGCGGGCTTCGGAAAAAGGCCTGATAGAAAAAACCCTCAAAGGCGACCAGCGCGCCTTTATGGAACTGGTATCGCCCTACAGATCCAGACTCATCCGGAAGGCTGTTTCCATGCTGGGTAATCCCCAGGATGCAGAGGATATACTTCAAGAAGCTCTGGTTACTGCCTATCGAGCCCTGAAATCCTTTCGTGGAGAGAGCGGCATCTATACATGGCTATATAGAATCGTCGTAAACAAGTGCAGGGACTTTCATCGGAGCAAAAAGAACGCTCCGTCGGACTCACTGGACGCAGTGGCGTTTATGATTCATGACGATCGCATCGATCTTGAAAAAAATCTCGAACTTTCCACGGAGTCTACTTATCTAATTCAGCAAATCAACACTCTGGATAAGCGATACCGCGAGATCCTGGTGATGAGATACTTTGATGACCTTTCTTACCAGGAGATAGCTTCGGTTCTGAAGATTCAGGTAGGGACGGTGAAGAGCCGACTGTTCAAAGCAAGGGAGCTTCTAAAAAGAGCAATCCTGCAAGACGGCAAAGGAACGGAGTTTTTTGAACAAGCGCAATAAAATAGATGAGTATCTGCAGGAGCCAGAACGGGAAGTCCCGGCAGATCAATATGCCGGAATGAACGATGCGGATCGCAAGGCCCTTGCTATGGAAAAGAGTATGGACCAGTCTCTGCGCTCTACATTTGACAGCCTGTCTAAGAAGGCTCCCGCACCTCTGTACTCCGACGACGAGTTCTCGAAGATGCTTTTGAACCGACTGGAGGCAGAAGGACTGCCTGGCTCCAGCAAGGATCCGGCAATTGCCGGCTTCATAGAAAGTCTGAAAGGATTCCTCTCCCCCGGAATTCCATTGTATGCTGGCGGTGGCCTGGCGGCAGCGGCAGCTGTTGTTCTGGCTATTCTGCTTTACAATCCGAGCACAGAGATTTCTCAAACTGCCCTGGAAGAGAACGCAAAAGAATCGGCTGCAGAATCTTCTGAAGAAGCCTCCGACGGCCCGCGAATGCTTGCGGAAGCTGAAGAATCCTCTCCTGATTCCCGAGATAATGCTCAGAGCTCTGAACGAGATCAAGTGGCTGTGGCTACTCCGCCGATAAGGGAAAGACAGCTTGCAACTGAGGATGAAAAGGCATCTGACCAGAACAGTGGGGAGACTGAAGAAAAAGCCTCCACAAAGCCAGCCCAGGGTGATGCCGGAAATCAGGAAATTGCATCCAGCATGCCAGAAGCGGAGACTACTCCTCCCGTTGAAGGAACTGAGGAGCTTTCTGAAGAGGTCCGTCGCGGTTTTATGAATGATCGCTATGCTGCCGCCTATAACAAAGAGATGCGCCTTAAGCGAGCAGTAAAGAATGCTGACTCAGCTGAGGAGAAGCGAAAGGCTTTGAGTGACCTCCTGGATTATTACGAAGAGAAAGGCGAAGAAAGCAAAGCTCAGGATGTGAAACGTCAAATCGCCGAGCTGGAATAGCTGCGATTCCATGCCATTGCCCACCGGGGACAGCGGACCATACAGAGCTGCTTGCGGGACGTGCCGGGGCCTGCCAGAACCTATTCAATCGATCCTGATTATTTAATCATTCTGTTAGCTGTTAGATATCCAATGGTCTTTTTCAAACCTTCCAGGGTTGGCGTAACCTTCCAGTCCAGTTCTCGTCTCGCTCGACTGGCATCTGGTATGGCCTGCCAGAGCAGAAAGTGAAGCTGTCCTGCCGGTAGCATCGGAGCTCTTTTGATGAGCTTTGCTTTAAGTTCGCCGGAAGCAGAGAACAACTTCGCAAACCACAGAGGCATTACTGCAGGAATCTTTAATTCTGGAACGATCTCTTTGATTTTTCCAGCCAGATCTTTCAGAGAATAATAGTCATCGCTTAGAATGTAGCGAGCTCCGGTGGGCGCGGATTCGGCTGCCCTGATATGGGCTTTTGCACAATCTTCGCTGTATACCAGTGGAAAACCTCCAGGAAGTAGCATCGGAATTTTTCCATTGATTAGATCTGCAATGAAATTGTTGGTCCCCGGCGATCCGGTGGGGCCAGGTCCGTACAGTCCCGCTGGATGGGTAAACACCACATCCAATCCCTGCTTCAGCGCTTCTACAGCAGCCTTATCTGCATCCTGCTTGGATCTTTCATAATAGGTACCTTTTGGAGCTGGATCCAGAATGCTTTCATCGTAGCGTTCGCCGGTTTTTCCCTGGAAAACATCTATGGTGCTTGTGTAAACTACTCGGGATACTCCGGCTTTGCGAGCCGCTTCCATTACATTGATGGTTCCCTGGTGGTTGACTCTTTGAAAAATATCGGGATCGGCAAACCATTGCTCGGGCAGGCCGGCTGCATGATAGACCAGTTCCATTCCCTGCATGGATTTTACAAGGGACTCCGAATCCGTGATATCCCCCTGGTAAATCTCCAGCAAATTCTCATCCAGGTTAAGTTCTTTGACTACCGATCTGGCTTTCTGCGGATTTCTCGCCAGCAGCCTTGCTCGATGGCCCTGGAGAGCCAACTGCTGCATTATGTTGGCCCCGATCATTCCCGTGGGGCCCAGTATTAGAGTCTTCATAGTGTTTCCTGTGATCTTTCGATTTCCAGTCAATCTTTGAAGGGATTCGCAAATGCATGAGATTCGTTACCGGGCAGAACCTGCCCCTCGATAGTGCCGGTAACGAACCCCATGACATGGCCCGGCCCCATGAGATAGCCCCGGAGCCGGTTTCCTACCGTCAGCCAGCGGCCAGGAAATTTACGAGCTGCAGGCTGGGCTCACCCTGGTAGAAATATAGATAGAGTCCGCTTTCGTACTCGTTGCCTTCTTCATCTGAGCCCGATACGTTCACTGAAAACACCAGAAGAACTCGATCCCCCTGTTCGACAGTCAAATCTTCAAAGCTGGCCTTTCGAAGCTGATCCAGATACTCCTGGTCTGCATGAAAGGAATCGATTATTAATTCTGCATCGATGGAATCCGACTCGGCATAAGCAGCCAGACCTTTAACATCCTTCTTCAGAATGGCTTTTTTGATATTTTCCCAGTCTGTATCGTAGCTATAGCGGCTCTGGATGGCAGGCTCGGCATGGGCGCCAGAGGTGCAGGCTACCACGAGTAATAGTAGATTTGCGGCTAGAATTGCTCTTATTAGTTTCATCTGTCCATTTTTGAACCTGGAAGCGAAAGCCCCTACTGATTTTTCATTCCTTGTGTAGCAGGGCCGCAAAAAGAAAATGCAGCCCTGATTTGGGCTGCATTCCTGGCCGGGGAGCCCGGCGAATGGTCCGGGACCCGCACCTACGAAGTAGCCAGGGGCCGCCGCTAGATTTCAGGCAAACGACGGTGGTCCGGACTAAATGCCCCGTACAATGTTTTCGATCTGGTACTCTGCGCCGGATTCCAGCTGGGCTCTGTCACCAGCCTTCTTACCAATGAGTACCTTGCCCAGAGGAGAAATGTAGCTGATGATATTCTTTTCTGAATCCGCTTCCCAGGGGCTGAGGATCGTGTATTCCGTGGATTCGCCTTCGCTGTTTTTTACGGTGACTTTTGCGCCAATGGTGACAATGTCTGTGCGAACGCTTCCAGGATCGATGACCTTTGCTTTCTTGAGGCTCTGGTCCACCTTCTTGATCTCTGCCTGGAGCTGAGACTGGCGTTCCAGAGCTGCTTTGTATTCGGAGTTCTCTCGAAGGTCGCCTTTTTCCTGGGCTTCTCCAATATCTTTGGAGTTCTGGGGCATCTCCACGTTGATGAGCTGATCCAGATAGGCCTTTCTTTGTTCCAGTCCGGCCGGGCTTACGAGAATGGTGTCTGCATCCGGAATCAGATGTAGATCCTGTTGTTGCTCCTTCTCTTCCTGGATGTCTTCCTCGCTGGCTGCCTGCGATTTGTATCCAGGGCGAATCTCTTCGAGATACTCCTCGAAGTTATCCTTCTGGGCATCCGGAACATAGCTTACCTCGCGAAAGAGTGCTGCCATTCTGCGAAGTACGCCGCTATCGGACTGGGCAACAATCTCTGGCAGATGCCCGGCTTTGATGGAGTCAACGGTGATGTTCGTTGTACCGAAGATTGTTTCGATGGCCTGGTTTTTTAGACGAGTTCCTTTGGATTCAATGCGAACCAGAGGTTTCAGAAGACGAAACACCATCAGAATTACTTCTTCTTTGTTGGCTGGAATCCAGGGATAGGTCCACTGGCCAGAAAGGATGGAACGTGCCACCCACAGAAAGATTTCCGGGTTCTCACGATATTTGCGAAATACCTTCTCAACAAAGGCTTTCAGAGTATCTACCTGACCCAGTCTGTTAAGTTCACCAATGATATAGCGATGCACTTTGATGGGCAGTTCGAACAGGATTTTGGAAAGAATCTGCTGATAGTCTTGCGGTCGGGTTTCAATAACAAGATCTACGATGGAGCGCTTGAATTCCGTTACCGGCGTGTCGGCAGAAAGCTTCACCAACGTCTTTTCGGTCTCTTCAGAGAATACAGCCTTTACCAGATCGACTGTAATCTGACGGGAAAGCTCCATATCGGGAAAAGCCTCATGGGCTGCTTCAAGAAAGAAATAGGAATGTAATCTCTTGGTAAGGTCCTTATTGGATTCCTGTTCCAGATAGAAGTGGCTGCAGGTTTCGGCTGCGGAACGGGTATCCGGATCCTTCAGGGTTTCCATGGCCAGTTCCAGTTTCTGATTCCAGTCCGAAGTATGCAGGAATTTTTCTTCCTGTTCTTCCGCCAGGGTTACTTCCTTTTCTCGCAAAAGAAGTTCATCTTTCTTTCTGGGATTGAATCCAAAGTTAGGATCTTTTTTCAGTCTGGTTCTGGTTCGGCTCCACCATTTGGACCATTCGCCGGTATCGATGAATCGCCCGGCAATCTCGGACTTAATCTCCGACAGGGTAATGGACTTGTTGTATGAATTCAATAGGATGGTAAAGAAATCAATGGGATCTTCTTCGAAGATAGTCTTCATTTCTTCTGGATTCTCATAGTAGCGAACCCAGATATGCGAAGGTTCCAGAGGCAGCAGACTGGATATAGCCATTTGCAGACTCATTCTCTGTCCTGGATTGTCTCTAAAGTCGATGATTACATTCTCTGAATCGATTTCAGTGATCTTTCCAACGCCTCTGGTACGGTGGTATACGTAGTTGCCAGTATCGAATACAATGTTTCTCTCGAAGTTTGCCACAGCCGATGCCACAGGCTTGCGGTTGTTGGTCAGATCCGACATTTTCAGAAACTCATTCAGCAATGAGTGGTTTTCGTATCGGCTGCGATAGGCGCGCACAAGATCGGAGCGAGCTCGTGAGGAATTGGGCTCATATTGCAGAATCTTCTTTAAAATATGAATTACGTTGTCCCAGTCTTCTTCCTGGCGGAAAGGCTCTACCAGTCCCACCAGATAGGCTGCGATGCGAGTCTTCTCGCGATTGGCAGCCAGGATTCGTTCCAGCTTTTCGAAGAAAGGAATGTCCTGATAGGCCTTGCTCACCAGGATCTGCCAGATTTCTTCCAGGTTATTGTAGTCTCTCTGTCTTACATAGGACTCCGCTGCCATTTTGAGGAAATCCACAGCCCGATCCGGATCATCTTCCAGAATGGCCATACCATACTTGCGAGCGATGTCTGGATTGTTCTTATCTATGCTGGCCAGCCTTTCCAGATAGGGCTTCAGCTCTTTCTTGCCTCGAAGCCTTTCGGTGGATTCTACCTTGGCTCGTAGCGCTGTTCTATGATTTTCATCTACCTGTAGCACATGGTCTGCGATATGATCTACAATCGGCCAGCGTGCAGCGCGTTGAAACTCCTGCATTAGCTCGCCCAGATATTCGATTCCGGTTTTTCGGTCTTCGCTCAGATCCTGGATTCCAATGATATAGCGGGCAGCCAGAGAAGATGCGTTCTCCTTCAGATGTTCTTCCAGCAGCGATCGAATCTCTGCCCCTCGGCTGGAGGAAGGCAATTCAGTGGCGATCTCCTCCAGGAGTTTGATTCGGCTCAGCTGAACCTGGGTCAGGTCCTTGGCGAGCTTCTCTTCGTTGAGCTGCGAAATGACTCGTGTATACAATGGATCGGTTTGCGTTTCCGCGGAATTGGCTGTCTGCTGGGTCATAGGAATCCTGTAATTCTTTGAAGCAATAGTTTACGAATTTACTATCACTGTTTTCCCGCGGCACCGTGGGGTCAAATAGGTTTCGGTACTCCGAGCTGTGGATTCGTCCCTGGAATGGAGCTCAGAGCCCAAACAGGGCCATTTTTGGCCCTTTCGGGGATATTTTATGGCATCAAAACAATTCTGTTGCGGCCGGGACCGGATTCAAAGTGCATCGGAGAATCCCCCGGAGTTTCACCGGGAATTTGCCCGGGAATGGGCCCCGTGCGATGCTGGCTTTGATCTATTTTTCGGTGCACAGGAAGGGATGAGACGAACTTGTTGCTACTGGCATGAAGTCATGGGATCCGGTATCATTCCCGGATACGTAGCAGGCCTCGGAGCGAATTGAGATCAATGAAAGAGAAAGCGTCTGAAGAAGTAAGAATTGCCATTCTGGGCGCTGGCGACCGGGGAAGTATCTACGCCCGGTTTTTATCCGCGCAAGGCGCCAGCATTGTTGCCATTGTAGATTCAGATTCCGTGCGAGCCAGGGCACTGCAGACAAACCATGCTCCAGAGGCCCGGCTGTTTTCCCGCTGGAAGGATCTGCTTCAAAATGCATCTTCTCTGGGGCTGGATGCAGTGGTCATCGCCCTTCCTGACCAGTTTCATATGGAACCGGCTATGGAGTTTTCCAAAAGGGAAATCTCCGTGCTTCTGGAAAAGCCGGTGGGACTGAGCGTTTCTGAGCTGGATCGAATGCAGGGCCATATCAAATCGATGCGTAAAAAGGAAAACCATGCTCTGATCATGGTCTGTCACGTGCTGCGATACAGTGACTTTTTTGGAAAAATTCGAACGCTGATTGAGCATAATCGAATAGGGGAAGTTCGCAGTATCCTGCATGCAGAGAACGTTAGCTACTTTCATTTTGCCCATTCCTATGTTCGCGGAAACTGGGGCCGAAGCAAGCAAAGCAGCCCTGTGCTTCTGGCCAAGTGCAGCCATGATTTTGATCTGATTGGCTGGTTCGCAGGCAGCGAATTCAAATCCGTACAATGCAGTGGCGAACTAAATACTTTTCTTCCGGAAAAAGCGCCTGCAGGGGCCACCGATCGATGCCTGAATGGATGCCCTCATAGCGATTGTCTTTTCCATGCCGGTAGCACCTATCTGGATGGGCTTCCGCTCAAAAGGGAGTTGGCCCGCTCCCGCGGATGGCTTTCCTGGATGGCACGGATTTCTCTGCGATGGCCGGGCCTGATTCGAAGGCTTCCCTATTTTCGCAAGCTGTACCCCTGGCCTTACTGGCCTACAACCACCATCGTATCCGGAAAGGTGTCACAAGAGTCCGTTCTGGTAGCCCTGAAATCCGGACCCTACGGTAGATGTGTTTACACCGCCGGCTCCGATCAACCGGATCATGCAGATACAGTGATTCACTTTGAAAACGGTGTTACCGCCATAATGCGTTTGAATGGTAACTCATACCAGGAAGCCCGCACCATTCGCATTGAAGGAAGTGCGGGAACCCTGGAAGGCCGATTCGGCCAGGGAGGCCATCTGGTCCTCCGTCTTCATGGCAGCTCTGAAAGTGAGAAGATTCCCGTTACGGTCGATCAGGCCGGACATCTTGCTGAAGATCGGGCCATATCCGCGGAATTCCTGGATCAGATGCGCAAGTTAAGAACCGAAAACCGGAATACTCAACAGATTGTGGATTGGATTCAGCAGGCGGATGCAATCTTGCACCAGGTCATGGAAGGACATCGGATGGCCCTTCTTGCTGAGAGGTCCAGGGCCACAGGCAGGACAATCTTCCGTTGAAAGCAGAGCCGCCCCCTGGATTTCTGGCTTATGTCCGAAAGCCCCAAAGCCTCCAAACGCTCCCAGGCGGAGTTGCGGATTCTGGATTACTGGAAAGAAAACCAGATCTATCAAAAGCATAAGAAGCAAAATGAAAATGGTCCTCTTTTCTGCTTCTATGAAGGTCCTCCTACTGCAAACGGAAAGCCGGGAATTCATCATGTATTGAGTCGCGTCTACAAAGACATCTATATTCGATTTCGCGGACTTCAGGGGTTTCATATCCCCAGAAAGGCCGGATGGGACTGCCACGGTCTGCCGGTAGAGAGAGAGGTAGAGAAACAGCTTGGCATCCAGGCGAAGTCCGAAATCGAAACCGATGTAGGACTGGAAAAGTTCAACCGACTCTGCCGCGAATCCGTGCAACAGTACGTCGGTGCTTGGAATGAATTCTCGGAGCGCCTGGGCTTCTGGGTAGATCTGGATGATCCCTATTACACGATGGACAATCAGTACATCGAGGCTGTGTGGGGGTTGTTCAAGAAAATCTCGGATAAAGGCCTGGTGTATTCTGGATATCGAGTGGTTCCATTCGACCCGGTGATGGGCGCGACCATGAGCGATGCCGAGGTGGCTCTGGGCTACAAAACTGTGGAGGATCCTTCCTTTACAGTTCGCTTTCGCATTCTGGACGATCAATTCATTCAAAATAATGGAGAGGCATCATTTCTTGTCTGGACCACCACTCCCTGGACTCTGCCATCCAACGTTGCACTGGCTCTGCATTCAGAAAGCGAGTATGTTCTTTTTGAACTGGACGTTCCGGAAGATGGGCTGGCTCCGCAGCCTGGAAGCGAAGGCGCCGGAGGCGACAAAAAGAACAAAAAGTCCGGGAAGAAAGGGAAGGACGATGTCGCAGGCAAATCTAAGGATAATGCAAAAAGCAATGCAAAGGCGAAGACCGAGGTAAAAGGCGACGCGACGACGGATGCCACTGAAAAGTCCGGCAAGTCAAACACTGTAAAAGAACAGTTCATTTGCGCAAAAGAACTGATGGCCGAGGTTTTGCGAGGGGCGGAAAAAAAGGCCCGCATCCTGAAAACATTCAAAGGCCAGCAGCTGGTAGGGCTTTCCTATGAGCCGTTGTTTCAATTCGCTCTAAAAGGAGTGGAGCAGAAGAGTCATTATACCGTAAGTGCGGATTTCGTCACGATGGATACCGGAACCGGCATCGTGCACATTGCTCCTGCCTACGGAGCCGATGACCTGGTGGTGGGGCAGACCCATGATCTACCTGTAGTGGCTGCTGTGGGACTGGATGGAAAGTTCGCCGATGGCCCCTACAAGGGGAAGATGTTTAAAGAAGCAGACAAAGAGATTGTCAAGGACCTTAAGAAGGATCGCAAAGTCTGGAGATCGGAAAAATACAAACATGAGTATCCCTTTGGATGGAGAACCGGCGCTCCGTTAATGTACTATGCAAAGGATGCCTGGTACATTCGCACAACAGACGTGCGAAAGCAACTGATCGACAACAATCAAAGCATTAGATGGGTTCCGGAGCATGTAAGGGAAGGCCGATTCGGCAAGTGGCTGGAAAACAACCGGGACTGGGCTCTCTCCAGAGAAAGATACTGGGGCACACCCATTCCTATCTGGACGGATGGAGAAGGCGAAATCGTAGTGATTGGTTCTGTAGAAGAGCTGGAAAAGGTCTCGGGCAAGAAACTCAAGAAAGAAGATCTACATCGTCCCTACATCGATGAAATTACCTGGACGGATGCAAAAAGTGGCAAGGAGTTTCGCCGGGTGCCGGAAGTAATGGATTGCTGGTTCGACTCGGGAGCAATGCCGTACGCGCAATGGGGATATCCCGTTCGTGGCGAAGAACAATTCAATAAATACTTTCCTGCAGATTTTATTACCGAAGCGGTGGATCAGACCAGAGGATGGTTCTACACGCTGCTTGCCATATCTACCATGGTTTCGCAGCAGGCACCGTATAAGAACGTGGTTTGCCTGGGGCATGTCCTGGATGCGAAGGGCGAAAAAATGTCCAAAAGCAAGGGCAATACGGTTTCTCCGGAAGAGGTATTTACCATTCACAGTGCCGATGCTATTCGCTGGTATTTTCTCACCGGAGCTCCTCCAGGTAATTCCAGACGTGTGGGTCATCCCGGGACGAAAGAAGATACAGTAGGTCAGGTTAACGGCTTTTTCAACATGCTGGAGAATTCCCTGGAATTCTATCGAATGTATGCAAAGGTAGACGGAATTCAGCCATCCCTTCGCAAGGATGGAACGGTTGAAGTTAAAGGCGCTCCTGCCTTCAAAGACAGACCGGAAATCGATCGCTGGATTTTATCCAGTTATCAGAAGCTGGTGCAGGAAGTAACTCACAGTCTGGAAAACTATGATTGTCTGAAAGCAGGTCGAGCCATCGAAGAGTTCTGTGATTCGCTTTCCAACTGGTACATTCGCAGAAATAGACGCCGCTTCTGGAAAGGAGAACTGGACGCAGACAAATTCGCCGCTTTTGAAACACTGCTGCAATGCATTCTGGGTATTCTCCAGATGCTCAGCGCATTCGTGCCCTTTTTGAGCGAAGAACTGTATCTCAGGGTTTTTTCGGATGCCCCTGGCGCTCCAGGTAGTATTCATCTACTTTCCTGGCCAAAGGCAGATCTTAAGGAAGCCTATGATGAGTCAGTTCTTGAAGAGGGCAATCTTGTGCTTCAAGCAGCATCCCTTGGTCGTTCCGCCCGTCAGCAGTCCGGTCTAAAGGTAAGGCAACCATTGAGTAAGCTTATGCTTCATTGTCCGGAGAAATGGAAAGCTCCTTTAAAGAAGAACGAAGATGTACTTCTGGAGGAACTCAACGTAAAGGAACTGGAATTCTTGAGTGATTCTGCCGGCATTCTATCCTATCGTGTGCGACCGAACCTGCCGGTTCTGGGAAAGAAGCTGGGTCCAGATATCAAAAAACTGCAATCGCATCTGCAGAATTGCGATCAGGAATCCCTGGCAAGAAATTTGAGAAAGGGAAGTGTAACCATCGACCTTGGAGATCGAAAAGAAGATTTTATGGAAGAAGAATTTCTCATCGAAAGTGTGTCGAAAGAGGGAACTTCCGGTGTAGAAGGCGATGGAATGCTGGTTGCCCTGGACACAAATCCCGGGCCGGAGCTGATTCGCGAGGGTTGGATTCGGGATCTTGTGCGAAACGTGCAGGAGCTAAGAAAGCAGTCCGAACTTGAGCTCACCGATAGGATTTCCCTGCATCTTCAAACAGAGGATGAGGATTTGATGCGTGCCATTGAAGAGCACAGTGACTACATTCAGAGCGAAGCCCTGGCAACCATCGTTCAGAAGCAGCCCGGGAAAGGTAAAAGCCTGGATCTGGATCTGGATGGTCATGGCATCAAGGTAACACTGGAGACAGTATGATTGCAGAAGCGAATCCGGTAGCAGTTCAGTGGCTACTGGACTGGTACCTGGAAACGCGAAAAACTACGCTGGATATTTGCCAGCCTCTGACTATCGAAGACCATGTGGTGCAGAGTTCTCCCGATGTCAGTCCTCCCTCCTGGCATCTGGGGCATACTACCTGGTTTTTTGAAACCTTCCTGTTGCGGAGATTCTGTCCGGAATATACTGCCTTTGAGTCCGGCTTTGAATTCATTTTCAATTCCTACTATGAATCCGCCGGAGATCGAATTCAAAAGTCAAACCGCGGTCTTTTGAGCCGTCCCACGGTGCAGGAAATTCATGCCTATCGTTCGTATGTGGATCATAGAATCAGCGAGTTGTTAAAAGAGCTGTGGGATCAGAACGGCGCGGCCGCGGACGTTAAAGTTGGAATGGATTCGTCGCCTCTTACCACCAACGAGAAAAACGAATTACTACAATTGATAGAACTGGGAATCCATCATGAAAAGCAGCACCAGGAACTGCTACTGATGGACATCAAACATAACTTCTTTTGCCATCCGTTGAATCCAGTCTACGGAACTGCGGTGCCCCCGGGCCTGAGTGAACTGTCCGGTTCCGCTGTTAACTGGCTTATGGAACGAAACGACCCCACCATGTATCATACTCGTATGCCTTTGCTGGTGGGCAATTCGGAACATGACAAAGAGATGCTTCGCCCCTTTATCGAAGCTGCATCCATCAAGGAGCAGGGGATCTTATTCGAATACGGTGGCCCTGCTTTTCTGGGACATGGAGCCTCTGGCTTTGGCTATGACAATGAGTTTCCCTCGCATCCGGTATATCAGGTTCCTTTCTGGATTGCTTCCAGGCCGGTAAGCAATGCTCAGTTTCTGGAGTTTATGGAATCCGGCGGCTACCGCGATTTTCGCTACTGGTTGTCTGCAGGCTGGCAATGGGTTCAAGAAAACGACATTTCGCATCCTCTCTATTGGCGTAAAGGGCAGGGACACTGGCAGCAGTGGACTCTTGATGGTTGGAAGAACCTGGACCTGAACGAGCCGGTGAAGCACTTGAGCTATTATGAAGCGGATGCTCTGGCCAGCTTTTACGGAAAGCGACTTCCTACGGAAGCTGAATGGGAACTGGCCGCTCGAATGGCCGCACTGGAAGGTCTGGAGTTTCAATGGGGTCGAGTATGGGAATGGACCGGCTCTGCCTACAGACCCTATCCGGGTTTCCAGCCGGCTTCAGGTGCAGTGGGAGAGTACAACGGAAAGTTCATGATGGACCAGATGGTGCTTCGCGGCGCCTGCGACTTTACTCCCGTTCAACACAGTCGTATAACCTATCGAAATTTCTATCCTGCCTCCAGTGTCTGGCAGATGAGTGGGGTCAGACTGGCGGAGGATGCCTGATGTCCAGCGCTGATTTTCAAAATCCTTACCTGCATAATCCGGCAGCAGGTTTATCTGCCGGTGCAGGCCATGCAGACTCCGACGTGCAAACCCTGGATTCTTCTATTCAGGAGCTGATGGATCACTCCAACGATTTGCCCGGACCTCAGATATTCTTTCGCGATGTAGTCCGTGGACTGGAAGAGAGGCCCAGAACCTTGCCTTCGCGCTATTTCTACGATGACAGAGGTAGCCAGCTGTTTCAGAAAATCACGGAACTTCCGGAGTATTATCCGGCTTCCTGCGAAAGAGAAATTCTATCCACGAAAGCCATGGAGATTTCCGAACTCCTGGGAGAGGACTTTGGCTTAATCGAGCTGGGCCCGGGGGATGGCCACAAAAGCTATCATATTCTAAGAGCTCTGGCCGGTCGCGATGCAGGATTTCGATACTACCCGGTGGATATTTCCCGCGGAATAATGCCTCCCTTGCAGAAAAATCTGGAGGGGCTGGTTTCCTTTCACGGACTGGTAGGAGACTACGAAGCCGGATTGCAGTATTTATCCGGCCGAGAAGATCGCCATGTGGTCTTTTTTCTGGGCTCCAGCATTGGAAACTTCTCTATAGAGCAATCCGCGGATTTTTTGCGAAGAATTCGAATGAGCCTTCATGAAGGCGATTTGCTACTCATAGGCTTTGATATGGTAAAAGATCCTGATATCCTGATTCCAGCCTATAGCGATGGATCGGGAGTCACACGGGACTTCAATCTAAACCTATTGCATAGAATGAATCGTGAACTGAATGGCAATCTAGAGCCGGAGAATTTCATTCATCATGCTGCTTTTAACCCCAGAAACCATGCGATGGAAAGCTTCCTCATTTCCAGGTGTTGCCAGAAGATAAAGATTCAGGATCCAGTGAGCCTGGTATCTATGGAAGCCGAGCTACAGGCCTTTGAAGCCATCCAGACAGAAACCAGTCAAAAATACACATTCGATGATATAAACGAACTGGCAGACCGATCCGGTTTTCGCATTCTGAAAGACTTTCAGGACAGCCGGGCTTACTTTACTGATTCGCTATGGATAGCAGATGCTCTGTAAGTTCCATCAGTATCATGGCAGTGGCTCCCCAGATCACCCGGTCCTCCAGCTTGAAGCCCGGTGATTGAAAATTTGTTCCATTGTAGCTAAAATCGAATACAGTGCGAAAGTCTGGATGGCTTAAGCGTAGCAGATCGTAGAACAGAATCTCGTCCACTTCCAGAGGATCTCTGCGAAACCGTGGGGCATCGGAAAACCAGCCTACGAATGGATGAACGGCAAAGCCGCTCACCGGAATGTAAAGAGGAGTAAGCTTTCCCAGTACCTGGATTCTGGATGCATCCAGACCAATTTCTTCTTCTGTTTCGCGCAGCGCTGTTTCTTCCAGGGATTCACCCGGTTCTCGTTTCCCTCCTGGCAGGCTTATCTGACCGGAGTGGGGGCCTTGATTTCCAGGTCGCAATATTAAGGGGAATCGGCCCGGATTGGTGGCAGACCCTTCAGTGCCAGGCCCGGGCTGGCTTTCTGGAGCAGAATCAGATTGTTCCATTCCTGTGCCCATCGTCCGGTCTGGTCCGTTGTGCATTTTCGGATCATTGGACGCATCGGTTGCGCCATCCAGAAAGGCGATCATTACGGCAGCCTGCGCCGCGCCTTCCGGGATTTGCATGGTTTGCGGCGCCCGACCGGACATGCGCGCATGAGCATTATTTCCCGGTAGTGGAGCCTGCAGGGATTGGCGGATCCAGTCTGGCTCAAGTATGAGGCTTGCAAAGTTACGATCCGTTGCTTTCATTTTCTTCCAATTAGACTACAATAAAATTCGGGTTCGCCGCCAGGAAAGCATGTAAACGGGAATGATTTTGATCTTCGAATCATTTTTGCCTTGCATGGAGCAGCGGGAAATGTCAGTATCCGGCCATGAGTCAATACAAACCAGTAAAGAAAACCAGCTTCCTGGAAGCGGTGGCAGCCTGCATTCAGCATGAGAAAAAAGTATTCGAATTCTACATGAGAAATGCAGAGTCTTTGAAGGAAGGTTCCGTCAAGGACATCTTTAATCAGCTTGCCGAGGATCAGGATGACCATATAAAAATGGTTTCTGACCTCTATACTCAGATTCAAGGGGGCGAAGCATTGCCCAATCTTAAGATGGCAGCCCAGGTGCAGAATCTGAACAGTAGCTCTATTCAAAAACTAATGTCCAAGCTGGACAGAAATACAGAAGCCGATGCGGGTGGGGATGAACTGGATGCCCTGGCTCTGGCAACCCGGGAACACGAAGACGCAGCCGAGTTCTTCGCGAAAACCAAGGACAAATTTGAAGATCCTAACGCAAAGTATCTTTTTGCACAGATGGAAAGCTTTCAGAGCGAATGCAGAATGCTTCTGGAAAGCTACAGTGCATACCTTTCCCAGGGCACGCCTTACAGCCAGCCTTCCGGATACTGGGATATGGATGCCTAGATTACCTCTGACAGGCCTTGCTGATCTTCCGGCATGGCCTGTGCTTTCCGGCAGCGCCGGTCTGGCAGCAATGTTGCCGATTCCAGCAGCGCTACCGGATAGACAATGACGGCCAGAATGGCGCAATTGACGGCCCCGGCCCGCCCACTCAAGGGTGCTAAAACAGTGGCCGGATACCCTTCAATAATACAAATTATTTAGAAGTCCAGATTTCTACTCCGTTCAATCCAGGCTCTCTGGATTCAAATAATTTATGCAGTTCGTTGTTTGAGCGGCGAACACCGGGTAGAAGGGACGGTTTTCTGAGGAAAAGATAACATGACCACACGTAGAAATTCGGCCACGGAATCTGGCTTAAATCTTATAATCCGTCTGGCTTTGATCCTGGCGCTGGGCCTTGCATCTGCAAACTGCTCTGGATTCGTATTCAAGACTTTTTACAGGAATCTGGATACATTGATTCAGTCCAGAATGGATAGCTACCTGGCCATGACCGATGATCAGGAAGAGTACATAGATTCCAGGATCGAACATCATTACAGATGGCACCGTTACGGAGAGCTCCCCAGATACGCAGTGGTATCTCAGGACCTGGCCACGCGAATTGAGAGAGGACTCCAGAAAAGCGATCTGGAATACATCTATGGACAGATGCGACAGTCCAGGATCCGACTGGCTCAAAGGATCTATCCGGATGCCTCGCGATTTCTCAAGGGATTTGATTCTTCTTTAATTGGCCGCCAGCAGGAACTTATCAGCGAATACAATAAAGAACTGGCAGAAGAGGTGTCCCGCCCTGCTTCGGAACGATTCCAGGACAGGCTGGAATCCAATCTTGAATTCTTTGAGTTCTTTCTGGGCAACCTGAGCGATTCGCAACGTAAACGAATTCAAAGATACACCACACAGAGTACCGATACTGCAGGTCTGTATCTGGCCTACAGGCGCATGAATCAAACCAGGCTGATGTCTCTTCTAAAGAAAGGCGCGGGAGGCCATGATGAGCTGGATACATTCTTGAAACAGTATCTGTTTAGCTGGGAATCGCTCTATCCGGCTACTTACAGGAATGCAGTGTATAGAAATCGCAGTCTTTTCTATGATACAGTTCTGGATCTCGATTCATCCATGACCGCAGAGCAGCGCAAACATGCGGCTTCTCAGGTTAGAGAACTGGCCACAAATTTTCTGGAGCTGGCTGGTAAGAAATAACCGGCCAGGAACCGTTGTGAAAAATAGCCGCAACTCCGGTAAGCTACCTGCCAGGTGACCAGGGCCCGAGTTCAGATTCTGTCTCAAAATTAGCAGGCGACCCGAACTCAGCTCCTGCTCCAAAGTTAGCAATTGATTCAGACTCAGCGAGCGCCTACCTGCAGATGGTCCGCCGGAACAAAGTCGGCTAATTTCTGCAATTCATATACAATCTCAATTTCAGCTAAATCATGTTTAGAGACCGGCGAAAGCAAAATCAGATCGCTTTTTGGTTTGACCTGCGGCCGCAGGCCGGTTTTCAGATACCCCTCAGGAGATTGAAATGAATACTTGTAGAGTTCTTTCTTTTATCGCTTTATTGTTATTGCTTTCAGTTTCGCATCTGGTCGCCGAAGGTCCGGACTACGGTTGCGAAGCGAGCAATCAGGCCTGCGTTGAGCAGTGCGATAATGCTGCGGATACAGGAAAAGGAGCCAATGCGTATAACAGCTGCCTGGAGGGATGCCGAAAATCCAACGAAAGCTGCACCAGCAGACAGAAAGCAGCCAATGCTTGCGCGAAAAGTTTTAAATCATGTATTTCCAGCGCTGCCGGGAACGAAGACGCCCTGGAAGGTTGTCGCGCCGCTTATCGTGCCTGCAAGGGGGAGTAGTGTAGAGCTATGCGCTGTGAGAGTGGAGCTAAGGCTGTCAGTGTGGAGCTAAGGCTATGAGGTTGGATCGCAGATTCGGAGATTCGCGCATTGCTCTTTTTAGCAGGAAATAGCCTATTTTTCTTTGTTTGAATCTGGCCCGGGTCACTTTTTGACTCTTTCCAGGCGGATTTAATCGCTTATCCGGGTCGGCCCCTGGGCTCGGAGGGTCTAATTCTAGTAGGGTTTCGCCGCACGCGGATAAATCCAAATCACTCTTTCAGTCCGGCTCTACGGGCTGGGCTTCCGGGATCTCTCTTGTAATCGAAGTTTCCCGGGGAAGATCCTCTTCCGGATTCATAAGCGGTTGAAAGATCTTTTTTCTTTCTACAGCACGGTTCTTCTCTTTTTCCTGAAATTCGCGATTGGTTTCTTCCCGAAAGAAGCGTTGGGAAGAGAACCGCTGCTCATTTCCTTCCGGCTTTACCGGAACATAGGTACCATCCGACTGAAGTCGTCTGGCGTTATGATTGTCTCTAAACACCGCATTGAGGATGGCCACCATTTTCTGTTTAATATCTTCATCATCCACCGGCATCATCACTTCTACGCGGCGATTTAAATTTCGCGGCATAAAGTCGCCGGAAGAGATGTAGATTCTGGGCTCTCCTGCGTTTTCAAAGTAGAAGATTCGACTATGTTCCAGGAATCGGCCGACTATGCTTTCCACTCGTATGTTTTCGCTCAGATCCGGAATTCCGGGTTTAAGGCAGCAGATACCGCGAACACTGAGATCGATTTTTACTCCTGCCCTGGATGCGCGATAGAGAAGGACAATCATATCCGGGTCTACCAGTGAATTCATCTTCAAACGCATCCCGGACGGCTTTCCGGCTTCTGCATTGTGGATTTCCCGGGTAATGAGCCTGGTGAGAGTCTCTCGCATGTTAATTGGAGCCACTGCAATCCTGGAGAGTCTGGGCACAGTTGCGTATCCGGTAAGAGTATGAAACAGGTTGGTTACATCGTTATTGATTTCTGGATCTGCAGTAATGATTCCTGTGTCTGTGTATAGTTTTGCCGTACTTGGATTATAGTTTCCGGTGGCAATGTGCACGTAAGATTTAACTTCCTGTTCTTCCTTTCGCACAATCTGCAGCAACTTGGAATGAATCTTCAAGCCCACCAGCCCGTATACTACGTGCACTCCGTGACGTTCCATTTCCCGGGCCCAGACAATATTTCGTTCTTCATCGAATCTGGCCTTTAGCTCCACCAGTGCAGTTACCTGTTTTCCGTTCTCTGCAGCCTGAATTAATGACTGCACCACGGGACTATCTCCACTGGTGCGATACAGAGTTTGTTTGATTGCCAGCACCCGTGGATCCACTGCAGCCGCCTGGAGAAAATCCAGAACGGTTTGAAACGAATCGAAGGGATGATGTAGAAATATATCTTTCTTTCGTATTACAGAAAAGATCTTTCGCGGCTTATCCAGGGTGATTGGATTTTTGGGGATGAATGGCTTGTCTCGTAGATCGGTTCTTTCTGAAGTATTTGCATAGATTTCCATTAGATCTGAAAGATTCAGGAATCCAGGCCTTTCATATAGTTCTTCATCCTTCAGATCCAGCCTATCTCGCAGGAAGCTACGAATGTTGTCCGGCATTCCGCTACGGTAGTTCATTCGTACCGCTTCACCCCATTTTCTGTTCTTCAGTTCTTCTTCGATGGTAGAAAGCAGGTTATCTGAAGATACTTCCTCGATGGAAAGATCCGAATTCCGTACGATGGTGAATCCATGGATAGATACAATTTCTGTGCCTGAGAACAAGTCTCCGGCATGCAGCTTCAGCACTTCTTCCAGCGGAATCAGTCTTCTGGTGTTGCTTTCTTCTGATTCTGGATCCACCGGAAGCTCCAGGAATCGAGGCAATACCGTAGGTACTTCTACAATAGCATAGGAATCTCGTTGCTTGTCCTTCTGGTCCTTGCGTTTCAGGGTCACTGCCAGGTTGAGACGACCGTTCAAAATCCTGGGAAATGGATGCGAAGGATCGATGGCCAGCGGAGTCAGTACTCGAAACAATTCTTTGTTAAAGAATTCCTGAATAAACTCTCTTTCATGCTGCTTGAGATGCTGACTGTTCTGGACTATAGCAATGCCCAGCTCGGCCAGGCCATCGGTAATTTCCTTCAGCAGATCGTACTTAAGAGCCACCATGGCATGGGCTTCTTTGTGGATCTGCTTCAAAGTCTCTTCTGCAGTATGACCATCCAGCTGAATCTCGTTTACCGAGGAAGCCACAACCTGCTTCAGACCTGCTACACGAACCATGAAGAATTCCTGCATGTTGGATTCTGCGATAGCAATGAACTTCAATCGCTCCAGCATGGGGTTGTCTTTTCGGCCGGCTTCTTCCAGTACCCTGTAATTGAACTGGATCCAGGAAAGCTCCCGGTTAAAAAATAGACTGGGATTGTTTCGATTGATTGAGCTGGAATTCCGGCGGGCTGGTATGCTTTTTTTGTCGGACGCAGCGGTCATGGAAGAAGGTTCCGCTACCCGGTAGACGAATCAAGAATATTCTTTCTGCAAACGCTCCAGCAATGCTTTCTCCCTTTCCGAAAAAGCATCCACAAAGGGCTTCATATCTTTGATGTTCCGCGAAATTTGATAGCCGGTTTCCATGGTGTCCACCAGTTCCCCGGCACCTACCAGAGATGCAGCCACACGTATGGGGGCCATTACCAGCTTTACCAGAGGGAGTTTGGATAGGGTGAAGAAAAACTTCAGGGTATCACCAATCATATCAACCTGACGATGCCTGTCTTCCCAGCAACCTGCCTGACCTATACAATGGTTGAGCTGTTCTGTAGTAATAGATGCTTCCGCGATTTCGTCGGCAGATTTGCCTTTCAGCGGTCCTTCCATTAGCTTTTTGGCTGCAGCAGCATCCAGTTCATCGGTGAGTTGAATCAGAACGATCAAATTATGGATGTTCTGTGTCATCTCCGGCCCGGTAACGGACTTCAATTTCTCATAGAGATTCTCAAGAGCCGCATCTCTTTGATTTTTGTTTGGAGGCGAGTACAGGTGTTCCCGAAAGAATTCAGGTATACGGTCGAATCCTTTTTCCTGGATGAAATCCGAATAGGTTTCCTCCAGACGGTTGATCGTCTGCCTTACAACCAGAGCCTGAGCTTGTCCTATCTCTGGAGTCACGTTGTTGTATCTGGTCGTCAGAGCCGCTGTGGTGACAAGCGGAAAACTGAATCCCTTAACTCATTGACCAACGGTGACTGTAATGGGCCGAAACTTTGCGGCTCGCAATTTTTTTTCTTCCGCCGTAAGTCCACTCTTTGTTTTGGAGCGTCCGAGGCGAACTAGATGCAGATCGCCGGATGTTACCACATATGGTTGCAGGCCTTCCTTGCGAATCTGTTCCGCCATCCGGTTCGCAGCTCCTCTGGAGCTAAACGCACCCATTTGCAGAGTATACATTTTCTGAGGCTTCTTTTCCTCTTTTTTTGGAGATTCCTTCCGGGCCACTTCTTTGTTCTCTGGTGCAGGTTTTCGAACCGGCTCTGGCTTTGGTTTGGGCGCAGGCTTTTCTTTTTTTACTTCCGTCCTGGCTGGCTTATCGTTTTTGCGCGCAATGTCGGAGAAGGTCACCGAATTCTTATTGGATTTCTTTTCCGGCCGGGGAGCTTCGGTGGATTTCAGGGCCAGATCATTGCGAGTGTCCGATTCGCCCTTTTTCCTGTCCTTGTCTTCTGTCCGTTTTCCAGGTTCCTCTTCGGAAATGGAATTCAGACTGAGGGACTCAGGATTGGTGGAGTCCGACTCGTCCATAGTGGGATCATCAAAGGATTGAGGTTCTTTGAAATCCGGTTGCAGAGATTCGTCTGCTGGATGCACCGAGGCCGCTTCTGAAGTATTTCCAAAGCGGTATCCCGTGGAAAAGGAAAGCACCAGGGTGCCCAGGATGAACAATCCCAGGGCCAGGATCCTTCCTTTATCAAGATTTACTACATAGAATACTCTTCGTTTCATTTCTTGGCCGCCTCGATATTTTTCAGCAAGTCCTGCAGCTGCCGCTCCAGCTCATCCAGGGTTTCCTCGTTGCTAATCACAAAATCTGCACGATCTGGCTTGTCCTGAAAATGATGCTGATCCCTGGAGCGAAGTTGTTCTTCGGTCCAGTTCCTGGATTCCACTCGTTTGAGACGAGTGGGAAAACTTGCATCGACAACCAGGCTGGCATCCATCTCCTTCTCCAGACCTGCTTCAAAAAGCAGAGGAACATCATAGACTACAATGCTTCCTTCGGGAAAAGAATTCATTCTTTCTCTGGCCAGCTCTCGCACTCGAGGATGAACCAGGTTGTTTAACCTCTGAAGCAAATCTTTGTTTCCAAAGACTCGCTTCGCGATAGCTGCTCGATCCACTTTTCCGTCTTCCAGCACCTCTTCGCCGAAGATGTTTTTCAGTGCATCCATGGTATCTGGCTCATCCAGGACTTCATGGGCCAGAGCATCTGCATCCAGGGCCCTGCATCCCAGTTTTTCAAGAATGCTTCTGGCCGCAGATTTTCCGGAGCCAGGCAATCCAGTGAGTCCCAGAAAGAAACGATCACCTTTCCAGTGCAGATTTTTCACCGACCTCTAGCATCGGAGGGTTCCGTTGAGAGTACAAGTAAAAATTACTTGTTTCGTAGAATTTTTTGCATTCCGGGATCGGCAGGAATGAACCGGGAGTTTCGCAGTGCTTCCTGGAATCCAATCCAGTGCTGTGTTATGGACTTTCGATTGCCCCGGTAATCCAGTTCGATCTGACATATCTCTCCGGCCGGAATCCTGCAAACGGTCATGCCATTCACTGTTCGAAAGAAGGCTCTTTTTCCGGGCATAAGCACAAGGATCCTGTCCGAGGGAAAATCAGAGGCCGCTGGATCCAGAGGGTGAAATACATTGCCGGAGGGTTCCTTTGTGAAGTTGGCAATCCATTGTTCAGGGGTGATTCGCTGGAATGCCTCCATTTCATCATGAGAGTCCCGTCTGTTACCTGCAAAAAGCAATACGATTAGATTCGCGGCCCGGTTGCGGTATATTTCCTGGCGCAACTGTTCTATCTGTGAGTCCAGTTCCTGCAATGTTGCTGCTGGCTCTATGGCTGTGATCCAGACGAATGTATCTGGTCCGGTAAGAATCTTGTGCGATGCCGTAGACCTTCTTTCATTCAAGGATTCCGGCTGCCTGTATTCGAAACGCAGTAGCGAGGACCACAGAAGTGCATTATCCAGTGCTCTTTCTTCACTTTCCTGGATGGCCACCCCATCGAAGCCAGTATACTGCATGAGGTCCACCCCCTTGCGAATTAGTAGATCGACAGCGGGATTCGATTCGGGTTTCGGCGTATCGGAATTGTCTTTTTCGCCGGCAACGCTGGAATTTGCATTTTCCGATCTTGTCAACCTGGTGTTTGCATCGGAAGTATTTTCCCGTTCGTTGGTGCCGCTGGAATTCATCGAATCTGACACCGGCTCTCTGGAATCCTGGTTGAAATCCTCCTGGTTATGGGGATCCAATTTCAGTCCTGTAAGATCACCGGTATGTAGCAGAAATGCTCTGGAGGCTGCATTTCTGCGATTTCGCTTCACATTGTCCGAATAGGTCTTCAGCACAGACCAGCCTCTGGAACCCTCATCGTTTAGTTCAAAGGATCCAGCGAAATCTGAAGTGGCCATAATTGTAATTCTGCTCCGATTATGGGCCGGATCCGGGCTGGCAACAATCCAGGTGGGAAGTGCAAGAACTACGATCCAATAGGATGCTCTGAGAAGAGAACGGCTCACATTTATAGTGTCGGACCGAATCACGCTGCTCATCAGCTACTTCCTTCTGCCTGGATGCAGTTCAAAGTGCTTCCATAAAAAGAGAAAAATTGCAGATATCTCTGTATTTCAGGATCCATGGCGCCGTACAGTATGCAGGTGGCAAATTCCCTGCCGTTATTCAAGAATAGTAGCAGATCCTGCTCAGGAAGAGGATCCATCCTGTAGAATCCCGGGCCTTTTCTCTGGATAGATCTGGCATACCATCGATTGCGACCCAGGACAAACAATTGCATTTCATCCTTGCTGTCATCAAAGGTGGCGCTGAAGCGGATCCAACCATCATCCAGATCGATTCTGTTTACAGGAGCATTCTTGCAGGGCCTTGAAATGCAGAAAGACTGTGAAACCCGGGTCGCCTTCTCCGGTCCGTGCACCGCTTGCGAATGGCTCATGGTATGAGTGCTTCCATCACCTTGAATTAGATAATCATTGAAGTTATAAATGAAGTAATCTTTTCCCCGGGACGGGCCGGCGCTGGCGTAGCTTACCACTGCTTCTTTTTCGGAGTTAAGGCAATCTCCCGAAGAGCTTCCTTTTTCCCATTCCAGCGCATGAAAGAATGGCCCTTTACCATGCAACGAATACACAGGATTGGATTCGTCCATACAGATGGTGCCACTTCGGATCTTTGGTGTGCGATGCGAAGAGCCCCGGGGCGGCCTTGGCATGGGACGACTCTGTAATTTAAGCTCTGCGAACCGAGCCCGGAAGCGATGAACAATAGCCGAAGAATCCAGAATAAAAAGTATTTCTCGATTTTGATTTCGAGCGCTCATACTCCAGTTGTAGGAACCGGTAAAAACCCTTCTATCAATGATGGCTGTCTTTTGATGCATATGGCCCCCATGATAGATGCCATCGCTGGCCTGATATTTATTCTCGTTTCCATCCAGACTCAAAGAGAACGGAATCAGTCCTGCATCGTAGTAATATTCCTGAGGTGCGGCTCGACCGGGGAGATGGTTTCCCGAGCCGTCCAGGATTCCCTGTACCGATACTCCATTTCTCGCACGATTATAGAGCAGGGCCGAAAGAACTGGATCTGTGAATCGATACATCATAAACTGGACTGTGGATCGAGCCCTGAAAATGTTGCGGGCAAGTACGTGCTGAATAAGCTCGCCTCCTTCTGGCGAAAAGATCATGGTGATTCCAGGAATCTTTAAAAAGGGCCTTCGCTCATTGGGATGCAGCAGGCGATCTGCGATTTTTTCTCCGTGCCTCCGAGGAAAATTCAAAAAGAGAAATGCATTGTTATTATAATACAATCCGCTTCGCGTGAGGTTACCGGTTCCAGAAACCATCCTCTGCCGATCAATGAGCATGGCCTTCAAATGCTGCAATCCAGATCCATTACGCACTTCCAGAGTTAGATTCGAATTCTTCAGGGCCACATAGTCTTTTTCAGGAGATAGAATGATTCGAATTTGAACTCCTCTCTGGCGGGCCTTCGTTAGAGCTTGAATGATTTTTCGATCGTTCAGTCCATAAGCCAGAATCAGAATTGAATCCGATGATTCATTGATCCAGCGAATAATCCGTCTCTTTATTCTCAGCTTGCTTTCCATGGAGGCCACCGGAGAAGGATGAGTGAATTCTACGGTTTGTCGCACCAGCGGCCAGATCAGCTTTTCTCTGGAGCTATTGGGCGAATTGCAATAGAAAGAAAGAAAAGCGAGCATGGAAGGGATAAGGAATCGGGCTATCTTCGACGAATCGATAGCCAGCCTGTGCAGGACCGGTAATTCTTTTTGAGCTCCGCGCTTGATACTTCCTGTGTGGGCACCAATTTTCGTACTTTTCACTCATGCACTCCTTCGCTATTCATTCAGGCTCTCCTTCGCTTTTCTTGCATTCTCTTCTTGCTTATCTAAATATCTTTCACCGTCTTTTTCTGTGGAATCGTACAACGAAATATCCAGTCCAATGCGAAAATACTCCGCGAACGCTCTGGAAGGCCTGGTCTTTCGAATATAGATACGGCCGTAGTTAATCGATAAGCTTCCCCTTCTCAAGAAGTCCCAGGATTTCTTTATTCGGAACTGCCACTCCAGGTAATCCGGGGCCTCTCTGTCCGGAACGGAATTCTGGACGCCTTGCCCCCTTTGAATCCTGGCACTGCTGTACAATGCGATTAATGAGGCGTTGTAGCCGTTCCATAGAAACTTGAATCGCAGCTGTAATTTTGCGTAAAGGTTTCTGGACGGTAACTTGATCTCCGAGCAGTAGCGAACACGATTGCACAGCTGAAATCCGCTGGAAATTCCAAAATAGCGGCTCAATTCGTTGAGGTATGGAGGCGAACCTGGATGGATATAGCCGATGTCTGTGTTGCCATCTTTTTCAAAGTTGGATTCAGGTAGAAAGAAGGAAAATCCCAGGCTCCACTGATCCTCTTTCCATTCTATTGTTCCATGAAGCTCTGCCGCAGAGATATCCAGCGAAAGCTCCTTCCTGGGACCGCCGGGCCGGGGAATTGGTTCGAATCCATCCTGATTTTTCTCGGCCCGGGTTCGCCTGGCCTTCTGAAGCTCTCCGGTTACTCTGGAAAATCCCAGGCCTGCCCTTAATCGATCTCCCCGATAGCCTGCGAAGAAGTGAATATAGTTAAGGACACCTGGATGATACAGTCTGGCATTCTTTCTCAGTGAATGTCTGCGAACTCCAAAGCCGAATTGCCACGTGCTACCCACGGTATAAAAGGCGGAGCTTCCGTACCGATTACTATCCAGGGAGTTTCGCGCCAGGATCCCGGATTGGCTGCGGCTCCCCAGGCCAGGCGGGTTATTCCCGGACACGGCACCATCCAAAAGATAGGCCGGGGACAGTGTGGCTTTGCCATAGCCATCGGAATCCCAGATAATATGTAGGCCTGGAAAGAAGCCAACGTTGGCCAGCAGCGACTCCTGAAAGCTGTCTCTCCAGTAACTTCGGCCAAGCGCCACCGAAACAGAGGGCCGGGCCCTGGAACCCAGGACGCCCAGGATGTCCGGAAGTCGCTGCTTTAAACCGGCGAATATTTCACCGGTGCGAAGAATCAGGGCATTCGAATGCCCTGATTCGGAATGGGAAAGGGAATCCATACTTTCCCGCCGATCTTGAGGCCCTGGAGCTGGCTCTCTTCGGGACTCGACATAGCGGCTTTTTTCCGGTGCCGGCATGGCCGGATGGTCCATAGTAGATCGTCCCAGGTTGAATGCGATATTGGCCTGTACTCCGTAGATTAGAACCGCATCCGCATTACTCCTGGTTTCCAGGCGCAGTCCGCCGAAGAGATTCCTGTGGGAATCGCCATAGTTGTAGCCCTTTTCCGGATCGCCCGCAAATGCATGTAGTATTTCAGCTGCAGTGAAAAGATCCGTGGCCGTTTCTGCATTGAGAGGCAGAGGATATTGCGCTATAAGAAGTAGGGTGCAAAGGGTTGAATAGCGAAGCCAGGCCCGGAAGTCCAGGCCACAGCGCGAATTCAAGGCTCCAGGGTTGCCGCGGCTAGACATCAGCGAAAACCGGAGGTGCGATAGTTTTCCGGAGAATCCTGAAACGTTCCGGGCTTTCTATGGTATTCATTTCCTGAGAATCCCTGATCCTCCGCAGGCAGCCAGTTTCCAAATGTACAGAGAACAGAATGACTCGATGTGGCGGTAGATTCGTTCCCGGATTCTATCCGAATGCGAAATCCCTCATCGGATCGAAGACCATTGCCCAGGGCTGCGCCCGTCTCAGGCATTAACCACAACCGATCCCTCTGTTTGTCCAGGTTAAGGATGAATTCTGGGGAAACATCTGGATCAATAATCAAAGCACATTCATTGGGCTGAATACTGGATTCGTAGGCTTCAATGGCATGGACGGGTATTCTTTTTGATGCAGGTACCAGCGAATCTATGGAGTTATCATCTTCTATGCTCAGTCTCAATCCTTCTGTGGCGCCTTCCGGAAAGCACAGTCGAATCCATTCCGGAGCGCTGCTGTGTACAGCTTGAACAGTGCAACTGCTGTCCGGTCCGGATGCGTGCCAGAGTCTGTACTCCTGGACTGTGGTTCTGGGCGAGCCCTTGCTTCGGTTCGGCCCACCTTGCTTTAGAGGAGGACTGGATTCGCTTTCCAGGTGCTCCACAGATATAATAGAAGAGATACCTTCCCATTCATCGCTGAAAAGAAGATCTGAAATTCCGGGAGAGATCCAGCGCTCATGGACGGAACCTGTGGCCCCGTCTGCTCCAGTCTGTGCCAGTCTAAAATGGGCCAGGGAATCGCCCAGCCATCGAAGTCTTAAACGGTGCAACCCCATGAGAGAGTATTCCGGGCGATAGTGACCCGGTTGTCCAGGACTGGAGTTGTGGCAGTTGGATTCTGCATGCTGCTTGAAGATACTTCCATTCTCGAGAGCGTTTGCCGCAAGATGAGAATGCGTGCGATCCTGGTAAGCAGGACCAAACCAGCGATCCAGCAATATCTTATTCCAGCCGGTGCCATTCGAAAGGATGGCTTCCAGTACAATCTTCAATTGAAACGGTTCATTGGGGATGCGAAAGTCCGAGGATTGAATTACAGATTCGGCATTGGCGTAGCAATCGCTTCCGTTTCGCATAATGGCCCATCGACCGGCGGATGCTTTTGGCAGCCCGCGGACAAACTGATAATCTCGATTCTCTGATTCCAGGTGAATCTTAATTTGTCCTGCGATATATCTTAAATCGGAGTAGGGAGATGTGTTGCGAAACTCCAGGAATTCTTCTTCTGGACTGGAAGTACCGGCAGGCAGTAATTCATCCAGCTGAAACCTGGGCAGGGGCTGCGATTTTACTGCATACCCAGGGCTCATGCCATGAAGTCCGTTGCTGCATAGATCGGCGATTAGTCCTGCACAATAGGGCGGATGAAAGGAGTGAAAGGAAGCTGATTGATGGGAGTGAATGGAGCGAGCCGGGCCCGGATGGGGATTTCTTCCCTGGATGTGGGATCTATTGTCTGAATTCTTCAGTAATCTGGATTCGCCTGATGTAAGGTCCAGAAGCTCAATTCTTTCGCCTGCAGCCACCCTGCGCAGTCCGGCATCTTCCTGTAGAGCTGTAGCCTTCGTAGAGACAGGAGAAGAGAACAGGGATGCATCTGCCACAATGAGATAAATTCCGGGATCCAGAGTGGACTCCGCAAAGAGTAACCTCTCATTGCCAGTGACGATTCGCAATGCACCGGACTTACATCTTTCATTTATGCGAAACTCCAGGAAGCGGCCTCCCGCATCCAGATCCGGATTCAGAAGGCCCAGCAGATTCCATTCTTTGAGATCAATATCCTTTAGTTCGCAATCAGCAACAGCATCTGAAGGTTCCTTTTCCAGGAAGCCCAGGGTATGACAGGGATAGCATGGTTTTAAGCTCCAGTAGCCGGATGCTTCATCCGCGCTTTCTGGATCAGAAATTACCTCTGTCAGGCCATCGGCCGAAAGATTCCAATCCAGGGAACGCCCTTCCGAAACATATGGCACGGAGATTCTGGCATCTTCGTCTTCAATGAAGGATATCTTTCTTCGTGGATTTCTCTTGAGCAGGAGAATGGCATCTTGCCTGCATGGCAGGAATTCATCGTAGCTTCGATTGTCCGTGCGAAAGCGAAAATGGACGATGCCGTCTTTCTGGCATTTCAGTTCCAGCTGACTTCGGTTATACAGTTCTGAAAGGGATTCACGAATATTTGCGGATTGAGTTTCGGTAGATTGAATTTCTGATCTAGATCTTTGAGTCGCTTTCAGACGGCGATAGTGCTGCTTAAGACTGGATTGTAGTTCCCGGACCCTTGCCTGTGTCAGAGAAATACTGAGCCAGTGTAATCGTTGGGAAAAATCCGAAGGAAATATAAGAATCAACCTGTCATTGAGCAATGCAAAGCTGAAAATGGCCTGCGGATATTTCCTGGGGGATAGAACTACATCAGAAAACTTCTTCTGAATACGGTCCCTTCTTTCATCTGCTATAAAGCGGGAAGACAGAACGGAGAGTTCGCTCTGTCCATGGAGTTCTTCGAGTCTGGCCATGGCCCGTTCACCATTGCCATCGTAAAAGAAAAGGACCCTGGCCGATTCCAGGATCTGCATCAAATCCCGGTGGGAGCCTGTCTGGAAGGAGCCCAGTTCTCGGGAGCTGGAATCCAGGCTGTCCCACTGACCCTGCAAATCCCGGGTCTCTTTTTCATCCGAAAAGCAAATGCGCAATCGCAATCCAGATTCTTCCATATACAATGGTTCTGGCAATGTTGTAAGACACTGGAAAAAACCGGGTCCTATCATCCTGGCATCGGATTCAGGTCTGTCTACTCGCAAGGATTGAGTATGTAATTCTATTCTGGGGCTGGAATCCGGTGGAGGAAGGATGGGGGCATCCGAAGATTGAGAACTACAGGAAAGGTAACTTGATGCTGTGACCGCCCCGAGCAGTATGGTAAAAGCTCTTCTGATGCAACCGAGAAATGGTAGGCCCATATAGCTCGAGTGTTAAATGGAGCTAAATTGTTAACCTCCAATGAAACGGATCCTCTTCATAAGTGATTATTTTCGGCCCGAGCCGGGAGGAGTGGAAGGGCTCAACACAGGGGTGGCTCGTCTGTGGGATCCGGATCGCATCGAAGTCATAGCGCCGGATGTTTCCATCAGTACCCGGGACCACAGGATGCAATTTGACAGCCGGCTTGCTTTTCCGGTGCATCGAGTCTCTGCCAATAAAACCAGGGAATTCCATCAATTTGTGGCTCACCGAGTCAGGGCCTTTCAGCCAGATGCATTGCTTCTGGGAGCCATTACGGGCAGCACTCGAATTGGCGCGGCCGTGGCCCAGGAATACAATCTTCCCTGGGGTGTGATTCTGTACTCGGCCGATTTGCCTGCCGTATCCCTGATCAAAGCCGGAAATCGAAAGGTACTGAACCGGGCGCGCTACGTATTTACTTTATCTCGCTTCTTGCTGGATCAGTTCGCCCGAAAAGGTGTGGATAGAGACCGGATGATTGCCCTGCCGCCTGCCGTGGACTTTCGCTGGCCCGAAGGAAAGCTTCCTGCTCCGAATCGCCCGGAAGGGATGGATGCCAGAATCAAAAAGAAAATCGTTATCGTAACCGTAGGCCCTCTGGTCCGATCCCGGGGACTGGAAATGATATTTCCCGTTCTGGATCATCTGGAGGATTTAAAGGATAGAATTCACTGGATTATTGCCGGCAGTGGGCCAGAATACTCTTATCTGAACGAACTCATGCGCATACATAAAAGGGAGCAGGAAATTACCTTTACTGGCTTTCTTTCGGACCAGGAGCTGGGAGGCCTTCTTCAAAGGGCAGACGTCTTTTTTGATCCGGGCCGAGTGGAGCCAGATAACTACAGCTTTACGGTGATGGAAGCCAGCCATTTTGGACTTCCGGTGGTTTCTGTAAAAGGTGGCGGAATGTCCGAGCTGGTGGTCCATGAAGCGACCGGCTTGCTGGCCGATGACCGAAGCCCGGATGATCTGGCCCGGGCCCTGCGCCGAGTCATCAATGAGGGGCCGCTGCGAAAAAATCTATCCACAGAGAGTAAGCGCCGCTCCGAGGATGAGTTCGATATTCAGAGGGTCTTCCGGTCTCTTTCCAGTCGCCTCTAAGACGGCAACCCTGGACACAGAGGGAAAAGCCTGGACGGCTCTTTATGGGCCGGTACAAAAGAAAGGGCGGCTTGGCGCCGCCCCGTAGGGAGATCCCTGAAAGGTTTGAGGGGCTCGAATGGGCTGAGTGCTTCCCTGGCGTCGGTAGTGCCCCTCAATCTTGCAATCATACTATCATGAACCCGGAGCCTTGCCAACTGGCGGGAGTAAACGGGTGATATAGGGAGTAAACGGGGGATATTGCGATGCTATCTACACGAATCATACCCTGTCTGGACATCAAGGACGGCAGAGGGGTTAAAGGCGTTAATTTCGTGGATTTTCGCGATGCAGGGGATCCCGTGGAAAACGCTGCCTTTTACGCTTCTGAAGGAGCGGATGAGCTCTGTTTTCTGGATATCACTGCTTCCTCTGATCGCCGAAACATTGTTCGAGATCTGGTAGAGCGAGTGGCGGATCGCATCTTTATTCCATTCACAGTAGGCGGTGGAATCAGGACGGCCGATGATGTAGAATTGATGCTTCATGCAGGCGCGGACAAGGTCTCCATAAATACGGCGGCATTCGAGAATCCGCAGGTGCTTTCGGACGCTTCGCGGATTTTTGGAAGCCAATGCATTGTTTGCGCCATAGATGCGCGAAGGAATCCGAAAGGAGGATTCGAAGTCTTTTTACATGGTGGTCGAACGGCCACCGGTGTGGATGCCATAGAATGGGCCAGAAAAGCGGAGCAGAAAGGGGCAGGCGAAATACTGCTTACCAGCATGGATGCCGATGGTACCCGGGATGGCTACGATCTGGAGCTCACTCGAGCTGTGAGAGAGGCAGTGCAGCTGCCGGTGATCGCCAGCGGCGGTGCGGGATCTGCAGAGCATCTTGTGGAAGTGGTGGAGGAAACCGAAGTGGATGCCGTGCTGGCAGCTTCTATCTTTCATTTCCGCACCCATTCCATCCAGGAAGTAAAAAAAACCATGGCAAGCCGGGGTATTTCTGTGCGATTGGCTTCTTAGACTGACAGCGGACCTGGAACGCGCAATCCAGATTGGGAAATGGGCGCACATGCCTTGCAGTCGACCCAGAGCGAATGCAAGCTTTGACTAGAATAAAACGAATCGAGGACGATATGGAATTCCTACAAAAACTGGAGCAGGTTCTAAAAGAAAGAAAGGAAAAGCTACCTGAGAAATCCTATACAGCAAATCTTTTCAGAGATGGTGAGGACCGTATTCTCAAAAAAATTACGGAAGAGGCGGGCGAGGTACTTCTGGCATCCAAAAACCATGATCATAAAGAAATCGTGCATGAATCCGCCGATCTGTTGTTTCATTTAATGGTTAATCTAGTAAACGAAGGCGTATCCTTGCAGGACATTGTCCGAGAGCTTGAAAAGCGACACGGCTGACGAGTTCCTCCGGCGTCCGAGCTACGTCCGGAGGCGAACTTGCGAAATCTCTTAGTATCCATTTCCATCCTCTTATGTGCATCTCTGCTCTTGCAGACAGGCTGCACAATACCTCGCAACGCCGAAGCCGCGGAAGGCATTGAATCCGGAATCACTGTAATTCTGGATGTGGGCTCGGTGGACTTGCCTGAAGGCTCCTTACTGCGCATCGGAAACCTGGAAAAGAAGCTCAAAGCCGTACCCCTGACTGTAATTACCGGCCTTGCACCCGGGGATTATAGAATGGAAGTATTGGTTCCTGGATTTGCCCCTCATCATTCCCTGGTTTCCACTTTTCCGAATACATTGAATACGGTGGTTGTTCGTCTCCTTCCTGTTAAATCCAGTGAGTTTGAATACGATGGTAACGAAATCAAAATCTGGGACACGACAATGGATATTAAGATTGATCCCGGTACTTTTGAAGGCTTAAAAGAAGGGCAGACCGTTATGATTCAACGTTCTCATATTGACGTAGAAAGCGACCTGGTGCATGCGATGCCAGGAGACTTCAGTGCAACAAATCGGGACGGGGACTCTGTGCAGCTGGAAACCTTTGGAGCCTTTGAGCTAACGGCCAGGGCGGATGGCAATGAGCTGAAATCAAAGAGGGCAAATATATAGAGGTAGCGATTCCCTATCAGGGAAAAGTGGAACCCGGACAGACCCATGCTATTCTCTGGAGCTTCAATGAGGCCACCGGCAAATGGAAGCAAGAACTGGAAGCACCGCTGGTGAATCGGGATGGTCGCTACTGGGTAGAAGCCAGGATACCTCATCTCTCCTACTGGAATATTGATGCCCCCATTGAAGACCATGCACCTATCATAGTAAGGAAGGTTACGGATGAAAATGGTAAGCTGGTATTATCTCCTTCTATCCAGGCCACGGGAATCGATTACAACGGAATTTCTCTGGCAAGAAGGCACAACTATGGTCCGGACAGCATCTGTATTGAGGTAAAGAAGAATTCGAAGATAAGACTGAGTGCGGGAACGGTACTGAAAGATGGATTTACGGAAGCGTCCCGCATTATCCAGAGCAAAGGTCCCGGAACCTGCGCGAACCAACGAAATGCTGTTTATGTGGACGATCTGGTAATTCGACCTGTGGAGCTTGGCAGTCTTCTCCCCGGATTGAATGAGCTTGTTTATATTGAGAGGCTGGACCTCGCAGATGGTAGAAGCCTCTTTGGAATGATTATCGCCCAGGAAGGTTCTACGCTGATCTTTGTAACCAGAAACAAGATTCTGCGGATCCAGAAGAAGGAAGTCCGGAGTCAAAACTTCCTTTGACGCTAAGAATGAAGCCCCAGGCTATTTACGATCACTCTGATAATGGCCCTTTCAATTGGTGGGCGTTGCCTGATCCAGAGTAGCCAGCCCTGGACAAAACTATTCAATAAAATGCGTCTCTAAGGTCAGGCCGGCGGTGCCGAATCAGCTCCAAACCTTCTCCGAAAAAAGTGCGTAACCGTATTTCGCTGATTGATCACTAATTCTCCAAATTCAGACGATTGGAGGAAAACTATGGATAGTCTGATCAAAAAAGTCCTGCCAGTGGCAGGGAGAGCGATGATTGCCGTAATGGCCGTATTCTTTGGCCTTGGCCACCTCACGGGGGCTGACCAGATGGTGGGTGCGGTTCCTATTCCCGGCGGCGTTTTCTGGGTATATTTCACCGGAGTATGTCTGATCGCCGGAGCGGTAGGACTGTTTATTCCAAAGGTAGCCAAGCTTGCAGGAGCCCTTCTGGGCCTTCTGATTCTGATTTTTGCGCTGGGTGTGCATGCGCCTAACATGGGCGGTGAAGGCGCTCAGAAAGCTATGATGAGCTTCTTCAAAGACCTGGCTATTGCTGGCGGAGCATGGCTGGCAGCTGTGGTTTCCGACATGAAAGGACACTGAGACTGATTGCCCGAGCTGCCCCCAACGGGGCAGCAAAAGGCATCCCTGAATCAATAAGCATATCTCATGGCCCAAACCAGGACTTCTGCAACCGCTTGAGATCAATTGCGCCGGTGCAGTTAACACAGCTTTCTTCCCGGATTATGCTACAGGATAGGCAGGCGGTTCATTGTTGACCGGAGATCTGCGGTCTTGTCCGGTTTCTTATGCGCGGTCATCTCTTTCGCCCGGTATTTCTGATCATTCTATGTTTGGCGCTTCCTGCCTGTGCTCGATACGGAGTGCGAGAACTATCTCCTCTGGAGCAGAGTCGGCAGGTATCCCGGAACGCCACCAATTCCGATGAAATCAGTCATCTAACTCGTCGATATGTCCTCAGCGAGAATCTGGAAGAAAAATGTGAAAATGAAGCTCTCATTTGTATTCTGGATATCGATACGGATTTGCGAAGCAGCCACGAAGCTATTCTGGCCATTTATGCTGCGGAGCTGGCATTCCAGGCTGCCAAAGATCATGAAGTGGATGAGGATACCTTTGCGCGATTGAATACTTCGGCTATGGTATACGCCAGCGCCTATCTCTTTGATTCTTCTCTAAAGAACAGGCCATCGGATTTTCATCCGGCTCAGCGTCTGGCCATCGATATCTATAACCGCTCGCTGGCCCAGGTAATGAGACATCTTCATTCAAAGAGGGCCCTGACCGGCGCAACTCATCGGCTTCCTTTAATGCGTGGCAGCTTACAGGTTCGATTGAACGTCGGCGTGCACTATTTACCTCGATCTTTCCTCCATATTCGCGTGGCCTATGATTATGAAGCTCGTGGGTTCGCAAATCATCAGTCCTACTTCGGGCTGGGGGCTCCCCTGATTCTGCTCAGGCCATATGTATCCAATCCACTTGAATTTCTGGAGCAAAAGAAGTCAGATCCCAATCTGAAGTACCCTCCAGGCTTCGAAAGCGATCTGGAGCCTGTGGAGAATTTTCAGTATCTCGGGAAGGCGGATCAGGCCTATCCGGCAACCGTACTTTTCGATTACGATGGTGATTACCTGAGCAAGGATAAGAAACAGTACGACGGTGAATTCAGAATCATCGACAGCCTCAGCCAGGAACTGGCAACGCTGAACGGCAGAGAAGTTCCTCTGGAATCCGACTTCTCTTCGCCCATGGCCTATATGCTTTCCGGAGTAGAAGAGCGGGACTCTTTATTTCGCAGGCTGGATGGAGATTCTATAAATGAAACCAGCGGTCTGTACATGCTGTACCCCTACGATAAAGATAAGATCCCTGTGGTATTCGTGCATGGTCTGGCCTCTTCGCCCATGACCTGGTTTACCATGATCAATGAATTGATCGCCGATCCTGAAATTCGTTCGCGCTACCAGTTCTGGGTGTACTGGTACCCTACATCCAATCCAGTGGTATTTTCCGCTGCTGATCTGAGAAAAACTCTAAGTTCCGCTCAGAAACGATTTGGATTCAGACGGATGGTTCTGATAGGTCACAGTATGGGCGGACTTCTCAGTCGACTAATGATTCAGAGATCTCGCACACAGGACTGGGTTCAGGGGCTGGGTATAGATCCACAGAAGTTTGCAGACATTGATCTGGAAACCAGAGAGGTATTGCAACAGGCAACAAACTACGATCCGCTGCCTTTCGTGGAGCGAGTGATCTTTCTGGCAACACCCCATCGAGGTTCCTCTCTGGCGGATGGCCTGGCCGGTTATCTAGGACGACGAGCCATGACTGTGCCAACTGGCGTGGCGGAGCTTTTTTCCAGTGGTCTCAGTCTGATTACAGGAAAGGAAGATGAACCTGTACTGGCTGCGGTAAGCGGTATTGAAAGTCTTTCGCCAGATAGTCTTTTTGTCCGGGTTACAATGAACCAGCCCTTTGCCCCTGGAGTGCCGTATCATTCCATCATCGGGAATCGGTCGGCCACGGACCTGGACTGGATCACGGACTCTGTAGTGCCTTATGCAAGCTCGCATCTGGCCGGTGCCGAGTCGGAGCTCCTGGTCGAAAGCGATCACTCAGTGCATGCAACCATGCCGGCCATACTGGAAGTGCGAAGGATTCTCAGGCTGCATTTGGAAACTGACTTTGAGCAGGCCCGGAGCCCCGGGGGCCCTCTGCAAATGTCCCGGTAGAGAACACCGTGAAAGTGCAGGGCAGGCGGCCGGAGATCCCGGAGCCGTGTGCAAAGCCGGGCCCTGCGGGTCCATAACTGGAGGTCGGTCCATCTTACGGTGTCAAATGCGGTGGCCAGCACAGGTGTCCGAAAAAAAGTGGGCCCATAAAATCGCAGTCCGGGAGACTGCCAGCAAGAACGGAGATTTTTATGGTCCATCCTAATGAAGCATTATTTGCGGGTGAAAAACCTTACCCTGTAATTCCCAGTTGCGAGCACTTCGCCGGGAACGAAAAAATGATCGGTAAAGCCTTTGGCTTTCAAAAAGAAAAAGGTCCAATTTTCGATATTACCATGGACTGCGAGGACGGAGCTCCTACAGGCCAGGAAAAAGAGCATGCGGAAATGATCGTTCGTATGCAGAACTCTGCAGAGAACGAATTCGGCATGGCCGGAGTTCGTATCCATGACTACACTCATACCGAGCACTGGAAACAGGACGCTGAAATCGTAATCAAAGGTGCTGGCGAGAAGATCGCATACATCACCATCCCCAAACCCACCGCTGCTTCTCAAGTAGAAGAAATGATCGACTACATTCGCAACACCGCTTCCAAAGCGGGGCTGAAGCGTGAGATCCCCATTCATGTACTGATCGAAACCCATGGCGCTCTGCGCGATGTAGAAAAAATCGCAGCTCTGCCCTGGATGCAGGTTCTGGACTTTGGTCTGATGGACTTTGTATCCGGTCACCTGGGAGCCATCCCACTGTCCGGCATGAAAAGCCCCGGGCAGTTCGATCATGCACTGCTGCGAAGAGCCAAGTCCAACATGTGTGCTGCCGCTCTGGCAAATGGCGTTGTGCCCGCACATAACGTAACTCTGGATCTCAAAAACTATGATCAAACCAAAGATGATGCGCACCGAGCACGCTACGAATTCGGGTTCCTGCGTATGTGGTCCATCTATCCTACTCAGATCGATGCAATTGTAGAAGCCATGAAGCCCGATCACTCCGAAGTAGAAAAGGCTGTGAACGTTCTTCTGGCTGCCCAGGATGCAAGCTGGGGACCCATCCAGTACGATGGAGAACTGCATGACCGCGCCACCTATCGTGGTTTCTGGACCATTGTTCAGCGTGGCAAGGTATCCGGCGAAAGCCTGCCTGCAGAAGCAGAAAAGCGCTGGTTCAGCTAGGTCTGAACCGGGATTCCAGCGATCTTTCTGCAATATTTGCCGGGTCACCCTCGTAGATTTTTCAGAAGAACGCTGCGAATCCAGTACAACGAACAAATCATTTTAGTGCGATTCATCTGAATCGCCTGCAGGCCCCGAAAGGGGCCTTTTTTTGCCTTGACCCAACTTTTTTCTCCTCAATACCTTTTGCATGGGTATTCGCATCGCATCCTTTCTGCCTTTGATTTTTTTTCTTTCGGGCTATTGCTCTGCGGGGCATAAATCATCATCCGACAGAGACAGCGCCTCGATTGCTACGCAAGAAACAGAAAAGAAAATCGAACGAATCTGTGTCACTGGCAACGGTGTCAGAATGCGCAGCGGACCATCGCTCAATGCCAGGGTCCTGGGAAGCTACTACTGGCTGGATGCCTTTGAGCAGTGGGAGGTAGCAGGAAACCCAGTTCGCATTGGTGAATTCAACCAACCCTGGTATCTGGTGAAGGGCGTGTATCATGGAGCGACCTCCAGCCCTTTCCAGGGGTATATGTATGGTCAATTCCTGGGGGACTGTAATTCCGCCCTTCAGCAGGTTGTTAATCGCCTGGAGGATAAGGCCATTCCCTGGCAGGATCGAATAATGCATCTAGAATTTACTGTAAGTGAGCCTTACAGAAGCCACAGATTTATTGAAGGTAAAAAGGTGCGTTCCTGGAAAGCCAGTGACAGTGGTTATTTGACCACCAATGGTAAGGATGTGCACGTTGTGGAAAAGCGCGGGAATTCTCTGATTACAACATGGACCTTGAAAGAGGTGCATGCGGAAGGTTCCAATCGCGGGAAACCTGCTCGAAACTACCATATTCGCTGCGAATACAGCGGTTTCGAATTAGAAAAAGGGGAAAACGAGCACGGGATCAAGCTAATCCAGGTGGGCGACAGCAATCAGTGTGCTGCCAGCGCATACATTTCCGTCCAGCCCGCCCCTACCTACGAAGCCTATCCGGATGGCTGAGGCCGCAGAATCAATTTGAGCCAATTCCATTGGCGATGGCCAGATAGTCATGCTGCCTCTGCGGTGCTTCCGGTAGTGGCCGCGTTTCCGGGGTTTCTGGAGGGCATATTATGCCAGGGATTTATTATAGGCTGCCAGAAACCTGGCAAAAGCATTCATGACCCACAGATGCACCGGTGCCTGGGTAAATTTATAGATGTACCAGGGCAGGGCAGGTTCAAAGGCATGCACCGCGCTGAGCGCACAGTTTAGTTGCGGAAGTGTGCGAAATTCCAGTCGTCCTTTCGAATTCTTAGCTGCCAGAAGCCCGCCCGTAACGTAGTACAACTGCCTTGTGGGATCCGAACGTTCTTCGCTTAAAGTTAACTCCAGAAGCTTGAGTCCAAGGCCATAGAAGCCCACAATACCTGAATCTGGATCCCTGCGAATCTTTAAAAAGGGCTTTAGTTTTCCCTGAATCCAGATGGGATACAGCTCGGCCAGAAATATTGCATCCTTCTTCAACGGCAGTGGAAGCCTCTGCACGGAACGAACCAGGCTTTCGGTTTTTTTCTGATGGTTACTCTTAGAACCTTCTGCGCTTTCTTGTTGAATCGTCCTCTTAGAATCTACGCTTTCTTTTCTTGCCCCGGTCCTGCGGTTCCTTTCATCTTTAATTCGCCCCTGTTCAAGGCTCTGTCGGGCACTTGCCCGGGCCGTATTCAATGCCTCATCTATTGGGGTGCGAAGATACTTTTTGTATTTCGCCGGGGCCTCTGCAATCATATCGTGCTTGAGGCTTTCGACCAGAGGAGATACCAGTTCCCGGGAACTACCGGTAATGAGCTCAATCCATAGTAGGGATAGCCTGGGAGAATAAAACGAGACTGGCAAAAAATGTCGGCGCTTGCCCAGGGCCCTGGCAGTCTTTTGCATCAAGTCAATGTAGCTCAATCGATCGGGCCCAGGAGCGTTAATCACGGTGCTTTTATTCCGAGGCTCTTTAGCAAGTGCATTCAGGAGCTCCAGTAAATCCTGGATATACACAGGATTCGAAAGACTGGTAGTCCAGGAAGGACAGATCATCAGCGGCAGTCGATGGACCAGCTTTCGCATCATTTCAAAGGAAGAGCCTCCGGCTCCCAGAACCAGAGCTGCGCGAAGGGCCACCACAGGAATACCCGTCGAGGAAAGCACCGTCTCTACTTCCTTTCTACTTCTAAGATGGACGCTGAGTTCTTGTTCCGGGATGTCAGGTAAGATTCCTCCCAGGTAGATAATCTTTTTCACCCCGGCTTTCTTCGCAGCCCGGGCAAAATTGTCTGCAAGAATGAGATCTGTGTCTTCAAAAGAGCCCTGGTTGAGTCTTGCAGATGGTAACATAGAATGCACCAGATACAGGGCAACATCGCATCCTTTTAAAGCCTGTTCTGCATCCAGCAGGGAATATAGATCGGCAGACCTCCACTGGCATCCCCGGGGTAGCCAGTCAGGCGCTTTTCGGGAGCGACCCAGCCCCACCAGTTTAAAATCCCTGTGGAAGTTTTCAATGAACGCCCGACCCACAAAACCGGTGGCTCCTGTAACGGCAATTTTCATTCAGATCCGGATCCCTTATCTGGTTGAATGCGAAAATGCGGCGTTTTGTACCCTGGAGGAAGCTGATCCGGAGGTAGAGTAATTTCGTTTCCATCGCGAAGCGCATAGTAATGCGGAGACATGATTTCCACTCCGGCTGCATTGAAGGCATCCAGTATTCGCTGATGCAGGCTGGAATAGATTCTAGCCATCTTGTCTGGATGATCTGTATAGCAATTGATCTGATAGGTTATGTAATAATCATCCAGAGAAGTCTGCAGCACAAAAGGAGCAGGGCTTTCTTTTACTTCGGGGACTGCGCTGGCAGCCTGAATGAGCATTTCCTGGACTTTTTGATAGGGAACATCGTAGCCGATGGTAACATTGGAATGCAGAATCAGGCCATCTGTTTCTTTCCTGGCTACAGTTGTACTGTAGTTGATGATGTGGCTGGCCAGAACCGCTCCATTGGGAATTGTGATCTCTACATTCTTTACTGTGCGAATTCGCGTCACCAGTAGCGTCTTTTCAATGATATCTCCTTCTGTTTCTCCAATCTTGACCCGATCGCCTACGCGAAAGGGGCGCATATAGGTAATAACCACACCCGCCATGATATTTGCGATGATGGCGCTGGAGCCCAGGGAGAGCATAAAGCCCAGAAAAATGGATATTCCTTTGAAAGCATCCGAATTGGCTCCAGGAAGATAGGGAAAAGCTATGATGGCTGCAAAGGCGATCAAGATAACGGTCAGGATCTTATGCGTGGGACGGGCCCAGTCTGGATAAAATCCATTGATCTGAATGGTTTCTCTTTCTACTTCGCGAAAAAGAAACCCTGCAATCTTAACTGCATATCGAGTGACTACAATAACAACCAGGATAAAGAATAGATTGGGTAAATATTGAATTACTGCGGTCCCGGCAGCTACCAGTGGCTTTTTTGCATATCCCAGAAGAAGGGAAGCCCAGTTTTCTGTGGCCTCAAACAATCCAAATACACTGGCCAGGTAAAAATAGGAAACTACAATGAGCACCAGTATCTTGAGAGCCTGGATGGCAATTTGCAGTGCTCCCAGAATGCGATCACGGGATAGCAGCACCGTATTCTGGAACTCCAGATTGGGTATAAATCGATTCTGGAGCACAGGCACCGATCGCTGAAGCAGATCAAATCCATGACGGACGCCGCGGAATATAGCTACAAATACCATGGTGGCGATCACTGCCCGAATACTGCTGCGAATTACACCTGCTGTGGCCGATTCGCTGGCACCCGGGAAAAGACCAATGATAAAATCTGCCATCAGGACAATTAGAACAATGTTTAATATGAGATGAATAAGTCGAAGGAGGCCGCGAAGAATACTCTGCAGGGTACTGGCCTGGATAATCTCGGAATTGCGAAACCGTATTCCTGTAGCCAGTCGATCCGCCAGCACTTCCAGCCGACTGTACACCCTCTGAAAGATATATGTAATAAACCAGATGGAAAGAAGCAGAGTGAGAATGAGCAGTGCAGACCAGCCCACCGCTTCCATCACTCTGCGAAAATCCGGACTCCTTAGATACTCTAGAAGGGACTCCGGTCCTTCCAGGGCTCTCGGTAGTTCCGACGTCGTTTCCTCGCTGGGCGAGCCGATTCCGGATTCGTCTTCATCAACCGGCTGTGCTGGCTCCTTTTTTTCCTGGTCGGTTCTCGTTCCGGATGGAGGGGCCGATTGTTCGGTTGGCCCTTCATCAATTCGCCCGGGCCTTTCTGGTTCCTTCGCTTCCGGGCTTCGGGTATCAGGCGCTGGTTGCTGCTCGGCGGTACCCGGTTTTTCTGGACTGCCGTTTTCTTCCGTGGAGGGGGATGCAGCGGGTGGACCGGAATTCGGAGCCTCACCCAGGACAGGGGCAAGGCTCAATCCGAGCAAAAACAATAATGTCAGGAATGTCCAGGGTTGCATACGACACCGCATGCAATCACCATAGGACTCGCATTGGTTGGGTCAATTCTTTACATTGTGAATTCGAAGGGAATCATCCAGAGCTCTGGATACCTGACGGGCAGCCCGTTTCCAGGACCAATCCTTCATGTTGAGCTTTCTGGGTTTCTCTTTGCTTCGAACCTTGGGGTCTGCGATTTCCAGAATCTGACGGGCCCATTCCCGAAAATCGGTGGGTGCTGCGAATCGGCATCCCTGTCCAATCTCTCGGAAGACTTCAATATCTGAAAGCAGGCAGTTCTTGCCGTAGGCGAAAGCTTCCAGGATGGGCAGACCAAAGCCTTCATGCTTGCTGGGAAACAGCAGATAGCCGGAGTTCTTGTAACACCATGCCAGCTCTGCTTCCGATGCACCTTCCAGAAAGTAGATACCTTCCTTCTCCAGTGCCCCGGACTTTAGAAGAGCATAGAACTCTTCATTCTTCCATCCTTTGCGACCAACGATTAGCAGCGGAGGTAATCCTTTACGTCCGGTATCCGATCTAGACTTTAAACTGGCCTGGTATCGGGCGCGCGCATGGCGATAGCCATCCACCACCACCTTTTGATTCTTCCTGGGCTCAATGGTGCCTACCATGAGCAGAAAGTCTTTCCAGGTGGATTTGAAACCCGGGGGTCTGGCCGGTTTGGTTTCTGGCATCTCAAAGCCAGGATACACCACCGTAAGTTTTGCAGGCTCCACGCCTTTAATATGGCGACGAATATGTTCACGAGTGGTGCGCGAAAGACAGAGCACCTGATCTGCCTGACGAATGATTCTGGGGTTCATAAGTCGGTGCTGGAGTCCAGTCCAGCCTTCCATTGTATCCCGGGCCACAAAGGAGTTCAGATCATGAAAGTTAACGATCTGGGCTGTGGTCTTTTTCAAAGGTAGCAGAGTAATGGTGCCCCAGAATACATCCACTTTATGGGCTTCCAGTAGTGCAGGTACTTCCCATTGCATCCAGATAAGCCCGGGAAGTTTTGATCGATTGGGATCCAGAATTACATTGGGGTATTCCTGAAGATGCTGATACTCTGGATGGATCTCCCGGTGACTGAAAAAGACAAAGGTGTCCTTTTTTCGCATGGGTATCAGATATCGCAGTACCTGATGTAGATATCTTGCATTGCCGGTTCCTGGAAATGCAAGCGCTCGTGCATCAATTCCAATGATCATCCCGGGCAGGATTGCTGAAGAGGCGCGTCAGGCAACCACATACTTCAGGTCACAGCGGTTTTGGCCAGCATCCTTTTCAGCAGTCCGGGAGCAAATCTCTTGAGGAACAGGGCGAATCGTTCTTTGAATCCGGCCACCACAACTTCATCCTTTCCTTTTCGAATAGCTTTTAGAATGGCTCGGGCTACAGCCTCTGGTGGCAGCCCTGCATTTGTAGAGGGGTCCATGGTTCCCTGAGCGCTGCCATCGGAAGTTAGGGCATTGATGGAGACATTGGTTTTTACGAAGCCGGGCACTATAAGAGTCACTCCAGGACCGGTGGCGCTCTGTTCGGCTCGCATGGCATCGAAGTAACCATGCAGGGCATGCTTGGTGGCTGAATAGCTGGAGCGAAGAGGGGTGCCAAACCGGCCTGTGACGGATGTAATGGTCAGGATTCGGCCGGAAGGATCTATTATAGGAAAAGCTGCAGATGTAAGAGCGATGGTTCCCAGGGCATTCACTCGAAAAATCTGCTCTACGGTTTCCATGCTGGCTTCGCGTGCCAGAGCTCTTTGCGAAATACCGCCATTGTTCACCAGGTAGTGAATACTGGAAAATGATTCCTTCACCTGCGAAACGGCATCGCCAAAGCTACCCTGGCTCAAATCCAGAGGAAGCACCAGGCTTCGCTTCTTTTCCGGGTCCAATTCCTTCTGCAACGCTTCCAGTTTTTCTCTGGATCGCGCAGATAGAATTACATTGGCCCCGGCCTCAAAAAAAGCCCGGGCGGTGGCTTCGCCGATGCCGGAGGAAGCTCCGGTAATCCATGCTGTCTTTCCCTTAAGATTCATATGTCATTTGGCTCCCGGTCCGTACCTGACTACAAGATCTTTTCTGTATTGCGGAGCTGCCATCATTCAGCCATCCGCCAGGTCTGGATTCCAGCAAAGTAAATCAAAGACCTTTATCTGAGTGTCCGCCTGGTGCCCGCAATACGGTCCTGTTTCGCTTTGCCGCTTTGCCGCTTACCGATTAGCGAAATTCGCTTCGCCTGCGAGGCTTCAATTCAATCAGTTTTGTATTGGCCGTTTCCGATTCGTCGACCAGGTAACGTACCGTATGAGCCACATCCTGGGGCTCCAGAACGAAGTCTCTCACCGAAGCCGGGTTTCCGCCAAACTCTGTGCGGACTCCGCCTGGACAAACCGCAGTCACTGCGATGCCAAATTCCTTAACATCTTCTCGCAAGGATTCGGTAAATCCATTCAGTGCAAACTTGGAGGCGGCATAGGCGCCACCGCCTTTAAATCCGTTCAGGCCCGCTACCGAGCTGATGTTGATGATCTGTCCGCTTTTCCGGGAAATCATATCCGGAAGCACCGCTTTCGTCAGCTGATAGGGAGCCATGAGGTTGAGTTCCATTACGTAGCGAAAATCGTCCTCTTGAATCTCATCTACCCGGCCAAAGATTCCCATGCCTGCATTGTTTATAAGGCAGTCAATGCGGCCCATGGAACGGATGGAGGATTCCACAAGGTTCTTTATATCGTCGGATGATGTAAGGTCTGCAGCGATGGCCTCAACCTTTCCGCCGGCATCGGTCAGTTTATTTTTTAGTGCGTTCAGCGCATCTGTGGAGCGACCCGTAATTATGAGCGGGTAGGCATTGGCCAGGTTCTCTGCGATTGCATGGCCGATGCCCCGGGTGGCACCCGTTACAAGTATAACTTTTTCTCTTTCTGGGGTTGTCATACCGGCAATCTAAAGATTCCGGCCGGCGCAGACCAGTCCTAATGAAGCTTCAGGCCGGCTCCAGCGGGCATGGATGTGTCAAACATGTTGCAACATTGACCCCTGGACGTCGACCAGACAGGAATCAATCTGCCTTTCATCGGAATCAGGAATCTGGCTACACCGGGCCATCGGCAAGCCTGGATTAATGGATGCTAGATCCAGCCGCTCAGTAATATCCATTGACTTTCAATTTATTCTGGCAAGGTCGGGCCACTGGATTTAAGAAGGAACCATGCAGATCCGGGAAGAGGATGTTCGATCGGCCAGGCTAATTCTTTTTGTGGATCGACTCCTGGAGAACCGCGGCAGTGCAGCCCTGGAAAGGCAGGCCTCTACTCTGGCGCCAGGACTGCGGAAGGTTCTGGATAGCAGGCACGATCGGCTATGGGTGAGGTCGGATGAAGAACGAGAAATTCTGGTTCATCTGGCCGATTCCCTGGATGCCTGGGATATGCTCTGGGAAGCTGGCCGGGATTGTGTCTCTATCTATCTGTATTCTCTGTCATCATCTCGTTTGCGGTTTGCTTCTATAGAAGATGGTATCTATCAGCTACCGTCTCTGATTGCACACTTTATTACATCCCTTTCCTCATTTCTTGGCCGTGGGGATGACCTGGGTCAGTATCAACTCTGTCTGGAATATAGATCCGGCCACAGTCCGCATCCGGTGGATAATCTTTTCATCGAAGGTCTGGTGGAAGGTATGGTGCGCTTCCTGCGATTGCGCGAATACAGTATCACCTTACGACAATCCAGCATAGAGCAGCCGGATGAGCATTTGAAGTCCGATGCTCATATAGAATGGAATCAGCCTGTTACCATCTATGATCTGCGAGTGGGTAATACCCAGCACCCTTTTCCCGAGGAAGAAGAAAGCCAGATTGAAGAAAACACCGAAAAGTTTGTGTCCAGAGTTCTGAAGCGATCTCAGGATATTTTGCAAGAAAGTCGCGAGCTGATGACAGCCATCGAGTATTTGAACATCGCCAACGATGAGCTGGAAAAGAAGATCGAGGCCAACCATCGACAGCTGGAGATGGCGCGAAACATTCAGAAAGGTTTTGTGCCTTCGCGCATCCCGGACTGGAAAGGGGTTCGCTTCTGGGTAAAATTCTTTCCTCTTCAGGAAGTATCCGGAGATTTCTACGATTACTTCTCCGTAGGAGGCTCCAAGTTCGGGCTTTTGATGTGCGATGTATCCGGCCATGGAGTTCCCGCGGCCTTGATGAGCGCCATTGCGAAGATTTCATTTGCCAATCATCGCTATGAGTCCCCTGCCGATACCTTTCGCCAGGTGAATCTGGATGTACTGGATCTGGTAAAGGGCGAGGGATATCTTACTGCATTTCTGATGATTCTGGATGAGAACAACAAACTGACCTACAGTACTGCGGCCGTACCTCCGCCCATGCTTTATCGTGCCAGAACCAATACAGTGGAACAGCTGGAAGGACATGGCACTTTGCTGGGAATGTTCAGCGATGCAGGAAAGCATTTCCAGGACTATACAATTACCCTGGAGCCGGGCGATAAGCTATTTATCTATAGCGATGGACTTACCGAAGCGGTAAATCCCCAGGATGAAATGTTTGGCGAAGAACGATTGATTCGGGCCATCCGCGAAACCAGGAATCGAAACGTTCAGCAGAGCTCCGAATATTTAATGGAGGCCTATAGACAATTTACCCTGGGCACCGAGCCAAACGACGATCTAACTTTTATTACATTGATGGTGAGCGAATACCAGGATCAATTTGATAGGTATGTTCGCGATGGTCATAAGGCTTTTCATGAAGGGAACCTGGAAAAGGCCACCACCCTGTTGAAGCAGGCCAATGCCATCTTTCCAAGGCATACCCATACTTTGTTTCTACTGGGACGCGCTCTGGGAAAAAAAGGTGCCTACGGTGAGGCACTGGAATACCTGGATGAATACATTCAGCTGAAGCCCTACAATGCAGATGCCTACATCATCGCAGGGTACTGCTACTATGCCCTGGATAATTACCCGCTGGCCATCGAATACTTCAATCGCTCCTTGAACATTCGAAAAGACAATCCCCAAGCTCTATACAACATCATTCGAATCTATCTCAAGCAAGGGAAGCGAAAAGAAGCCAGGCAACTCTTTGATGAATTGGAGATGCTGCGACCCGGACATCCCCGGGTAGAGGATCTGCGAAAGGTCTTTCCAGCAGAAAAGGTTCAGGTGATTCAAAGCAGTTCCGATTGATTTGTGAAGTTAGTGGGGGGTAGCGGCGGATGGGTGCGAAAGCACGGCCGGCGCCTTATGACGGCCGAGCGGGCAAATACGCACCGGAAGTTCGCCTTATGACGGCCGAGCGGGCAAATACGCACCGGAAGTTCGCCTTATGACGGCCAAGCGGGCAAATACGCACCGGAAGTTCGCCTTATGACGGCCAATCGGGCAAATCCGCCTCGGGAGTTCGCCTTATGACCTGGCATTGTAGTTTATCCGAACTTCAGTTGACCTTAAGCAGAATGATCTTAAAGTTTCTCCAGTTTCAGGTCAGGTGCTGGACGAATTTCTGGGTAACAATACCAGGATCAATCAGCCGAAAATTGACAGGTGGCACGCTGGCTCTGGCGAAGTGGTAAGCATCAAGAGTCTGGATCCGCGATTGAAGAGTTATCAAGATCCCGCAAATTTTGAACGGAGACTCAATCGGTATGCAAGTCTTGTTAACGGATATGGAGGGGAAGGACGAAAGAAATATACTATGATCGACCGAGCCGATATCCGGAATCGGAAGCTTCATCTTGTTCTAGCGAGTGGGGGTCTGAACAATAACCAATTAAAGGTATTGAACTCTCTTCGCTATGACTGGGCTCAAAGGGGTATCGACTTGAAGGTTAGCTACATATACCGAGGTTGACTGAAAAATGAGGAGACAACAAATGGTGACTCGACTCCCCCGCGCTTGGGCGATTCCCACAACAGTGTTACAGAGCCCAATCGTAAAGGGGCGTGGAAATCCGGCGGCCGTTGGACCCGTCCAAATCCTGGATATTGGCCAAGAGCCCCGGCTCAGGGAAGTGATCCTGAAGCTCTTTGAATCAGACAATGAGGTCCGAGCTAAGTCGTATATCCCTCACATTGATGTTGTAAAAGAGGCAATGGGCTATAAATCAAGTTCGGCTCTCGATCGAGAGAGCCAAAACTGGATCATCTCTAATGACGGCGCAAAGGTCAGGGTCTTCGGTGTAGTGCGAACGGGGCGCAACGAAAGACTGCATGAACTGGATTGCGAGACGCTCGATGAAGCACTGGATTTCATCATCAACTTCGATTACCAGTTTCCGCCCGATTCGAAAGCCACAAAGAATGCAGGCAAGCAGAAGGTTGCGGTCTTGGATACCGCCCCCGATCTTCTTAAGAATCATACTTCAAGTGCCTTCCTGGGTGAGCTTGCGGAGCAAGGTTTCTACAAGTATACCAGCACGGAGAAACTGGTTTCAGTTCAGCAGTCTTTTGCCGAAACAGGAAACCTCTTCTCTGAAGAGACCGGGCGGCTGTTCATGATGGACGCGGAAGAGCTGGGAGAGGACGGCATTGGGCCTTTCATCGAAGAAGTTAAGCCTTTTTTTACCCGCCTTGGGCTATCGCTCATTTTAGAGGATCACACATCTGACGAAGGTTACAGTTTTCGCCTGAATGGAAAGAGATACAAATGCTGGAGCGAAGATCAGGCAGAGGAATCCGGGATCCGAACAATCGTAGCGTTGGGTAAAGGAATTAACCAGGTTCTGGAAGCCGCGGGCAGTGATGAGCGTATGTACGGACTCTATGCCGGGGGAAATGATGGCTTTGCCGTTTTCTTGACGAAGGAGCAATTTCGTACCATTCGGGCAACGGATGAACTGGAAGAGTCTGAGAAACCGGCAGAGTTGACTCTGAAGAATTTGCGGTAGGCACAGGACAAGGGTCAGTGGCTCTCGGGCGCTGAAGGACTCGTTCATCTACAGAGAGGCGCGGGTGCGTGGGCAGACAAGGCGACGACTCCGGGGCTAGCTGACTATGCGCGCGTCACGCCGACCACCCGAGATCGGGACCGGATTTTCCGAAGGTGGACTGTTTTCGGCGGCTTTCGGCTCAGCTGTAACGAACAATGCAAGTCCGTTACCGGGACACACTCATGCGCAACATTCATCCCCCATTGGATTTGCCGAACTGTAACCCGTCTCATGGAAGACGTATGCTCCTATGGCGCGCATCCAAGGGGCTCTTATCTGCGATAGGCGTCCTTTCTATGGGCGATAGAATAGATCTCGATGGTTGATTCTTTATGGTCTATTGTGTAAAGGACTCTGTACTGGCCCACTCGCAAGCGAAAGGCATCACTGCCCTTGAGTTTCTTTGTGTCCGCCGCACCGGGGCTTTGAGCCAGATTTTCCAGCGCGCCCACTACTCGCTGACGAGTTATCCGGTCCAGGTCCAAAAGCTCTTTTTCTGCGGATTTTTTGAGCCTCAGCTCATAAATCATTTAGCCTCTTTCAAGACATCATCCAGTGGTCTGGACGATTCGGATCGTCGTTGCTCGACCGTGGCCGAATCCAGGAGATCCTCCATCCAATCCCGTTTTCGCGCGAGTAATTGAAAGAACTGAGTCCTTGTTTCTTCCGAGGTAGATTCAAGGGTCCGGACCAATAATTCGGCCTCTGCCTCGTGCGGTTCCTTTTGATTGTCTAACATAGGCTCCCTCTGTGAAGAATTAATGGATACGCATCGAAAGAGTCCAGCAAAATGCTTCAGTAGCACCGGCGGCCGGTACTCCTGTAATCCGGATAGCTTGGAAGAAGGCGGAGTTCATGAAGACAACGTCACAGGCGAAACAGTGGCCATTGTCAGTCTTTCTGGAGATACCGACCTGGCAGACTCCGGGGAGAGCCGGCAGAGAATCTCGGACGATGCAGAGACCGAAGAGGTGTAAGACCTGGGTCGGGTGCTAAAGGCCATGGTCAATCACGGAAACAATCTGAGACAGCAGGCCAAGCAGCGTTATGTAAATGCAGGCAATAGCGCTGAAGGCACTTTTGCTCTGACAGAGCGATCAGCCACCGTCAATGAGCTGGTGGAGTGGGCCTCTGGAGATGACAAAGAGACCGATGAAAGCGAGCAGTCCCTGCACGGTGGCCGGGAGTTTAAAGGTTTTCAAACCATCTATCTGGATCAGCTGGAGGTTGCAGAAGCCATTCAGGAGAAACAGCTGCTGCAACAGGTGGATCTACAGGAGCAAATCTGGGATGCTCGCAGAAGGGAGCTGGAATATAAAGAAGGCCAGTGGGAAGCCAAGATGCAGACCATCCCGCCGGGAATAGAGCGCGAAGCCCGGGGATACATCAATTTTGCCTCTGGAATTAAGGACAAATATCTTGATTCGGGATTCATAGAGGTTGGGTATAGCCTTAGCTTCATTGCATCCTCGCATGAAATAATTTATGCCGGCCTATCGTTTAATGAGGAAGGAGTGGACTTCTCAATTGGGCATACTCCATTACTTGGACTTGATATGGGTTTGAGTTTTACAGCGGGCCTCTCGGGGGCAGACCATCCAGGGAACATGTATGAAAATATAATAAAGGATCGGACATATATGCTGGGAGTTGGCGTTCATTACCGGGAATTCCTAAGCCCCTATGGGGAGTATAATACTCATACGAAAACAGAAAAGGCGCTCGGGTTCGTCTGGGGTCCCCGTTTTTCGTGGAGTAACTTGGGGCTAAGCGTCGGTGGAGAGGTCATTCCCGAAATAATACCTTCCGTCAACACTACAATCCATTTATGGTATTGAGAGGAGTAGGTTCATAGAATGAACATAGTGAAGAAAAGCCGTCAAGGGACTCGAGGTAATCCGAGGGAATTGCATTACTTTTGGTTGGGGCTCCTCATTCTTGCAATGAGTTGCGGACTGCAAGGTACCAGTGAAGTGGTGCGAGAACCAAAGATCGTCGATTTGCCTGAAAGAATAACTAAGATCAAAGCCGGAGCCTCTCATACTTGCGCGATTGGTCAAAGTGGCACCCTTTACTGTTGGGGGATTATTGCTCGGCTCTTACCCGAGCTGAAAAAAGACGCGGAAGGGCGCCCCTTGCCCGTCGGGATTTTTAGACCGGAGGCGCCTATTGTTGAAATCTCTTCGCTGGGAGTTTATGCATGCGTCCTTTTGGAGAATTCTTCGGTGTATTGCTGGGGGATGAATACTGATGGTCAGTTATCTCCGCGGTTTGGCCGGGCGGATCCCCTGAAAGAGAAGGAGACCTCGCGGTTTGAGAATCGGTCAGAGTTTTATCAGTTTGAGAAAGTAGCATTGCATTTGGAAGCGGGAGGACGGGTATCCTGTGTTGTTTTCGCTGATACTTCCCTGGATTGCTGGGGGCGTACCCTGTTACCTGGAAAACGCGGCGCAGACGTTCTGCGAAGGACAATACAATCAGAGGTCCCGGGTGCGCAGCTGCGCGATGTAAGAGTTGGAGGTGACCATATTTGTTTCGTAACATCGGAAAACCAATTGTTTTGTTGGGGGGACAATTCGTATCGTCAAGCACTACCATACTCATTGGAATCCTACCTCGAAGAACCAAAAAAAGTATTGAGCGGCGTCGGAACGGTCTACCTTGGTGCAAAGCAGACTTGCGCATTAACTCTGGAACAAAGGCTTATATGTTGGGGAGAAATTGATTGTCCCGTTGCAATGCAAGGCCAGGAGGCGCATCGAGGCGAATCTGCAGCCAATGAATGGATGGAGTGCTTCCGTGGGATAAAGGTGGAAACAGCTGCAATAGGTCCGAATATGCTTTGTGCTCTTTCGTCCGAAGGAAATGTCTATTGCAGTGCCTTGTCGGGCCCACTGAATGTTATCGAGCCACAGCAAGAGGACGCTCGCACAGGCCGCACTGAAGCTACCAAAAATGCACAGCGGATACCTTTGCCAGGTCCTATGCAATCGGTAGCAGCTGGAATGGGGCACGCCTGTGCGCTATCTAAGTCAGGGAAGGTTTACTGTTGGGGTCAGAATCAGGCAAAGCAAGCTATTCCACAATCATGGTGACGGTGTTAAGATTAATATGGAGAAAGGCATTTGGAGCACCGTAAACTGACTGAAAACTAAAGGAGACCCGATGAAAAAAAATCAGATGAACCAACTTAAATTCCCCAAGGATGCCAGCGGAATTGGCCAACTGTAAGGCGGCAGTATTTGTCTCAATGCAAATACACCCGGTGAGTTCGCCTTATGACGCGTGAGCGCACAAATACGCCGGTGCGGTTCGCCTTATGCACATCAGAGCGCGCAATGGCGCCCGGTGAGTTCGCCTTATGACCGCTGAGCGCGCAAATGCGCCGGTGCGGAGAGGCTTTCAAACGCACCGGCTTCCTGGAAGGCTCCCTTTCACTGAGGCCGATGCCCCGGTTTTCCTTCAGTGGTATTGTTGTAGAATCGCGTGGTGGGGTAGGCGAAATCCAGGTCTTCGCTGGCCGCAAATCCATCCAGGATGTCTTCCCACATGGCCTGGTCCGTACCCCGTCGCTTTCGAGCTTCGCAAAGGTAGCGCAAAGTAAGGAGGACGCCTGAGTCTTCGACGGATGTATAAACAATGGGCGTCAGGTGGTTATAATAGATCATGTATTTCTGGGCTGCGTTTCGAATATCTCGCTCGGCTGCCCCTGTAAGGTGCGCGCTATGCCTTTCGCCTGTTTCCTGGAGCAGCTTTTTTCCTTTCCGCCAGTTGCTCTCAAAGGTGACCAGGACGGCCACTTCGCTCCAGATGTACTGGAATGCCTGATAGAAATTGTGCAGCGATTCGGTAAAGATTCGTCCATTCGGCACATGAATCAATCGTCCGGTACTTTGCTCTGCATGGACCCAGTTACCTACCTCAAGCAGCGTAAATTGAAAGATCCGTTGATCAATTACATCTCCGATTTCATCGCCTATCTGAACTCGGTCTCCCAGGCGAAAGGGCCGGCGCCAGATAATGAAAAGCCAGGCGGCAAAGTTTTTGAGCACATCCTGCAGAGCGATAGCTAACCCTGCGGAGAGCAGGCCCAGATAGGTAATCACCGCCTGGAAGCCCTGAAACCAGATCCTCCCGACAATTAGAAAAACCAGCGCCAGGGCCACATAGCGAGAAACACGGGTCCAGCGATAGGTGTATTCCGGGGTTTTTCTTTTTCGGAGAGCTATTCTCAGTACCAGCCGGCGAATGGCTTCTATTAATAGTATGACTACCAGAGAGAGAAACAGTCGGGTCTGAGTCGCTTCCGAGAGTCCGAATATCTGCTGTAAAAGCGAGGTGATTTCCCTGAGCTGTTCCAAGGCTGCAATCCAGAAAGGGCCATCCGAAAACCAATCCGAATGAATCTCTCCCAGGGGAGACGTCCCGCAGTCGTCCGTCTATCCATTTTCCGGAAGCGGCTGAAGGAAGAGCCTTTCCGGCCACTGCACGGCTGACCAGGGCTGACCGGGATATCTGGCTTCCGTAGCGATCGTTACAAAAAAGTGATGGATTTCAACAGACGCCATGTTACATTGCGCCCGGGGGAAAATATGAGTTTGGATATAAAAATCAAGGGCGGGACCATTGTAGATGGATCCGGCAAAGAGTCATTCAAAGGCGATATCGGAATTAAAGACGGAAAGATTGTATCGGTGGGCAAGGTAGATGAATCTGCCAGTCAAACCATCGATGCAGACGGAGCTCTGGTCACGCCAGGGTTTGTAGATCTACATACACATTATGACGGTCAGGTGAGCTGGGATGAAGTGCTTATGCCTTCTGTGAATCACGGCACTACCACTGTGGTCATGGGCTCCTGTGGCGTGGGCTTTGCACCTGTTAAGAAAGCCGATCGCAACAAGCTGATCGACTTGATGGAAGGCGTGGAAGACATTCCCGGCGCTGCTCTGGCTCAGGGCATTAACTGGCAATGGGAGACATTTCCGGAGTACATGGATGCTCTGGATAAGATGCCTCATACCATCGATTTTGCAGCGCAGATTCCGCACGATGCGCTACGAGTTTATACTATGGGCGAGCGAGCCCTGGAACAGAAGCCAGCCACAGAAGATGATATCAAAAAGATGCAGCAATTTGTGCGCGAAGCCATGGAGGCTGGTGCAGCGGGTTTGACCACAGGCCGTTCCGATGTGCATCGCAGCGCCTCCGGCAACTGGACTCCAGCTTCCGAAGCTACCATGGAAGAGCTGGTAGGTCTGGCCAGTGCATTCAAAGGCATGAACTACGGAGTGCTTCAGGCTGTGTCTGACTTCGATATGGAGCGGACTCACGATGACTTCGATAAAGAGTTTGAATTCCTGGAGAAATTCGCCGCAGCCAGTGGTAGACCATTCTCGCTTTCATTGAATCAAAGGGACTTCTGGCCGGATCTCTGGAAGCGAATTCTACAGAAGGGCGAAGAAGCCAGCAAGAAAGGTATCGATTTTCACTTTCAGGTAGCTCCTCGTGCAATCGGTGTTAATCTGGGATTGCAGTGTACGTTCCATCCTTTCATGGGAAAACCCAGCTACAAGGCGATCAGCCATCTCCCTCTAAAAGAAAGAGTAGAGAAGATGAAGGATCCGGAGCTCAAGCGAAAGATCATCGAAGAGGCTTCGGAACAACTGGCAGGCGACGGAACACCTGTGCCTCCTCTGGCAGACAAGTTTCTGGCAGCCATCGAACAGCTCTCTTTCAAGCTATTTGAGCTGGGCGAAGATCCGGACTACGAGCAGCCTCTGGAAAAAAGCCTGGGTGCCAAAGCGAAAGGCATGGGCATGGCACCGCTGGATCTGGTGTACGACACAATGCTCAAAAACGATGGGAAGGCTCTAATCTACTTTCCCATCTATAACTATACCGAGTTTAGCTACGACAATGTACATACCATGCTGGAGCATCCGCAATCCCTCTTTGGCCTGTCCGACAGCGGCGCTCATGTTGGCACCGTATGCGATGGTAGCTTTCCCACTTATTTTTTGAGCTACTGGACCAGAGATCGGGCCAGAGGAAAAATCCCACTGGAAAGAGCGGTTCAGATGCTTACCAGCGATAATGCGCGCCACATGGGTTATTCAGACCGAGGTCTCATTCAGGCAGGCAAAAAAGCAGATATCAACATCATCGATTACGATAATCTGAGCCTTAAAGCGCCTCGTATGATTCAGGATCTTCCAGGAGGAGGGCAGCGACTGATGCAGGAAGTGCATGGCTATCGTGCTACCCTGGTTTCTGGACAGGTGGTTCTGGAAAACGATAAGGTCACGGATGCCAGACCAGGTAGAATTGTGCGAAGTTCAAAGATGTAATCCACCGGGAATGATTCTTGTGGAGTGTTGTAGCGATTCTCTGCTTTGCCGGTTAGAGTCTGTGCAAGGGTAGCATTGCTCCGGCTGATGTATTCAGATACGGCTACAGGGGCTAGGTATTCCATTTGCGCGGCCCCTGTTGCGATCTCTGGATATTACTATCACCGGAATGGGCTGATAAAACGGTTGCCATCCGCTCTCTGTATGAACGGATGATTGTTATGTTCAGGAGAGTGACGAAAGCAGTTCAGGTAACGGTTCTAGCTACTGCAGTAGGTCTTAGCAGTGGTGGATGTATGAGCGCCACTACGGGCGGATTAATCTGTTACAACAGTGCAAGCGGTTGTAAAGGAAATGAGATGCAAATGCTGGTTACCGTACCGCTGGGCATTGCCATGGACGCGGGACTCGTCTATCTGATGCTTCACTCTGGCTCGCCCTCCGTATACGCAATCGGTCAAATTTACGGTGGAATTAATCTGGCCATAGTCGCCTATGTGCTGGTGATTGCACCTTTCGCAATCATGGATGAATTGAGCGAGGATTGAGCTCTTTATTGCTTCCTCACTTTGATAACTTTTATTCCTTTGCGACCGGCACACTGGCTTTCCTGGTAATAGTATCGAACGCAGTTGAAGAGCCAGGCATCTTCTAGATTCTGAAGCACAGGATCCGGGTTTGTCACAAGAGGATCCAGAGCTTGCTTTTGAAGATATAGCTCACAGCTCGGAAAAAGATCCTGTTCTGCCTCGATGTGGCACGCCTTTTCCGCAGAATGCAACTCATAGTTATTGCTATTACAAGAGACGATAAAGGAAAACAGGACTATCAGGATCGAAAGTGGCGAACTGAAGTTTTTGGCTTTAGAAATCACTGTTTTTGAATTTCACTATTCAGATAATAAAGAAAAGCGCTGGTTTACACGGGTAAGAGAGTCGTCAGGATCACCCCGATCAACGAAATGGTCAATCCTGAATCTGCTTGCCGGCGGCTGCTTTACCGTAATGAAAAAGCCCTGCGGTCATAAGCATCAGGCCGATGGTCCTCACAGGAACAATCATTCCCATCCCGAACAGCAGAACTCCGATAAATAGCAGACTCGGCCAGGTCTTCTTTTGTCCAGAGCGAATTGATTCTATCATCAGAAGGAAGAATCCGACTGTGAGGATCAATCCTGATAGTACCAGAGGAATGCTTACCCGTAAATCACCGAAAACGAAGGGTCCATCAAAGGCAACCATTGAAGAATCCATACTGGCGGCCACGGGCCACAAAAAAGTCTCGTAATACTGGATTGCAGCGAAAAGGATTGCGCCTATTTGAGAGATCAATACGCCCGGAGTTCCATAAATCTGGTTTCCGGTATGCAAACGAGCTTCCGATCCATCGGCCCCGGATAAGCGGGACGAGTGCGAGGCGTTTGAATACTCCGAAGACCCTGAAAACGGCGAAGAAGATTCTGCAGTTCTTTCCCGGTGGATGTAAGGGATGCTTAGAGTAAGTGTTATGCATCCCAGCAGGCCCAGGATATTCACCGGAATCCAGCCTGCATGCAAAACCGAAGCCGGGAAGCTACCGCTGTTCAGAAGCATGATCCATCCGGTTCCTACCCACCAGATGGGCAGTACTATCGCCGTAAAAGTGAGAAGTATTGCCGGTGATATTTGGCGGGAGTTGCTCATCGGACCATGGCAGGGCGCCACTGGACTCATGCAACCGGATTCGGAAAACGACTTCCAGGATTGGGTTTCCCTGATCCCAGCCTCCTGGCCGATGCACCGGATTGACTGATCGGTGCCCGAAGTGTGAGACCAGCGTCTATTGAATCCGCTTTCGCTTCATCCAGAGTTTCAATCCGCCCTGGGCTTCTTTGCGAATCTTTCCCTGAACGGCGCCAGACCATCCCAGAAAGAGTCCACTTGCACCCAGTGCCATTCGGGCCCACTTCCACAGAGAAAAGCTGTCTTTATGATCTTTGATCTTGCCGTTTTCGAATACGAATTTTGCCTGGATTTTGTTTACAATCGTGCGGCCGGTCTTGCTGAAAGGATAGGTGGCTACCCATCGTGCGCTGCCGGTGGATTCGTCGGCCTGAACATCAGAAAATTCTATCTTTAGATCCGTGGAGCGCTCCAGAAGCATTTTCCACATAGCTCCGACCTCAACCCCTTTCAGGTTTTCGAATACCGGGTCGTAAAAGGTAGCGTCCGCTGCGTAGCTATCGGCCATGGTCTGGCCATCCTTGTTCTGGAAGGCTGTGTAGAAGTTCTCGATCAGTGCTCTGTTATTTTCTGCGCTCATGGCCACTGTGTATTGGATGCTCAAATCATGGCAACCTTTATCAGCTCTTTTCAATCCGGGTGATGAGCTTTCCCACTGAAAACAAAAAAAGGCCGACCAGATGGCCGACCTTTTCTCTTAGCGGTAGTTACCGCAACATCAACTTTCTAGTTGGCCGGAGGAGTGATGGTTTTTAGCAGTTTAAGATCCCCTGCATTGAAAACCTGAATGGTAGTTGTATCTCCGTTACCGGACTTTCCGGTAAGATAGATTTTCTCACCATAGAAAGTAATATCCGAGTTCTGGCTGATTGGATCTGAGCTTTTCGCATCCAGAGTCAGATCAGCATTGAATCGACCCAGGAAGTAGGAGTTTCCATCTTTTACGAAGGCGTAAATCTTTCCATCCTTGGTCACCATGGGAGTTCGCCAGAATACTTCTTCTGCCGACTGGGCCTTTTTCAGAAGATCCTTACCGTTGATTACCACCAGGTTGTGGCTGGAATCATTGTGAGCCGATCCTTCATATCCGATGACTACAACTGATTCTTCACCCAGTCCTACAAATTCGCGTCCGCAAATGTTTGTGTAAGGACTCTTTTCCAGAGCATCGTCTTTTTTGGGATCGATGGCCCACAGTTCATTGCTGTAGTGACCGCCTTCAATGTAGCGCAGGATTCGCAGAAACAAAATCTTTTCTGCGATTACGTTCTCGCTTTTGTCGATCTCTTCCAGGGTTTCGTCTGGTTTGGTGGTATCTGTGGTAGTATTGGTATCGGTAGTAGCTACCTCTTCTTTCCCGTCAGTGGTATCCGTAGTATTGGTTGAGTCAGTGGAATCCGTGCTGTCGGTGGTGCTATTATCCGTTGTGTTGTTTGAATCCGTGGAGTCGGTGGAATCCGTAGTGTTGTTGCTGTCTGTAGAATCTGTAGAATCTGTGGAGTCAGTAGTGCCCTGTTCCAGCTCTTCTTTCTGCTCCTGAACTTCTTTCTGTTCTTCTTCGATCTTGTTGATCTCTTCTTTGGTTTCTTCTATAGCTTCTTTGTTCTTTTCAGGATCCTTCTGAAGTTCTTCCAGCTTTTTGCCTGTGTCTTCTTTCTTCTTTTGCAGTTCTTCTTCTTTTTCGTCCAGGCGATCCTTATCTTCTTCTTTTCGATCCTCATCGATCCGATCCATGTCGGTCTTATCATCTTCGTTTATACCGGTTTCTTCTTCCGTGATCTCTTCACGGTTTACATCGGTTTCACCGGGACGAACCAGGTTCTTCTTAAGAGGTATGAAAATTTGAGTATTTCCTGACCAGTTGCGAAAAGAGCGGTCGATTCCTGCTTTGTCAGGGTCCACCTTGGCCAGCACATCCTCGGAATACTTTCCCTGGTACAGGCTGGCATCGTTTCTGAGCCGCGCATTATAATACACGATGTAGCGGGCTACTACAGCTGCATCTTCCAGGTTATATTCGAAGGCTTTGCTCAAATAGCCCTGGAGCACTCGAATAATTGCATTTATGTGTCCAAAGTCCGCCTGCGGATCGATGGTTACTATGTCTGCACCCAGTCCTTCGGTGGAAGGATCAAATACACGGACGATGGAAATTCCACGCAGGGAGTATTCTCCGTCCTTCAGGACCTCATCGGCCCCCATAATTCCGGTATTTCTTTCGTATTCGCGAGCGGCAGGGGTGGCTCGTCGATTGGTGCGGTTCTCAAAGTTTACCGCAGGAACCCGAACTGTATCTTCGGAAACAGCGGGATCCTCAGCCAGAATGGGCTGTACTGCCAGAAAAGTGATGGCAGTGATTAAAAATGTAAGAGCCTGGTTTTTGAATCTAAGCATGGAAGAGTTCCTGAATTTTTGAATGGAGTCTCTTCTATTTTCGGTCCAGGTCAATCGAATTTTCAGCACCCATGCGCAGCAATGTGCCAAAATCCACTCTGAAGAGCAAAAAAGACCGGAGGGATTTTCTTCAATTATGACAGGATGAAACATCAATTTCCGCATCCGGCCGTGGATTATTGTGAAGATCCGGAGACGAAAGGTATGGTTTATCTGGATATTCAGGATTTTCGGAAAGCCGGGCAGCCCGGAGGCGGAGGGGCCTTTTCGCCGATTTTTACACCGGACGGATTTTTCAAAGGTTGGGGGCAGTCATGATGCCATATCAGATTTCCTGCCCGGAATCTCTATCTCAATCCAGGTCCAGCAGCGCTATCAGGATCTCTTCCGGCCTCTGGATGATCTTCAGCCCTGACAGAGTGTTCATTTCATGAGCATATATCAAACGTGGGAGAAAACCATTGCCTGCACATCATGCCTGACCTGGCAAAGTAGCAAAACCCGAAAAATATGAGACAATTGTTTGTTTCATCAAAACTATATGATTGCGCTGCAAAGTATTAATGTATATGTACTAATCCAAATGAAGGACAATATATCAGTTGGAGTGTTCAAAGAAAGAGCGGAAGATATAATGGAACTATCTTCCGAAAGTCTGCGAAAGATTTATCTGGGTTCATCCGGACATCCCTTTCAACTGCTGTTGCGACTGCTCTGGGAAACCGGTCTGCAGGTCCGTGAGGTCGTGGCATTGAAAGTAGGGGATGTGGATCTCAGTAGAAATAGACTTCGCATAGTTGATACCAGGAATGCATGCATTCGAAGGGGGGATATTGGTTATCGCGGCCGAAGGCATAAAGAAGAACGATCTATTGCACTTCCTACCATACTTTTTTATCCGTTGTGCAGATGTACCCAGGGACGATCCACGGATCAGTTCCTTTTCTATTCCCGGGATCCTTTTGCTCCCTGCAGCAGTCGTACTGTAGAACGTTTTATTCAGGATCTGGGAAAGCGTGTTGCAATCCAGGGCTTGACTGCATCCGCCTTTAGAGATACGTTTATTTTGCATAACCTGCGAAACGGAACCCCGGCCCATCCTCTTCAGGAGCATCTGGGATTTTTCAACCGGCAGCCATTCAAACGTTATGAGCGCTACCTGGGACTGAGGGAAGGGGCCGTGGACTATCCGGCCCTGGCTCTGGAAAAGAGAGCCTAAAACACTTGTATGGTGGATGTGGCCGAGGGATTCGGTCCTCAGTGCAATCCTTTCTAAAGGCATTTGCCGGACGATTCTGGGAAGACCGCTGGAACAAAACTGGCGGTCTTTTTCCTGTGTACGGAGTGCCGGCAGGTTCCACCGGATTCGTCCTTGCTTCTCTTCAAAAGGTCATGACAGAAGTCCCCATCCTGGTGGTGACTCCTGGGGCCGTTTCCGCGGAGGCTCTGGCTCTGGACCTGGAGCTATTTCTCAAACCAGATGAATTTACGTTAATTCCTGAAAAAGACGGCATTCCCTACGACCGGGCTCGCAGGGATGCCGCTATCGCAGGTCAGAGGGTTCATGGAATCCTGGATCTGTGCGAAAATCGATCCGGACTCTACATCGCCCCGGTGGCGGCCTTGATGCGACGTATTCAGAATCCGGACATCTGGCAAAGGGCCACTCTGAATCTAAAGACCGGAATTACCATAGATCCCGGGCTTCTGTTACAGAGATTGCTGAGCCTGGGATACCACAGGGTGGAGCGAGCAGAGGGCCCCGGCGATGTATGTATGAAAGGTTCGGTGCTGGACATCTACTCTCCGGGCCAGGATCCGGTGCGCCTGGATTTCTTTGACATAGAAATAGAAAGCATCCGGCACTTTGATCCGGAAACCCAGAGAAGCGGACAGATGCTGGACTCCGTAGAAATCCTGCCAGCCACCGAGGATCTTCTTCCGGCCATGGAGAAGGATGCCTTCCTGGAGTATCTGGAGAAATTCCAGGACAGGGAGATGCCGGACTGGCTGGAAGAACTGAAGGGTCAGACATTTTCCGGTCAGCTAAAGCCAGAGGAGCAATTCTATCCAGGGCGAAACCTTCCAGGCCTGGAAGATGTACTGGTGGATTTCATGGAAAGCCGGGCCTTACTGGACTGCTTTTCGCAAAAGCCTGTGGTCATCGTCTTAAACAGCGACGAAATCGAAAAGCACCGACACCGAGTTATTACAGAATACGATACCATCTTCGAGGCCGAATGCGGAGATCGCATGGCTGCTTCCCCGGATTCGATCCTGGTAAACGATCCGCTCCATCTTGAAGACCTGGAACAGCAGGAGAACCAGCCATCTGATGATTTGCCTCAAAACATTCGGTCCATCTTTCGCCTGACAGAGGATCTGGCAGATCTCAATAGCGCTGCCGATGTGGACCGGCCCATGATTCGCAGCGCAGCCGGCTTTCAGGGACGCATTTCCGAGCTGCGAAAAGCGGTAGAAGAAAAGCTCCAGCAAAAGGCTACTGTAATCCTCACCTCTCCGTACCATGCTCAAATCCAGCGGATTTCTGGAATATTTCGCGGAGAACCTGTGGATCTGGCCGTTACCGAAGATCCGGTGGGCCCCCTGGAACTTTCGGACGCTTCGGAAAAGGAAAAGCAATCTCCCAAAAAATCTTCCCGAACTTCCGGTGCTGGAAAGTCCGTCACCACCACAAAGCAGGCCAGGGCGCAAAAGAAAAGTGAGAATCCTACGCTGTACGTGGTGCAGAACTTCAGGAATTCCGGTTTCGAAATACCGGATCTCAACCTGTTTGTCTGGTCGGACCATGATATTTTTGGCCGCGGATATCGTAAAAGAAATCGCTTTAAATCCAGAACCTCATCGCCCATCGAGTCTTTCCTGGATCTCAAGGAAGGGGATTTCGTGGTGCACATCAACCATGGTGTGGGCAAGTTCGTAAAACTGGAACGGGTGAAAGCAGCCGGAAGGGAACGAGATTTCCTGGTTCTGGAATACGCAGAGCAGGATCGTCTATTTGTTCCGCTGGATCAGATTTCTCTGGTACAGAAATATGCGGCCCCCACAGAAAAGCCCAGGCTGGACCATCTTGGTCGGGCATCGTTCAAGAAGGTTCGGGAGCGAGTAGAAGAAAGAATTGAGGAGTTCGCAGAAGAGCTACTCAAGATTTATGCAGCGCGAATGAGTCGCAAGGGATATGCTTATCCGCCGGATTCTCCCTGGCAGGAAGAGTTCGAAGCTGCTTTTCCCTTTGAAGAGACCCCGGATCAGATTACTGCCATCGAATCTGTAAAAAATGATATGGAAACCGCCCGGCCCATGGATCGCCTGGTTTGCGGTGACGTAGGTTACGGAAAAACGGAAGTGGCTATTCGCGCCGCATTCAAGGCTGTTATGGGCGGCAAACAGGTGGCTGTAATCTGTCCGACTACGATTTTGGCTCTGCAGCACTTTAAGAACTTCAAAGAAAGATACGGCGAATTTCCCGTGCGAGTGGACTGGATATCCAGGTTTCGCACGCGAAAGGAGGTTACGGAGACCAAACAGAAACTTCTGGAAGGCGAAGTAGATGTTGTCATTGGAACCCATGCTCTTCTGGCAAAGGATATCAAATTCAAGAACCTGGGCCTGCTTATTGTAGATGAGGAGCAGCGATTTGGAGTTACTCATAAAGAAGCGCTTAAAAAGATGAAAGCTCTGGTGGATGTTCTTACGCTTACAGCCACTCCCATTCCGCGTACACTCCATCTTTCTCTTACCGGGATTCGAGATCTAAGCATCATACAGACCCCTCCCAGAGACCGCCGGCCGGTGCAGACCTTTGTAATGGAAGATTCGGATACGGTGCTGGTGGAAGCTGTGGAGCGAGAACTGGAGCGCGGCGGGCAGGTTTTTTATCTACATAATCGCATTCAGGATCTGGATGCAGTCGCCGCCCGCATTCAGGCACTGATGCCGGATGTAAGCTTTACCAGCCTTCATGGTCAGATGGATGAGGATGATATCGAAAACATTCTTCTGGACTTTGTGAATCGAAAGTACGACCTGCTGCTTACCACCGCCATCATCGAAAACGGAATCGATATGCCCAACGTAAATACTCTGATTGTGGATCGGGCGGACTCCTTTGGACTTTCGCAGCTGTACCAGATCCGGGGCAGGGTAGGACGATCCTCCAGACAGGCCTATGCCTATTTCTTTCATCCAGGAAAGCACATCCTCACCGAACATGCGCAGAAAAGATTGAATACACTTCTGGAATACCAGGAACTGGGAAGCGGCTTTAAAGTGGCCATGCGAGACCTGGAGATTCGGGGAGCGGGCAACCTTCTGGGTAAGGAGCAAAGCGGGGATATCATGGATGTAGGCTATGAGCTCTACATCAAGTTTCTGGACGATGCAGTGCGTCGATTGAAAGGGGAAGAGGTGCCATCGGACTTTAGATGTGCCGTGAACCTGAAAACGGATTTCTATCTTCCAGACGATTACATTCCAGATACCAGACAGAAAATCGAATTCTACAAGAGATTCGAAGCGGCTATTGATCTGGAAGAGGTGGAGGCCCTGGCAGATGAAATGGAGGATCGTTTCGGTGAGCCTGTGGGAGCTGCCCGTCAATTTGTTATAGTTGAAAAGATTCGCACCCTTTGTTCCATCGCAGGTTTTGAAAAGGTCTTTGAGGAAGGGGCCGGAATGATTCAGCTGGAGGCCGGAGAGAACTTCAGGATTCCTCCGGAGCATATGATCAAGGTCCTTAAATCCGGCCGGGGCTTCCGGGTGAAGCCAGGAAAATCGGACACTCTATACTTCGAGCCGTCTGCCGCTGTCCAGAAAGCCGGACTGGAGGAAAGACTGGCTGCCTTTTTGTCCGCCCTGCTGGAACTGGCAGCCCCGGTGCATGAAAAGGAAAAGGAAGTTATAGCCGGATAGTTTCGCTTGCCGTCCGAGGCCGGATGTCATGCCATGACTGAGAACCGGGGCATAGGCCCGGTGCGTAAAATCTAGGCATTTCATTTGCAGTTAGCGGGAGAAATCTTGATGAAAAGGCAATTTCAGTTCATTTCCATTACAGCGGCGATCCTAATCTCAATTAGCGCCTGTAAAGATGGGGAAAAAATAGAAACCATCGGAAATCATACCATTACAACCAAAGAATATGAGCGTTACTATGAGGGCTATGTAGAGAAAACAGCCCGCATGGCCAATGCAGAAAAAAAGACTCTGATCAAGTTCATTTGTAATCCAGATGATATTCAGAGAACTCGACCTGAATTCCGTCAGGCGTTGATGCTTCTGAATCCGGAATTCAACTACAAGCAATACAGAGAAGTGCGAATCATCGAGCAGAGAGCTATGGAAGATGGCTTCGCCGATCGCCCCATGGTAAAAGAGGTTCTGGAGCAGGTTCGCCTGGAAACTCTGAGCCGACTTTACATGATGGATAAAATCGAAGCTCAAATCAAGATAACAGAAGCTCAAAAAGAAGAGCGCTGCCAGCAGATTCGTACTCAGTACGGAGCGCAGGCTGCATCCATGACTCTGGACGATTGTCTTTCTTATGCGGAAGCCACGCTGAAGCAGGAGATCATGGAGCGGGAATCAGAAGCGATTCGCGAAGAAATGAGAGAGCGCATTACCGTAGATACAAACGATAACTTCGATAAAGATGCATTTCTGAAAAACGGTATTCCGGCTTACAATGAAATGCGAAAAGCCGGAAACTGCTACGCAGAAGCTCCAGCCCCTGCAACCGACGAGGCGCCTGAAGAGTAATCTGCAAAGGCCGGTTTGCCCGGACCATCTTTTTGGATCATCAAAGCCCGGAGCAGTCCGGGCTTTTTTGTTTAGCCGGCAAAACGACAGTTAGACCAGAGCGCCGGGCATAAGTCTTTTCAGAATTGGCTCCAGGGTATCCATCAGCACCTGAAAATCATTTTCGCTGGAATCGAGACCGCTGGAGAAGCGAAGGGCCTGCATACTTTCCTTTTCTGAATAGCCCATGTTCAGAAGAACACGGGAAGGCTGCCTGGTTCTGGATTTGCACGAACTTCCGGTGGAGCACACTATGCCTGCCTGGTCCAGCCCCATAAGCAGAAAATCCATATGATCCATCCCCGAGAAAATCGTATAGCTGGTATTGGAAAGCCTGGGGCTGGTTTTCCCGGCAATGATGACCCCGCGAGATTCCAGGAATTGCTCTAGGCTCTCATGCCATTTTTGGAGCCTTTCGCTTTTCGCATCCATCTGATCTAGCTGTAGTAAAAAGGCATCCACCATGCAGCCAATAGCCATCAGGTTTTCAGTGCCTGCTCTGGTTTCGTCTTCCTGTAATCCTCCCCGGTAAAGAGGAACTATAGAATCTATATATTTCTGCGAATAGATAGCAGCCGAACCGCCAGCCCCGGCGCCCAGCTTATGACCGTTAATCAAAAATCCATCCAGAGAGCTTACTGGCAGAGGAATCTTTCCTGCGCTCTGGATGGTATCTGACAGAAAGGGAATGCCTCTGGCTCTGGCCAGTTCCGATAGCTGCTCCACCGGCTGGATGACACCTGTTTCGTTGGATGCATGTATGACGCTTACAAAGGCAATCTCTTCTGGAAGGGATTCGCTGTTGAATAGATCCTCAAGATCGGATGCACTGGTTCTGCCGGATGCATCCAGAGGTAGAAATTCGATTTTTAAACCGGCATCGCGGCAGGCTGCAATCATGGCATCGTGCTCACAGGATGATAGAATGCATCGTTTGAATGGGCCTCTTTCTGCAAAGCTTCGCACAAGCCAGTAGGTGGCTTCTGTGCCCGTAGAGGCGAATCGCACGGAACTGGATGGCAGACCCAGAGCATCGGCCATAGACTTTCTGTTTTTATCAATGAAGGATTGGTTTTTCTGGGAAGCTACGGAGATTCCACTGGGATTGGCGGGGTTCTCCAGGTATCTCTTCCAATTTGCTTCGAATACACTGCGAATGGGCGGATGAGTGGCATTGTAATCCAGATAGATCATGATTAGCGAATATACTCCAGGCGATTCTGGCAATGAGGCCTCACTGTGCCCCGGATTTCAGAGAAGCAATCTGCTTCCCTGTGAAGTCCCTGAGCGCTCAGCGTTTTTCGGGCCAGCTCTCGCACATCCGCAGCGTCCGGTGCCTCAATATTGAAAATCAACGAAATCTGCCTGAGTTCGGCGCGAGCTTCTTCGTAGCGTTCGGTGTGAACAAGAATGCGGGTGATCTCGATTCGGGCCGGTACTTCCAGGGATCTGTGACGGGCGGCCCCGCTGAATGAATCCATTGCCAGGGTGTAGGGATCCTCGAAACTCGCGTCTCCTTTTCTGGCCAGCCAGCCCAGGACCTGGCCCTGTTCCAGATAAAGATAGGGAAGACGCTCTTCCGGTGCCGCAAATATTAGTTTGTTATAAACCTGGAATGCTTCTCTGGGAGCCAGACATACCAGGGATCGGGTATTGCATCCTTCCGGGGAAAAAGAGCCCGGGGCTCCCCCTCCCAGATACTGCAACAGCGCTTCCTGATAATTCCTGGAGTTTCGCAGGCTACCCAGGGCCAGAAGATCTCTTTCTGCCGGAAGTCTGTACTGGAAGTATTCCGGCTCTCCCTTTTCCAGTTCCAGATAGGCTCTCTGCTCCTGAAACTCCACATAATCGCCCCAGGAAAGCCTACCCACCAGAGGCATACATAGCGCTTCAGCGTACCTTGAAATCAGAGCCGGAATTAGAATCGTCTCTTTGCCAGGAAGTCCCCGGTCTTCTCCGGTCACTTCATATGCGTAGTAGGTAGCATGAATCAAATCCTGCAAAGACTCCAGTACCTGTTCCCGGTTTTCCTTCCAGTAGCCTTCCGGCTCCACAACTCGAGGTCTTTCACCGGGAGGAGCAATGTTCCAGTTTCGAATTTTGTCCAGCCAGTGGTTGCGTGCCAGGTTCACTTCGAAGAAAGGCCGTTCGCTTCTTTCCGGACAGGCCCTTTTCATCAAATCCAGTCGGATGCCTTCTTCTTCTATGGAATCCATGGCCGGTTTTACATACTTGAAGTAGGCATGGGATGAATCCTGGTGACCCGGATCGGGAAAGTCGGTGCTGATTGAGGCTAGAAAGGATACAATGCCATATCGATTGTTCATCAGCCAGTAACCTGCAGCCAGCCAGACCAGGGCCAGACCCAGGATAGGCCATCGATACTTGCTCATCTGTCGCAGGATCAGCCGAATCATCACCCCAGATCACAGGAAAAAAGCCTTCTGACCAGCCAAAAAAATCTGGAACTGAGGTTTCCCCTTCCAAAACTTAACGCATCCATGTGGGGCCTGCGCCAAAAGTTTCTTCTTCTCTTTGTTTTCCTTCCTTTCCTGGTTTCTACCAGCACATATTCCGAGCCTGGCCCGGAGGAAGCGAAACCCGTCCCAGCCGGTTCCGGACTATTGCTGCAAAAGGCTTTCGCAGCCCAGGCAAGGGAGGACTACCCGGCGGCCGCGGGCTTCTATGAAAGCTATCTGAAAGCCAGAGAAAAAGAAGCAGAGTCCGGTAGCCAGAAGGACCTGGACTTTGTGAGGCTTCAATATGGTGAGGTACTCTACCAGCTCAAGCGAAACGATCAGGCTGTGGCTCAGATAGAGTCAGCCCTGGAAGAACCCACCACAGAAACGGACTTGATGAGCGGTCTTCTGCTTCTGGCGGACCTGGGAAAGCAGGAAAGATCCCTGGAGTTAACCCTTAAAGCACTTTCCAGGTATCCGGCCAATGTGGAGCTAAACTACCATGCTGCCGAGCTGTATCGCGTGGGCGGCGCAGAAGAAAAGAGTATGAATTACTACACCCGGGTTCTTCATGTTTCGCCTCCCGGGGATTTTCGCAGCGGATATTATCGATCCAACTCTCTGTGGAAGCTTGCAGTATACTATGTTGGTAAAAAGAACACCGACCTGGCCTCACTGTATGCTCTTCGCTTTCTGGAGTATCATCCAGAAAGCGTTGGTGGCAGGTATCTGCTGGGTGCCGGAGTATTCTTCGAAAACGGAAAGTACAATAAATCCCTGCCGCACCTGTTGAAGCTGGATCGACTGCCTCGGGATCAGCTCAAAGAGGCAGGGGTAGATACTGCAAGGCTGGACTTTATCCTGGGTCAAATCTTTATGATGAGATTTGATCCCCGGGCCATAGCTTATTTCTCAAGGTGCAAGGATTCCAATCCCCTGGCCGAGCAATACTGGCTGCTACTTACGAACCAGCCTCCAGGTTCCTATGCTCCTCTGTTGCAGTTTGTAAAGAAGCATCCGGAACATCTTCCGGCTCGGGTCGCATTACTATATGCACTTAAACAGCAAAAAGCCTACGATGCCTATGCATCAGAATTGATTGCGGTAAGCGAACTGGCTGCCCGATTACATGAACCTGATACTGGATGGAAAGTCATTCAAAGGGCCAGGGCCTTTCAAAAGGAAAGACCGGAAATGAATATTTCGGAGTTCCATATCCATAGATTGAGCTGGATCCATCTTCAGGATTCAGGGCATCCTCATCGAGCGCTGATTGAAGCGGAGCGCACCATTCAAATCGGAGATCGGGATGGCCAGTGGGATGATGGATTGCCCAGAGTAGTTGCTGTGGAAAACCTGGCGAGATTGTATTCGCATGAAGAGATTGGAAGAAATGCCGATGCGAAGAGATTGCTCTTTGAACAACTGGAAAAGACTCCCGAACGCCATGAAACCCATATGGTGCTGGGCCTGGTAGAATGGAGAGAGCATAACTGGAATGAAGCTCTAAAGCATATGAATCGTGCCAGGGAGCTGGCGCCCAATCGACTGGATTATCTGTTTCTTGAGTCTGTGCTTCTTTCCGAGGAAGGGCAAATGGACCGAGCAGAACAGGGGTATCTGGAAGTCTTAAAGGCAAATTCCAGTTTCGCCCCGGCTCAGAACTCCCTGGGATATCTTTATGCCAGACAGGGTAAGAAACTGGAAGAGGCCAGGTCTCTCATCGAAAAGGCCGTGCAGCAGGAACCCTCCAATGCAGCTTACAGGGACAGTCTGGGATGGGTCTATTTTAAAACCGGGGAGTATAATCTGGCTCGCTTCCATCTGGAAATGGCAGCAACTCTAATGAAGAATGAAAGCAGCCCCAGTCCAGAAATCTATGAACATCTGGGCGATGTTTACGACAAACTGAATATGCCATTGCGGGCCCTGGAATCCTACAAAGAAGCTTTGAGATTGAATACCGGACCGGCTCGCAGACCAGGAACCTGGGAAAAGGAAATCCAGCAGAAGATGCGCCAGTTAAGAGGTACCAACGGTTTTTTGCAGAGGAATGAAGCTGGATGCAGCGGGGCAGGGAATCTGGCAGAATGTATCCAGTATGAAATGCGCGAATTGATATCTATTTGATTTTACACAAAATATAAAGGAAGATTATGAAGCTTAAGATTATCAAGTTGAAGGCAGTACTACTGGCCAGCGTCCTGCTCACTGCAGGTTGCCTTGGTTTTTGCAAAACCGTCGATGTTACACCGGAGCCCACACTTCCGCCGGGTCTGAAAGCCAAAAAAGATAGGATCGTTGAAAACTATAAAGCTGGTAGCTGCTTTCTGGCAGGATTCAATATCAGCATTCGAAACTCGGAAGGTTCCCAGTCCGCCGTAGGCGAAGTGCGAAGCGATCCTCAGAATCGAAGATTGCATCTGGAATTCCGAGTACCCTACATTGGAATTACTCTGAGTCAACTGAGTATCCTGGAAGGCCAGGCCTATGTAAAAAACGTAAAGATGGATCGAATGGAGACCATACCCGTAGAGAATTTGATGGTTCAGGGCATGGGACAGAATTCCATTCGCCTGCCTTTCATCTTCTTTCAGGAACTGCTCTTTGCGGGACTACCGGCAAATGTAATCGAAAAAGGAAAGTGGACTGAAAACCAGGACGGCTCTGTTTCTGTAACAGTGAAGGATCCGGGCCAGCAAGTAGAATACAAATTCGCATCCGGATATCTGCAGCAAATTCAGTATGGAAATGAGCAGAGTTCCGAAAATATTCAGGTGGATTTGCAGGGGCTCCGATCAAAAAGTCCTGCGATTCCAGGAAGGCTGGTTATCAATGCTCGCAAAGCGGGTAGCGCACCGGAAGCCATGATAATTGATTTTGGATCCGTGAATCCGTCCGCAGATTGCGGATTGAATCGATTCCCCACCAGGTTCTAACGCCAGGTTCTAAATTGAGAAACCAATAGTTAACCTGGATCCATCTGTGCAAGAGCCCTGCGAACGAATTGCAGGGCTCCGGCCGCAAATAGAAAGCTCCAGAAAACAACCACAACCTCATCGTCCTGAAAATAGCATTGAGAGAGCCCGGCAACAAAGAAGCCGGGTAGTGCTGCACGGAGACTGACCTCCAGGTTTCGCAGTCTAGCATTTGAGCTTATTTTCAGGCCTTCAATAATCCCGCTATCGCTAATGCTGCTATCGCTTCCGGATGCCGGGCTCTGCGCTTCAAGCGGCAAGCCCCCTTCCTTTTCGCTCATGGCACCTGAGAGTGCTCGAAAGCATCCACCAACGAGTAACAGAAACAGGATTCCCCCGGGCAGACCTCCCAGAGCAAGTAAATGCAGCAAATCATTATGAGCATGACTGTCCGGTGTTATCTCCAGAAAGTACATGGTTCGGGGATATTCCAGATAGAAGTCCGATGCCCATCTATGAAACCAGTCTGTAAAGTTTCCCGGACCCACTCCAAGCATCGGATGCTCCAGAAAAATAGAGAAGGAACCCTTCCAGATCAACGGCCGCATAAAATCTGTATGTCGCGTGGTACCTGAATCCAGCAGATAAAGATAGAGTCCGCTGGCCAGAATCAAACCGACCATGGCCATGGGCACCAGATAACGTTGGACCGGTTCCAGAATTTTTTTTATAGGTTTGCGACCAAAATATAGTAGCAATAGAATCTGAGAAACAAGAACCCCTATCTGACCGGACCTGGAGCCGTTCATTGCCAGAAGAATAAGTCCGGAGGCCCAGAGACCTGCCCAGATTAGGAGCGATGTCCATTGCTGGAGTGGGCTACCTTGAAAAATCCCGTCCGAAGAAGATCTCTTTAGACGGTTTGCTGAAGCGGTATTTTCGTGGCCAATCGTCCCATGAGTATCGCCATCATTGTCAACTTTGCTCGCGGCGGATGTCCTATTGCGCCAGAACATACATTGCAGTGATTCCAGGAATCGATTCAACAGAACTGGCAGGGCAAAGATTAAAAGCCCTGCATAGCTGAGCCTGGTGTTCATGAATCCAATGGGGCGATACAGAGTTAACTCTCCCAGAGTGCGAAATACAAACTGAGGTCGATTGCCTGCATGAAAGTCGGTTCCATGTCCTGTGAATAGCTTGGAAAGGCGAACCTCTGAAAATACAGCGCCCAGGCCAGAGAGTATGACCAGCACGGAAAATACGGTAAGCACAAGGTAGATTCTATTATATATGAGCAGAAGTTCCTTTTCTGATCGGCCTTTCAGAGGGCGCGAAAGCATTGGAATGGCCGCCAGGAAGGCAAACAGGTAAAGAAAAAAGTCCGTCAATTCGTTGTGATAGGGAGCAGGATTATACAGCGAATTACCGGAAATGTAGAATTGAGCGCTGCGAATTCCATAAACGAGCAAAAGCCAGGCAAAAAGAAACCAGCCCGAATAGAAAACCCATGTTTCTATGGAAGCTTCCGAACCCGGGGCCAGCCATTTACGGAGGCCAGCCTGGTTACTGGAATTATCTGGCTGAGAAACTGAGCGAAGCCCAGACCTTCGATTCTGAATGGATCGACGAAGTCCTAGGAGTATACCGGTAATGATGGAAAGTGCCATCAAGCTCTGGCTGCCGGTAACAGATAGAGGAATGAGAATAATCGAAAGGCCGGTTATGATATAATAGAAACTCATCCTCAGGGAAGGGTGAATGTGATCACCTTGGTCCAGATAAACTTGGCAGGTTTGCCATTCTCTGTATAGGGAGGCGAAACAAGTCTTGCGCGGGTTAGCAATATCTGACGAGCTTTGGCTACAAATTCGGCTTTGTAGTCTTCGCCCACCGGGTTTGAGAATCGAACATTCTGAATTCTGACATCGCCAATCCTTCCATCCGGTAAAACCAGAAGTTGCGCTCGCACCGTAACGGTGCCGGTACCTGCTCTGGCCGCGGAGGCAGGATAATCATCAGGGGATACGGTGACTGCGAACTGGGCGGAGTATCGGGAAGAAAAATCCGCGGCCGGATTGGCCGCGTTGGTCCAGTTAATCTCTTCGTCCTGTTCCTTTTTGGATTCAATGATCTCCTCGGACAGTTCCTTTGTACTGGAAAGATCTGCCTGGGTGGGCTCCTGATATTCAACAAAGCTCATCCCGGGATCCATGGTAAACTCTGTGATTTCCTTTTCCGGTTCCGGAATAATCCAGATGGCCAGCTGATACAGGATCAGTCCCGCTACCTGGACTGCGAAACCCGCGATCATCCATTCCCGGAGATTCCAGTGCCTGGTCTTGAAAGCGATTCGATCGCGAAAATCTAATGCCAGTTCAGTCAGAGGAGCCTCCTTCCCGGGTTGTAATCACCAGGTTTTCGATTCCAGCATCCTTTAATCGTTGAATGACCGTATCCATGGTGCGATAGGGTAGATCCCTGGAAATACTGAGATACACTCGAACAGGTCCAGGAGCCTCTGTAGCCTTCTGGCGAACCAGGGAAGGTAACTGCGAAATGGACACGGTTTCATTGAAGAAATAGGCCAGTTCCTTTTCGCCCAGACTGCGATCCACGTAGATAATCAGTGGATAGGGACTGGCCTGGGATGGACTTTCCGCTGCCGGAACATCCACCTCTCTGGGCTTCTGGTCGGTAACCATGGTAGTGGCCATATAGAACACCAGAAGCAAAAAGGCAATATCGCCCATGGCTGCCAGAGGTATGCTCTCTCCTTTTCTTCGCTTTCTGAATTTCATAGTTTCTCGAGCTCTGCTTCCGGAAAAGATCGAAGATCATCCATAATCAAGGCATCTATAATCAATGCTGAAGTCATTTTCCCTTCTTCATAGCCAGAGACACCCTCTGTATCTTGAGGTCCTGCAGCATGCGAATCAATCTGGGTACGCTGCCTGTGGGGGCTTCTGGATAGGGACGAATCACCACAACCAGGTCTTTGTTTTCCTTGAATGCTTTCTGTGTGTCTTTTTGCAGCTGATCCAGTCCCATGGACTTTCCATCCTGCAAATACTGGCCAGATTCATCTATATCTACGCGAAAGAGATTCTTTTCTTCGATTTCCATAGGAGGCGCATTCTTCTTGGGCAGAGGAATAGCTACACCTCGCATCTCCAGAAGAGCGCTGGCTGCCAGGAAAAAGACAATAAGCAAAAAGGCAATGTCTGCGGTACTGGACAGCGGGATCTCATCCGCTTCTCTGTTTTTACGGCGAATTCGCATCAGCCATTCTCATCTTCTACAGCGGTAAGCACAGCTGCAGTGCAACGCTCCAGTTCGATGGATACAGAATCAATATTGTATATAAACAGGTTATAGATCAAGTAGGTAGGCATGGCGATAAACAGACCGGTGGCAGTGGTAATCAATGCTTCTTCCACACCAACAGCCAGGTCCCGGGCCGTGGGAGCTGCTTTTTCCACAAACTGCAAAAAGCTGGCGCGCATACCCACAACGGTTCCAAAGAATCCCAGCAAGGGCGCCAGGTTTCCAAGGTTCGATAGGAGGTTCAATCCTCGTTCCAGTTTTCCAATTTCCACGGTGGCAGATGTTTCGATGGCCTTTTCTACTTCCTGTCGTCCATGACCTCTTCGACGCAATCCATCCTTGAGGATGCGGCTTAGAAACAGATCATCGGTAGACAATTCCTTTTCCAGACCGTCCAGGCCACCCTGGTCCAGAGCCTGCTTGATGCGGTCATAGTAACCTTTGGTATTCAGTTTATTGCGGCGAAAGAAGAAGTACCGTTCAAGAGCAAAGGCAGCGATGATGGTAGAAATCAAAAGCAAGCCAATCATGGTATAGCCGCCCTTGATCAGCAGGTCCAGGACCGATCCAGAGTCCTTTTCCTGAGTCTCGGCGTCGGACGGTGGTGCGGACTGTTCCTTCTTTGAATCTTCAGCGGTTTCTGTTTGTTCAGGTGTTGCCGGCGGCTCTTCGGACATCAGCGGAGAGCTGTCAAAAGTAGAAATCGTGATAAACAGAAATGAAGTCAGTATAAGTAGAGCTTTTCTTTGCATGTATACCTCGCCGTGTAACGGTCAGTCATTTCTATTCCTGGAAGCCTACCAGGCAAACAAATTTGTATTGCTGATAGAAGTTCCACTGCCCTTGCTAGAAAAGAGATGATAGTGAACGGAGAAAGCCATCCTCTAGATTCTGGAAACTTGATGCAATTTATCAAGTCCCTGGGCCTGGATCCGCGCACGGTTGCCGTGGAAAGAAACGGTGAAATCGTGCGAAGGGATAACTGGGAGATCACTGAACTTCTGGAAGAGGACAAACTGGAAATTATTCGCTTTGTTGGAGGCGGATGATGCCGGGGCCTCATTTCCCGGCAGGAATCTATCCCATTCTGGATCTGGATGCCTGCCAGGCCCGGCAAATCAATCCGGATGATGTCATCGTACAATGGAAGAAACTGGGCTGGGGTCCCTATCAGCTCAGAGCAAAGAAGCTCAAGGCAGCCGAATATGCTGGCATGGCCGAGCACCTGCATGCCAGATGGATTGGCACCGAATCTTCTGGATCGGCCAATCGATGGCACAGCAGACCGGCCATTATAGCCAATGACTTTCTGGAAGTGGCCTGGCATCACTCAGACTGGTTCTGTGGAATTCATCTGGGACGCTCGGATCTTGAATCCCTCAGTCCACGGGAAGAGCAGATGCTGGAACAGATCCTGGATTCAGGGGGAATTGCGGGTTGCTCCACCCATAACGCTGCGGAGTTTCGCACAGCACTGGAAGAAAAGCGAGGTCCGGGCGGATGGTCCTATGTTGCTCTGGGGCCTGTATTTCCCACCGAATCCAAGACCAACTCTGTAGATCAAAATGCGGCTCTGGGTCCTGAATTGGTGGCGGAAATTGTGGCCGATCCAGGTATGTCTTCGCTCCTTTCTCAGAGACAGACAGCATGCACCGCTGTGTTGATCGGTGGTATGAATCCGAACGGATGGAGTCAGATCCAGGGCGTTTTGCAGGGGAGAATTCCGGATGAACTGACCGTGGTACCCGCCACCATAGCCTCTGTACTGGATTCTACAGCCCAATGGCAGGAATGCCTGGAACCGTTGTAGACCAGCCATAGCGCCTGGAAATGGATTCTGGCGAACTCAGGCCCGGGGCGCCGTTCGGGGTTATCCACAGCTAATTTAATCCGCCGGCGGCGGCGGAGGAAAAAAAAGGCAGCCTGTACCGGGAAATGGCCCCGGACCTTATAAAATCCTGGTAGAGCCAAAAATTTGCTGTATTAATCCGGGTGGCTCTGCTAGATGGAGACATAATAGGGACCGTACCGGTCCAGGATGAGAGAATGAAGGGAGCAACTGTGAAGCCATATGCATCGGCCCGGGAGGATAGAGATTACCTCCTGGATTATAAGAGCGTTGATCTGGCATCGCTCCAGCGAGTGGATTTGCTGGATGTGCCGGTGGACAATGTAAACCGAGACGAGGGCGTAGCTCGCATCATGGATATGGTGGAGCGAAAGGATGGTCCTCATTTTGTATTCTTTGCCGACCCGGTGAAGCTAATGCAGGTGCGACCTGGCAAGAAGCTTTCCTTTATCGCAAGAGATAGCGATTTGATTCTGGCGGATGGAGCAGGGCTACCCTGGGCCGCCAGGAAGCTGGGCACTCCACTGAAAGAACGCATCCCCATGATCGCCTTTCTCATGGATGTAATCCGACTGAGCGTAAAGCGAGAATTCACCATCTATCTTCTGGGATCCCGCATGGAATACCTGGAGAAGGTATTTTTGAATCTAACTAGAAGCTTTCCAGGGGTTCGAATCATCGGACGTCAGGGAGGTTACTTCAACGAGGAACGAGGAGAGCGAATCAAGGAATCTCTGCGAAAGTCCTCGCCGGATATTATCTTCGTTGGCATGGGATTTCCCATTCAAGAACTGTGGACCCGGGAAAATATCCAGAGTCTGTCCAGAGCGGTAGTAATCGGTGTGGATGGAGCGTTTGATATTCTGTCCGGTATGGAACGCAAAGCCCCGGATTATTTTCAGGTTCGCGGCCTTAGCTGGTTCTGGAGAACACTGGTTCGCCCCATGAATCTGATTCGATGGTTTGCCATGTATGGCTTCTACATAAAGACCTTCTTTCGCGCCATCAAAGTGAACCGCAGAAAGCGAAAAGAGCAGAAGCTGGCCGCTCAAAAGTAGTATAAACCCGATAAAACTGTCGGACCTTTCGCTCCCGGTTTATGGGAGCGATACAGACGTATTCTAGTTCAGCGATAAGGTTGGCGCTGGCTGAAATTTCTAATTCTCTACTTCCAGCTCTTCAAGCATAGGATTCAGCCATTCGTCCAGGAGAGGTTCTCTCTGCCCATTGCGCGGAAAGCTTAGCTGAATATTCTGCCTCGGGATCTCGGCGGGAAGATCGATGCGACCGGCGGTTTCCACAGATTTCCAGTAATGATTCATGGCCTGCTCCTGCAGGCTATCCAGCACATTCTGGGAGGCCCCGGCCTCTTTCTTTTCCATGTACTGCTTTTCGTAGACGGCACCCAGATTGTTATATACCTGAGTCAACTGCTCATATACCAGTCGGTGGGATCGGTTCTGTGCATCTGGACTGGATATGCGAATGGATTCTGTTTCCAGCTCATCCTTGAGTTTTAGATAATTGCCAAGACTGTAGCTCAATTGATCTTCATGATAAGCTGCATTGGCTCGACCCATCAATACAGATCGATCTTCATGAACGGCATCATAGCTACTGTCCAGTTTGTTCCATTCATTCAGGGCCGATTCAAAATCCGATCCCATGTAGCGAATCCAGCCTTTTCTATAATGGGCTCTTGCGATGGCATCGGAATCCTTGAGATCCTTTTCCAGGGCTGTATCGAAATACTCGGCCGCTTGCAGCAACTGGGATCTTCGATTGGCGGTTTCTTCGGTCTCCGCTCTTTCTGCACGGAAAGGATAGATTCTTGATCGCGGCATTAGAGTAGGATCGCTACCGCCTGCATTTTGCAAATAGAGCAGGGAACCAATGTTAAAGTAGATTTTTCCGATGTCCCCATCCATCAGGGTTTCGTCTTCCGGACGATTTCCGTAGTCTTCTTTGTGGGATTCGTAGGTTTGCAGAGCGGCCCTGTAATACTGCTCCGCCCGGGAAAAATCCAGCACGGATTGGTAGTACTCGCCCATCTCGGTCAGGGCAGGGTAATGCCAGGGATCTGTGCGAACTGCATTTTCAAACTGTCGCATGGCTCGGGCGCTTTCCCCTCTGGAAAGTAGGTAGCGACCTCGTTGATAGAAGCCCTCGCCATATTCAGATCCCTTGATGGTCTCTTCGTCTCTCTTCTCTTCTTTATCAAAGACGATCTTCAATAGATGGACTACATTCTGATCCAGATCATGTCCGGAAACAGCATCCACCGGATCCACCTGGTATTTAATACGTAGATCTGTGGGATCCAGATCTATATAGAAGCCGGCCAGCTTGGTTACAACATAGATAGGTAATTCTTCTTCCAGTCCCAGTCGCCGGGCTTCTCTGTGCCTTGCGATGACGAATCTGGGATCCCCATCTCTTTTCCACAGTTCAATGTAAGTGTTGATCAAGCCAGCATGGCCTTCTACTTCTGCCGGATGGGTTTCCAGGATTTCATTGTATTTTCGTGCGGCCGCCCCGAACTCTTCGCGATTGTAATGGATTTTTCCAATGCCGGCCAGAGCTTCCGGATCGTTGGGCTGATTGAGAAGGGTAGTGATCAATCGATAGTAATCGATGCCCAGCTGATCATTCTTGTATTTCTGCCCTTCTTCTGTTGAAAGGAAACGTCTGGAATTGTGGGAATGGAACCGGCCCAGGGCCATAAGGTTTTCCCGATCCATTTCCCGGTCCCTGAGCCTGGATACTATGTAGGCTCCGGGGATCTGCACTTTGCGCGGTAGTTTGTCTTTGTCTACGAAAGTGGTTTGATACCCTTCCTTTCGTTCGGAGGGGCCATACCAGCGAGAGTTTTCAGCAACGTTGATAAGAGGTGCGCGAAAGGAAGGATCATTCCATTGATATTCGGGCTCAATCTTACCGAAGAGTTTGTAAAAAGCCTCATCATAAAATCCGGCTTTGAGATAGGCGATTCCATACCGGTTTAGATACTCTACGTTATAGACCCCGTCATCCGATTCCAGCGCTCTCTGGAAATAGCTTTCCGCTTCTCTGGCCAGTTCTGTTTTTCTGTCGGGAGCTGCCTGGCGAGCCTCCTGAAGTTTTTCCAGACCGGACTCATACATTCCCTGGATGGATAGATTTCGATAGAGCAACAATCCGCCAAATACGCCCAGCAGACCCAGTACTACCCCACTCAGGCCCAGAAGCATCATTTTGGCCCTTCGCCTTTTGCGGCCCAGAGCTTCCGGCGAAAACTCATCTGCATAAATAATAGGTACGCCGTCTTTGCGTACATCCGGCGGGGATGTATCCGCGCGAAAGCCCATCCTGGGTTCCAGGAAATCGGCGATCTGATCTGGATCTGCTTGATCCACAATCATGTTCATCAGCATTCGCTGATCTGGATGGGATAATTTCTCGTTAACTACTGCATCGATTATGGCTTTTCGCAGTTCCTGGGGAAAATCTACGATTTCCGTGCGAATGGTGGCCAGCTCTTCGTCGGTGAATTCCTCACCAATGCCCTGGGACATTTGTGCCTGGCTGGCCATGTCCTCCAGATCACCGCTGGAGAAACTGCCCAGATCCTCCAGGCCTCCCAGATCTTCCTGTCCTGCCGGAGTAGCGCTGGCCTCAGTTTCTCCCTCGGCGGAGCTGTCCAGGCCCATGTCATCCATGGTGCCCAGATCCATTCCAAAATCCTGATCGGAGGTGCCGCCCAGATCTTCAGTGCCACCGCTGTCCAGGTCCGAGCCGCCGGACAGATCGGCTCCAAAGTCGTCGCCTCCACCCAGGTCGGCGCCGAAGTCATCGCTGCCACCTAGATCGGCGCCAAAGTCAGTACCTCCGCTCAGATCATCTCCGCCACCCAGGTCAGCGCCGAAATCCTCCGTGCTGCCCAGATCGGCGCCAAAATCAGCGCCTCCGCCCAGATCGTCTCCACCACCGAGGTCGGCGCCAAAATCAGCGCCTCCGCCCAGATCGTCTCCACCACCCAGGTCGGCGCCAAAATCCTCGGCCCCGCCCAGGTCTGCTCCGAAGTCTTCTGCTCCAGCATCTCCGGTCCCAGCATCAGCAAATGGATCACCGCTTCCCAGGTCTGCAAATGGATCTGCGTCGGTATCTTCTGTAGGGGTGGGCTCTGAACCAAAGTCGCCCAGGTCGGCGAACGGATCATCTGAACCGGTGTCTTCGGCTTGATCTGCTTCCAGGGGTTCTGTCAGATCTTCGAAAGCTGGCTCGGAATCACCGCCTGAATCGTCCAGACCCAGATCTCCCAGATCCATTTCATCTGGCTGGGACTCTGCTTCTTCGGTGGGAAATCCTGTATCCTCATCGCCCATACCGCCCATGAGGTCATCCAGGTCAGAAAAACCTGCATCCCCTTCGCTTTCCTGGGCAGGCTGGTCTCCGCCAAAATCCAGGCCGCTCAGGGCATCGGAAAGCTCATCCGTTCCGCCCGGGGATTCTTCGCCTCCAAGGTCCATACCTGAAAAAGGATCTGCCTCGGAATCGGCCCCTTCCGAATCGTCGGAAAAGGAATCCTCCAGGTCCGCACCGGACCCTTCCGGATCATCTCCGGCATTCATGCCGTCTTCAATGGACTGCAGATCCGGATCCTCGCCCCGGATTTCCATCAGATCATCTTTGAACTGATCTTCCAGGGGAGATATTACTTCTGTGAGATCCCGGTCCAGGTCCCCCAGTAGCTCCTCGATCTGCTCGTTTCGGCTGTCTCCTGTTTCTGTGTCTGCCATGTTAAAGGAAGAATTACTTCAGCGATTCCAGTAGAATTATCGACATTATAGAGCAGTGGCGCTCGTGAAAAAATGAGACTTCTCGATAACCCCGGTAGGGGCCCTGGATCTCATGTTTGGAACGCCTCACTTTGAAAGGACACAATCTCATATGCTAAAGCCCAGAAATGTTGTACAGTTCATTTTTCTTTTTTCCATGATTACTCTGGCCGGTCTCTGGGCCGAGCCCGATGGAATTGTATCCTATAACTCCGAACAGTCCGGGCTGGAAACCGCAGATGTAGAACAGATCAAGACCTATACAACATTCCATCTAAAAAAGCTGAAGCAGGCCGTGTCGCCGCGCTATATTCATCTTCTGGACTGGGAGCAATATGCAGTAAGCTCCAATCCAAGCAGAACCGGAATTCTATTTACCTACCAGGATTATCGTGCTCGGGACGTCCATCTGGCAGGGGACTTTAGCAACTGGAAACCGGTACCCATGAAGCGTAATCCCCAGGGAGTTTTCTATCTTGTTATTCCGGTCCGTGAACTGGAGCAGGGAAAAAGAATTCGAAGCTATGAATATCGATTTCGTGTAGATGGAATCTGGCAGCATGATCCCACTCATCCCAATCGAAAGGATGATGGGATGGGCGGCTATATCTCCACATTCTTTCTTGAGCGGGAGTATCCGGATGAACTGGCCACTGTGCGAGTCCTTAAAGAAAAGGAGGCCGGCCGGGAGCGGCTGGTGGAGTTCGCAGTTCACAGTAGAATCCTGGAGCAGAGAACCTTTCAAGACAGTATAGAAAACCTTTCGCTGGTAGGGGAATTCAATCACTGGAATCCAGAGACCCATTTCTTTCAAAAGGGAGAGGATGGAGTGTTTCGATTGAGATTGCACTTGCGTCCCGGAGATTACCTGTACATGCTGGTGGCCGATGGAAAGTGGGTTCTGGACCCATTGAATCCAGACACTCGCTATCACAGGCACCTGGATGAAATGGTATCTTTCTTCAAAGTTTCGAACTGAAATAGTTCGATGGTCCGGCCGGATTTTTCTATCCGGTCTCTTTTTGCTTCTGGCATGCAAACCGGATCTGCCTCCAGAAGTGCGAAAAGCCCGGCAGGATCATCTGGTGGGATCCAACCATCCCATTGAATTTCCCCATATCTCGGGAAGCTTCGGGGAATACAGATCCGGTGGCCGTTTCCACCACGGCCTGGATTATAAAACCTTCAATCGAAACGGTGTTCCCATAAAAGCTGTGGAGGATATGACAGTGGCCCGCCTGTACACTTCCGAGGTAGGCTACGGCAACGGGCTGGTGCTGGCTTCCGCAGATGGTAGGCATTTTACCTATGGACATATGTATGACTTCATGGGCCGCCATGCAGGTCTGGAATATTTGCGACTTGCATTGTTCTTAATGCATCCTACAAATCGGGCTTCGGTCAATCTGCCAGGATACTTTTCTTTCAAGAGGGGCGACGTTATTGGCCGCAGCGGCGAAAGCGGATCCGGGGCGCCCCATTTACATTTCGAAGTTGGCTCCGGGGGGTACTTTCGCAGTCCTCTGGAGGATCCCGATCGAGCGATTCAAGATTTTACAGCTCCCACACTACTGAGATTGCATACCCGGACCAGGGCCTATCCACTGAAAAGGGTGGATCGAAAATATACTGAAGAAGGTCACACTATAGATTATTATACCCTGGCCAGTGCAACAGCGCTTCCTTCAGCAGAGTATCGAATTGGGACTTACGATACCATGGCTGCTTTGAATCGGAACGGTATTCATGGAATCCGATTCTATGCTCTGGATGATAAAAAGATAGATACCGCACTAATACAATCGCTCCCTGAAGAAATCCAGGGAACACCAGAATACAGGATGGAGTTGAACGGTATTGCCTCATCGGAGCTTCGCACTGCGGATCGTTATTATGATCCAGAGAAAACAGCGATAGGTGATGAATACGTATACTATCTCTATGATACTCTCAAGCGAAATCGAAAGGAGCTGGATTCCGGACTGTATCTCGTTGAGGTTCTGGACAGTTCCGGAAATAAGGCCAGGCTTCTTTTTCGCATAGGGGATGCCTCCAGGGCTGACTTGATTACGGAAAAGCCGGAACATCCACCGGAAGAAGCTGCAAGCACGGAAGAAGAGGATCCTCTATTGAAAGAGGCCAGTATTCCCTTTCGCAATCTCAGTCCCTATGCAGGAGCAAGCTTTTCGCATAATGGCGAAGGTCTCAATCTTACGATTCAAATTCCAGGCGGCACTCAACGAGGCCAGGCCAGAGCTCGAATTCTGGATAAGAAATGGATTCGTGCCATTCCGCCCGCCGGGGAGGGATTGGCCAGTTCAGGCGAGATTCGCGCCTTTGTGTTCGATGCCCGGGATCTTGTGCTTTCCGGTTATATGTATATTTCAGGTCAGATCGAAAAGAGGTATCCGGATGAAGAACTATACCTCTGGAATCCTTCCAGCGGAAAGTGGGACTGGGTTGGAAAGCCATATCAAGAAACTGAAACCAGAGCTCTCTATCGACTGCGACTGAAACGAGGAGGCATCTTCGCAGTTTTCCGGGATGCCGGAGCCCCGGTGATCTATCCATCTTTTGCCTGGCAGCGTCCGGAAGATGATCTGGTTTCCGAATCCGATAAAAAGAACCCGGTCCGATTACTTCAATACGACATCTACGATAAAGAGTCCTGGATCGATCGAGAAACCACCGCTGTCTTTCTGGATGGTGTACCGTTGAGATACGAGTGGGCCGGCGACAGATCTCTTCTGAGGGTTCGAGTTCCGGAAAAATGGCTGGCAGAACATGGCTCCTATCTTTCAATCCAGGTAAAGGACCTGGCGGGCAACCCCGCGGCTCCCTTCTTTGATGTTCTGATTCCGGCTGACTAGATTCATTCTGCTCCCAATCTTCTCTAATTCATAAGCCTTTCTGGCTTTTTCCAGGATGTCGCTCCGGCCGCCTGGTTCCACAATGCTTCGTGGCTGCCCAATGATCTGATTTGTCTGGCGCTGTAAATCCCCAGGCATTGCGACCGTTCGTATCGGGAATCTACTTGCATGATGGACCACCTTGCTGTGAAGCTGAGCAAATGAATTCAATCCTCTGGTCTCCCGATCATCCGGAGAAGAGTCAATTGTATGCTTTCGCAGAAGGCATACGCAAAAGATACAAAGTAGATATAGACCCGCTGGATTATGCCAGTATTCATCGCTGGTCTATAAACAATCTGGAGGACTTCTGGAAGGAGACCGCGGAATTCGTTAATCTTGAGTTCAATCGGAACCCGGACAACATTCTAATTCGCGGAGAAAAGATCCAGGATACTCAGTGGTTTTCTGGCTCTACGTTAAATTTCGCCCAGAACCTGTTGAAACACCGGGACGAAAGGCCGGCTCTTGTTTCCCTGGATGAAGTGGGTCAGGAGATTCGCTTCAGTCACTCTCAACTATTTGATGAGGCTTCGCGCTATCATCGTGCGTTAAAAAATATGGGCCTGCAGCCAGGGGATCGAGTGGCCGCATACTTGCCCAACCGGGCCCATACAGTGCTGGCCATGTTGGGGGCCACGTCCCTTGGAGGGGTCTTCTCCAGCGCATCGCCGGACTTTGGCGCCCAGGCAGTGCTGGATCGATTTGGACAGATCAAGCCGCGAGTATTGTTTACCTGCGATGGCTATTTCTTTAAAGGAAAGTGGATTTCGATTCTGGACAAGGTAAAGCATATTGCAGAGTCCATTGCCCTGGAGCGAATCGTTATTGTTCCTGGCTCTTCCGATCCGGCAGATCTGGCGGGCATTCCAGGCGCCATTTCCCTGAAAGACTTCCTGGAGCAGCCCGGAGATATAGAATTCGTTCCCCGGTCATTTATGGACCCAGTTTACATTATGTATTCTTCTGGCACCACAGGATTGCCCAAATGTATGGTGCAGGGACATGGCGTTCTTCTGAATCATCTGAAAGAGCATGTTTTGCATTGCGATCTTCGACCGGAAGAAACAACCTTCTACTTTACTACCTGCGGCTGGATGATGTGGAACTGGCTGGTAAGCGCTCTGGCTACCGGTGCCTGTGTGGTATTGTTCGATGGAAATCCGTTTCATCCGGATCCGGGGGCGCTGTTTCGTCTTTCAGATCAAGAGAAAGTGAATGTGTTCGGCACCAGTGCCAGATACTTCGCAGCTGTGGAGCAGGCAGGCTACGATGTCTTGCATCAGCACGATCTGGGTACTGTGCGAACCATGCTTTCTACAGGCTCTCCTTTGCTTCCGGAACAGTTCGATTACGTATATCGCTCCATAAAAAAGAATGTTCAGCTGGCCTCCATTTCTGGCGGAACAGACCTCAACGGCTGTTTTGCTCTGGGAAATCCTCTGATGCCAGTACGTAGAGGGGAAATTCAGGCAGCAGGCCTGGGAATGAAAGTGGAGATCAAAGACGAAAATGGCCAGGATGTAACGGGAGCGCAGGGGGAGCTAACTTGCACGGAACCCTTTCCCAGCATGCCACTGTATTTCTGGAACGATACGGACGGACAGCGTTACCATTCGGCTTACTTTGATGTCTGGCCCAACGTCTGGACCCATGGTGATTTTGCTCAGCGTACCGAATCCGGTGGGTTCCTGTTTCTGGGCAGATCGGATGCAACATTGAATCCCGGAGGAGTTCGCATCGGCACCGCTGATATCTATCGCATTGTTGAGTCTCTGGAATTTGTTGAAGACAGTGTTGTAATCGGTCAGAATCACGAAGGAGACGTTCGGGTGGTTCTTTTTGTAAAACTAAAGAGCGAGCCTGGCCGGGCCCTGAAGCCGGAGGAAATCGATACGATTCGCAAGACCTTGAAGCGGGAGGCATCTCCCCGACATGTTCCTTCCGTAGTTCTTTCTGTAAGCGCCATTCCCTATACCCGAAATATGAAGAAGGTGGAAATTGCAGTTAGAGAAATCGTGGATGGAAAACCCGTGCGGAACCGGGAAGCGCTGAGCAATCCAGAATGCCTCACCGAATATGAAGATCTGGCCCGGGAATTAAAATGAGGTCATATCAGGAAAATTATCCCGGGCCCCTAAAATCTGGCATTAAAAACGGCTTTTCTTGAACCATAGTGCAGAGAGATTCCATCTAATGCAAAGTGTAGTTCTCGCCGTCCAATGGAAGCAGAATTGCGTATCCGGGCTGCCGGGTAAAAGTTTAGCCCGCCCGGAAATGAGGATCAAACATGAAGAGAATTGTTCTAATATCGCTTACGGCCCTGTTGCCACTGCTTCTAAGTCCCCTCCATATGCTGGAGGCAGAGAAGGAGCCGGCCCGTCGCATTGGTCTGGTAACCTTTCGCGTGGGAAATGCAGAGATCATGCGAGAGAATAAGACTCGAAAGATCCGAGTTCGCGAAATCATCGAAGAAAAAGACGTTGTAATCACTGGGAAGAATTCCCGTGTCATAATTCAGTTTTCCGAGGGGGCCTTTATTGCGGTGCAGGAGAATAGCCAGGTGGAGGTCAAGACCATCGATCATTCTCCTTCCCGGTTGAACTTCTTCGTAAACATTCTTTCCGGCAAACTGGGAGTGGATGCCCAGAAAAAGGGAGAGCAAAAATATGATATTCGCGTTCAGGGACCCACGGCTGTAGCCCTGGTTCGAGGGACTACCTTCATTGTAGAGGCGGATTCTCAATCCACCAGGGTTCTTGTAGGAGAGGGCGAGGTTGAAGTTCAGGGACCGGGAGCGGCCAATCTTTTCGTAAAGGCCGGTGAGAAGGCCATGGCCGAAATGGGCCCCAACAAGACCATCGGCGTAGAGAAAAACATGATGGATGAATTCGAACAATCCAGAGTGCAGATGTTGGAGCAGTTTCGCGCAAGCAAGGCACAGAACTTCGACCATCTCATCGAGCAGATCGATCGCAACAACAATCTAATGCCGCGATAGAAACCAGACCGGGTCTTTAAGCAATTTAAGTTAAGCACTGTAAATGCCTGATGGGGCTCTGTAGCTCTGGACATCCTGGCTCTGATCTGTGTCACTGCGTTCTGTCAGTTTATGAAACCTCAAAGTCCCATCAGATTACACTCGATTTTCTGGCCCCGGATTGCAACCTGGACCTATGCTCATTCGAACCCGCCGAAATCGTAAAGGGCCCTATCTCCGAGATCTGGTAAGGGAGAACCATCTACGGGTGGAGGATTTTATTCTTCCAGTATTCATTATGGAGGGCCCGGGCCGGGAAGAAATTCCTTCCATGCCCGGAGTTTATCGGCATGGCCTGGAGGACCTTCCTCCCTTCCTGGACGAAGCCAGAAGCCTGGGCATACGAGCGGTGGCTCCATTTCCAGCCATCCACGAGTCTCTAAAGGATTCCCGGGGCAGCGAGTCCACCAATCCAGATGGATTGTATTTACGGGCTCTTCGCCTCATCAAAGATAGATTTCCGGAGCTGGTAATTTTTTCCGATGTAGCTCTGGATCCTTATTCCAGCGACGGTCATGATGGAATCGTATCTCCGGAAGGAGAAATACTGAACGATGAATCACTGGACATCCTGGGTAACATGGCCGTGGCTCAGGCTCGAGCCGGCGCCGATTTTGTTGCACCCAGCGATATGATGGACGGTCGAGTAGGTCATATTCGAAACGCTCTTGATTCAGAGGGCTTTACCGGTACCGGTATCCTGTCTTATTGTGCAAAGTATGCATCGGCTTTCTACGGGCCCTTTCGCGACGCTTTGCAGAGCGCTCCAAAATCCGGAGATAAGAAAACGTATCAGATGGATCCTGCCAACGTACGCGAAGCATTACGCGAATACGATCTGGATCTACAGGAAGGTGCGGATATGGTGATGGTTAAGCCAGGTCTGCCATATCTTGATGTTGTGCGAGCCCTTGCAGAAGTGAGCGAGCTTCCGGTGGCTGTATACAATGTTTCGGGAGAATACGCGATGTTGAAAGCGGCTGCCAGTGCCGGATGGCTGGATTATCGCAGCGTGGTAATGGAAGCCTTGATTGGGATGAAGCGAGCAGGGGCCAACATTATTTTGAGTTATCATGCCATGGAAGCGGCCCGCTGGTTACAGGACTGAGGCCTGTTTCGGTCAGCTTGCGATAATAGCAGGATTTGCGGGTATGGCCCTCACTGTCTCTGGTGTGGCAGACCCCGCCTGCTCTTGGTTTCACAAGATAGAGCAATGAGTTTTGCTCGCAGTTGATGCGAATCTCCACCAGGTCCAGGTAATCACCGGATGTGGCTCCCTTGATCCACAGTTCTTTTCGTGATGTACTGTAAAATACTGCGATCTGCTTTTCAAGACTTTGATTCAATGCTTCTTCGTTTACATAGGCCAGAATCAGCACTTCACCGGTTTCTGCATTCTGAACAACAGCAGGCACAATTCCTGATTCAGCAGCACTCTGCATGGATGCCAGTTTGAAAAAATCCAGAAGAAGATCCGAACCTTCCTCCAGGGTTTTATGATCCGAACTCTTCCTCTTATCCCTTAACTGGCCTGCATTTGCTTTCATGGTATCTCTCAAAGTGGTTGTCAGTTATGCCAGAGCAATCATTGAAGGATATGTCTGCCCGGTCCCCATCTGTAGAGCCATCCTTTGCCGAGCGGATGGCAGAGGCAAGCAATGGGTTTTTCTCGGCCTACGTGGACTCCTGGGATGTACTCCAGATTCCCCGAATTGGCGGATTCAGTGGAACCGTGGAGCTACCCGGATCCAAATCCATTGCAAATCGAGCTCTGCTTCTGGCCGCCCTGGGCACCAATCCAGATCGTAGCTGTATTCTGAAACGACTTCCGGATTCGGACGATGTGAACGTACTGCGTAACATTCTGCCTGCCCTGGGCGTTTCCGTTGTGGCAGAAGAGCAGGGAGTAAGAATCCAGGCCGATCACCATAGACTGTCTGCATCCAGCGGAGAATTCTATGTCGAAAATGCAGGTACGGCCATGCGACCATTGCTGGCTGTGCTTTCGGCTCTGAAAGGCTCCTATCTGATTTACGGCAATGAGCAGATGAATCGCAGGCCTATCGGTGACCTCGCCAAATCTCTTCAAAGTCTGGGAGTGGAAATAGAAGCCAGCGAAGGCGGATGCCCTCCGGTAAGAGTTAGCAGCGATGGCTGGAAATCCCAGGAGGCCACCATCCAGGGCAGGACCTCCAGTCAGTTCGTATCTGCAATGTTGATGGCCGCTCCGCTTTCGGAAAAAGAATTCGTACTTAGACTTGAGGACGATCCAGTTAGCAAGCCTTACATCGATCTTACTATTACCATGATGAAAGACTTTGGCGTTCAGGTCCTGCGAAAGGATTACCAGGAATTCATTATTCCCGGGAATCAAAGATACCTGGCTCCAGAGCAGTATGAGATAGAAGGGGACGCATCCGCCGCCACATATTTTCTGGCAGCGGGCGCATTACCAGGCCAGGGGCCGGTAAGGGTGAACGGTCTGGGCCGCTCCTCCATTCAAGGAGATCAGGGATTTTTCCGAATCCTGGAAAGCATGGGTGCCATGGTCAAAATGGGAGACAAATACCTCGAGTGTAGTGGAGGTTCCGAATTAAAAGCTCTGGATCTGGACATGAATGCCATGCCAGATGCAGCCATGACCCTCGCTACATTGAACCTTTTTGCCGATGGGAAAAGTAGCATTCGCAATGTTGCAAATCTTCGAGTAAAGGAATCCGAACGCATCCATGGGCTGAAAACAGAGCTTGAACGGACCGGCGCCAGCGTCGAGGAGGGCTCGGATTATCTAATTATTCAGCCACCTTCCAGAATGAAATCAGCCAGATTTCAAACATACCTGGATCATCGCATGGCTATGGCCTTTTCTCTGGTAAGCGCTGGAGTCAGTATTGAAATAGAGGATCCCGGCTGTGTTCGAAAAACCTATCCAGATTATTTCCTGGATTTTTTGAAGGTAGCCCAGAAATAGATCCTGGTCTCATCGCCAGAGAATGAACTGATTATGGAATCGCATCAAGATTTTCTGAAATCCATCGAGGACAACGAGAACGGCCACTTTCTTCTAGAAAACGAAGGAGGCCGTGCGATACTGAAAGTCTTCCCGGCAGGTAAGAAGGGTAAATCGGTCAGGAAAATTGACGTGCATGCACGACTGGGACTTTTTGGAATTTCCGATTACGATGCTGCTGCCCTTGATGAAGCCATTGCTGGCGCATCCGGCGAAGCCTACGATATTGCAGCCTGGGAAGAACTGGCCAGCGAAGATGCCAGGCTGGAGCTGGAAGTTGCAGAAGATGAAAGCCAGGCGATGATGACAGTGATTGCTCCCCGTCATGGAGGTAGCTGGCCTACAAGAGAAGAAATACTGAGCTTACTGGCCTCTCGTGGCGTCGTGGCAGGCATCGATGAAGAGTTGTTACAGGCGATTGTCAATAGAAGCTTGCCGGAACTTGCAAACAAAGGCTTTCAGAAAAAAGCCTACAGAATCGCCTCCATGAAAGCCCCCACGGCGGCCCGTGATGCAAGCGTGGAATGGCAGATCGACCCCAATCCCAGGGCTGTGCCTGTGCGAGAGGCCGGTCAGCGAGAGGATGATCCAGTAGACTTTCGAAATCTGAATGTTGTTCAGACCTGTCAGGCCGGCGACCTACTGGCCCGAGTATTACCGGGGGAACCAGGAGAGGCTGGCTATACGGTTACCGGTCGAACTCTTCCTGCCACAGATGGATCTTCCATTGTACTTGAGCCCGGCCAGAACGTTGAATCCCGGGGAAACGAATACTATTCGCGGATCGATGGACATGCGCGGGTTTCGAACTTTCAGACCAGATTCCCGCGATTGGATATTGAGGAAATACTGGAGCTGGACAATGTGGACTATTCCACAGGGCACATTGATTTTCCCGGTACCGTGGTAGTGCGAAATACTGTATTCGATGGTTTCCAGGTAAATGCTCGTGGTGACATCATTATTGAAAAAACCGTAAGCAATGTATTTCTAAAAGCAGAGGGGGACATCATCCTCTCTGGCGGAGCTGTCACTCGAAACAGTGGATACATCGAAGCTGCGGGAAGCATCTTTGCGCGTTTCGCGCAAAAAAGCTCACTTCTGGCGGGGCATGGCATATATATTCAGGAAGTGAGTATGCATTCCAGGCTTACAGCAGGCCAGGAAATCATCGTGGAGGAAGGAAGAGGCGAAATTATCGGCGGAGACGTATTGGCGGGTCAGAGGGTGAAAGCCAGAAAGCTGGGAACAAAGATGGAAACAGCTACTCGCATTACCGTGGGTGTTGATCCGGACACCTTTCAAAAACTACGGGAAATGGATGCCCAGTATGAGGATCAAAAAAAGACCTATCATCGTGTGTTACTCCATATCCAGCAAATAGAGGAAAGCCGCAAACGAGGAAAATCTACTGCCGAGGATGAAGAAACGGAAAAAAGACTCCGTCTGGTGCAACAGAAACTGGAGAAGCTTCTGGAAAACCTGGAGCTGCAACGGGAGCGGCTTATTGCCAGCATCAACCCTGTGGAAGGTGCAGAGGTGGAAGTTCGAGAGCAGGTTTTTCCCGGCGTAGAGATATCCTTTGGAGTAGGAGTGCGAAAGTACAGAGTGGAACGCCGATCTCTTCCTGGCGCTCGCTTTAGTCTGTACGAAGACCAGGTTAGACTTGCCAGTATTTAGATGCAGCACGGGCACCGTCCCTTGCATTCCCTGAGTTTCGAACGCTCAACGCTCAACGCTTGAGGCTAAATGCTTAACGTTCAACGCTTAACGCTTAGCTCTTAACGCTTAACGTTTAACATCGATTCCGGAACGCTGATGGAATGATTTTATTGAAGCGCCCTATGGGATTGTTTGTGCATACAATGCATGGGTTCGGGAAAATAGATTACCTGTAGAAACAATGCCAGATAGCATCAAGATGGACCGGATTTCTGTTTTTTCTTTGGCCTGGCAATTCTACCGTTTGCCGCGGCCGCATCCGGGATGGTATTAGCAGGGATTGCCGCGGTGTCCAGCTTGCCGTTTCCTGAGACCTTTTCTGGCCCCACTCCTGGACCCAGAACGCGCCGAACTTCATGAACCCCGGGTATTGCCATCAAGGTCTCTCGAATATCATTTAGCTGGTCTACGTGTTCCACTTCCAGCAAGAATGTAGCTTTCATGGTACCTCGGTGATTTCGCGGAATGTCTGCCTGGGCTTTTAGAATATTGGTCTGAGTTCTGGCGATGGCACCTACCAGATCCAGATACAATCCCTGGCGGTCCTCCGCATCAATTTCTATCTGAACCGGATACGTTTCTGTAAGCCCTTCCCATCGCACAGAGATCAATCGATCCCTCTCCGATTCTTCTGATGGAATATGAGGACAGTCTGCGCGATGAACGGTAACGCCCCGCCCCCGGGTAACAAACCCAATAATTCTGTCTCCGGGCACCGGTGAGCAGCAACCTGCATAGCGCACGGGAATGTCTGTGGCACCGGCTACTTCGATGGGCACCTTTTTGGGATCCGCCGATTTTCTCCGGCGAATTTTAATGGGCTGCTTTTCGTGCTGCTTTTCTGGACCCGGCCGGTCTTCGTGAAAATCCGGCTCTTCCTCTTCCTGCTTGCGAAAGTAGCCGCGTAGCTTCTGGCGAGCTCTGGGAGAATTAACATAACGTAACCATACCGGCGACGGATTTGGCTGCGCATTGGTAAGAATCTCTACACGGTCGCCGCTTTTTAGCTCGGTGCGAAGAGGAACCATGCGATCGTTTACTATTGCTCCCCTGCAGCGAAGGCCAATGTCCGTATGAATCCTGAATGCGAAATCCAGTACAGTGGCCCCAACAGGAAGGTTAAGAATTTCGCCTTTGGGAGTAAATACAAAGACCTCATGCGGATTGAGTTCATGCCTTAGATCTTCAATAAACTCGCTGGTATCGCCATGGAACTCCTGGGTCAACCTGGACAGATGGGCTAGCCATTTTAGCTTTTCATTTCTTCTTTCTTCCCGTGTGCTTCCGGTTTTATAAAGCCAGTGAGCCGCGATACCAAACACGGCCCTTTCGTCCATGTCCCGGGTCCGGATCTGCACTTCCAGGGGTCTTCCATCAGGACCCACGACAGTAGTGTGCAGACTCTGATAGCCATTGATTTTGGGCATAGCAATGTAGTCTTTAAATCGTCCCGGAATGGGTGGCCAGAGCGTATGAACAATTCCCAGGGCACCGTAGCAATCCCTGACTTCATCTACAATGATGCGCACTCCTCGAAGATCATATACCCGGGTCAGATCCCGATTGTCCCGGGTCATTTTTTGATAGATGGAATAGATATGCTTGGCTCGACCCTCGACCCTGGCTGTTATATTGATATCGGCCAGTCGTTGCTGCAAAATCTTTCTGAGTTTTTTTATGAATTCTTCGCGTTCGCTTCTGCTTTGCTTGAGACCCACTACGATCTCTTTGTAGGTTGTACGGTCCAGGCTGGCAAAGGCCAGATCTTCAAGTTCGGATTTAATGCCAAACATGCCCAGTCGTCCGGCGATGGGGGCGTAGATGTTCAGGGTTTCCCCTGCAATCCTTTCCACTTTTTCCGGTTTCTGGAATTGCAGAGTTCGCATATTGTGCAACTTATCTGCCAGTTTAATCAGTATGACTCGAACATCCCGGGCTGTTGCCAGGAGCATTAGCCGAATGTTTTCGGCGGCTTCCTTTTCTTTCAGTGTGCGAAGACTGCCTTCAGCTGGAGGCTGGACGGTGTCTTTCTTTACCAGGGAGATTTTGGTAACAGCCTTTACCAGGTTCTGGATCTCTTCTCCAAACTCCCGTTTTATGAAGTCCTCTCCAAATTGAGTATCTTCTACTACATCGTGCAAGAGTCCGGCTGCAACGGTGGGAGTATCCAGTCCCAGCTCCGCCAGGGTTTGAGCGACGGCAATGGGATGAATAATGTAGGGCTCCCCGGATAGCCTTTTCTGGTCCCGGTGGGCTCGATAGGAAAACTGGAAGGCTCGACGGACAACGTCTTCATCTCCTTCCGGGACTCTTTCTCGAAAGGTCTTGAGCAGCTGGCGGTAGGAGGCCAGAATCTTGATGCTCATAAAGCCTTCTTTCAACATCCCTGACAAGGTGCATCCCCGGACACCGAATGGCAAGAGAAAAGATGACACCTGATGCAGGGTGTTACTCTCTGGTGATATGAAGATTTTTCGGTTGCGCCGCGATCTGTCTCGCTCTCTATCGGCCCTCCGAAGGCTCTATTACACATCTCGAAGTCTCTATCACCATCATCTTCATCCCGTTTCTAGATTCGTTTTCTTTATGGCCGGCCTGGGATCCGGAGCCATCCTGATAATGGAAATTGGCTTTGGAATTGATCAGGAACACAGGCACCTGGCCACCGTGGCCACGGAAACCATCCTGGTGGTGCTGGTGGCCTATGAGGTGATCAGTCTGTTCTTCGCTCGTCCCACAGTACGCGAGCACCTGGCCCAGCACAAACTGGAGATAGGACTGGCCGGCCTGGTGGTATTTCAATGGCTTTTTCGGGATCCGCTCATTTCCTATCTGGATGCCAGAGGTTTTACGTCTACCACGGCAGTGCTCCTGTTTCTGGCCATTAGTCAGGGAATTTTTGTCCTTAACAACCTCATTCATCTGGTGCGCCGCGTTCAGGCCCTTCGCTTCCTTCGCGTCAATCCGGCCATGATTTTCGTCGGTAGTTTTATATTTGTCATTCTTTGTGGATTTGCTCTGCTTTCGCTGCCCCGATTTACAGCATCTTATGTTTCTATCATCGATAGACTTTTTATCGCAGTAAGTGCTACCTGCGTTACCGGACTGTCACCAGTAAATATTGCCACGGATTTCACCTTCGCAGGTCAGGTTGTCATTCTGGTATTGATTCAGATTGGTGGCCTGGGGCTTATGACGCTTACATCATTCTTTTCTCTCTTTCTGGCTGGAGGACATAGTATTTCAGAGCAACTGCTTATGCGAGATTTGCTCAGCGAAGACAGTCTGGGGGAGGTGCGAAAGATTGTACGCTCGGTAGCCATCTTTACATTTACAATCGAAGGGGCAGGGGCCCTCTCTCTCTATCATTCTTTGCCGGAGGGGTTTCTGGGAAATTTCGAGAATCGATTGTTCCATTCCATCTTTCACAGTATTTCGGCTTTCTGTAATGCAGGTTTTTCCCTTTATAACGACAGTCTGGCCACACTTTCGGGTTGGCAGGGCTATTCCATCGGAACCTTCATGGTATTGATTGTTCTGGGTGGACTGGGGTTTCCCGTGCTTCGGGCTCTGTTCCTTCGAATTATCCACCCGGCCAGTGTGCATTTTCGGCTAAGTGTAAGTACGCGATTGGTGCTCATCGCTACCGGAATCCTTCTATCTGCAGGAACCATTGCATTCTTTGTAATGGAGCAAAATGGCCAGCTGAAGGGGATGGACAGTTCGCAAGCCTGGATGCACAGTCTGTTCTATTCCATAACTACAAGAACTGCTGGTTTTGAAACGATATCCACCGCCACACTGGCGCTACCCACGGTCTTCTTTACCTTTCTACTCATGTGGATTGGAGCCAGCCCGGTCAGCACAGGGGGAGGAATAAAAACCTCTACCATAAGTGTAGCCACAGTGCATATAATGAATTTGATTCGTGGAAAGCAACAGGTAGAGGTCTTTGGACGCACCGTCTCTGCAGATACGGTGGCCAGAGCATATTCCACCGTCTTACTTTCCTTTTTCGCTATCTTTGCCGCGATTTTCGCGCTGTTGTTTCTGGAAACGGAACCATTTCTGGATATTATCTTTGAAGTTGTATCTGCCTTTGGCACTGTAGGGCTTTCCCGGGGAATCACTGCATCCCTCACCGATGGGGGAAAAGCGGTGCTATGTGTGGTCATGTTTGTGGGGCGAGTTGGCTCCATGACATTCTTGCTCTCTGTAGTGCCCAGGGCACGACCTGTGAATTATACCTATCCCACGGAGTACATTGTAGTCGGATAGGAAGGGATTGCCTGGAACCGGTTTTCGAAAGAAAAAACAGAGAACTCAATGCGAAGATTCTGAAGGAGTAATGGAAAGAAGATGAGAAAGAAAATAGCTGTAATTTGACTGGGGGATTTTGGCAAGGCTCTGGTAAAGCATCTTCATGAAGAGGGGCATGAGGTGACAGCCATCGATCATGATCTGGCAACCATAGAGGCCATCAAGACTCGATGCACGCATGCGGTTTGCCTGAACTCCACAGATGAAAAAGCACTTCGCTCCCAGGGAGTGGAGCAGATGGATACGGTGATTCTTTCCGCAGCTCAGAGTTTCGAAACCCTTATAGTGACGGCAGATATACTTCGCAGAATTTTCAATGGTCAGTTAATCGTGCGATATCGCACCGGACTGCATAAGCGAATCCTGGAAATGCTGGGGGTTAAAGAGCTCTTTAATCCGGAAGAAAGGGCTGCTGAAAATATGGCCGAGCAGTTTGCTCATCCATCCATTAAGCGGAGTATGTTTCTGGAGGAAGGATACCGATTGTTTGAAGTGGAAGCTCCTCCTGCTCTCGTCGGGATGAGCCTGAATGGAGCCAACCTCAAAAAAAGATTCAACATTAGTATTGTAACGGTGAGAAGAGCAAAGGATCCGGAGCGGCCCACTGAGAAGCAGGAGTTCATAGGCATACCGGATGGAAAGACCATTATCAAATCCAATGACATACTCGTGCTCTTTGGCAAGGAAACAAGTCTGGAAGACTTCATCGATGAACTGATGTAGGGTTATCAGGCTGGGAAGCTGGCCGCCACTCTACAGGCAGCGCCGGGACCGAGGAATTCTCAAATTCAAGCCAGAAGGCCGGCAGTCTCGTCCAGACCACACATCAGATTCATGTTCTGAATTGCCTGACCTGCGGCACCCTTCACCAGATTATCGATAGCGGAAACAATGATTGTCACGTTTCCCATGGTTCGAATGCCGAAATCTACGAAATTCGTATGCTGCACTCTGCGAAGCTCTACCTGTTCTGGACTGTCCAGAAACCGCAGAAATGGTTCCGAAGACGCTGCATTCTTAAGAGTTTTCTCCAGGTCCGCAGGAGGTCCGGACTTCCATTCCACTACGATGCTGGAAAGTATTCCCCTGTAGATTGGCAGTAGATGGGGAGTAAACACCAGGTATGGCCCGTCACCGGATTCTTCCGGACCTCGAAAGCGAGGCATTCCTTCCAGAGAGTAGATTTGTATTTCAGGTGTATGCTGATGCTTTAGTACCTTGTACGCACGAAAATTCTCATAAACATTCTGAAAAGCGAATCCAGAATCCTCGGTTCGACCACCGGCACCGGAGACTCCGGATTTTGCATCGATAATGACCTGGCGGATTTCTTTTCGATGATTGCCCAGCAGAAAGAGGGGCAATATAGAGCCCGTAGGATAGCAGCCTGGATTGGATACAAATTGAGCGGTCTTGATTTTTTCCCTGAACAGCTCCGGCATTCCATATACAGCCCTATTCATGACGGAAAAGGCTGTATGCTCCATTCCATAGTACTTTTCAAAGAGCTGCTTCTCTGGAATGCGAAAGCTGCCGCTCAAATCTATAACCTTGAGGTTCTGCTTCAATAGTTCGGGAACAAGTTCCATGCTGGTCTTGTTCGGAGTTGCCAGAAAAGCAACCGAGTCCGGAGGGCAGGGATCGGAATGTCTGGAAAACTTCAGGTCCGGAAATTCAGATATCTCCGGAAATACCTGCTCCACGGAAGCACCAGCATGCTGGTCCGATGTAACGAATACTGGCCTGACCCCGGGATGATGTCTGAGCCAGGTAAGTAGTTCGCGTCCGGTAAGCCCGGCACCTCCGAAGATGGAAACAGGAATCATCCAGCGGCTTCCTCATTTAGAATCTCTCCGGTCTCCGGATCGATCTGTGGTTCTTCTTCCTTTTCCTGTTTTGAGTTTGCCGGGGCGCGCATCTCTTTCAGGATTTTTCGCAGGGATTGATCCAGCTCTTCCATGATATCTGGATTTTCTTTCAGGAAGTTACATGCATTATCGCGGCCCTGTCCGATTCGGTTGCTCTGGTGGGAATACCAGGTGCCGGATCGTTCAATGAGGCCGTGCTCCAGAGATAGATCCAGAATACAGCCTTCCCGGTTTATACCGGAGTCGAACAGAATATCGAATTCAGCCTGACGGAAAGGAGGTGCTACCTTGTTCTTAACTACTTTTACCCGAACTCGGTTACCGAAAGGACTGTCTCCTTTCTTCAGGGTTTCGATACGTCGGATATCCAGGCGTACCGAGGCATAGAACTTCAAAGCATTTCCACCGGTGGTAGTTTCCGGGGAACCAAACATAACACCAATCTTGTTTCGGATCTGGTTCACGAAAATAATTGTAGTATTGGATTTGGAAATTGTTCCGGTAAGCTTTCGCATGGCCTGGCTCATTAATCTTGCATGCAGGCCCATTTGAGCATCTCCCATGTTGCCTTCCAGCTCCGAGCGAGGTACCAGGGCAGCCACGGAATCTACTACAATAATATCTACTGCGTTGGATCGAACCAGAGACTCGGTAATCTCCAGCGCTTCTTCGCCGTTGTCCGGCTGGGCTACCAGTAAATCGTCAATGTTTACTCCCAGGCGAGTGGCGAAGCTGGGGTCCAGGGCATGTTCAGCATCCACAAAAGCTGCGATACCGCCGTTGCGCTGAGCATTGGCCACGGCAGACAGGCAGAGCGTCGTTTTACCGGATGATTCCGGGCCGTAAATCTCTACAATACGGCCTCTGGGAAATCCACCCAGGCCCAGGGCAAAGTCCAGAGTCATGGCTCCTGTGGGAATGAATCCAATCTCCGAGCGAACGGTGTTATCCCCCAGTTTCATAATGGAGCCTTTACCGAATTGTTTTTCGATCTGCTGGATGGCTCCTTCTACTGCCTGAGCTCGTTCATTCTTTTCAGGCTTTTGAGCTGTGATCTTCTCTACTTTCTTTTTTGCCATGTTAAGTTCCTTGCTGAAGTTTCTGATCCGGCCCGGGGCCGGTTACCGTAAGGGTCAGCTATAGATCAATTGTCCCTGTATTTTTAACTACCTTTCCATACGATTTAATTCACCGGAATGGAGCCTGCAGTCAAAGGTCTGACCCCTGCGTATGAATCCACTGTAAATCAGCCCTGTGACATAAAGAATCATTATTGCGCACTATACAGGTGTCAAGTGAAAGAAAATAGCAGTCTGCAATTCCGTGCAAGTTTCCATCAGGAATCCGGACGTTGATCCGACACGGATTCAGGCCGAAATACCAGCTTACCATAGGCTCTGGCGTAAGAGATGATCCCCAGGACCAGAACCAGTGCCAGCAGATAGGCAGACGCCACCGGATGAGTCAGCCAGTGTTGTTCGGGCAGGTACTGCTTCAGCAATGGATTTAAAAGATACCAGGTGGTGCAGAATCCTACTACAAAGACTCCAATCTTTCCCCAGATGTTGGGCTTGCCCTGTACATCTCGTTTAAAGTACAGAAAGGTTCCGGCCCAGACTCCTGCGATTTCTCGCAGCCAGTAGAAAGCGTAAATCCAGATGGGAAAGTCGAAATCTACCAGAAGTAGAGTTAGTGCAGCCAGGGTTACAATCTTATCGCAAATGGGGTCCAGATACTGCCCTACCATCGTGACCTGGTTCCATCGTCTGGCCAGGAATCCATCCAGGAAGTCGGAAATAATGGCAATAAAGACAATGACCAGCAGACCGTAGAGCAGGGGAAGGTCCCGGGGGGACTGGCTAAAGGAATGTCCCAGGTACAAAAAAGGGGGAACCAGCAGTACGCGACTTACCGATAGAAAGTTGCTCAAAGTGAGGTAATTTTCCTGGAAGGCGTCCCGGAACTTCATGCGAACGAATCAGGGGTGCCCGCGATCGGCCTCCAGTCAAGAGCAATTCAGGGCTTCTTTTTCCCTCGATTCCTTTTTCGCCGTGTATCGTAGTCTTCCAACCATTCGAAGAATTGATTCAGGGTTTGAAGGGCATCATCCGGCCCCAGCTCTTCTCTGAGTCGAATGAGAGATCGAAATACATAGGGATCCCGGGCCAGGTATTCAATGCCAGAAGGTGCAATCAGGGAAGCTACCAGGGCCGATATGTCCAGTTGAAGGTAGTCGGCCAGGGCCAGGAAATGCTTCAGCTTGATGTCTACCTGACCGGACTCGATTCTGGAAAGATAGCTCTGGTCGATTTTCAGTCCGTAACGCTTGCGCAGATCTTCGGCTGCATCGGACATTCGCAAACCGCGATTCTCTCTATAGAGTTTTACATCTTGACCGAATTGGGAAATCAGTTCCAGCAGTAGTTTGTCATAGGCCGAAGGCACAGGGCCGATGTACAACTGCGCTGAAGAGCTGCAACACGGCTTGAAGCAGCTCCCCGGGGCTACCGGCAAATTTTTCAAGAAATATGTTTATTTAGCATAAAAATTGCAGCCGCATGAATTTTGCGTCATGTGGGTTGCTTTTGGAAGGTCTATAAGAAATCCATGCTGTGTGGGTCCGCGGCGTTTCCCCGGCAATTGCGCCGAAAGTTCAGGGCATTTTTTTGAGGATTCGAACCGAGTTATTCCACATGCCCCGCCAGTCCTCCGGGCTATAATCAGAAATCAAAAAAAGGCCGGTGGGCTCAGTTCGGTTTTCGATGTAGATTTTTAGCATCCTGGAATCCCTTTGAACGAATCCAATCTGTCTTCGCCCTTCCTTTTCGCTTATGGCTGTGCCATCTTCTTTCAGTGTCAGGAAGTGCTGTGCTCTGGATGGTTCCAGCATATACCGACCGGCGAATTGGCCTGGATCCTTCTCGATGGATTCTATGTAGCGTTCGCGAGAATCATCGGAGCATTGAAGGGCCGCAAGAAGAACCAGGCCCAGCATAGAAAAATACATCAGACCGCGAATTGGTATTGAATTCCTGGTTGTCATCGATGGTTCCAGATACATGCGCATAAGTTTGCTCTGTAGTTCAGTCAGATACTAAAGTCCATCATCGGGTAGCCATTTTCCATTTTTCTGAACCTGAAAGTTCAGTGTATCCTGGTATCCGTCCATGGATATCTTTAGCCAGGTCTTTCCGCCTTCGTAGATTGTATAGCGGCCGCCGCCTCTGGCCACAAGAGTATCTGTTTCTACCACTATGCGATAATACTCAATTTCCTGACCGGTGCCGGAGCGTACCACCTCGATATCTCCGATCACAGGACCGTCCGGAATTTTTTTGCCAAGCATCTTCAAGGCCAGCTCAAAAGGAGCAAATGACTTCATATCCATTTCGTAGGCTTCGAAATAGATCTGTCCATTGCTGTAGTTCATTAAATCTGCCGGATAAAGACCGCTGGAGCTGAAATTGGCATCGATGCTTACACCTGTGGGGCCTTTTTTTCCAGTAATCTCTGGCCAATCGATTTGAATCTCTTTCTGTTTAATGTTCAGGCTCAGAGTATGGCTGGGGAGTTGCTCGTTCCAGACTCCCATGTAGCGTCCGCGAAGAATACCCGGTTCGCCTCTATCTTCATCCAGGGTCAGATTGAAATTCTGGGGATTGGAGGATATTCGCAGAGTTGCATTCCGGGGCAATCCACTGCCCCCCTTGAGATTGATTAGACGAATGCTACCTTTTAGATTGAGACCGGCCAGAAGCTGAGTGTAAAGAGGCATATCTATGAACTCATTCTCCCATAGTGGTCCCTGGTCCTCAGCCTTTCGGGCATCCGGACGGGATGCTCGCTCCAGAATCCAGCTATGGGTATGAAGGATCAATTGGGTGAGCTTTTCATAGGACAGACCATCCACTGTTATGGAATGATCAAAATTTTGCACCAGTCTAAGTTCTCCGTCTGCGATTCGAGAAATATCTATACTTCCTGTGGAATCCATTGTAAACGGTGCTCCCAGGATGGTACCTTTACCGGAGAGTTTCTTTTCTGGAGTTAGATGAATGTCGAGATTGGCCAGGGATTCTTTGCCTCCTGGCCAGCTTATCGGGGGATAGAGCTGCAAATTATGAAATCGAACGTCGGGCTCCAGGTCGATTAAAGTTAAGGACTGATTGTAGCTGGAGTCGACTTTAAATTCAACGTCTCCTTCGCAATGAACAAGTGTATTGAATACCTTTACATTCTGGTTTTCGCGCATATCCTGAAAGCGAATCTTTCCGCTCATTTCCAGTCTATGGGGCAGGCCATTTTTCTGTCGGTTATAGTGAAGTTTCGTTTCCAGATAGGGAGAAGCCAGGATTTCAATGTCTGATTTTAACACTCCCTCTTCATAGGAGTGGACTTGAGAGAAATGGTAGGTGCCCTGCAGGTTGCGAAACCTCAGTCCCAGGGGTTCTCCGCCATCCAGAAATAGACTGTGAAACTCTCCATTCAAATTGATGGCTGTTCCGGGCTGGCGCAGATCCATGCTACCTTTACCGTTTAGTTCGCCGCGGATCTGAGTCCAGCGGGGTAGAATCTGAAGCGATGGCACCGAGTCTGAAGTGCGCATAAAATCCATCAGAAGTTTTAGCGGTACCTCGGAAAGGGTGATAAAGATGCGACGTTTCTCATTGTTCAGGTCGCCATGGAATCGGATTTCACCGCTGTCTCCATGGAATCGAAAGTCCAGATTCATTCCGGATTGACCCGGCTCCAGATCCAGATCCGCCCGAATGCCACTCTGAGAATTGTTGCCTGCGGTTTCCCATGCAATGTTCTGAAGATGGACTTCCAGGTTTCTGGCTTCTAGAAGAGCTCTCAATTCCTCCAGAAAAGACCCCGATCTGTGGCTTAGAATCGCATTGGAATAAAGCCTGCCATTGTAGCTTCGAACGCTTCGAAGAGGTTGCCCTCCGGTAGCCCAGGCCAGGTAGGAAATGTCCAGAACCAGGTCCCTGAATTCGGCTACTTCGTAGAATCTACCGTTTTGTTCTTTCTCAAGTCTGGCCCCCTTGAGAATCAGTCCGTGTAGTAATTCAAATCTCTTTCCCTGGAAGGTGAGTCGAAGTCCTGTGGTTTCCAGTTCCTTTTGAATGGTAGATTCCAGCTTCATTTCTTCCAGGGAAGAATGTAATCTGGATTCAAGCAGAGGAACAGAAAGCCAGCCGCCCAGGAGTATTGTAAGCGTCAGGCCAATTAGAATGTACCATTTCTTTTTCATAGGAAGAGGGGCGATTAGGAGAAAAGGTCCGCCCGTGCAGAGGGTCAAGGATTTTGTCGCATTACTGATTCTTAGCCTTGTTTTCTGTCCCCTGGCGCTGCAGGCACAGCAAAAGATTCCCTTGAATCCGCCTAACTGGAGAATCCTGGAAACGGATCGCTTCGAAATCCATTATCAAAAGGGGAGCTATTTGCTGGCTCTGGAAGCCGGTCGGATTGCTGAATCGGAAGCGAATCGTATTCAGAAGGTGCTGCGCCATTCCATTGGGCATAAGATCAAGATCTTTCTATACCCTTCTGACCAGGATTTTCAAGCTACCAGTATTTTGCCGGTGATTCCCTCTGAGTCCACCGGAGGCTTTACTGATTTTGCCCGGCACCGAGTGGTACTGCCCTTTACAGGCGATTATCAGAAGTTACGTCATGTGCTGGTCCATGAAATCATTCATGCCTATCAATTTGATATCGCTGAAGAAAGCCCTGGAAGGTTTCCTCTATGGTTGATGGAAGGAATGTGCGAATACCTTTCCATCGGATGGGATGCAGATGCAGATGCGCGCATCAGGGACTTGATGATCCATCAGAGAATGCCCGGCCTGGTGGAACTTCATTCCGGAAATGTGAACCCCTATATGTATTACAAGGGTGGACAGTCCATCATGCATTTTATCGCCGAGGAATTCGGCGAAGAAAGGATTGGTGTTTTCTATAAGGAACTGGTAACTCTGGAAGATTTTGACGCTGCTTTTAAAGCGGCCTTTGGCGTTTCGCCGGCCGCCTTCGATCTGATGTATCGAGATTTCCTTGCAGATCGTTACGGAGAAGCCATGGCCAGCTCAGAAAGAGATGAGCGGCTTTCCAGATTGACCTTTCGTTATCTGGATGGAATTGGATTGCAGTTGCGACCGGTGTTTTCGCCAGATGGGAAATACTTTGCCTATCTCAGTTATGATGGGATTTTTCCGGCGCTCATGATTCAAAGAGTAGGTGCGCCCTATATGGATCCGGGTAAGAGAAAAGAAAGAATGGTGATTCTTCGCCAGCTTCGTTCCCGGGACTTCGAGCAATGGTATCCACTTACAAATCGACTTAGCTTTGGTCCGTCCGGTACCATGTTTCTGGTCACCAGAAAGGAGGGCAGACCGGGAATCGCTCAGATATCGGTGAAGGATGGAGAGCTGCTCCGTTTTCAATCCCTGCCGTTTGATATGGTTCAGTTTCCCAAATACGATCCGGAAAGCGAAAGCATTCTTTTTACAGGTGTGGCCGGTGCAACTGCGGATCTCTATCGTCTGGGTTGGAAGGATGGTTCATTGCAGCGAATCAGTCAGAATCCTTTCTACGAATCGGATGCCATGCAGAAAGGGGGCTGCATTTACTATGTGGCGGATCGAGGGGATCCCGGTCTTCCATCCAGTGCAGGTTATCGGACTCTGTTTCGAAAATGCAATATTACAGAGCACGGAACTACAGCAGATAGAAACTCCGGTCCCGGTGATGCCATTCTAAACCTCAAAGGGGATGTCAGTCATCCGGTGCCTGGTCCAGAATGTTCGGTATATTTCCTGTCCAACCATGAAGGGGTAAGAAACATCTATCGATTGAAGGATGCATGCGAACGAAAAACAGAGGCGGGACCAGAAAGAATCGATCGAATAACTGCATCGGACACAGAGATTCTGCATCTGGATTCCTATTCGGGAAGCCACGAGCCTTCAGATGCATCTGGCGATTCTCCTACGCAGTATTCTAACAGAAATCAGAAGCCCGGACCCGATGACCCGAATCGAGAATTTTCGCTGCTCTTTTCGCGCCTGGAAGAAGGAGCTCTGGAAGTGCGAATGCTTACCCCGGAGTCCGGCAATGAGACCGTGGCTGAACCATCTCTGGCTACCTTTTTGCCACGTAACTATGAGCTTTCCGCACTGGATCCTGGGGGACCTGAACTGAAATCCCTGGAGGCCTCCTATGATCCTGCACTAACTCTGGCCAGGCCTCCCATTCTCTTCATTACCGGAGGAAGCGATGCGAATGGAAACAGCAGCCTGGCCGGCGCGGCCTATTTTGCTCTGGCAGACGATTCCGGTTTTCACGATCTGGAAGGGCTGATTACCTATCAGGACAATCCGGTAAACACCAACGTTGATATTCGATATGGATACTCTCGATGGAGGACAAAGTTCTATGCCGGCCTATACAGCTCCAGGGGGACCTTTGCCATCTTCAGTTTTCTGGACTTCAGCCTGAATCAGCTGCTCTACAATCCCTACTTTCGCTTGATTGATCAAAGAAGCACGGGAGGCTATGCGGCTGTTAGCTATCCTCTGCACAGCTTTGGGGCTCTGAGCGCCACCTATGAAGTGGCCCGGGAGGAAAAAGTCTTTACCCAGGCCCAGCCGGAGCAAAGAGATCGAGAAGACATTTTTCAAAACAGGCAGAGCTTTACCTTCCAGTATACATTTGATAATACGGTGAACTCGCTCTATGGTCCTCTGGATGGTCAGGCTCTTCGCTTGAGCTATTCTGTTCCCTTTCGCCCCGGCGGAAATCAGAGACACGTTTATGTCGCTGGTGCAGAGTATCGATTCTATCATCTGTTCGATGATTTTTCCCTGTTTGCCTTCAGGGCCCTGGCCGCCCGGGTGAGCGGGCCCGATGCTGAACTGTATCCTCTTTCTGTGGGTGGTTACTATACCATCCGTGGATACCCGTTTCTGGAATTCGAGGGTAGGAATGCATTTGTGATCAATCTGGAGTATCGATTCACTTTTATTCATCAGCTACTATTTGGTGCTCCCTTTCGCTGGTCCCCGGGACTGATTCGCGGAGCTATCTTTTTTGATGCCGGGGCTGCTTTTGACGATCATCGTCGATTTCAGGCATTTGACGGTGATGTAGGTGTGACCAGGGATCTGAATGCTTCCTTTGGAGTGGGAGTACACTGGAGCAATTTTCTATGGTTCATCTTCCCTGGTGCCTTGATGAAGATTGAATGGGCCACACCGTATGACGGTAAGCGTAGTCTACCCCTGAGTCAGTGGGAAGGCCGATTCTCGGTGGGATTTTCCTTCTAGGCCGCATCCACTTTGCGAACGAACCTCGCTGGAATACTGCTTCAGGCCAAATGGATTTCCATTGTTCAATAAAATTTCCGGTGCACTTCATAGTCATGTAAATCTGGGGGAAATCTCGCATAGAGAGTTGCGCGAACCCCTGCGAGCCGGCTGTTGCGCTACAGGGGTAGCCGCGCCCACGGGAAAAAGGGTTTTGCATTCCCGGCCAGATTTCCTATTCTGACAGTAGAATGACTACCGTGCTTCTAACCATCGGAATACTGGCAGTAGCAATGCTGGGAATTGGCATTGGCCTGCTGTTTGGCCGATCCGAAATAAAAGGATCCTGCGGCGGAGTAGGCGGAGGAGCCTGCTCTGTATGTGGTAATGATTCCAGTAAATGCGAATCATCGGATCATCCGTCTAAGAAAGAGCCTGCTGGCATCGCCTGATGCTACGTTTCCCTTCCTGATGGGACGATTCTTCCAATCGTTGATAACAGTTGAGGTGTCTGATTCCTCTCAGGCACCTGCATCGCGACCTAACTGCTCACAGGCAGAGGATTCAAAGCATTCGCTATGCATGCGCATCCAGCCAGAACTGGGAAATTCTCCCAGGCAAAGCCAGGACATGCATTCATGGGTAGCAGCCGGCTAGTGCATTCCGGCCCAATCTCACAGTCTTATTTTTGAACCCTTATTGAGTCCAGACCGGAACTTGTGTATTCCGTAATCTGAAAATTTCTGGTGTCTCCATGAACCAGCTCTCCGGATTCCAGGATCAAATATTCATAGCTCTGTCCGGTGATCTCTTTGATGCTAGTTAGCATCTTACGGGTTTGCTCCGGGCTCAGGATCATGGCCGCCGTGGCCAGGGCATCGGCAAGAGCGCAATCCGGCCCAACTATGGTGGCGGATTGAATTCTACTCAGTCCCGGCCGTCCGGTTTCCGGATCAAGGATATGGCTGTAGATCTTTCCATCCTTCTCAAAGAAGTTTCTGTAATTCCCGCTGGTGGCAATACAGCTGTTCTGTGACTCCAGAACTGTGTAGAGGCTTCTTGTGCCATCGTAGTTGGGTCTTTCAATTCCGATGCGAAAGCTTCCCTCTGGGCCGGTCTTCACTTCTCCGCCAATCTCCACCATAAAATCCTGTATTCCGTTTTTGCGCAGAAGATTGGCCACTCTGTCCACTCCGTGGCCTTTGGCGATGGCACTCAAATTCAGATTCAAATCTGTAGTTCGCACCAGGGAGCATCCCTGGATTGGCGCATCGTTCCCGGATTCCTGACGGTACCGCTCCGCAGAATCCTCATGGACTCTGGAATCACCGGGCTCGGTTTCAGTGGTGCTTTCCGATGCATCGCTCGAATCCTCTCTGGCATCATCGCTTGCTGCATTGTTGCTGCCTGGACTTTTTTGCCCCGAGTCTTTTTCGTGATTTCGAAATGCCAGCGTATCCGATTCATAGTCCTTTCCGGAAACTCCCGGCAGGTAGCGAATTTGAAGCTTATCAAAACCGATTTGCTTCTTTGCCTGGCTCACTTCCTGATCAGTGGGACCCCGGGTTTGCTCCGATGGCCCAAATCCCCATAGATCAATAAGTCTGCCAATGGTTGGATCGAATTCACCGTCGCTGGCCTTCCAGACTAAAGAAGATTTATACAGCACAAGGCAGAAATCGGAACTGATTTCTGTGGTCTGACCCACAGGATGAGAATTGATTCTATACAGTTCATCCTGCTGCCAGCTGGAGAATCGAAAATCAACTGTATGAAGTAGCTCATCTATCTGATCTTTTAACTCTGCCACGTCCAGGTCCCGGGGCACATGACGCAGTTTGATGCTGTAACTGGTGCCCATGGTGTTGCCCTGGATTGTAGTATCCTGATTGCCCCGGCAACTGAGCGAAAGGAGCGAGCTGACCAGCAGGAAGACTACTAGAATGCTCCACACACTTCTTCTTAAGCCTGGTCCGGCAGATGTCGCGGTGCCACCGAAGATACCGGACCTGGAAGTTTGATTTGATGAGAATAATGGGATGTAATTCATTTTCGCGCCCTTCTAAAATGAGAAAGCCGAAGGAATACCTCCGGCTTCTCAGGTCTTGCATCTTGAACTCGGGCTTTGCTATCAGTTGCCAAAGTCATCAAATGCGATCATTTCTTTTTCCACGCCCAGATCGTAGAGCATCTTCTGCACTGCAGAGAGCATCAATGGAGGCCCGCACAGGTAGTACTCGATTTCGCTGGGATCTTCATGTTTGTCCAGATACTCTCTTAACACCACCTCATGGATGAATCCAGTAGGACCTTCATATTTGTCTTCTGGAAGAGGATCTGACAGGGCCAGATGAAAAGAGAAGTTCGGGAATTGCTTTTCAATCTCTCTGAAGTGTTCTTCATAGAAGACTTCGCGTAAACTTCTTGCCCCGTACCAGTAGGATACCTTGCGTCCGGTTTTCAGGGTATGGAATAGATGGAAGATGTGGCTTCGCAGAGGAGCCATACCGGCACCACCACCGATATATACCATTTCCCGGTCTGTTTCTTTGATAAAGAATTCTCCGTAAGGACCACTTACATCTACCTCATCCCCTGGCTTCAGGTTAAAGATATAGCTGGAGGCGATTCCCGGAGGAACATCCTTATTTGGCGGAGGAGTGGCAATTCGCACATTGAGCATAACAATGTTTCCTTCTGCCGGATGGTTCGCCATGGAATAAGCACGGAAGATCTCCTCGTCATTGGAGGCATTGTATCTCCAAAGATTGAACTTATCCCAGTCCTCATGGTATTCCTTCTCAACATCGAACTCTTTGAAGTTCAAATGATAGGGAGGAATGTAGATCTGAATATATCCACCGGCATCAAAGTCCATTTCCGAGCCAGGCTCGATTTCCAGCACCAGCTCCTTGATGAATGTCGCAACGTTGTTGTTGCTTCGAACTTTGGTTTTGAATTTCTGAATGCTGAAGATTTCGTCTGGAACGTGGATCTTCATATCATTCTTTACCTTCACCTGACAGGAAAGCCTCCATTGCTCCTTGATTTCTTTTCTGGAGAAATGGCCTTCTTCGGTGGGCAGAATATCCCCGCCACCTTCGGTGATCTGGCAACGACACATGGCACAGGTTCCGCCACCGCCGCAGGCAGAAGGAAGATAGATGCCTGCTTCGCTCAATGCGCTCAGCAGGTTGCTTCCGGCAGCAACATCTATACTCTTTTCATCGTTATCGTTGATGTTGATGTGGACATTGCCCTGGGCCACAAGCTTGCGTTCCAGAACTGTAATGATGGCCACCAGTCCAATAATGACGGCGGTAAAGACCGCTGCGCTTAATCCAATAATCAGTAAATTTTCCATGCTATAGTCCGTACCCTATCAAAGGTTGATTCCCACGAAGCACATAAAGCCAATGGCCATTAGCCCGGTGAGAATCATGGTCATTCCAAGGCCCCGTAATCCGTGGGGTACATTGGAGTACTGAATCTTGGTTCGAATGGCTGCCATGGCAACAATGGCCAGCATCCATCCAATTCCACTGGAAAAACCAAAAACTGTACTTTCTACGAAGCCGTATCCTTTGGTTCCCATAAACAGAGAAGTTCCCAGGATGGCACAGTTTACAGCGATCAATGGCAAAAAGATCCCCAGGTTTGCGTAAAGAGTAGGGGATACCTTATCGATGATCATCTCTACGAGCTGCACCAGGGCTGCAATTGTGGAGATGTACAGAATAAACTGTAAAAAGCTCAAATCGATAGTGGGCATGCCGGCCCAGGCCAGGGCACCATCTGCCAGTAAATAGTTGTTAATGAGCCAGTTAATGGGAGCGGTAATACCGTTTACGAATACTACGGCAAAGCCAAGTCCCACCGCTGTGGATACTTTCTTGGATACCGCCAGAAAAGAACACATCCCCAGGAAGTAGGCCAGAAGGATGTTTTCTACGAATATTGCTTTGGTCGCTATGCTAATCAGGTCTGCCATTGTTTTCTCCTATCGATTCGCCTCATACTTTCCAGAGACGCTGCGCTGAACACAGATCAATAGACCCAGAATTAAAAACGCTCCAGGGGGCAGAATCATAAGACCTATGTTCTTATAACCCAGTTCATACATGGCTTCAGGGATCACTCGTAGTCCAAAGAAACTTCCGTTCCCCAGAACTTCTCGAAAGAGAGCCACAATTAGAAGGATCGCGGCATACCCAAAGGCGTTACCCAGTCCGTCCATTATAGAAGGTAGTGGCTTATTGGCCATGGCAAAACCTTCGGCTCGTCCAAGGATGATGCAGTTTGTAATGATCAAACCAACAAAGACGGAGAGCTGTTTGCTCATTTCGAACATGTAGGCTTTCAGTATTTGATCCACAAGAATCACAAGGCTCGCAACAACGGCCAGCTGGACAATGATTCGAATCTTTCCGGGAATCAGATTTCGCAGAAGAGATACGATCAGGTTCGATGAGGTCAGTACGGCTACCACAGAAAGTCCCATTACCAGGGAGGCTTGCATCTGGGTAGTAACAGCCAGAGCAGAACAGATACCCAGTACCTGGATGGTAATGGGGTTATTGTCCCACAAAGGATCCTTGATGGCTTCTCGTTCCTGCTTTCCAAACAACGGCTGTTTGGGTCTGGCGGGAGCGGCGGTTTTAGTCTCGGTTGCTGCACTCATTGTTCTTCTCCTGCCGATTCGTTGGCGGTTGGCTCATTACGCCTTGTCTTGAAATAGGGCTCATAGGTCTCCAGGTCTTCTTTCAGGAATTGATTGATCCCCTTACCTGTGAGTGTTGCACCACTGATACCATCTACATAGTGCTCGATTTCTTGCGGATGGGTTTGCTCGGCAGAACCCTTGGCTACCATCACGGATACCAGTTTCCCATCCTCGTCCAGGATCTTTTTGCCAATCCACTTCTTGTTGTGGTCATGCTTGGCAAGTTCAGCGCCCAATCCCGGAGTTTCAATATGCTTATAGAATCGAATACCGGCAACGGTGTTCAAATCGGTTTCCAGAGCGATGTAGCCGTACATCATTCCCCAGAGTCCATTTCCCTCTATGGGAATGATATAGTATTTGATTTCGCCTTCAGGTTTATAGAGATAAACTACCTTGATACCCCTGTCATAGGCTTCTCTGGATTTGCCGGCTTTCTTTGCCAGCAAACCAATTTTGCTGTTGTAGACTTCCAGTAGTTCAAAGGTCTTTTTCTCTGTCAGTTCGGCCTCTTTATAGCCCAATCCAAGCAGTTCCTGCTCCATTTCTGAGCGTTCTACGGGCTCATTGTTCTTATCAATCAGATGAACTTCGAATTTCTTCTCGTAAAGATCGATAATTTCGGCAGGCTTCTTCCCTTTGAGCTGGTCTTCAGTGTAACCCGCAACGCTGAGAATGTTGTGAATAATATCCAGGCGAACCTGCTGCGTCTGAGCCGGCTTCAATGCAGTGGAGGCTACAGCCAGCACCACACTGGCAAACAGACAGACTGCGATGGCGAATCCGAAGATATATAGATTACTTTGCTTCCGCACGTTGAAGCCTCCTCTTGATATTGCCCTCCACTACATAGTGGTCAATGAGCGGGGCGAATATATTCATAAACAATATGGCAAGCATCATCCCTTCCGGATACGCAGGGTTCCAGACACGAATCAGGACGCACAGTATACCAATAAGCAAACCGTAGATCCATTTGCCCATGGTTGTTTGAGCTGCGCTTACTGGGTCCGTGGTCATAAAGACCGTTCCAAACATGAATCCGCCCATTACCAGATGATAGTGCGGTGGAAGTGCCAGCATCGAAGGTAGATCGGGGCCCGCGAACTGATTTAAGAAGAAAGCCATACCTACGGCTCCCAGCACAGTGCTTACCATGATCTGCCAGCTACCTACGCCGGTGATAATCAGAATGGCTGCGCCAATCAGTATGGCCAGAGTGGATGTTTCCCCTATACTTCCGGGAATAAAGCCCAGAAACATATTTTCCAGACTGAAGTTGGCCCCGGAGTAGGCAAAGTTGCTGAGAGCCTGAATGGGATCGGTTACATCCGGTGCAGCTGCGATGAGAAGGGCCGTTGCTCCGGAGAATCCATCTACTGCGGCGTTGGAAGCCACTGCAATCCAGGGCTCTTCCCCGGAAATATCCGTGGGGAATGAGAAGAATAGAAATACGCGAGCTGTAAGGGCCGGGTTCAATATGTTCATCCCGGTGCCACCAAAGATTTCCTTACCTATGACCACACCGAAAGAAACGCCAATGGCAACCTGCCATAGAGGAATCGTCGCCGGAAGAGTTAGAGGGAATAGCAGACCCGTCACCAGAAAGCCTTCGCTTACCGGGTGGCGTCGAACAATACTGAACACCACTTCCCAGATACCACCCACTGCGTAGCTTACGAGAATGATGGGCAGCACGAGAATAGCCCCACTAATAAGAGCCTGAAGATGCTGATCCGTGGTCATGGCAGAAAAGCCGCCTTCGCTGAGCTTAACCACACCCTCTGCCAGCAATTGCTGATAACCTGCATTGTAGATTCCAAAGATGGTGGCAGGAATCAATGCTACAACCACTGTAATCATTAGTCGCTTCAGGTCGATGGAGTCTCGAACATGGGGACCGTTATGAGTTTTAAGTGGTGGGGTAAAAAGAAAGGTGTTTTGCGCTTCCCAGAGCGGATACAGTCGCTCTAGTTTGCCACCCTTCTGGAAAAGATGATCGTGTTTATGGATTTGCTTTAGTAGAAACTTCACAGTTTTTCTCTCTCCAGTGTGGATGGTTAAACCATCTCAGCTTCCATCATATCGATACCACGGGAAATGATATCGCAGAATTCAATTTTGGAAGGACAGATATAGGCACAGAGGGCAAAGTCCTCGGGATCCACTTCCAGGATTCCGAGTTTTTCCATACGCTCTACGTCTTCGATTAGAATTGCTTTGGTGAGGTAATCCGGCAGCACATCCACTCCCATTACCTTTTCATAATCGCCGGTTTTTACAAAGGCTCTTTCTTCACCGTTCAGCGAAGTGTCCATGGGTAATCTGCGGCCGGGGATGAACCCTGCCATGTAAGCTCGGCTGTAGGTAGGACGCGAAAATCCAGGAATAAGCCATCCCAGAAATCGTTCTTCGCCGCCTTCTGGAACCACGGTTACCAGATCATCGTAGAGACCCAGGCCGTCGTCAGCGCTACCGCCGAATCCAATCAATACGTTACCAGAAATCAGGCGAACGCTTTCTTTTGTACCGGCCACTGATGCGATGTCTTCCAGGGGCGCGCCCTTTCTGGTTTTGACATAACCGGTTTTCTGTGCGCCTGGGCCCGCCAGAGCTACTACGCGCTCCACAGGATACTGACCCACGAGAAGGAAATCGCCGATGTCTACAACATCTCTGGCATTCAGATACCAGATCTGCTTTCCTGGAACGATAGGATCAATCCTTTGAATATGGGTGCTTGTAAGGCCCGCCGGATGTTTTCCTGCAAAGCTATGTTGCTGAACTCCATCTACCTTGAGAAAGTCCGAACTGTTGTTTCCTGCAGCTACAACCACATGGACACTGGGACAAAGCACCTTTAACGCTTCAATGCCGGTTTGAAACTCAATGGTCTTGCCCTGAAGATTGAATTCAGGATCGGCTGCCAGAGGGGCCGTATCCATGCAGTTTACAAAAATGGAAGAAGGAGTGATTTCCGGGTTGGCTACACGGCTAAAAGGTCGCTGTCGAATTTGTGGCCACAGTCCACCTTTGAGAAGATGATCAATTAGATCTTCGCGGTTGATTCCAGATACTTCTTCTTTCTTATATGCGCGAAACTGTTCTGTATCGTCGCCGCTAAGCTTGATGGTAACTTTGTCCAGGGCTCGCCTTTCGCCCAGCACAATGTCTTCAATCATGCCTGCTCCCGGTGAAACGAACACTCGTTCCGGATGCTTCTTATCATGAAACAGGGGGGTTCCTCGCTTCACAGTATCGCCTTTCTTTAGCAACATGCGAGGCTTGATACCGGCAAAGTGAGTGGGATGAACATGAAGACGGGATGGCTCTGTGGATCCCAGAATAGATTTTTCAGCCTGTCCCTGAATGGGCAGGTCGTAGCCTTTTTTAATCTTGTATTGGTTCATAATCGGGTAGGTTACAGTCCGAATGGCGGGCCTACACTGCCCTGTCAATCGAGATCAATTTTTTTTGGTTTCGGTGACCAAATGTTCGGAAGAGACCCAGCCAGTAATACCATCTTCCGTTTTTACCAGGTAGCTGTACCCGTCTCCAGGACTGGAGGGATCATATCCGGTACTTCGGCGAAGCACATCCACAGCTTCTCCGTGGGATAGGATCCGGATCACCGGGCCGGAAGCAAAAGGATCGGCATACATGGGGGCTCTTTGATTGATCAATCCCTGCATACCGGGGAGAGCGCGTGCGAGTTTACGTATTTCCGGTTCGTTGAACGGAAGAATTTTGCGAAAGGATCTCATTAAGCGGGAAAGGGACCCCAGTTTCGGTATTCCCGAATACCATTGTCGCGCCGCATCCCGGGCCGGAGTATCACTTCGCAGCCCCTGGATGGCCAGGGCCTCCGCTCGACGATGCAGAGAGGTTCCAGGTTTCGTTTCTATCCTGGCTAAAGCATGAAGGCCGCAGGCCAGGATCCCTGGATTATGGGTCTCCTCTTCTATGAAACGCAATAGATAGTCTGGATTTTCGCCCAGGAGTGCGAGGCTGTCCAGATTGTAACATGCAATGTTACGAGACTCGGAAAATTTGACCAGTCTTCCGCTGCGGCTTTCATGGAGTCCCTGCTTCAGAAATAACCCCAATTTCTCCTGCAGGGATTCGCTTCGCACCGAGCTTTCTTTGCCTGAGTCTCTGGACTCCGTCCAGTCTTGTTCCAGCACCTGGTGGATGTAGCGAAAGACCAGTTCCTTCTTTTGCCAGTGGCCTGGAGGCAAATCCGACATGGATTCCCGATCTGGTTCCAGGTATGCGGAATCTGCAGGTTGGATTCTGATTCCGTATTCGATTAGAGCCGACAGGTGTCCCGGATTCAAATGGCCTTCCAGGGATTCTAGAGCCGCCTGTTGTACTTCCGGATGATCCCCGAGCACGATGGCCATCAGTGCATCGCCTATGGCCGGTCCCTGGCAATGGGCCGCAGCCCGGGCTGCATACAGTCGCTGCAACCTGGAGGGATGGTTCAGCCGTTCTGATAAATCCTTACAGTCGGAGGAGTCCTTCGCTGATGAGGGCTCCTCCGGCGCGGCGAAGCTCGTTTTGAAAGCCAGAGTGCTCAATGCAAAGATCAGGATGTAGCATATAGAGGTTCTGATTCTGGAAGAGCTCACTGCTCTGGCGAACTCCTTTAAATGAAAACGATGGACCCTGGCGAATAAGATCCGCAGGGCCTGGCCGGAGCACAGGAAAAATCTGAATGTCAAACATTTGCTCACCAAAACCTGCCTCCTTTCTGAAATCTCGAAACGCTTCGATGAACCCGCCTTTGCGATCCACCATTCCTTCGCTTCTAAACTGGGCACCGGTGTAGACTTTGCCTCTGCCTCGAAGGTCCGCTTCCTTGCGATTCAGACCCCGGTTCCGTCCAACCCGATCCAGAAACAAATTGTAGGCCCGGTCCATAGATTCGTCAAGCAGAGCCTGGCTTTTCTTGCTGAGATTCCCGGATTCTGAAAGAATATCCGTAGTGGGGCCAAATCTAACCCTCTGTTTGTGGATTCCCAGTTTGCGATATAATCCGGATAATTCGGGCCGCATTCGTAGTACTCCGACACTACCTGTAAGGCTTAGATCCGGGCTGTAGATTCGGTTCGCTGCACAGGCCATATAGTAACCGCCGGAGGCAGCTACAGGTCCGATTATGGCAAACACTGGTTTGGCCCGGGACAGCCGATATATATCCTGATATAGTGCTTCGCTGGCATCGCTGAGGCCTCCCGGACTATTTATATAGAGAAAGATGGCTTCATTTTTTGATTCTTCCAGGTCCTGAAAGATCTTTCGCATGGAAAGAGCACCAATACGTCCTGAATCCGGCTGTTCATCTCCCCATACAATCATTCCTTCGCAGCTAACCAGTGCTACAGATGGATATCTGCGAATGCGAAACGGTTTAAATCTTTTTCGTTGATATCTTTTTTCAGCCTGCTCCATTTCTATAAATCTAAAGCGTGGCACGCTGGCGGTTTGCTTCTGACTTTCCCTGTTTTTCTTTCTTTCTTTTTTGAGTTCCTTCTTGTTCTTTTTCCCGCCGATGGATTTCAGAGATTCGCCGGTGGTCGGTCCTTTTTTCGCGGCGTTGGGATCCATTTTTTTATCTGCATGCTCGGTCTGTTCGCCTTGCTGCAGCTGCTCCATAACATCTGCCATTGTTCGCTCTGCAATTCCAGGAAATGTGTGCGATACGGGCGCATCGGTAACCTGTATTCCGTCATCCAGACTCAGGATGGGTAATCGATCGGAATTGTTAAGACTGGAATCGGACGGCAGTGGTTCCCCTGCATGCCAGTAGGGCAACAGATCTTCGCATAGGTCTCTAAAGTTGGCTCGCGCCACCAGACCCTGGCAGAACTTCAGTGAATACAATTCCTCCGAATCCAGAAAAGCATTCTCTCGTATTTTCTTGCGCAGCTCTTCTTCCGGATGGGATTTTGAATCGTTTAGAACGGTAATGCCGGACAGTATCGCTTCTGATCTGGCATCCAGAAGTTCTTCCAGATTCTTTCTGGCTGCAGGCGTCATGGAATCACGGCTCACGGATTCTCCGGCGCTCTTAAACTCTCCGGCTGTATGGACTTCCACGCGAATGCCCAGTTTCTTCAGAGCCGATCCAAAAAAGAACGATTCTGAATGGGGTAGCGCAGTCATGAAGCTTGTGCCGGGTGCCAGGAATCTTCGCTCACAGGCAGATAGTAGACATAGAGTTTTGAGACCTCCCTTTTCTGCATGACCTACCAGGCGCTTTCCCGATTTCACCAGTTCGTTGAGACGGATGCGAATTTCTTCTATTTGAGACCATTCCAGATCCTCAAGATCTGGAATGGAGAGTATGATCCATTGAATACCGGGATCCCGACTCATTCTGGACAGAAAACCCAGATAGTGAAACCAGAGAGTATCCTGTTTGTTGATGATTCTGTATAGAAGTCCGGATTGAACACTGGATGTAAATCGATCCGGAACGGAATGGTAAAGAACGTTGCCCCGGAGAAAAGAAAGTGTGATTTTGAACCAGAGAAAAACTATCAGTCGGATGGGAATCAGGACGGGCAACAGAATCCAGCGCAGCATCTGTCCAGACCGCCAGCCGGGCATTCTCTGTAATCCGATTTTCAATTGACCCGGTGTCACAAAAGGGGGCACTGACTGCATAGATGAAGCATATTCTGTCCATAGTCGTAAGAAACAAACCAGGTGTAATGAGCCACGTCTCAGGGCTGTTCACTCGTCGAGGCTACAATATTGATAGCATTGCAGTGGGTGTGACTCATGAGGATGGGGTGTCTGTAATCACCATCGTTCTGCGGGGCGATGATCAGGTGCTTACCCAGTTTCAGGGACAGCTGCTCAAGCTGGCAGACGTAATCGAAGTTCGAACGCTTCCCTACCATGATTCCGTGATCCGAGAGTTAATCCTGATTCGAGTGTCCTGTAAAAAGGACGATCGGACTCAAATATTCGGAATCGTAGAGGTGTTCCATGGCAGAATCCAGGAAATTATGCCAGAATCCATGCTCATTGAAATGCAGGGCAGCCCGCGCCAGGTAAACAGTCTGCTGACCATGCTGGAGCCCTTCGGAATTATGGAAGTGGCCCGTACCGGCCAGATCGCTTTGCCATTGCAGACGGAAATGGACTGACCATTTACTGACCATTTATGGGTCTGAGCACTCGAAAATATTGCCGCCCATCATTTTCTGTTCTCCGGTGCGCAGAAGGTCTTTCGCACAGATAGCTTCAAATTCTTAATATATTCGCGATTGCTCCAGCCCATTCTCTGCAGCTCTTCCCAGCAAGGGATAGAAAGCATCCCTGTAAGCATGATCGTGGCTCGGGGCACCGTCCATTCCCTGGAAAGCAGTCCCTGGTTTTTAAGTGTAACCAGGCAGTCCCGGCAGACATCGCTCAGGCACCTCACGGTTTCATCCCAGGCAGCCATTACCTCTGGATCGGAATCCCGGAGCATGAGCAACGCTCTGGAAATACCCTGGATGACCGGCAAGTAATCTCCCCATACCTGGACGCACCGCTCCAGCTTTTCTATGCCCGATTCTATGGACTGAATTGCAGCAAGCCGTTGGGGAAGACCATTTCTCTCATCTATAAAGCGGATGGTTTCGATTAGCAGTTCCGCACGGGAGCCAAAATGCAGGTATACGGCCTGCCGGGAGATTCCTGCGCCAGCAGCAACATCGGCCATTCCCGGTACCGAAGCGTTAGAGCATTCTAGAAGCTTTTGCGTGGCTTCCAGGATTCGCATTCGAGTTTCTGACTTTTCTTCTTTTTTGCTTGACATAGTGTAAAGTGTTGTTCTCTTTTAGACAGGCTTTGCTTGACACATTGTCAAGCAAAGCGAAAAAAAGGGGGAGTTAGATGAAAAGAAGCGGGAATGATTCAAGTAAAAAACAGGTGCTGGTGCTGTATTCTACCGGCAGCGGCTCCACGAGGCTGATTGCAGAGACAATTGCTCAGGCCCTGGGCGAAACAGCAGAAATCTCACTCACCGAAGTTGATGAAAATCGTCAGTTCTGGCCTGATCCATCCCGATTTGATGCGGTCATCGCTGGAAGTGCTATTCGTTATGATCGATGGCTCAAACCAATGAGCGACTATGTCAAAACATTCGAAAAGGAGCTTTCCCGGAAACCCGTTTCATTCTTCTTTTCCTGTCTTTCTCTGGCCGGCGGTGAGGCCGGACAAATGAGTGCGCGCAAGTATGAGGCATGGATTCGCAATTTGGCGCCGGTTGTCCGCCCGCTGGATATTCGTGGGTTTGCAGGGACTTTGAATTACGGAGCCATGCCTGTGTGGGCCAGGCTCCCCTTCAGGACTGCTATGCTCTTTACTGGATTAAAGGAGGGGGATTATCGGAATTTTTCCGAGATCCGCGATTGGGCCAAAGAGCAGATGGGCGTAATCCACAGGACCTGGCAGGAGGATGTGCAAACAGCGCGGCAGTCCCTCACTTCTCTGGCTCAAGTCTGATTCGCCAGAGAATGAGAATGGCAGCGACCGTTAATTCGCTGTCGCTGCCTTTTTCTTTGTTCCCAGGATCATGTGTGAAGTGCCCTTGATATAGTTGTAACCAATACCGATGGGCAGAGGGCGTATGTCATTTTCCTTGTTTCGAAAGTCTGCTTTGAAGTCAGGCTGATGTCTGACGGAGAACAACTTGATCGGCTGATCGTACCTACCGTAGTAAGTGAGATCCCATCGACCATCTTTCATATACTGGATTGGAATACCCGAGCTATCCCCGAGCAGGAATTCGCTTTCGTCCAGAATGAAGCTGCGGATATCGGAGAAGGTATCTCTGTGCATCAAGTATGATGCTGCTTTCAGGTAACCGATGGTAGGATCATTCAGCGCACTCTTGATAGCCGGCAGAAAATAGGGAGTCTCTTTCAAGCCCTGGTTGGAAATGTCCGTAGAAAAATAGGCAACGCTATGCACCGGCCCGCCGGATTCCGTGCGATAGAAGATCTGTACTCCGGAAACGGCACTTAGAGAAGGGTCCTCTTTCTTCATGGATTCGAAAGCAGTTTTTGTTACCGTCTTTCCGTTGGACACTACTCGGATTTCTCGAAAGGCCAGAAGTTCATAGTCCAGTCGTGCAAGAAACACCGCCAGCACTGGAGCCACTCCATCCAGCACATTGGCGAAGTCATCGCGCATGGCCAGTGTGCGAAAGAAGGAAAATTCAATAATGCTGAACAGGGATTGTCGTACTGCTCCCAGGTATCTGCGTCTGGCTGGCTCGGAAAGCCTGGTCGGATCCGCTATGGTTCCTGGAGGCTCCAGTCCAATCATTACAGTGTTTCTTCCACAGGGAAAAAACAGGGAAGAATGAAGTATGTCTGCACCACCGAAAGGGTAGAATACTGTGGCTGTTTCTTTACAGAGAGGCTTGAACTCCTCATGGCCCCAGGTGCGGATTTTGGTTAGCCTTAGATCCTCGCCCTTTTTCCAGATTCGGTTAAATGCTGATGCATGGTCCGCATAGCTACTGGAAGAATAGGCATCTTTCTTACCTGCCAGGTAATCCGCTTTCTTCTGCAATTCCGGATCGGAAAGTCCATCATAGCCCAGTAAAAAAGAATTCAACTGCTTGTTATTTTCCTGCGAAGATGAATCAGAGGATCCGTCTCCTGGATTCGATGGGCCGCAATAGGCAGTAGCTAACAACAGAGTAAGAATTAGAGCATGTTTAAAAACGTTCATGGGATGTTTAAGAGGGGAACAAAAGATGTCCGGGATTTTGCATCCGAATATTCGAACTGCAGGGACACACCGGTTGATCAAAAAAGGTAAGCATTATGTCAATAAGAATTTGCCCTCAGGGCCCCTTTCTGCGATGAAGTCATTTTAGCCCTCCTAGCCCCATGAGTCATCACGGATTAACAAGACAGCTGGGTTTCTGGACCGCTACGCTTGTGGTTATCGCAAGCATGATTGGATCTGGAATCTTCGGAAACACAGGTATCATCCAGCAGGCCGTAGCCAATCCAGGATATGTAATCCTGCTATGGCTGGTGGGGGGACTTCTGGCCCTGTCCGGAGCTCTATGTTATGCAGAGCTTTCCACCATTATGCCCCATGCCGGTGGGGAGTACGTCTATTTAAAGAACATCTTCGGATTGCTGCCCAGCTTTCTAACAGGGTGGGTATCTTTCGTAGTGGCCTTTTCTGCACCCGCAGCCAGCGCTGCCTTGCTTTCCAGCGAATATGCAGAGAAAACCGTAGCATTGCTGGATCCTTCATCTCCGCTGGTTCCCTTTCTGCAATCCAGTGTGAATCAGAAGATTGTGGCCTGCGGCCTGGTTCTGCTTTTTACCGGAATCCACATGTTTGGTGTTCGGGCAGGTGGATATCTGCAGAATGTTCTGACCGTCGTCAAGCTGGCCCTGGTAGTGGCCTTTGTGAGCGCTGGTCTGTATGTAGCTCTGGGTGTGGAAAACATGCCGGTGACCGAAACCGTGACTCCTGGAAGCGCTATCGCCTGGGGCGGAACAGGCGTTGGATTGCTTTACGTAACCTTTGCTTACAGCGGATGGAATAGCGCTGCCTACCTGGCAGAAGAGGTGAAAGATCCTAAAAAGACGCTGCCCAAAGCTTTGATTGTCGGGACGTTGCTCACTACAACGCTGTACATCTTGCTCAATCTGGTGTACTATCTGGCTGTGCCTGCAGAAGATCTGGCAGGTGAAAAGGCCGTGGCGGCCATGAGTGCAGGCAGTCTGTTTGGTGCGAAAGTGACTGCGCTTTTTAATCTTGGATTCTTTTTCATACTGATTTCCACTCTTTCTGCTACCATCATGCTGGGCCCCAGGGTGTATTTTGCCATGGCCCGGGATAATCTATTTTTCCAGGCTGCTTCCAGGGTTTCGCCTCGATTCGGAACTCCCATTGTAAGTTTCCTCCTTCAAGGATTTCTTGCCATTCTATACATTGTAAGCGGAACCTATGAACAGATCCAGACCTACATGGGGTTTGCTCTGGCCATCTTTCCTGTTGTGGCTGTTGTGGGTCTCATGAAACTCCGAAAGGATCGACCCGATCTAAACGGTCATTACAAGACTCCCTGGTATCCGCTAACTCCTCTGTTCTTTATTGGAATTTCGATCTTTGTGATGGTAGCCAGTCTATTGTATTCCTATGAGGAGTGCCTTATCGCTCTGGCTGTAGTGCTTTCCGGAGTTCCTCTCTATTTCGCCTGGATGAGAATTGTCCACCGAGGTAAGGATCATGAGGAATTGAGGCAGACTCTTATGAACCTGCCTCTGTTCCATGGTACCGGCGAATTCCTGGAAGAAGATGAAGGGGATTCAGATTTTGGTCATTCCGGCTTCTCCGAGTATCCGGATTATCCCATGCCGGAAGATCCAGGCATCAATGGTAAGAACCCCTCGGATCATTATGGCAATGGACAGGAAGAGAACGGCAATACTTCCTCTCATGGTGATTCTGAATCTGAAGATTCCATCCGCAAGACAAGTGAAAGCAGCTCCCAACATCGAAATTCTGCCAGTGAAGATGCGCAGGAAGATGTTCAGCTTGCCATCTCCCGCCGCAAATCTTAAAACTGTCCAGCATGGACCGTCAGCTAGCCTTTGAAATGGAAGGTGAGCGCCTTACTGGGCGTCTCAGGCTTCTTCTGATCATTATTTTTTTGGCCGGCACCGCGGTTGGTTATTTCTCGGGCACCGCACAGTTGAAGCAAACGTTGTTCTACCTGGTCGGCATTTCGGTTTACGCCCTGGTCTTTATCCTCTCATTTCTGGCCCTTCGCTACAACAAATACAGATCCTATATGAAATATCTGTTCACCGTAGGTGAGATGATAGGTCTATTTATTGTTAATCTCGGTCATGTTTTCGTTGAAGATGGGCACGAATGGGCCGTGCGAAATGCCACCCGGCATGGTTTATATTACGTTTTGATCGCCGCTTCCGTGCTACGCTTCGCGCCCAGGCTGGTTGTGATCACCGGTCTTCTCGCCGTGCTAGTAAATACCTCACTTCATTTCATTGTGGATAGATTGACCCCTGTTCATTGGAGTATCAAGAAAGGCAGTAACCAGCTGGATTTCATAAGTCCCATTGATTTGATTATCGCTTCCATATTCATGCTGGGACTGTCTGTGGCTCTGGCCATGGCCACAAAGATGATTCGAAAGATGATTTTCAAGGTCAGCGAGGAAAGGGAGGATTCGCAGAAGCGATTCAAGCTTCTTTCCGAGCTACTGCGAAGCGCTCGCTCGGTGGTACAGAGTCTGGGAGATCAAATCGAAGAACTGAAACTCAGCGTTCAAACCCTGGATGCTACGCGAGTTCATCAGAAGGATGCTCTGGATCATACCGGTGAACTGATTCGAAATGTAAGTGGAGAAATGCAGGAAGCTGCAGCAGGAGCCAGCCGGCAGGATCAACTCTGTCAGTCCAATACGGATCTGGTGCTGAAGTTTCGGGCCAGGATGGAAGAGATCATCCGCTCCAGCGAATTGAATCTTACGGGCTCGCAGCAAATCATGGATCTTCTCACTGACGGAGAAAGCACACTGCAAAAGACTCTTAGCGGTATGGAAGGCATCCAGGAAAGTTCCAATCGGATTTTTGAGATCCTGGATATCATTAATGAAATCGCAGAAAGAACCAATCTACTGGCTTTAAATGCAGCCATCGAAGCGGCTCGCGCCGGGGAAGAAGGAAGAGGCTTCTCTGTAGTGGCTTCGGAAGTCGGTAAGCTGGCCGAGATGTCCAGTCGGCATGCCAGCGAAATTGAGAGTTTGATTCGAAGAAGCCATGATCAAACCATGGAAGGGGCCGGCCTGGTGCGAAGCATGGGCAGCACAATGCAAAGGATTCATGAGCGATCCGAGCATATGCAGACCAGAACCCAGGAAATCCATGAGCAGATCTCCAGACAGCAGGGATTCTTTACAGATATTCAAAAAGCAACCCTGGAAATACAGAATGTTGCAGGCCAGATGAAATCCAGAACCGCTGAGCAGGCCGGTCAAACCAGCCAGGCTAACCAGGAGCTGGATTCCTTGCGCCAGGAGCTGGAAGAGCTATCCGGGGCAGTGGGAGCCATTCAGTCGGTGGTAGATTCCCTGGAACTGGAAAAGCAGCATCTGGCCTCTACCCTGGAAAAGAGCCAGGAAGATTAGGTCGTCCGGCCAGGTGCCTTTCGTGGCTGCCCGGAACTTTCCCCTGGAATCAATGAAGCCAGGGGAATGCGGTCGAATTCGGCAGTCAAAACAGGTCGGCCCATTCATGGATTCTCTGCCCGCAAGCGGGATTACGAAGATTGTTTTGGATCCAGGCGAGTGCCCAGCCATCCCAGGAACTCTTTACCACCCTGGAAAAGTCGAAGCACCAGAAATCCAAACAATACAAGGATTGTGATGGCCCCAAAAAGGGCAACGCTCCACCAGAGCGCATCCATAAAGAGCGCAGCAACGGAAGCAAAGCCCAGTCCGGACTGAGATAGAAAGACCACTGTCAGCGCTTGCTGTGGAGGGAGAGTCCTGGCCCTTTCAAACTCCTGCAGACGACTTTGAAGGGAGGCCTGCTCCTCGCTTACCTCTCTGGAGGCGCTTAACTTGAACTGCTCCGGTGTTATGGTAATCCTGGCCCGGGTCTGTTGTAGAGCCTCCAGTCTGGCACTCAGAGAATTGAATTCGCTGGTTCTGTCCTTTCGGTTCTCTTCGAAGCGAAGAACCCGGTAACTGGATTTCCAGCTCTCTAGAAGCGCTGATGCCATCTGCTCATTGATAACCGAGTGAAGCACAGAATAAGTAGTGTCCTCCAGATCACTCTGCTGTTGATGTAGTATCGTTCCCTGCCCGGATTGTAGCTCATTCAGGGCTTTACTATGAATCTGCTGGAAGTCCTTTCCCGGAATGGCGAGCCAGATAATGCTACTACGGCTATAAAAACCCTCCGGACCCGAGCTCAGAGCTTCCCGGGACTTCCAGTCCAGATCGGCTTTTCGCTCCACAGTGTTAAAAGATTCCTTCCACGGATCGTATTGAACGAGATTATAGGCCAGGCGTACGAGGGCGATGGCTGCGAAAGCGGCCAGAGCAAACCAGGCAATGCGGACAGTTCTGGATTTCATATCTGTCAGAATTATAGGATGAATTCAATCTGCGGCAACCCAAATTTGTAAGAGATTCGGGATGATAGAGATGGTTTCACGGGCGTTCCGGAAGCGGGGCTTTTCTTTAGGTTGGTAACCGCCCTGAAAAAAAAAGAGTGTTCGAAAAACCCAATATGCTTTAATGTTAAAGTATCTGCCATGCCCACTCATTTCACAGGAAAGTCCCGGGATAGAAGTATTCTCGATGCCTATATCAAACTAATGCGCTCCTCGGGAGAGGTTCATTCCATGTTATATTCCGTGGCAAGGCGGCATGATCTTACTCCCAGCCAGTTTGGTGCTCTGGAATGTTTGTATCATCTGGGGCCTCAGAATCAGAAAGCAGTGGGGGAGAAGCTATTTTTCACAGAAGGTAACGTAACCCAGGTGGTGCGCAATCTAGAGAAAAGGAAATGGATTCAGCGAAGAAGGGATCCAGATGATGCGCGATCCATAGTGCTTTATATATCTGCTTCAGGAAAGAAAAAGATTCAGACTGCTTTTGCGGATTTTCTTGGGGAGCTGCAGTCCGGGTTCTCCGGTCTTACCGATGCGGAAATCCAGGAGTTGGGGCGATTATGCCGGACCCTGGGTTTGCATGCACGTAAAACCCGACCTGGGATTTGAAAGAATTTTCCAGATGCGCCATATGAATCATAGAGAGAAACCAGGGCATCATTTTCACTTGAACTTATTGGTACGGGAAACCTACCAGGGACACCCATTCAGTAGTAAATAAGGATGGCGGGCTCAAGGAATGGCATTGTCCGGCGCGCACGGTCCGGCTGTAGAGAGGGAGGATCTTTTTCCGAGTCAAATACTTTAAGATTAAACTAAATGTAGCATAGGCCCTGGCTCAGAGTGGCTCACTCTAGAGCAATTCGGAACTTCTAAATTATACAGAGGAGTTATTCAGACAAGCGTGAGCGGAGTCAGGCTGAAATCTCGGAGCCTTAAATACTTTAATGTTAAAGCAAATATTGATGCGCAGAGGCGAAATGAAATGGAATAAAAAATAGATTTATGAAAAGGAGAAAACAAGAATGAGAACACAACTGGCGAACAAACTTTTCGCAACAAAAAACAGGAGCGATGTGCTTCTGCTAAGATTGTCTCTGGGGCTTGTCATGCTGGCCCACGGGGCGCAGAAATTAACCGGATGGTTTGGTGGGTTCGGATTCGAAAATACCATGAGCTATTTCACAGAGACCCTGGGCATGCCCTGGATACTGGGATTTTCAGTGATCATGATTGAATCTCTCGGCTCAGTGTTTCTAGTCCTTGGGTTACTGACGCGACCGGTAGCCCTGGGATTATTGATCATAATGCTTTCGGCTGCCCTGATAGTTCACTGGCCCCATGGTTTCTTTATGAACTGGTTCGGGAATCAAGAGGGAGAGGGCATTGAATTCTTCATCCTGGCTGCCGGCATGGCTCTGGCATTGGTGCGATCCGGAGGAGGAAGCTTTTCAATAGATTCCATTTTCGGATCACTGCATGAACCAGCCCTGGAAGGATATCAAGGGTAAACGATTTGCCCCGTTGGATAACGCGATGGGGCTACACAGCTTAAAGAGAGAGGAGGATAAAATGAATACATCTATTACTACAAACGAAGAGCTCCTGGAAAAAGTGCAGGAGTACATTAAGATGCAGAAAAACGGAGAGATCATCGCTGCCCTGGAGAGATTCTACTCAGATGATACCATCATGCAAGAAAATGAGATGGCACCGACGGTAGGAAAAGAGGCCAATCGGCAGAGAGAAGAGGAATTTCTGCGAAACATTCAAGCGTTTCGAAAGGCGGAGGTGAAATCCGTGTCCATCGGTTCAGATACAGTAGCCATAGAATGGCATTACGATTATGACCACCGCGAATGGGGTACTCGTAACTATCATCAGGTTTCATTGCAACGATGGAACGACGGTAAGATCGTTCATGAGAGATTCTATTACGGAAGCTGATACAGCATATTTCAGGTCAGCCTCAGTGATACTGAGCAAATCCAGAGGCAGGGCTCCCCTGCCTTTTTTTTATGGTAAGCCTGTGGAAATCCCGAACTACAGAACGATGGTCTGGTCGCGACCGGGCCCTACAGAGATGAATTTCACGGGAACGCCGGTCCATTTGCCGATAGCTTCCACATACTTCTTGCAGTTTTCTGGCAGGTCGTTCCAGCTTCTGGCGCCGGAAATATCGGAATTCCATCCTGGCATATTTTCGTATTCCACTTCGATCTCATCCAGACCACATGCAGGAAAGGCATCCAGGGTTTTTCCATCCCGTCGGTAGGCATGACCCAGTGGCAGGGTTTCGTAGTCCGAAAGAACGTCCAGTTTCGTAAGCACCAGTCCAGTAAGACCGTTCACTCGGGCCGCATGTCTGAGTAATTCAACATCGAACCATCCACATCTACGTGGTCTACCTGTCGTTGCTCCGAATTCTCCGCCAAGTTTGCGCAGATGCTCTCCCTCATCTCCATGAAGCTCGGTGGGGAAGGGGCCTTCTCCTACTCGAGTTACATAGGCTTTGCATATTCCATAGACTTCGTTAATATGCTGAAATGAGATACCGCTACCGCTTATAGCTCCTCCTGTGGTCGTATTGGAAGAAGTCACATAGGGATAGGTTCCAAAGTCGATGTCCAGAGCCGTTCCCTGGGCTCCTTCCAGAAGAACGGTTTTCCCGGCTTCCAGTTCCCGGTTTAAGTACAGGGATGTGTTCATGACGCAGGGTTTGATCCTTTCTGCGAAAGCCTTGAGGCTGTCGAAAAGAGGCTGAAATTCCATGGCAGGCTCGCCGTATATTTCAGTTAGTTCTCGGTTCTTCATCTCCAGGATATGCTTGAGTCGCTCTTCCAGTTTGCCGTAAAGATCACCCACTCGCAGACCCACTCGCATGGTCTTGTCCGCATAGCAGATGCCAATGCCGCGCTTGGTTGTGCCTATCTTGTTTCCTCCGGCGCTTGCTTCACGCAATGAGTCTATTGTTCTGTGCACCGGAAGCACAATGTGACAGGCATCCGATACTCGAATCCTACCTATGGCATCAATACCGCGCTTCTTAAGTCCTTCGATCTCTTCTTCGAAGGCCACCGGATCCAGTACTACGCCGTTTCCGATGACACACATTGTGTTGGGATAAAGGATTCCGCTGGGTATTAGATGAAAGATGTAGGTTTCATCACCTACCTTCACTGTATGTCCTGCGTTGGCTCCGCCCTGGTATCTTGCGATAATGTCAATATTCTCGCTTAGGTAATCGATCACCTTGGCTTTGCCTTCATCTCCCCACTGGGTTCCTACAACTATGGTTGCGCTCATATAATTACCTCAAATGTGATCATTTCGCTTCACTTTCAGCCTGTTCCACGACCTGCTGGTTTCAAACACCCACCTTCCTGGAACGAATCAGTTCAGAAAGATGCACGGCAAAACCTGCGGCTGGCAGAGACTTTCCACTGAATTCCTTTGCGAGGCTATCATAAAGTCCACCGGAAAGAATGCGATCGGTATGACCGGGCAGGAATGCTTCAATGACAGGACCATCGTAATAGCTCAATTCCCGAACCAGGCTGAAATCAAATACAACATCTTGAATGGCACGGGCTTCCTTCAGAAGCAATAGCAAACCAGGTTCGCTGGAGCACAGTTTTTCCAGTTCATCCAGGCATTCTTCGCCGCCAAAAATATGCGGCATTTCCGAAAGAATATGGGCTCGATCCGAGGAAACATCTCCTTGCTGGCACAGTTCCTGAATTTTTCGTCTGTCCTTCTTATAGAAGGCTTCGGATAGTTCCCGGCGGAGCATGGAGTCGATGCCGTTGAACAGAATTTCCAGAAAGCGGGCATCTCCGTAGATGAATCGGGCTCCGGGTGCAAGTTCGTTGAGCACCGTTCTGGCCAGCTCTACCAGGCGTTGAACTCGTTGGATGTATGTAGTTCCATTGGAGGTGCCAATCATCTCCACCCCGGCCTGGTAGATTTCCCGGGCGGCTCCGCTGCCTTTACCTGCATCTACGAATACAGGCTGAACGTAGAATAGATCCGCCGGTATGCTGGTACCGGCCCTTCCGGAAGACACAGCTTTGATGACCTGAACCGTAAGATCCGATCTTACAGACAGGATTTCCCCGGCGGAGTCTCTAAATTCGAAAATACGATCGGGTACAGCATTTCTGCCGGTTATAGCAAAAGCCCCGGCATAGTCTATGCCAGGTGGTATGATCTCGGTGAAACCTTCCTTTTCAAAACAATCCCGGCTTTTTGCCTGCAGGCGGCGAAGAATCTTGATCTCATCCGGGGAAAGGTAATCGAAACCGTGCGGAATCCAGCTTCGGAATTTTTCCATGCAACGGGAGTTGATTTTCTTAAAGGCACATTTCCTGGCAAATTCTTTTCACATTCAGGGGGGTAACTGGCCGATCATAATACAGACTATGGCTGCCCGAATGTTCAAATGGCTCGGAGGATCCTTCCTCATTTCGATCATGCTTCTTGTAGGAATGGTGCCTGCCGGCTATTTCATCTATAGAGATGGCGCTGAAATGGTAGGGGAAGTGCAAAATCAAGCACGGAGCCGGGCCAGCCAGCTTACTGTAGCTCTGGGTGCCCAGGCCTCGGAAGCCACCAGTCCCGAAGCCCTGGTGGGATTGTGCGAGACCATGAAGCAGCTGGTGCAGGACTCCCAGGAGGCCGCTCGAGCATTTGTAGTGGAAGAAACCTTTTTTATCGATCTGGAAGGCCGAGTTCTGGCTCACAATGACATTGCCCGGGTGGCCAAAGATTCCGGGATTACCTACACAGAAGAGAAATACAAAGAAGTACTGCTTAATGCTCGCAGATATCCCCTGGACCTGGAAGTAATTGGACGAACCACCTATCGTCCGGACGCTCCCCTGGCATGGATGATTCCCATGCTGGAAAAATACATCCCGGATCTGCGAGCCAATCGGTTTCATGTAGCCTATGCCGTGTATCTACCGGATGCAGATGTGCCTTCCGGAAGTTTGCATGTGTATCTGCGAAACGATGGAATCGACAAGATCCTGAACCTTTACTGGCAAAATGTTCTGCGAACCATTACCTACAGTCTTATTGCCTATGGCGCATTAACGTTTATTCTCAGCATTCTTCTGGCACTCACCATCTTCGGTGGGAAGAAAGCACGAAAATCGGCTCCGGCTGCAGCAGCTTCCGCCTCTGGTTTCTCCGAATGGTCCGATGAAAACGCCGATCGAAGCATGGATCTGGAGGAAGCTGGCTTTAGCAACCAGCCTTTCGAATCCGAGGCCACCAGTATGCCTGTACCTGGCTGGGAGTCCGGTGGACAACCCGGCAGTCATTCTACGGGCGAAACCAGTGAATGGCCTGCTTTTCCAGGTGCTGCCCATGTCAGCGCTCCGGCGAATTCTGAAGGAAGCCAGCGAAGTCATACCATGGAAGATACAAACTACGAAGCGCCCCGGGTCATTGATCGAGATATTCTGGATGCCATCCCTCTAAAGAACGGAGACCAGGGATGAAGATACTTGCAATCCGAGGAGTTCTGGATTCCAGCACCGGGCATCGCTTTGAGCGAAGCCTGATGGATCTATTGCGTGAGCATCAGGAGCCCATAGGTCTGGATTTTTCCGGGCTGAAATACATGACCAGTGCCGGTGTGGCCTCGTTTCTTCGAGTAAGTCAGAGGGCCCGGGAAAGAAATCTAAAGCTGGGAATCCTGCGGCCTTCGCAAGAAGTGGGTATGATGCTGGAATTTCTGGGCATCGCAAAGCATATTCCTGTGTTTCAATCAGAAGAGGAAATGCGAGCGGCTATGCCAGAAACCGTGCAATCCCTGGATGTTGTAGAGAAGTATTCGATTCAATCGCCGGAAGCCTCTTCGTCCGGCCTGGCTTCCAGTGGCAGCCATAGCTCCGGTGTTAAAGGTGGAATTCTACCTACTTCGTATTCCGGTGCAGGAATGGCAGGCGGTTCTTCAGTATCCTCTGATTTAAGAAGCCCGGCCTCCGGCGGTTCTGAAGAAGCATTTCATATGGGACAGTCCATGGGCCGACTTTCCGAAACCCTGGATGGACTGACGCGAAATCTGAAAAGCCTGGGTAAAACCATGGAAGATCTTCAGCGCACGGAGCATTCTCTCAAAGAAGAGTTTGAAAAGGACCGTGCGGCTCGCCGAAGCGGCAAGGTCCAGAATTCGGACGGTCGTAGCTTTGCCTTCTCTGAGTCCGGATCCGGAAGCGGGACCGCGAAAGCCAGACCCGGTGCATCCGGAGCTGTAGAGGTGCCGGTGGCCAGAATGAAGGATCAGGCTCCTGGTTCTGCAAGCCAGGCCAGAAATGCTCGGGCCGGACTGGAAACATCGGCGGCTCGCAGGATGTCTGCCAGCCAGCCTGCTGAAATGAATCGCATCCTGGAATGTGAACAGTGCGGAAGCAAGCTCAGAATATATCATGCAGGGCGACATCTTTGCCCCGCATGTAAAATCGAATTTGAAGTGGAAACGGATGGATCTACATCCTACTATGAAAAACTTGCCACTTCATGAGCCGTACGGCCCGCAATTCGCTTAAACTTTCCTTTTTTACCATGCTGTCCCGGGTCCTGGGACTGGTGCGGGATCACTTCCAGGCAACCTTCTTCGGTACCGGAGCTGTGGCTGCGGCCTGGGAAATCGCCTACATGCTTCCCAACATGCTGCGCAATCTTCTGGCAGAAGGTGTGCTATCCCAGGCATTCATTCCTATTTATGGTCAGGCGCTGAAAGAAGGGGATGAAAAGGGCCGGGAGGCAGCCGGGGCGGTCATCGCAGTTCTGGCATTGTTCCTGACCGGTCTGGTAGCCACGGCCATCTTAATCTTTCCATTTTTCATTCCGCTTTATGTGGATCAAGATCCGGCTCAGGCAGGCCTGGAAATCTATCTAAGTCAGGTACTCTTCGGATTTATTCTATCTGCCAGCTTAACCGCCATCCTCAGCGGAATTGCACAAACCCATCAGCACTTTTCCTTTCCAGCGCTTTCGCCGATTCTACTAAATCTGGTATTCATCGCAGGATTCCTGATATTGAGACCACTGGATCTTACGCAGGAAGGTAATGCTTCTGCTCTCGCCTGGATTGTACTGGGCGGTGGTTTTCTACAGATTGTATTGCAGGCAGGTTACGTCTATTTCCATGGCTGGTGGCCTCGACTGAAGCTTGCATGGAAGCATCCAGCTCTGCGAAAGGTGCTTACGTTGATGGCGCCGGCTGTACTGGGAGCCAGTCTATTTCATATAAACCAGCTGATGGATATTGTTCTGGCCAGCTATTTGATCGACGATACCGGAGCCATTCCAGGGCTTAGATTTGCGCATCGTTTGATTCAGTTGCCTACTGGTATCATTGGGGTAGCTCTTTCAACAGCCATTCTACCTACACTGGTAGCCGCCATGAAGTCTGACGGAAGCGATGATAACGGACAGGAGCTGGTAGGAGCTATTTCCTTCTCACTTTTTCTTACGGTGCCAGCCGGACTGGGTCTATATTTGCTGGGCCCCTTCATTATCCATCTGTTATTCAGTGGAGGGGAGTGGACCGTGGATTCTACTCTGACTACATGGCATGCTTTGCAGTTTTATTGCATTGGCGTGCCTTTTTATAGCATGAATCGAATTCTGACTTCCAGCTTCTTCGCCTACCAGGATACAAAGACTCCGGTGCGTATTATGGCGGCTACCGTGGCTGTAAATTTGAGCCTGAACTTGATTCTGATTCCATTTCTTGCTCATGGCGCTCTGGCTTTGAGCACTTCCACCACTTCTTTTCTGAACTGTATGGCTCTGCTTTTCTTTCTAAGAAAGAAGATCCATCGTATACCCTGGAGTGATCTGGCGGGCCGAGTGCAGGCATTGCTTCCACTGTGGATTGCTCTGGCCGGTGTTGTAGCGCTATCTGTATTCTTTCTGGGGGGACTGGATTTCTGGCAACTCGGTGACCCAGAGCTGATTCGCAGTAGCCTGGAAAGCCGAAGCCGTGTCTGGCCCGTGGTTTTTGGCTCCATTGGCCTGGGTGGCATTATCTATCTACTCAGTGCCCTGATCATGCGGAACCGGGAAATGGGCGTGATTCGCTCTCTTTTTCGTTGATCTTTTTTCTGACATCCCGTAAGTTTGCAGTATGCAAACCACACAGAGTCCGGCCATCGCCGAAATGCAGAACGGAAACAGAAGGACTATCCCCAACATCAATCCAGCTACCATGGAGTTGATTGCGGATGTCCCTGTATTTACATCCCAGGAAGTAGATGAACTGGTCAAGCGGGCTCGCCGGGCCTTCAAGGACTGGAGTGGTCTGAGCCTCAAGCAAAGAGCAAAGATACTGAAAAAGCTTCAGAAGCTAATCGTTGCTCGAAAAGATGAAATTGCCCATACGGTTTGCGAAGAGACCGGAAAAACCGAGATGGACGGTATCCTGGAAGTATTTACCGTTTCCGAGCACCTGAATTATTTTCGCAAGAAAGGCCCTAAATATTTAAAACCGGAAAAGCGAAGCACCGGAGTCTTTCTCTGGAAAGCCGCCTACACCAATTTCCAGCCCCGCGGCGTGGTAGGTGTTATCAGTCCCTGGAATTATCCATTTATCCTCACTGCCGGTCCAGTGCTTCAGGCTCTCATGGCCGGAAATACAGTCATTGTAAAGCCTTCTGAGGTAACTCCGGCCACCACACTTAAGCTTAAAGAGTTGGCTCTCGAGGCCGGTATTCCCGACGATGTATTGCTGGTAGCTACAGGCGATGGCTCCACCGGCGGCGCTCTGGTAGAGCATCCAGATACGGATATGATCTGTTTTACCGGATCTACGGCCACCGGACGAAAGATCGGTGAGATCTGCGGTCGTATGCTGAAACCCAGTATTCTGGAGCTGGGCGGCAAAGATCCCATGGTGGTATTTGCCGATGCGAATCTGGAGCGTGCTGTAAATGCTGCAATCTGGGGTGGATACTCGAACTCGGGTCAGACCTGCATTAGCGTGGAGCGAGTTCTGGTTGAGTCCAGCATCCACGATAAGTTCGCACAAATGGTAGCAGATAAGCTTAAAGAAACCAAACAGGGCTTTCGTCAGGATTTTCCCAGTCTGGGCTCCATGACATTCGAAAAGCAGGTAGGTATTGTACAGGAGCATCTGGAGGATGCGAAGCAGAAGGGCGCGCATCTGATGCTGGAAGGTGGCCGTCATGATGATTTTGATGGTCTGTTTATGAAGCCTGCCCTGGTCACCGAGGTTACTTCCGATATGAAAGTATGGAAGGATGAAACGTTCGGCCCTGTCATCGCTTTGCAAAAATTTAATACAGAAGAGGAAGCCATCGATCTGGCCAACTCCACGGCTTACGGACTGAATGCATCCGTATGGACCAAAAATGGAAAGAAAGCACGTAGAGTGGCTCGCAGCATAATCAGTGGTGCAATCTGCATCAACGATGTGGATGCAAACTACATCATGTCCGATCTTCCTTTTGGCGGCGTCAAAGAAAGCGGCATTGGCCGAGTCTACGGCAAAGAAGGACTGAGAGCCTTTACCAATATGCAATCCGTGCTTAGAGATCGCCTGGGTCTGAAAAAGGAGCTATGGTGGTTTCCTTACAGTCAGGGAACTCAGAAGCTTTTTCGCAAGGTGATCAATACGCTGTTCGGTTAGTCAATGAATCTACAGCAATTCCTTGACCTGAAATGGTCCGACCCCGGCGGCCCCGAAATACAGCCGCCGTCCGCATCACCGGTAGTGGCCGATCCCAGTTTTTTGTTACCGGAAGAAACTCCGGACGGCCGATTTCAGCTTTTCGCGCATACAATCTGGGGAATTCACCGATTTGAATCTGATGATGGCCTGGACTGGAAGCATTGCGGCCTTACCGTTCGCTTCGGGATGCGTCCTTTCATCCGAAAATTCCATGGCATCTATTATCTTTACTATGAGCGTTATCCTCCCTTCTTGATGCCTCTTTCCTGGCTGCCGGTGCCCTGGCATTCTCGAATCGAGGTTCGCACCAGCAAAGATCTAATTCGCTGGTCATCGCCGAAGGTGTGTATAAAACCCGGGCTTCCCTGGCATAAGGCATTTCGTATGAGCGCCTCTGTAAGTAATCCCTGCGTCGTAGAAACAGATTCTGGATTTCGCATGTACTATAGCGCATCCCTGGTGTTTGTGCCGGATTGCGGGTTCTCTGAGCCTGCCTACATTGGAATCGCAGAAGCTAGCAGCCCAGAAGGTCCCTGGAAATGCGAAGAACAGCCTATTCTTTCTCCGGATCCAGAACTGCCTGGCCGCAACATGGGTTGCGGTTCTATCAAGGTATTTGCCCTGGATGATGGCTGGATAGGATTGCAAAATGGAATCTTCCTGGAAGCCGGGGAAGAACGGGCGCAAACCACGGAAGAGCGGAATCGGACGATACCGGTGAAGGTCGAAAGCTCTGCCAGATCAGGTGATGTTTCTGAAGATTCAAGCACGGATGATTCCAGCAATGAATCCCGCAGTCGATCAGCTCTATTTCTTCTAACCTCTAGAGATGGCAAAGAATGGGAGTATGGTCATAAGGAGCCGTTGATTCGACCCACTCATGGATGGATGAAATCCCATGTATATGCCTGCGACTGTAGACTTCTGAAAGATGGGACATGGGTCCTGTATTTTAATGCCAGAGATGAATGGAATGTGTTTAAAGGCAAAGAGCGCATCGGTCGGATTACGGCCAGATGAATAGTCTGTTTTTCGATGCATGAAGAGATCCTTCGAAGAATCGCGGCCCCGAATTAAGGAAGATTCGCATTAGTGACATCCACTGGGAAATTCGCGGGGAAAGTCCAGGCATGTAAATGAAATCTCCCCGTGCCAGGGTCCGTGGCCCTCAGAAGTCGGAAATCGCAATCAAAGAATCATCTAATCTCCCCGGGCCCAGGTTTCCTCTCTGGGATCCGCCGCTCCAAGAAGCCTGGTTTCCCCTTGAATGGCGGCTCCCACAGCGCCGAATCTCTTTCGATAATCAGGAAATACGTTTACTTCGTATCCTTTTTCTTCCAGGGGCCTTTTCAAAATTCGGGCCAGAGACTCTTCCAGTTCAATTGTATGGGGAAGATACTCATGAGGGGAAAATGCATCGGGCCAGTTGCGGCTGCGAAAACGAAATGCTTCCACCGCTTTCTGGGGATCCATTTCAAAGAGTATATGGTTTAATAGAAACTGAAGTGTTGCCTGGGTCTGCATTTCCCCACCGGGTGTGCCACAGCTCATATAGAATTTTCCGTTTTTCAGAACCATTACGGCATGCGGGGTAATTCGGGGACGCTTGCCCGGTTCCAGGGATGAGGGATGCTCTGGCTGCAATCTAAACTGAGTCATTCGAATACCCAGAGTAAGACCTGTGTCTGGAATCATAGGAGAGATGGGAAAATCGCTGGGTGTAAGTGAGATCGCATTTCCCTGACTGTCGATTATGCTTATATAGCTGGTATCCTTTCCCGGAAAAAGAAAACTCTGCTCATCATCCGTCAACTCAGAAGATGAATCATACGAATCATGCGAAGCATGTGTCGAATCATCGAGAGTAAGGGCAGGGGGAGTTTGAGCAAAGGCTGTCTCCTGGAGTAGAGATCTTCTTTTCTTCGCATAGTCCGGTCCCAAAAGCTCTTTTAAGGGAACATCTACGAAGGCCGGATCCCCTGCATAGGCTTCCCGGTCTGCCATAGCCAGTTCAATAGCCTGAAGCACTCGATGCGCATACTCGGGGCTATTATGCCCGGCTTGCCTCAAATACTCACGGTCCGCTTCCAGTATCTTCAGTGCCAGAAGCAATGCGATTCCCTGAGTGTACGTGGGGTTCGTCAGCACCGTGTATTCGCCAAATTGCACCTCCAGAGGTTCATCCCAGGATCCTCGGTAGCCAGCCAGATCTTCAGCTGTAATAAGCCCTTCTTCTTTTTTATGAAAGTCCACTATCTTCTTTGCGATAGGACCTTCATAGAAATAGTTCCGTACCTCCTGCAGAGCAGCATTGCGCGAAAGACCGGACTGCAGGGCCTGTTTTTCAGCAGCTGCCAGATCTTCCAGCGTTCGGGCCAGGTCCGGTCGTTTAAACCGATCTCCATGGTGCAGCGGTCGCCACCACTGGCCGTTCAGATAGACCTCTGCATTGTATGGCATAAGGATCGTAAATCCCAGTCGAGTGAGCATACCCATTTCAAAGTTTTCCAGCATGCTGTTATGCACAGGAAAACCGTTTCGAGCCATCTCTATGGAAGGGGCTGCCAGTTCGGCAAATCCCATGGTGCCGCAATCCTGAAGCAGAGAGATCATCGCATCAGGCGATGCGGGAATCAGCTGCGCCAGGATGCTTCTTCTGGGAACGGCATCGTATCCCTGGTCCTTGAAAAAATCAATGGTGGCCCCTTTCGGCGCCGTGCCCACTCCAGAGTAGCTGCGAATCCTTCTGGTCCGGGCATCGTAATGAAGCAGCGGGGCCACCGAAGGAAAGCTGGCAGCTTCGCCATAGGTGACATTGATCATCAGAAGGGCGGCCACAGTGGCATCGCATGCATTGCCTCCCTTTCGCAGTACGCCTACAGCAGTATCTGTGGCCCAGGGGGTGCCGGTAACTACCATAAAGTCATCGCCAGTGGTTACCGGTCTTCGCTTACCCTGGGGATCGTCGAATTCCATGGGATCCCGGGGACCGGTGGGCAATAGAAAATAAGTGAGTAACAGCCCACCGGAAATGATGAGAATAGTATAGAAAGCGATCTTGATACCTTTCATTGTACTCCAGGCTGCAGGAATCTTTCCTTTCTACAATGAGATTTCTTTCGCATGGACTGGAATCCAGCCGAAAAGGTGTGCGAAGGAATATATATGAGAAAGTAGCGCCACCGGAACAAGGAAGGCCGGAAGAAGAATGAAAGGGAAGCGAAGCACCGCCACATTGGGCTGATCCAATCCGAACATCTGGAATTGAGTAGGCATGGACAGTATGGCCACCCCGACGATGTTAAATAAACAGCCCAGAGAAAGCAGGTTCCAGGTAATGAGTCCCCATCCAGGTAGCCATCTGCGGCTGTATAGCCAGGCAATCAGAGGTGCGCTAAGACCTACATAGATATCTGGATTGCGTCCAAAGACAGTCATTTCTTCTGGAATGCCTCCTAGATTCAAAAAACCCATAAAGAGAACCCCTTCTATGACTATGCGAAAGGAATGGATCCAGGTCAGGGCAGTAAGACTCATACCGCCAATGATTCGTCTGCCCTCGGCAGAGCAGAACAGAGCCAGTCCCGATGCGGTAAAGGGCAGTAGCAGAGGAAGAACTGCCAGCGGAAGATAGCCTGCACGAATTATCCTCTCGGGAAGTCCAAGCCATCCGTAGACGCCCTGGAGAATGAGTGCTGCAAAAAGGATGGCGGTCCAGATAGCCATTTTTCCGTTCCAACCAGTGGTCTTATTTATCTGAACGAAAGCGCTCAAAAATACACCCAGAAGAAGTAGACCAAAGATCCAGGATAGCTCCGGATAGCCAGGTCTCGAAAAGTCAAAAGATAGTGAAGTCATTGTAATCCTCATGGTAAGCTCCTGCCGGAAACACCGGCTCAAGTAGAGACCAGGTTACCACGGAAAGCTCAGAAGCCTCTATGAGTGAAGTAATGGTCTGGATAATAGCGTCATGACTTGAGTCATGGTTTTGCTATTTTGCGCCCAGGAGGGCCAGACGAAGGCTAAAATGGGGGAGGAGAAGATAGGCTGAATTGTGCTTTTAAAGGCGGATAGAAATCCGCCAATAGCTACCAGGTTCCTTATGAGCTTTGCATACTACATTCCGGTGGCGGCTATCTTTTCCGGGATAAGCGTTCTTGCGCATCTTTTTTCTCTGCCCAGGAAAGCCAGATGGCAGACATCGCTAATATGGCTGTATTCGGCGCTGCTTCTCAGCAATACATGCATCGCTTTAATGATCAGCAGGCAATCGGCTGAGAATGCAGAGTTCTTCCTCTTTCTTTTGAGACATTTCTTCTTTTCTCTGCCAGCCCTGTTTCTCTGGTTTGCCATCAGCCTGACTGGAGAAAGCAAAAGATGGCTCTTTCCAGCTCTTTTCTATACTGTAATCCTGATTTTTCTGGCAGACCTGGATTACATCTTTCGGCTCCATCTGCTTCTGGATCGGATGGAGCCGCATTCCTGGGGTTTCTTTCCCAGAGGCATGCCTCTGGCCATTATCCTGCTGGCCTTACTGGCTCTTTATTGCGTCGGGGTGTCCTTCTGGTATATGGTGCGCCATTCCAGCGAATTGAAACAGGAAGGCCTGAAGCCGGTGGTAGTGCTCTTTGTATTCTGGTGGATCGGAATTGTGCTTAGCATGCTGCCTTTCTCCGGTATTTCCATTTTTCCGCCCGGGCCCGCAGTGGATGCAGCTCTTTCCGCTTTGATCGCAGCTCTTCTTACCCGCGGCCAGCGCAATAGCCGGGTCTCAGCCAATCTGCGTACCATTTCTGGCGGATTCGCATCTGTGGCCATGGGCACACTGGCTGGATGGCTCCTCAAAACCCTGAATTCTTCGGTGGATGAACTGGTACTATTGATCGTAGTGAGTGGTTGTAGCCTGGCTTCCCTGGCCGGATGGAACTACCTTGCGCGATACAGGCTTTCTCTCAGGCCTTTGTTTGTAATTCTACAGAACGATTATGAACTCAGTTATCAGGAGGCCAGAATCTGCGAACTACTTCTGGAAGGCCTGGACCGTCACCAGATTGAAAGCCGGCTGGGGGTGGGGGGCGGCACCCTGAGAAATCATTTAACCTCTATCTATGGTAAAACCATCGATATCCATGAGCCTTCTTCGGAGCAATCCAGAGATAAGCTCCAGCGACTCACGGTTTTTCTTTCCCGCATTCAGACCGGTATACTTTCCCGCCCCTGATCTGCAGCCATCCGGCCGTATCGATTTTTCTGATTTTTTTGCAACCCGGAAGCCAAATCGGACTCCTATCAGCATAAGATAAAGCAAAGGCCTTAAGGCCCTGGCATTAAACGGTGGAGCTCCAAAATAACCATCGGAATGCCAACAGGAGACATTATGAAACTCAAGGATTTTCGCTGGTCTACCGGAGTATTTCTGATTCTAAGCCCACTGGGCGCAGCCGCCGCCCTGGCATGGTATTTCTACTATGATGCCTTTCAGTGGCAGACAGTTACCTGGGCTGTGTTTATGGCATTTGCCACAGGAATGGGGATCACCGTGGGATACCATCGTCTGTTTTCCCATAAGAGTTACGAAGCCGCAGCTCCCATTCGCTGGTTACTAACTTTCTTTGGAGCTGGAGCTCTGGAGAAGTCTGTAATTGAATGGTCTCATGATCATAGAAATCACCACCGATTCGTGGACACCGATCAGGATCCATATTCCATCAACAAAGGATTCTTCCATGCTCACATTGGCTGGCTCTTTGTAAAAAGAGGAACCAACGGACGTGCGAAGGTGGATATCAACCAGGTAAAAGACCTCTGGGCAGATCCATTCATTCGATTTCAGCACAACTATTACACTGCCTTTGGATTATTTGTATGCTTTCTGTTTCCCGGACTGGTAGCTCTGGCCTGGGGTGATTTCTGGGGTGGCGTGCTCATCGCAGGTCTGGTGCGAGTCGTAGTGGTGCATCATGGAACCTTTTGCATCAACTCCATCTGCCATTCCATCGGGCAGCAGCCTTACTCCAGTCGTCATACAGCTCGCGATAGCTGGATTTCTGCACTGTTTACTTTCGGTGAAGGGTATCATAACTATCACCACGAATACCCGGCCGATTATCGAAATGGAATTCGAGCGTGGCAATATGATCCTTCCAAGTGGATGATCTGGACTCTGTCCAAACTGGGTCTTGCTTCCAATTTAATCCGCATGCCAGATGAGAAAATCCTGGAAAGCAAGCTTGAGATGAAAGCATCCAGAGTGGATTCCGCTCATCGATCCGGCCTGGAAGCAAACATGGAGGAATTCTCTAGAGTGGCTTCTGAACTGAAGCAAACCAGAAAAGCTTATATGAAGGCTCGCAAGGAAAAAGCTCCTGCCACTGCGGATCTGGAGAAAACTTTAAAGCGCAATCGCAAAGCTCTGCTGGCAGCTTATAAAAGTCAAAAGAGCAGAATTCGGATGGCCGGTCGAAGCGCAGTTTCTGCAGCGTAATGCATTGAACACTTACTCTCTTCCCGGGGGGCTTCGGCCCCCTTTTTTTATGGTCAAAATCCAATGCCAGGTGAAGTTAAGCTTTGAGGCATTATGGAAAGATCTGGATACGACTATGCAATCCTGGGAGCAGGCGCCATCGGCTGCTACACCGGAGGCTGGCTGGCAAATAGGGGCCACTCCGTCTTATTTGTAGGTAGACCATCCATTCTGGATGTACTGGCCAGCCAGGGATTGGCTCTTGAGTCGGTGGAGGGTAAGAAATCTACTGTACCTACGTTTCCGCTCCAGAAGGCAGAATCCTCCATTCCTGCGAATACTTCCGAAGCAGATTCAGTGGCCAATGGTTCCGAACCTGATTCCGTAGGCGATGGTTCCGGGGAAGCGGCCTCCATTGGACTTACGGAATCTCCATCCGATCTGGCAAAATGTAAAACCATACTTGTATGCGTCAAAAGTGCATCCACCGATGAAGCCGCCGCCCAAATTCGAGAGTATGCTCCTCATGGCTCCGCTGTAATCTCATTACAGAATGGACTGGGGGCCGCCCGAATTCTAAAAGAGAATCTACCGGATCACAGGGTGTTTGCAGGGATGGTAACCTATAACGTGGTGCGAGAAGGGAATCATTTTCGTCAATCCACCTCCGGTCCCATAACTATTGAATTACCGCCGGATGCCGCCCTGGCACAAACTGCCCGGGCCGTAGCTAACGATCTGAACGAGTGTGGGATTCAAGCCTATCTACGTTCAGATATGCAAAATGTGCAGTGTAGCAAACTACTTCTGAATCTGAATAACGGCATCAATGCCCTGGCAGGTATTCCCATTCGAGAAATGCTTTCTGATCGAAAATACAGAAGGATTATCGCTGCCTGCATGAAAGAAGCCATACAGATCTATAAATCGGCCGGAATCAAGATGGTGAAGCTTGGAAAAATTATTCCTGGCATCGCTCCTGCGGTTCTGAAGTTGCCTGACTTTCTTTTCTTTCGCGTCGCTTCAACCATGATCAATATTGATCCTACGGCCATGACATCCCTGGCTCAGGATCTAATTGCAGGTAAGAAAACGGAGATTGACTTTTTAAACGGAGAGATTGTTCGCCTGGCCCGGTCCAGGGGACTTAAGGCGCCCATTAACTCTGCTGTGGTGCAGCTAGTGAAGGATGCAGAAGCTACCGGACAGGGCTCTGCTCGAATGGATCCAGAAGCGATGGCTCGCGCTCTGGGTCTGGAAAGCTAGAGTTTGATAGTTCCTGCGTAAGCCGGGCATCCTGCCTGGTTGATACCGATATTGTGCCTGTGTTTCGTAATTATTACAGCCGCGGACCTTTCCATGGTTTGGGCTTGATACACCTTTGTAGCGAGACTTGAATCTGAGTGTTCCTGCTCCGGGGCCTCGATGTTATCCATAGAGTTGTATTCCATTGCAGGGATAACGGTCATCTACCTGTAACCCATGCTTTTACCGATTGACCGATTCTAAAAAATTTTCAAGTCTGGGTTTGCCTCTCTTCGGCGCCGGCCTATTCGATGAATTTCCATAATCTAAAGTCATTATTTCAGATAAGTATTGCAGGAAAGATTTGCCGTGCTTTTGGGCTACTGCTCCTTTTTCTCTGCTTCATCGCTCCTCGCTTGCAGGGGCCATTGCTTGCTGAGGAACCCATCGCTTCGGAAACAGAAGAAAGCAGTGGCCATTGGCCGATTCAGAAAGTGTATGCAGACCGCGTTAATGCGCTGGACACTGTAGAGCCGGCCAGGGCCCCGAATGGTTCCAACCGAGTTGATGCAATAGATACTGCAGATCAGGTGAATACTCAGGAGACCGCAGAGACAGCTCATACCTGGTGGGTTACATTCTCCAATCCTGGATCGTTACAACCGGAGCCGGTTTCGTCCAATGGATGGCATCCGGTTACGGTTCCGGGATATCTTACCGATGTTCCGGGATACTCCGATTCTGTAAGCGAAATGTGGTATCTAAAACGATTTCGCATTGAAGGAGATCTGGAGCATTCACTTTCTTTGAGACTTGGGCGAATCGACGATCGCGACCAGGTATATGTAAACGGAAAGCCTATCGGAACAACGGGGAAATGGGACTCTGCTGTACCTGTGGCCTACGATAAGATTCGCATCTACGAAATTCCTCCGGGCGTTCTGGTACAGGGCGAAAATACTATACTGGTAAAAGTGCAGGGTTATTTCCCCGGATTGAACGGTATTGTAAGAGGAAGAACAGAGATCGGTCCTACCAGGGAGATTGTAGAGTCCCTGCGCGATGAGGACTATCGAGAGCTAATATTTCTCACCGGCTATTTTACTGCAGGCTCCTATTTTTTGTTTCTGTTCTTGCGGAGAAGGCAGAATCGGGAGAATTTGATCTTCGGGCTTTTTATCTACGGATTTGTTCTGAGGCAGTTGATTCGCACAGAATTGCGATTCGAGATGGACATTTCCTTTCTTGAATTCAAGCGACTGGAGTTTATTCTTACATATCTTCTGTTTATTGCATTTCTCTATTTTGTACGGGTATACTTTGAACTGGCACGAACAAAATTGCAGAAGGTCATGGATATACTCTCCCTTGTCTTCTCTGCCATCATGGTTCTTTTGTCCGGCCATGTGATGCTTTCAGACGATGTGAATCAATGGTGGACTCTGCAGTCGCAAATCGGCCAGGGGATCTGGCTTTTGATGCTGGTTCAGGTAATATTCTTCCAGGTAAAGGCAGGTCTATCCGGAAATCGAGATGGCTACTACATGCTGGGAGGCATGATCTTTGTTATGATCGGCTTTTTTGCTGATCTGGCTGTAAGCAATGGACTCTTGAATATTCCTCCTCTGTTTTCCTATTTCTTCGCGGCCTTTATTTTCTCCCTGGCGTTGATTCTGGCAAACCGCTTCGTTCGGCTGCATCGTCGAGTAGAGGATCTGAATGCAAACCTGGAGCGAAAGGTTGTGGACCGAACCGAAAAGCTAAATACTACCCTGGAGGAAGTCCAGGAGCTCAAAGAGAAGCAGGACGGAGACTATTTCTTAACATCTTTGCTCATGAACCCTCTGGGAGGCCACTGGGCTAGAAGCGATAGCCTGGATATGGAAACCCTCCTGGAGCAAAAGAAGAAGTTTCACTTTCGTAAATGGGACAGCGAAATCGGAGGAGACCTGGTTGCTCTGTATGATATAATCCTTCGCGGTGAAAAATACTCCGTATTTTTGAATGCGGATGCTATGGGAAAATCCATGCAGGGCGCCGGGGGTGCCATCGTAGTTGGGACGGTGTTTAAGTCTCTCGTGAGTCGTACACAGGTTGTGCATCAGGCCTCGGAGAAGAGTCCGGAGCAATGGCTCAATGAATGTTTTCAGGAACTTCAGTCCGTGTTTCTGGGCTTTGACGGCCATATGCTGATTTCTGCTGTAGTGGGTCTTGTGCATGATGCATCGGGCACTGTATATTTCTTCAACGCAGAGCATCCGGCCACCGTACTCTACGAGGATCAAAAGGCCATCCACCTGGCAGATATAGATACCGATATTCGCAAGATTGGAATCGAGGTGCCGGAAGGAGCCTTTCGAGTGCTGGTGCACAAACTTTTGCCCGGCCAGGTACTAATAATGGGCTCTGATGGTCGCGACGATCTGCTTATGGGGACTACCGAGGAAGGGCAGCGTATTATAAACGAAGATGAGAATCTGTTTTTGCGAATCGTTGAACAGGCAGAGGGACAACTGGATGGCATTCGAGACATTCTGCAGAGCAGAGGAGAGCTTACAGATGATCTCAGCCTGATTCGGCTGGAATACCTGGAGGACGCTCCCAGGACATCCGATCCTGGACTGCCTTCATCTATCAAGGAGCATATTGATGCCGGGGACTATGCTCAGGCCTACCGGGAGCTGGAGGGCATTCCATGGGATTATCCATCTGCGCTGCAGGCCGGAGTCTGGCTCACCGGAAAACTTAAAGATTACAATACCTCGGCGATGCTGGCCCGTCGCCTGGTAGCTCTGGACCCTACAGACTCTCTGGCCCTGTTTCGATGCAGCCATGCGCTCAAACGAACCGGTCGTCTGGAGGATGCCATCGACTATGGCGAACGCTGCCGGCTACGACTGCCGGACCATGCCAGAAACCTGACCAATCTGGCGGACTGCTACAGGCTAAAGGGAAACCATGATCGCGCCATTCAACTGGCGAATCGCGCTTTGAATCTGGATCATGAACTGGAAGCTGCCAGACAGATTCTGGAAAGAACCACCGCAAGAGTCTAGCGTCCAGGGGGCCGAACTGGTTCGTAGAGGAGCTGAAATGGCTGCCGCATTTTTCTTTCAGGAAGATTTCGCTTCCTCGACGGGATCTCCACGGGAGGGATGCGAAAAAAGAGAAAGGGATCTATGGGCATTCAGGGAACCAGTAGTCTGGTGCTTTTTTCGGCCAGGCGAATCTGAACGGTGGTGCCGGAGTTAAACTGCATAAAATCTTCCAGCATTCCGTCGGAAAAGACAACTCCTCCCTCGGGCATATGACTTTCCAGAATCAGTTCCTGGGATTCTCCAATCTCACCGGCTACAATATCCGCTCCGCTCCAGTTGCTGCGAAAGGGTTCTCGAACCATAAAGATCAGCTTTCTGGCTTCCCATTGCATTGCACCAGGGGAAACCCCGTGGTTGGAGGTTCCGGAGCCATTGCCAGAAGTATCCATTCCTTTCTTGTTTTCGCCGCTACTTTTCTTTGTCCCGGGCGATTTATTGATGGGGAGCTTTCTGGTTCTTACAGATGGAGAACCGCTGGCGAAATCCTGGATGCCTGCTGCCATGTTGTACAAGGAAGAAAGCCAGCCGGTACTTCCGGCCGGAGTGCTAACAATGACTCCGCTGGAACTATGCCTTTCGCTGGAGTCGCCGAAGCGAAGCGTGTACCGAGCGCTAACATGCGAATCGGCTCCAATAAAGAAATCATTAAATGCATAAAGATGCTGTCCGTCGTTTAGATCGGCTCTGGCCATGGAAATGCTGCGACTTCCAAGCTTTCCTTCCAGAGTCTGTCGAATTACGGCTACCGCACTGTGCCAGATAAAGGGAAGCAATACACCATCGAATCTTTCTGGATCCGGATTGAATGCCAGCACCGGCTGACCTTCCAGATATTTGGCGGTATTTACCACCAGTCCATCCTGGCCCAGTGGCATCGCCAGATCTCCAGGACCAAAGAGAAAATTGGGAAGCATGGTTCGGTCAATGACCTGAAAGCGCATTTCAGAAGGAATGCTTCTTACCAGGGCATCTCTGGCTCTCTGGTAGTTATCATACTCGGTAACATAGTCATCGAAGGATTGACCGCGACTTTCAACGAAATACTTCGCCTGACTGATGGTATTGAATCGCTTTATACTTTCTTCCAGTCTGGTCTGTCGGGTAATTACAATTATCTTTTCGATATTCAGGTTCTGCGCATGGGATGAATCTGCATCTCCAGGGGAAGGCTTCGCAGCTTTCTTTTTTCGTTCTGGAACCATGAAATTACTTCTGTTTTCGCGACTACTATAGTTTGCCGATATTTCCATTGGTCCGTGCAGTCGGACTTTTCTGAAAATCTGGCTTATTTCGTACGGTTGTCTTCATTGGATCTCCGGGCGCCATAGACCGTGCGCCAGAAACCATAGAGGAATAGCTCACGATTGATTTTGCTGATGGAAATTCGATCCGTCCAGCAGAGATTGCAGTAGATCGGGACTGATATTCAATGTTCCTATTTTCTCTGCGTTACCAGCAAGATCTCTCATGGCACGGCTGATAAGTGTTCTCGCATCCATCTGGTTGGCAGCGAGGACCTCCAGAAGCTCCGGCGAAAGCCCGGAAAGTCCATCCATTTGAAAGCGAATTGCCTGACCTTCGGTTTTGGCCTGTTGCAGCCGATTCTGGCTTTCCAGCTCTACAAGTTCCTTTCTCTTCTGTTCCAGGCTTGTTTTAGCATCCAGTTCCTCTTTTTCGATTTCTCGATTCTTTCTGGCTACTGTAGCTTTGGCCTCCATTTTGGCCTCTTCTACAAGTTTCTGCTTCTCCTGGACTGCGATCTCCGCATTCATCTGAGTTTCGCGAATTTGCCTTTGCTTTTCTTCTACTGCGATTTCCGTTTGAAGTTCATTCTCTTTGATGCCTCGTTCCTGATCTACAGCGAAGTTCCTTCGTTGATAGATTGCATCGTCTGCTTCTTTTAGCAGATTCTCACGAGCGGTAGCCTCCAGGGCGCGAGCCATCTCCGGAGTAGGGCTAACCCGCAATATGGCAAAATCCAGTACAGAAAGCCCCAGCTCCTGGATTACAGGTTCTTCGCTCAGTCTACCTTTGACGAATTCTACCAGTTCCGGTCCGGCACCCAGAGCTTCTCGCAATGCGAACCCTCGTATCTTTTCTCGCAAAGTGACCTGAACCTGGTTTGTAAGTCGTAGCTGTAGCTTTTCCAGTCCGTCGCCCAGGGGGCGTCCGGTGGGATCCACAGTAAAGTCCAGCATGGAAGCCAATCGGCGGGCATCCTGCACGCGATAGGTAACCTGGCCCTGAATATCCACAGCCTGGAAATCCTTCAGGGTCTCTTGAAAAATGAAGGGAGCATCCCGGCTATCTGCAGGAACCATTACCAGGCTGGCGGATGGTGCAAAATAGAAAAAGGAAAGGCCCGGCCCTTCCTTGCGGATCTTGCCTCCGCGATAGAGCAAAACGTAGTCTGCAGGTCTGGTCTTCAGGTATCTAAAACCGAACATGGACTGTAGAAACCCTGGCAGTGCAGCACAGGCAATTCTTTTTCCCAGGTTTTCAGGATGCGGATTTATCCCCGGCCGGAATTTCTGACTATATGGATTCCATTCGCGTCCAGGGAGCCAGAGAGCATAACCTGAAGAATATTACAGTGGAGATTCCGCGAGATAAACTGGTGGTGATTACCGGTGTATCTGGTTCCGGGAAATCTTCTCTGGCCTTTGACACAATCTATGCAGAAGGACAACGCCGATATGTAGAGAGTCTTTCTGCCTATGCACGACAATTCCTGGGCCAGATGGAAAAGCCGGATGTGGATCTCATCGAAGGGCTTTCGCCTGCCATCTCCATAGAACAAAAAACTACTCACAGAAATCCGCGTTCCACTGTCGGCACTGTAACCGAAATCTATGATTATCTTCGTCTGTTGTTTGGCCGGGTGGGCCAGCCTCATTGCCATAACTGTGGGCGACCTGTAGAGGCCATTACTATAGATCAGATTGTGGATCGAATTCTTCTTATGCAGGAAGGATCGAAGATTCAGATTCTGGCTCCCTTGATAGGAGATAAGAAGGGAGAGCACAAGGACGTTCTGGAAAAGGCGCGCAAGGAAGGATTTGTGCGAATGCGAATCGACGGCCAGATTCGAGATCTGTCCGAAGACATCGCGCTGGAAAAGAAGCATCGTCACAGTCTGGATGTTGTGGTGGATCGCCTGGTGATCCGGGATGGTATCCATTCCAGGCTAACCGATAGTGTGGAAACAGCTCTTACCAATGGCAATGGCCAGGTTCTAATATTCGATGGAGAGAAGGATCATATCTATTCTCGAAATCTGAACTGCACTCATTGCAACATCTCACTTCCGGAAATCAGTCCAAGAAGCTTTTCTTTTAACTCTCCCCAGGGAGCCTGTTCCACATGCGATGGTCTGGGAGTACTCCTGGAATTTGATGAAGAACTGGTGGTGCCCGATGCCTCTCTTTCCATCCTCGATGGCGCTGTGGCGCCCTGGTCCAGCGGTAGAGGATACTGGTATCTGGAACTTCTTCAGGATTTATCGTCTGAACTTGGCTTTCATCCGTCCATTCCGTTCAATAAACTCAATGCCAGTCACAAAAAGGCCGTGCTCTATGGATTCCATCAGGGAGGATATCATTTCGAGGGTGTAATACCCAATCTTCGCAGGCGCTATCGGGAAACCAAATCCGACGATGTTCGCATCTGGCTGGAAAAGTATATGGGCGAAAGCCAGTGCCCGGATTGCAAAGGAAACAGACTTCGTCCGGAATCCCTGGCAGTGCGATTTCATGGTCAGGGAATCCATAATCTGGTAGATAAAAACATCCGGGATTTGCTCCATTTCTTTTCAGACATCAATCTTACCGAGTCTGAAGCTAAGATCGTCGAACGAGTACTGAAAGAAATCAATGAACGGCTGGGCTTCCTGCACAACGTAGGTGTAGGATATCTAACTCTATCCCGATCCGCTGGAACACTTTCTGGCGGTGAAGCTCAGAGAATTCGTCTGGCTACTCAGATTGGTTCTGCATTGATGGGTGTGCTCTACGTTCTGGATGAGCCATCCATTGGATTGCATCAAAGAGACAATCGCAGGCTTCTGGATACCCTCAAGAGTCTTCGCGATATGGGAAACACTGTGCTGGTGGTAGAACACGATGAGGAAACCATCCGTGAAGCAGATCATGTAGTGGATCTGGGCCCCGGGGCCGGAGTGCATGGAGGATACGTAGTTGCAAATGGACCTCCAAAAGAGCTGTCCAGGAGCAAAGATAGCGTCACTGGAGACTATCTGTCCGGTAAAAAGCAGATTCCTATTCCGGCAGAGCGACGAGCCGGAAACGGTCATAAACTTACGGTTGTAGGAGCCAGTGAAAACAATCTGCAGAACGTGGATGTGGACTTTCCTCTGGGGCTATTGATCTGCGTTACCGGTGTAAGCGGCTCCGGCAAATCCACTCTCATTAACGACATCCTGTATAAATCCCTGGCTCAAAGGCAGGGATCTCGAAATAAACCTGGTAAGCATAAGAAGCTGGAAGGTCTAAAGCAAATCGATCGAGTGATTGCTATCGATCAGGAGCCCATCGGCAGAACCCCCAGATCCAATCCCGCAACTTATACTGGTCTTTTTACTCCTATTCGAGAGCTCTTTTCAAACTTACCGGAGGCCAGGTTAAGAGGATATAAGCCAGGTCGCTTCAGCTTCAATGTGGCCGGTGGACGATGCGAAAACTGCGAAGGGGCCGGTATCTTGAAGATCGAAATGCATTTTCTGCCGGATGTATTTGTTACCTGCGATGTTTGCCAGGGAAAAAGATTCAATCGAGAAACCCTGGAAGTCAAATATCGCGGAAAAAGCATCTATGATATTCTGGATATGACTGTGGAAGATGCCATTCCATTCTTCGAAAACATCAGCATAGTTCATAACAAACTCAAAACTTTGTCCAGAGTAGGCCTGGACTATATCAAGCTTGGTCAGGCCGCCACCACATTGTCCGGGGGTGAAGCTCAGAGAATCAAGCTGGCTTCCGAGCTCTCCAGGAGAAGCACTGATAAGACAATGTACATTCTGGACGAGCCAACCACGGGACTTCATTTCGAAGACATTCGCAAGCTTCTGGAAGTATTACATGAGCTGGTGGATCGCGGAAGCAGTATGGTAGTGATCGAGCACAACCTGGATGTTATTAAAACCGCAGACTGGATCATCGACCTGGGACCTGAAGGCGGCGACGGTGGAGGAACCATTGTTGCGGAAGGTAGTCCGGAAGATGTAGCCGGCGAAAGCCACAGTTTTACCGGTCAGTTTTTGAAGCCGCTACTACAGGGAAAAGAAGCCTCCCCGGCCGGTCGAGCTGCCGTCAATGCTGCTGTAAATGGCCATCCGAATGCGAAAGACTCAAGCGCAACATCAGGCACCGGAGTGAAATCTTCCCATCAGGGATCTTCTAGCAAGGCTTCCAGCCGTGGATCATCCGGGAAAGCTTCGGGAAGCAAAAAGAGTGCTGGCAAGAACGGAAAAGCCGGCAAAACGGCGAAAACAGCAACCAGGAAAAAGGCCAGCCGATCCTGATGATCCGCCAGGCCAAATTCAAACTCGAAGCTCAGTGATCTTCGGAATGCTCGTCCAGATCCTCATCGAATAGGTCTGGATACAGGCTTTGCAGAGCCTGCACTTCCCAGAGAGAAAGGAGCAGATCTACCTTTTCCATTCCTTCTTCTGGATCAGACTGCAGGGTATCCAGAAGCTGTTTTGCCTCGGTGTCAATACTGGATAGTGCCTCGGCCAGTTCTCCTGGTTCGTCTTCGTAGGAAAAGTAAGCCACGATCTTCTTGATGGCCAGGCGATGCTTCACCTCGGCCGTGGCCGGGTCTTCGTCGGGAAAGAATTCCAGCTCCGCGATGTTTGCCTGACGATAATAATGATCTATGATCTTCTGCTCGAAATCCAGAAGCTGAGTTTCTGCTTCATGGAAATCGGTTTCAAAAGTATCGGAGATTTTGTTAAGGATTTCCTCTTCTTCTGAATCGGCCACAAGAGCGGCATATATCAAAAGCATTCGTTCCAGCAATGATGGAAAGAGCTCGGATGCCGGGTCATTACTGAATAGAGCTTCTTCTTCGATATGATCTTCTTCCATTGGTTCTGCAATCTCCTGCTCGCGGTCTGTCCGGTCAGGTGAAGCATGCCCGGAGATGTGTCCAGTAATTACCCTGGCCGGTGCAGCGAATCCAGAAGCGCTCCGGGCGGCCGGAGGCTGCGCTACGAATGGGCCGGCAGGCTGAAATCCATTTAGGTGGAGAGGGTCTCCCAGAAGCTACATCTGTCGGAGAAACTCTTCCAGCTCCTGCTGAACATCGGAGCCCAGGGATTCGAACTCCAGGCCAATGCGATGGGCCCTTTCCAGACTCTTGATGTTTCGAATATTTCCCATTATTGGGTAAGATTTTTCGCCCGGGAAATGCAGATCGAATGTAACTTCTTCTCCGGGAAGGAATCCCCGCATTACGTGTGGGTTATGGGGATGAAGGATTCCTGCTCCTCCAGAGTTGATGTCCACTACAGGACAATGCTCCGGATTGTAGGGAACAATGTGGCGATCCAGAATCTCTTTTTCCAGGTTCTTTACGATTTCATCCACCGCTTCATAGTGATGGTCGGTCATGGGTTCCGATGAGATAATCGTAGCCACTCCCATTAAATACAGACCTTTGAATCGCACAGGGATAGAAACTTCGCTCAGGATCTGGTCCGGATGGGGCTCATAGTTCAAGATCTTCCTGTATTCATCCATGGTAATGACAGGAAACTCGGGCACCCGGCTACTGGTGCGATCCGGAATAAATATAGGTACATCTCGCGCCATCATGGCTCGCATTCGATTGTCCAGGCGAAAGGACTTGCGCACGGTAAGTCTCGCTATGGACTGGATGGTTTTTAGCTGGGCCAGGGCTTCCTTGAACGGAGAATCATTCTTTTCATCGATTTTGGATAATCCTTCGGGTATAGAGCGCAACGTAATCAGGTCATCCACCACCAGCTTGCCGGAGTCAGATGCAAGGCTTACCCTTTTCTGCTTTCTGATCTTTCTCTTGAGGTGCAGTCGGACCGGATGAAGTTTCTCCTGGCCCGGATTCAATCGCTCCTGAACCTTGCATTCCATCAACATCAGATGCTGGTCATGATTCACTATGAGAACACGTAGATCTGCATCCGGTCGATTGTGCTCCACAGTAAGCAGTGGAGGTTCATAGCCCAGCACACGAACGGATTCTACTTTCTCTTTGTCTTTGATATGTACAGGAAGCTTTGTAAAGATCCGGGCGCAAATCTGTCTGAGCTGCTCCGGGTCATTGACCTTTTTTACTTCCTCTGACATTTCATCCAGACCAGCACAGGGCCATGTTCTCTTCTACAAAAAAAGAGACTGTATCTCTTGAAGGTGAGAACAATAAACGGTTGCCAGAGGGCTTCCAACGACGAGCCTATCCGAAGCTTCTGCACCGGCATGTTTCCTGAAAAAGCCACTGTCTTAACCTTTATTCTTTTCCTTTTACCGGGGATCCTCTCTACCGGACCTGTATGTACCGGGCCCGGGACACCGAATGAAACCCGATCCCCGGTACTCCCATCGGATTCCTCCGGCAACGAATCCCGGCCCAACGTATCGCATCTGCCCCTTCGAATACTTACCTGGAATATTTCACTCCGTGAATTTCTGCGGGAAGACCGGGCCCGTGAAGTTCGACGGGTTATTCTGGAAAGCAAAGCAGATGTCATCGCTTTTCAGGAAATGACTCCGGAGTTTTACCGTTTGCTATCCTCTGATGCGAAGTTTTCAGAGAATTACAGGCTGGTACCCGGGAATCCGGCTCATGTTAAGGGAAGATTGGTTCTGGCCACAAGGCTGAATGTTGTGGAAAGCCGCTACATTCGGCTTCCCGGCAGGATGGGGCGGTATGCCCAGAAGGCCGTTTTTCAACTGGAGGGTGGGCAGGATGAAGCTGACTCCGGAAGCAGCAAGACGCCGGGCGATATTGCCATACGCTTTTCCATCATGAATCTTCACCTGGAGAGTTACCTGGAGGATGGAGCGATTCGCGCCAGCCAGATTCGCAGGATTGCTCCGTTTATTCAGGCGCCGGCGCTGGTTCTGGGGGACTTCAATTTTGGCGATGGACCGGAGGCAAACCTGGAGCGACAGGCTATTCCGGAGGGTTACAGGGATCTCTGGAAAGAGAGATATAAAGTGGATCCAGGTCTCACCTGGAATCAGGAAGAAAACCCCCTTTCGCTGATGTTTAAATTCGATGGAGAAAAGAGCAGACGGCTGGACTACATTTTACTTTTCGAAGAATCCTGGAGATTGCACGAAATTCAGATGTTGGGGCGCCGCAAGGTCCTGGAATACAGGGGAAAGCCTATTCCTCCTTCCGATCATTATGCAGTCATGGCCGATCTAATCGTTCCCCGTTCCAATCCCGTGAGCAAAGAAGAACCAGATAAGCAGTCTACATCAGATTAGATCGCGCTGGCGGGCCTATTCCTTCCAGGGTAGTAGTCCGCTTCTGAAAGGAAGTGCTGTTCGCCGCCTCTTGCGACTAATAGCCCCGATCGTACCAGGTGGCAATGAGCCTGGGTTGCTTGCAGCCTTTACGAACGCACTCGCTAATTGTCTTTTGAGTTGCACTTCGCAAATCCGGATAGCCAACTACTCCTACCAGCAGATTTCCATCTGCGGCTATTGCTCCGTAACCATGCTTATCTGTGGAAACCAGGATTTTAACGTCAATGCCTCCGTGCTTTTTGGCCATTTCAATGGCCAGCTTCTCGGCTTCTTCCACGGTTCCCACGTTGAAGCTGTATCCATAGGCCTGGGGACTGTAGGCGATAGCGGATGCGCCCCGGACCTCTGCAGAGGGGATACTCATAAACAGGGCGGCCATCGTGGCTGCCAGAATCATTTTTATTCCTATCAAACTTCGCATAGTTCTCTTCCTGGTTACTTTATTGCTATGGGCCTACACAGAATGGGCAGTGAATCATCACTTCTTCGCCCTGAGCATTGATAAACGGAACTCTTCGCTGCGGATCTCCTCGAAGCTCCGTGCTCTCTCCGGGCGTGGCGCATTCCATATGCGAAGGTAGCTGATCGCAATCTGTATACAGCTTTCCTCCACCTCCATAGAAGCTGGCACCTGTAGCAAAGGGCCCCATGCGAATGGGAGGAGACAGGAGCTCTCCGGCCACGCCCACTTTTCCGGGGGCCAGCCCCATATCCAGAGCCTGCAGGGTTTCTACGAAGTCCTCAGCATGCCCATCCATGTTCTCTTCATTCCAGGCCGCCTGAATCTGATCATGGAGGTCCAGGCGGTATACGGTACGTTCTGGATCGGAATAGATCCATTTTGTATCTCCGTAAATGAATCCGCGAAAATCGTCCACTCGCCAGACCCAGAGAGGAAGATGAAACTGATAGTCGGGATCAAAGGCACTTCGTCCGTGACGGGTACCATCGTAGGACAGTCCCAGGATATCGAATATGGTGGGAAATAGATCCAGCATTGTAGCCCGTGGTAGCGGCTTTTCCTGCCAGACCCGATGAAACTGATGGTGACGAAACACCAGGGGAACCCTTACTTCTTCATTGTAGATGCTGAAGCTATGACCGTGGGCCCCTCGTTCTCCAAAGCTCTCACCGTGATCCGATATCAGAACAAACAGTGTTCGTTCTGCCATGCCTCGTTTTTCGAACTCTTCTACAATGCGATCCGCAATGTGTAGTCCGTAGTCGATGCCATTTCTATGACGCCCTTTGATTTTAGTATTATCGAAGCGATTGAATTTATCTGGATGGGGGTTGTGGTAAGGATAATGCGAGTTTGTCATGACAGCTGTCATGGTAAAGGGTTCCTGCACACTATCCAGGATGTTCTGGGTTTCATGAACGAGAGCCACATCGTCCAGGCCAAACTGAAAGCTTGCGTACGCTTCGCCGGTTTCAGGATTTTTCCGCTTCATGAAATCGGCTTTTTCGATGATATTCATGTTCAGCTTACGAAGCATCACAATTTCTGATTCGAAGGCCGTGCTATCGGTATAGATGTAGTGGTTCTTGTAACCCAGTTTTTGAAGAAGAACGGGCATGGTGGTGCCAGGCTGCAACTGAGCATACAGCTGATCAAAATCCCGGGCGCTGTGCATTCCGGTGAACATGGAGTAGTGCGAATTGGAACTGTGCGGCACTGGAACAAAGAAATGGTCTGCTACAATGGTTTCTCTCAACTCAGGCGCGAAATATCTTGACTTCTCCAGATCCACAAATTCCGCTCGCGCACTTTCCAGAATAATTATGACTACATTGGTTCCTGCAGGCAGGTTGAATCCGAATCGCTCTGAAAAGAATTTTTGCTGAGGATGCTGCTGAAGTTCCAGATCCTCTTCCAGAGGGAAGGGGGAATCTCCGGTGGCCTCCTTTTTGCTGCCATCTTGCGGTCTGGCCACCTGGTTATGGCTATGGGTGGGGGCCATAAAGGCCATGAGCGGACCGCAGGCCAGGATGAGTACGGCAATGCTGGCAACCACCGGCTTTATGCGATAGGGTTCCGGAGAGAGGGGAGCTCTCAGCCAGCGATGAAAGCCATAAGCCCATCCGATGGACAGAAGCCACAGAGACAGAAAGAGGGATGGCAGGGTTAGATCTATGCTCAGTGCCTCGGGGGCCGTGGCGAATATGAGGCCCCGAATTTCGCTCAATCCGTAGAGAGCCAGTTCCGGAGTCACTTCCAGCCGCATATAATAGTAAACAACCACACGGACCATGGGCCACAGAATCAGCAGGCAATTCGTGGTAGTGGCCAGAACCAGAAAGGTTCGGGGTAGTCGAAAGTAGTTCAGCAGGTTTCCTGCGATGGTTAGAATGCCGCAGTATAATAGAAGAAAGCCAATGGGCCGCAGAGCATATCCGCTTTCCAGGAAATAGCGAGACATTCGATTCCCGGCGCGATCCCAGTCCTGGAATTGATAGATGGAAAACAGAAATGTTTCGGTGAGCCATGCCAGTCCCAGTATAAGAGACAGTCCTGCTGCAAAGAGCAGAATGGCGCGGTCCGAATAGTGCTCCGAGCGATCCATCGGGGCAAAGATTATGGATCACGTCAATTTGAGCAATAGAAATCAGCGATTCAGGGTGTTGAAATATTATCTTTAAGAGTCCCTGTTTCAGTCCACCTGGCTTGCTTATGGAATTCTCGATGAATCAAACATAGTATTTCCAGCGCCGATGTCGAATTGGGAGGGCCATCTCACATGATGTGGTTACAACTACCGGCCGAAATTTCATTGCCTGTGAGGCTACACCCGGGAGCAGTAACCCGATGAGCTGGTATAATGGAATCAGTCTTCTTGGAATCTTTGGCCTTATTGCTATTGCCTGGCTGATATCGGAGAATCGAAAAGCCCTGCGGTGGAAGCCTGTACTGGCTGGACTAATCCTGGCTTTTCTGATTGCCGGGTTCCTTTTCTCACCCATCGGGGGCACTACTGTATTTCAATGGATCAATTCTGGAGTGCTGGCTCTGGTGGATGCCGCTGCAGCCGGGGCTCGTTTCCTCTTTGGACCGCTGGCCCTGGGGCCTGGCCAGGAAGGAAGCCTGGGTTTCATTCTGATGTTTCAGGCGCTGCCAACAATTGTATTCTTTTCCGCCTTGATCTCGGTGCTGTATTATTTTGGAATCATGTCCTTTCTGGTGCGTATGTTTGCGAAGGTTTTCACCAGATTGTTTCGCACTTCTGGTGCGGAGTCTCTGACAACAGCCAGCAACATTTTTGTAGGTATTGAATCCGTTCTAACCGTAAAGCCCCATCTGCAGAATATGACTCGAAGCGAGTTGCATACAGTGCTTACTGCCGGAATGGCTACTGTGGCCTCCAATGTCCTGGCGCTCTATGTCATGACCTTACAGGGCCAATTCTCAGAGATAGCAGGTCATCTGGTTTCGGCAAGTTTGATCAGTGCTCCGGCTGCCATTATCTTTTCCAAGATCCTTGTACCGGAAAGGGAACAACCCGAAACACTGGGAATGAATGTCCATCCTCACTATGAAAAAGAAGACTCATTGATTGAGGCGATCATCGGCGGTTCGAACAATGGAATGAAACTGATTTTCGGTATCGTAGCCTTATTGCTTGCGGTACTGGGTCTGGTGGAGCTGATCAATCTGATGCTCAAAGGAATCTCGGGTTGGCTTAGCGATGGAAGTACTGTGATCAGCCTGGAGGATCTCCTGGGCTATGTTTTCTATCCTTTTGTCCTGATGATGGGTGTGACTCCGGACCAGGCGCTGGAAGCGGCCCGTATTGTAGGGGAGAGGATTATAGTAACCGAGGTTGCCTCTTATGGACATCTGGCTACAGCTCTGGCTGAAGGTACTCTCGATAAGCGAAGCGGAATTATCGTAAGCTACGCCCTTTGCGGTTTTGCTCATTTCGCATCTCTGGCCATTTTTGCCGGTGGAATCACCGCCATTGTGCCTGAGAAAACGAAAGAAGTAGCTTCTGTCGCAATTCGCGCTCTGATTTCCGCCAACCTGGCATGCCTGATGACCGGTGCAGTAGCAGGGCTATTCTACACCGGCCAATCTGTGCTTTTTTCAGGTTGAGGAATTATCGGAGTAGCTGCATTACCGTCTGAGGTTTCTGATTCGCCTGGGCCAGCATCGCAGTGGCTGCCTGGGTCAGAACCTGATATCGGGTAAAGCTAATCATTCTCTCGGCCATGTCTGTATCTCGAATGCGAGATTCAGATGCCTGGATGTTCTCGTAAGCGTTCATGAGACCTTTGGCCGCATGCTCCAGTCGGTTCTGGTAAGCACCCAGATCCGCTCTTTGCTTGGAGATACGCTTCAGAGCTTCATCCGCCATTCCAATTACAGAGTTGGCTTTGCCCGGAGTACTGATTGAAATAAAAGTCAGCACCGTTGGGTTTCTCAGCCCCAGAGCTGCTGTGGTCATGGTATTTACATACACTCGCTCACGCTGGTGCATGTTAGGACCAATATGGAACCACATAGAAGCCGTGGGATTCAATCGGGCGAAAGCTCCGGTAAGCATTTTCATTTTGTTGAATTCTGCCTGAGAAGCGATTCGATCGATTTCGTCGATTAGCTGTGAAACTTCTACCTGGATTTGCTGACGGTCTTCTGCGGAATAAATGCCGTTTGCAGATTGAACAGCCAGCACTCGAATTCTCTGAATGATGGATGCCGTTTCCTGCAGATAACCTTCCGTGGTTTGAATGAAAGAAATACCATCTTCAGCATTCCTTTCTGCCTGACGCAGACCCTGGACCTGTGTGCGCATCTTTTCCGATACAGCCAGTCCAGCCGCGTCATCCCCAGCACGATTAATCCGCATACCTGAAGAAAGCTTTTCGATGTCCTTGGATAAATCCCAGTCATGAAATTTCAGTGTGCGGTGCGAATTAACGGCACTGATGTTGTGGTTGATAATCATGAGTAACCCTCCGTGTCTTCCTCGCTTTATTGATCGGAGCCTAACTCAAATTTGATGTAGAACTTTTTTGGATGCGGGAGGAAAATTGAATTAAATGGGTAAAGGCAGACTGAATTAGCCCTGCATTCCAGAGCCCGATTGAATCAACCGCGTGAAGTTGCTGGAATCAGCGATAGCTTTCTGAAGGGACCAGGCGGGGAGTGAACCAGCTCCTTCCACTGATCAGGACATCGCATTCAATATAGCGGGGCAGGGCCCAGGAGAGTCCTTTACGCTGATTCCATCTTGTATCGATGGCTTCCCAGAGAATGAAAGATAACCTGGACTTCCAGGTTGATTATGGCTGCATCGGAAAGTCCGGTGCAGATGGGCCAAATTCAGAATAAATACTAATTCTTCCAGTGAATGCATTCACCGGGGCATTCATCGATTTCATTTTGTACTTTGTCCCAGTCATTTTCCGGGATTTGAGCATCGTTCAGGTTATTTCCGTTATTATGGCTTTCCGACAGATCATCCTCATCCATCTGAAAATACACCGGTAGATTGTCTGCACACTGGTTACATGATGTGCATTCATCTTTATCTACAAATACAATCTTCTTCTCCATAGATTGCCAGAACCTCCAGGGCTAATACATTGCCTCTTCGAACAACAAAATAGAAGAGCATCCCTCAGGCCACCTCTTCCATGGCGTACCTATGAAAAATTGAGCCCAGATTCTTCCAGCATTCCGATCCATACACAGAAGTCCTGCAAGTAGCCTCGGATCATTCGATGGTCCGAAAGTGCAACACAGACTTCGCATCTGTTAATAGAAGCCTGCAGGCAGGCCTTCGAAAGGGGAATGAGTTGGGAGCAACAGCAAGGGAACTGGATTCAGATATTTCGGCAGAAGCAAAGCCTTCCCGCAAAGGGATGAAGTTAAAGCCCACCGGGCCCGGACCGGGGAAGAGGGCCCCTGGATCCAGAGCTGCAAAGAAGGAGCAGATCCTATCGGATAATACCTACAAGGCATCTGATGTTCCGCTAACCATAGGGGAGCTCTGGACTTCCAGGCAGCGCCAGATGCATCCCATCCATTATACTGTGAGCTATCGGGCCAGCTTCAAGCCGGAGCTTCCAGACTACTTCATAAAGAGATATCTTTCGGATAAGAAAAAGGCTCTGGTGCTGGATCCTTTTGGAGGTCGCGGAACTACCATCATCCAGTCCAATTTAAACGGCTTTTCTGCCATCCACAATGATCTGAGTCCCATCGCAAGCTTTCTGGGTCGCGCCAGACGTCGTATTCCTGATCTCGCAGAGCTTGAACTCCGGCTCGACGAAATCCAGCTATCTTCAAAGAAGAGCAATGTCTCTGATGAGGATTTTCTTAGACTGGAACCATTCTTCCATGAAAAGACCATCCATGAGATCCACAATCTACGTCAGATGCACCTGGATAACCCGGATGATTCGGCCCTTTCCTATATCGCACTCACTGCTCTGTCCCGTCTTCACGGACATTCCGATGGATTCTTTTCTGTATATTCCTTTCCGCAGATCTCCATCATGCCAGATGCCCAGAGAAAGAATAATCGTAAGCGAGGACTGACTCCCGAATACAAGGCCGTCAAAGAGAGAATCCTCAAGAAGATGAAGCGGGACCTGGCTCAACCACTGCATCCTTCGTTCAACAGAGCTGCAGCGAATAATCGTTATCTTTCCTGTGATGCAACAGATCTCAATGGAATAGAAACATCTTCGGTGGATCTAATTGTTACTTCTCCTCCATTCCTGGACAAGGTAGACTACAAGAAAGATAACTGGATGAGAGCCTGGTTTCTGGGCGTGGAAGATCGTATGGATGAGCTTCCGCTGGCCATATTCGCTCGGCTGGAGCAATGGAAGGATTTTATGCGAGAGGCCATCCGGGAATTCGGACGCGTGCTAAGACCAGGGGGACACGCTGTGATCGAAGTAGGTGAGGTGATATCCGGAAATCAGCTCATCCTTCTGGAACGGGAAATGGCAGAGATGCTTCCGCTGGAAGTTCGTGGAGGAGGCCGAGTGGTGGCCCGGGAAATATGCATCAATCAGCAGGAATTCACAAAGCTTGCGAACTGCTGGAAAGTCACAAACAATTCCAGAGGCACAAACACCAATCGCTGTCTGGTAATTCAGAAAGAAGGCTGAAATTCGGAGCGCCGGAGCCCCAGGTTCGGGTAAAAGCGCGCTGGTCGTTTTAAGTCGAACCGGCTCCCGGCTGAGCGGGGGGAGTTCGGGTAAATGCCTGCGTGGCGCTATAAGTCGAACTGACCCGTGGCTGAGCGTCGGGAGTTCGGGTAAATGCGTGCTGGTCGCCATAAGTCGAACCGGCTCCGGGCTGAGCGGCGGGTCGGGTAAAAGCGTGCTGGGCGCCATAAGTCGAACCGGCTCCCGGCTGAGCGGCCCCGAAGTATGGAGCGTCTTTACTCTGGTCCGTCGGCTCCAACGAAGAGTGCCACAAAATTATGTCCCGGCAAACCCTACCTTTATTCTAATTTTTCTTCAGATAAGGCCGATGCTGATGATATGTTAAGATCTCTCTGGACTGCAGCTACAGGCATGATTGCCCAGCAATATCACATGGACACGATTTCCAATAACCTGTCCAATGTGAACACAACAGGTTTTAAGAAGAATCGGGCTGATTTTCAGGATCTGGTTTATCAGCAACAGGTACTGGCTGGAACTCCTGCCACTGCTGTAAGCGAAATCCCCACGGGAGTCTATGTTGGACACGGAACCAGAGTGGCCGCTACTCAGAAGCTCTTCGAAATGGGTAGTTTGCAATCCACCGGAAACAAGTTCGATATGGCCATTACTTCGGAGGTAGGATTCTTCAAAATCCTTATGCCGGATGGAAGCTTTGGCTACACCAGGGATGGATCCTTCAAGATTGATTCAAATCAGCAGATTGTAACTTCTAACGGATATCTGCTGGAGCCTCCCATTACCCTACCTCCCGGCGCTATCAATAATTCTTTGCAAATCAGTGAGAACGGAGAGGTTACTGTTAAGGTAGGGGATGATATTCGACCTACAAGAATCGGCCAGATTGATCTTTACAGGTTTGTGAATCCTGCGGGTTTACAGGCTATCGGGCAGAACCTTTTCAAAGAGACTGTTGCTTCCGGGCCGGAGATCCAGGGAACTCCAGGGCTGGATGGTATGGGCTCCATTCTACAGGGCTTTCTGGAAATGTCCAATGTGAAGCTAGTAGAAGAAATGGTGAATATGATTGTTGCTCAACGTGCATATGAGTCGAACTCTCGGGCCGTAATGACGTCTGATTCTATGTTGGGCACAGCCATATCCATGAAGCGCTAATTGCGCAGGTGCAGTACTGTGTTTTTTCCAAGACCGCGTATCCTGTGTTTCATCCGAAGCTCACGCTTCGGATGGCTTTTTTTCAGATGGTTCACTGGAACCCGGTTGGTGCTTGCACTTACTTCAACAAATCCTGCCATGCTATTTCAAATCATTCCAACCAGTCAGTACAGGGTGCGGACTCGCACCCCAGGGGGAGCGGCTCTGTTTCGGGGCCTGGTCTGGTCTCTTTCGCTTTTCTCTGTAGTTGCATTTTCAGCGGGTAACATTGGCGCTGAAACTCAGAGTTTTTCCAACCAGGGGCATCCCACTCTTGTACTTCGCCTCAAGCCAGTGGCCGTAGTAGAGAGCTTTCCTGTCAGACTTTCGCATCTAGGACAGCTGGATGCATCATCATCTCGATTTGCAGAAAAGGTAGTGATGGAGAACCTGGAGTCCCCCATCTATTTGTCGGATGATCGACTCAAAGAAGCGCTACTTCAAAGCGGCGGTATTGAAAGCAAAGTCTACGGAAAAGGAATCTGGGTGATTCCTCTAACAGAAAAAATGTCTGCCTCCGAAACCGGGGAATTCTTCGAAGGAATACTGGAAAATAGCATCCATGGTCAGGGCACCTATCGCATTGAGGCGAAGAAGGGGATGCTCTATAATTCCAAACTTCGATCTCTAATCAAGTTTTCTGGACTTCAGCCTGGTGCCGGTCATCGAAACATTACGGTAGACGTAATGGATCCGGAAGATGGAAAAAGGATTTTGCATCGTCAGGTTGTTCCGGTGCGGGTTCTCCAGAAAGTGCGGGTACCTGTAGCGCAGAGAGATCTCAAGTTTGGAGAAACCATCAAAGAAGGGGACTATGTACTGGAAGTTCGCTATACCGATGGAAAACTCAAAGATTTCTCCGGTCAGAACATCCATGGCTGGAAATTGAATGGGCCTGTGCGAAAAGGTCAGGTGCTTCAAGCGCCGGATATTCAGGAAACTCCGGACATTCGCCGGGGACAGAGTCTGGATCTAATTTATCAAAAGCCTGGACTGGTCTTAAAGATTCGATGTGTGGCCTACGGAGATGGAAACGTAGGCGATGAGATTCCGGTCCGAATCCTGGCATTCAATAACAAGACAGTCATCAAGAAAGCTCGCATTGCATCGGACAGGAGTGTAATCTATGAGCCCTGAAAGAGAGCAAAATCGAAGAAACTCCATTCGTGCCCAGCGAAAATCGCTAATCATCACCATCCTGGTGGCCAGCCTGGCCGTGCTATTGTTTCCGTTCCTGTTGAAAAGCGGCCTCTTAAGCGCCGAGGATCTGTGGCAGGATAAGAATCCTTATGGTATTTCAATAGAGCTGCGAGAGGGAGAAATCCTGAAGCTCCAGATTCGCGAGCCCATGGTTGTGGATTATCTCCTGGAAGGGGATTTAACGGATGAAGTGCAGATCAAAATGGTGCCCGATTCCAAGCTATTTGAGTTTCTGCCGCCGGCGGATGATACCCGGACCATAACGGAAAAGAAGGACGCTCGCATTCGTAGTCGGGGACGACTGGTGATGGATCTGGCTGTGACCATCCAGAGCATAGATCAAAATACGGGCACAGTTACGTTCAGTGGAACAAAGCTTCTGGCCTACCAGCAGGGTACCGCCAGGCAGGCCGTTCAGGTCACCGGCAGAATCAATGCAGGGGACATTATGCCGGGTAAAACCGTTCACTCATCCCGTGTTGCGGATCTGCAGGTTGTAATCCAGGGCGGTCCGGATGCTCAAAGAGACAACATTCAGATGAAACAGAATCCAGGAGAGAATCCTGGTGATCCTCCGCAGCCCAGCGCCGAACTGAGTGATGCTGAGAAACAGAGAATACTGCTGGAGTATTTGAATCGGATTCTGGGAGAGAGCGGGGAGGTCAGTCAATGAGAGCCCATTCCTCCCATATTGCCCGTGCGAAGGGCCATATCACTCGTCGCCTGGCCCTGGTGATGCTGGTTCTGGGCACTCTGCTTCTGGGAAGCGTGGACTCCCGGGCTGAGGAAGCGTCTTCAAAAGAAGATGGAGTTCGCCTGAAGGATCTTGCAAGAATCCAGGGGATTCGCACCAACCAGCTTCTGGGCTACGGAATCGTGGTGGGATTGCCGGGAACCGGGGACACGCGAAGCACACTGGCAAGTACATCCATTCAAAACCTGCTGGGAAACCTGGGCCAGAACTTCTCGGAGAAGGAACTTCGAGCCCGTAATATCGCAGCTGTAATAGTCACTGCAGAGATTCCACCCTTTGCACGGAAAGGGGACCGGATCAATGTTACTGTTTCCAGCATTGGCGATGCGAAGAGCCTGGAGAACGGTGTATTGATTCAAACTCCGCTACAGGCAGGTAACGATAAGATCTATGCTGTGGCTCAGGGAGTCATCAGCGCTACAGACCGTAGAAACAAAAACGATGATGCAGGCCGTACAGTAGGCGTTGTGCTGAATGGAGCCATGGTGGAGAAGGATCTCCAGGAAAGCCTGTTCAAAAGCCGCGAAATTCGAATCCAGCTCAAGTCCTTCGATTTTACCACCCTGGATCGAGTGCATAAAAAGGTTCAGAGCTCCTTTCCAGAGCTCAAGGCTACCATCGATGGATCCTCAGTGGTTATTACGGTCCCTGAAAATGAAGAGCCGGTGGCCTGGATTGCCCGTGTAGAGCAACTGAGGGTGCAACCCAGCTATCCTGCTCGAGTGGTTATCAATGAGAGAACCGGAACCATTGTAATGGGCGGCGAAATTCGGGTGGATCCAGTGGCCATTTCCCGCGGCGGAATTCAGCTACAGATAAATTCATCCAGGGAAGCGTATCGGGGAGTGTATGTAGCGCCCCCTGCTGGTAATGAAAAATCCAGGGAAACCACAAAGGAGTTTTCGGGAGCCTCTATAACTGAGATCGTTGAAGCCCTGAATGAAATGGGAGCTACCGTGCAGGATATCATCTCTATTCTGGAAGCATTGCGAGATTCCGGTGCTCTGCATGCTGAGCTCGTTGTCATGTGAAACCGGCGCCTCTAGTTGGGCCGGCAGGCGGGCCGCAAGCGCATCGACTCAGAATGCAGGATTCCGGCTCCCTTTTGAATTCGCTCCTGGAAGGTAGCCAGGAATTACGTCTCCTTTTGCTTTAGCTTTTTTAATTCAGACCGAAGTTATGAATATGGATATGTCTCTGGATAAACCCATTCCGCAGGAATTGCAGGGTCGACATAGTTCTTCCAATATCGAAACCAGACCGGACCCGGCGAAGCTGGACCTGAAAGGAGAAAGAAAGAAGCTCTATGAAACTGCGCAGAAATTCCAGGCACTGTTTATGGATATGATGCTGGATAGTATGCGAAAGACCGTGAACAAAGAGGACAACCCTCTATATGGCGGGAATCGTCAGGACATTTTTGAGGATATGCTTTACGATGAATATTCTCAGCAGCTTTCGCAAACTCCAGGTATGACTCTGGCCACTGATATCTACTACAGTATGGAAAGCAAGCTGCCAAAAGAAAGGGATATTAGCGAACTTCCTCAGGAAGTGCAGGAGCAAATCCGCAAATTTCAGAAGGAAAGCTACGAGAAATCCCTGCCATCGTCTATTAGCACGGATCAGATCCAGCAAGAATGGATGCGATAGTACCTGGCTCGCCTGAAAATGCGGCTACACTCTTCTGAGCCATTCCTGAAACCATTCCAGGCGAAACAGAATCCATAGAATAACTGCATATTCAATGAACTCCAGACCCATCTGCCAGAATCGAGCTTCATGCTTCAGAATGAAGAATGTCTGGTAGGCACAGGTAAGCGCCATCAGACTGTAGAGGATGGACATCCATTCCGGCAAATTCGAGAATCGCGCCAGGAAGCCTGCAAGGTAGGTGAGGGAGGCCAATAGCACTAGAAGCCATTGCCACATGAGCATGGCCCGGCCAAACAGCGGATTGGAAATATTGGTAAGGTTCCAGTCCGGGTGAAATTCCAGTAAACCAATCACCGCCCAGCCCAGCAATCCAATGTGCACTACGACCAAAAGCAGAGCCAGAGCCTTTTGCAGATAGAACATAATAAGACCCTGAGTTCTTTCATTTTGCTTTGCAAGCAATTTACCTTGATACCCGCCCACCGAGGTTCGCCTAAACACGCTGGGACGATGCAAATGCGAACTCACTGGGGGTGACTACTAGAAGAAAGTGCGGAGGTTCGCCTAAACACGGGGGACGGTGCAAATGCGAACTCAGTGGGGTGGCTGCCAGAAGAAAGTGCGGAGGTTCGCCTAAACACGGGGGACGGTGCAAATGCGAACTCAGTCGGGTGGCTGCCAGAAGAAATTGTGGAGGTTCGCCTAAACACGCTGGGACGGTGCAAATGCGAACTCAGTGGGGGTGGCTGCCAGAAGAAAGTGCCGATGTTCGCCTAAACACGGGAGGAGCACGTAAAACCGCACTGGACGTGGTGGCCTGGATTATTCGGCGTAGAAGGAGTTTTCCGGTCCGGGAAAAGCTCCCTTTTGTACATCTTGCGTATACTGATCAAAAGCCTGAATAATGGGATCGGCCAGATCTGCGTATTTCTTTGTATGCCTGGGGGAGAAATCCGGATCCAGTCCCAGGATATCGTGAAGCACAAGTACCTGCCCAGATGTATCTGCGCCGGAACCGATGCCGACGGTGGGAATACTGAGCTGCGATGTAAGATTCTTTGCGACATTCGCTTCCACAAGCTCAAGCAACAGACCGAAGCATCCGGCAGCCTGAAGGGAAAGGGCTGCTTCCTTCAGCAATGCAGCCGAATCGGATGTCTTGCCCTGTACGCGAAAACCACCGGCAGTAAGGACGCTTTGAGGTGTGAGCCCTGAATGACCCATTACCGGTATTCCCGATTCTACCATTCTCGTAATCACTTGAATCAGAAAAGGCGTCGATCCTTCCAGCTTCAGAGCATCCGCATCTGTTTCCTTCATGATGCGCATTGCATTTTCGATAGCCGCCTCCACGGATGAATGATAGGTTCCGGCAGGCATATCCACAATCAGGAACTTTTCCGGCGCCCCCCTGCGAACCATTTCTGCATGGTAAATGATCTGATCGAGAGTAACAGGAACCGTGGATCGCTTCCCCTGGACCACCATGCCCATGGAATCCCCGACCAGAATGGCATCCACAGAGGAGCGAGCAATGAGTCTGGCAAATGCAAAATCATAGCATGTGGCCATGGAGATCTTGCGACCTTCCGCATGAGCCTGCAACCAGTGAGATGGATATTTCAGTCGTTTTTGAGCCATGGATGGTAAAGCCTTTTCAAGGGCTTCTACCAGAAAACGAAAAAATCCTCGGATTCGTCCACCCTGGAAGGCCTGTCTGCATACTGAATTTCGCACAGAGTCAGAATCGGGCCTTCCGGCCTGGATCTGAGAACCGACTGGATTTCCGGTTTCAATTGCGCTACATCTAGATGGGACGGTCGCACCTCCAGAACAGTGAGCTTGAGAAGAATCATGTGCATCTTCTCGGGAAATGCGGGAGATGGATTCGGCGCGGGAAGTTCCAGAGGGAAATCGAAACTATCGGCTCTGGAAGGAATATCGATTTCATAGCTGGCAACAGGAGTGGCTTCTGGATAGCCGAAGTCCTGGTCGGGGTCATTCAGAGGTCGGTAATAGAAGTCCAGTCTTGCTTTCTTGAGCTGAACAATCCTGGTCCCGTTAGCGCTGGTTTCTCGCTGTCCCGAGCTGCCTTTCGGATTTGAATCGTCTAATCGGATTAAATCCCGGGTGCAGGGGCCGTTCCACACTCGGATTCGATCCGGTACTCTGGGCGAAAATACAATGTCATTTTTATGATCCCTCTTTTGAGTATGATCCGATGTTTGAATCCGAACCGGCATACTGGATTCCTTTCTCTCCGCGCGAATCTCTGGAAAGTGACTGACTCCCAGTTCCAGCCAGAAATAATTCTGCTGCGAAGGTCCCAGAGGATAGTGCATGAAAGACGTATTGCCTGCATTTCCATCCAGAAGAGCTGCAGGGCCGTGCGCATCATGTTGCTGCTTTCCCGCCGGGGTCTGCGCCAACCGTGCAGTTTGAACAATGAATTTGCGAGGCTTGGAATACAGGAAGGCCTGCTGTATGGAAACGTAAGCCAGGGCCGCGGTGAAGGCAATTGCTAGAGTACTTCGTTTCATGATTATGCTTCTGTAAATCCTCTGCAATCTGCTATTGGAAACTTCAGTGCCGAATCTTGCATTTGGAGCAATAACGGCCTTCATTCCTGATAGGGAGTCTCGGGTACTCTTCCGCCAATTTGCCAGGCACCTGTTTCGTTTGCACTATCCCGCTTTGCTAAAACCTGTTTCCATTGGCTGATAAACAGTGGGTCGCACTTTGATTAGATAGGATTGTGCAAAGTTAAGAGCCTCGGAGTGACCCACAATTAAGAAGCCATCCGGTCGCAGTGCAGATACGATGTTTCGGATGATCGTTTCCTTTTCCGTCGCATTGAAATAGATCAGCATGTTGCGAAGAAATATAATATCAAAAGGTCCAAAGCCGGCCGGCCTGTTCATAAGGTTCCAGGTAAAGAATCGACAGTTTTGTCTGAGCTCGGTCTTGATAATGAACTTACCCTCCTGGGAGCGAACTCCTTTGAGACAGTATCGCTTTCGGTAATTCTCTGGAATTCTTTCTACCATTTCCAGTGGGTACATTCCAGAAGCTGCCTGTTTAACAGTTTTCTGGGATATATCGCTTCCGGTTACCTGCCAGCCGCTATAGCCCAGGATGTTCGCAAGCTCCATGGCTACGGAATATGGTTCGGGCCCGGTGGAACAGGCGGCGCTCCAGACAGAAACCGGCGGACGATTCCTTCCTTTGATTTCTGGAATTAGCTCTTTGCGCAGTAATTCAAAATGCCCTTCTTCGCGAAAGAAATAGGTTTCATTGGTGGTAAGTGTATCTACCAGCCTTTGCTTTTCCAGTCCGGTAGGATCTACACGAACATATTCTACATATTGCTGATAGGTTTCGAAATTTAGCTCTCGCAGGATCTTCGCAAGTCGGCCGGCCATAAGGCTTCTCTTGCTGTCTGCAAGCAGTACCCCGGAAAGAGAAAAGAAAAGGTCCCGAATCTCTTTGAATTCTCGATCTGTAAGGTTATAACTGTTGGCTGTCATCGAAGTATTTCCGCAAGAATTCGAAAGCCGGCTTAAGCTGCTGATTCCAGAAGCGAAAATCATGACCGGCACCGTCCACCATGTTTAATTGAACATTAACGGTAGTGCCTTTTTCACTCTGGATGGCCCTGTAGAAGCGAAGTGTCTGATCCGGCGGGACGATTCTATCTGCTTTTCCATGGGACAGATAGATTGGCATGTTCCATTGACTGGCAGAGTTCACAGGATTATCCATTTCTCTCCAGCGTTTGGAGTATTTTTCAAACGGTCCATATACTGCAGTCATCAGGTTGTCGGTGGGCATCACACTCTGGTCAAAGTCACCGGAGAAAGATGCACCGGCCATAAACATCCCCGGGTTGCTCAGAGCCAGCAGGGCCACGCCCCGTCCTCCGGTGGAAAGTCCCAGAAGATAGTTTTGCTTTCCTTTCTCAAAAAGACCATATCTGGCATTCAGGCCCGGTATGAATTTCTTGTTCAGTAATTCCAGGCCGGGTGTTGGATTCCATTTCATCCTGGTCTCGGGAAAGTAGGAGCTCGCATATATGCTGGTATGCATCTGCGGAAGCACAAGTATCATCGAGTACTGATCCGCGTAAGCTTTAAGTTCTGTTTCTTTGATCCATCTGGACTTATCGAATTTCCATCCGGGAAGTACCAGCATCAATCTGTAGCGATGGCTGGCTTCCTGGTCTGCGAGCAACGGAGGTACATAGAGATCGTAGCTCAGGCCTGCTTCGCTCAGGTTCTGGTGATAGCCCGGCGAGATAGGGGCCGGATATCGATCCTGCCTTGCCTGCGCTCCGGGAGTACAGGATAGAAGGCTAAAGAGCACCAGAGATAGAGATGCAATTCGCATGGTGTGCATGGTATTCAATGGACGTAGAATGATCTTTAGGTCAAGGCAAAGTAATTAAATCCGAAGCATTCAGGCGATCATAGAATCTGGATTTCTGTTCAAGAAATGTATGTACCGCACTGCGCATGGTATCGGTGAAAATTTCAGGTACATCTTCATTCATTGAGGCCCAGAAGTAATGGTTGTGCTCATCGGAAAGTTCCAGACTGCCTCCCAGAAGTTGCCCGGCATAGGCAATGCCCAGAGCTTCGGTTTGATCTCTGGCAACAAAATGGGGAAAGATAAACAGTGGATCGGGATTCATTCGATACTGAATCTGGCCCAGTTCTTCCTGTACTTCCCGGGCCAGACTTCGTTCAAAGGGGTCATAGATTTCATCTCGATTGATTCTACCGCCAGGCAAATCGCCCTGACCGGTGGCGGAATCCTGCATTACAAGAAAATACCCTGACTTTGGAGAGGTGTCTGAATCAGTATTCTTAACTACATTCGCATCATCAGATAGCTCTGGAGACCAGAGAAACAGCTTCAAGGTAATCTGGAAGCGTCCTGGATTGTGAATCAAGTGGTTTCCTGATCGATAAGCGTCGGTCGTCCGTCGCGAAAGATGACTTCTCGACCAATAGCTCGAGCGCATCGCTGCATTCTTTTCTGTACTCTCGCTTTACTGGAATTCATTAACTGTTCCAGCTGGAATTCCAGTTCCTGAAGAAACAGTCCTTCTACACGACACAATCCTTCCAGCATATCTTCAAAGGCCTGACCGGTATAGGTGCCCAGGTTTTCGAAAAAGTAGATCAATATTCGACTGGTTTCCAGTACATCGAATAGCTCTTCTTCCGAGAGTAGAGCCAGAATGCTTGCGCTGAACTCCACAAGTGGCTGATGCCGGAATACTCCGCTTTCCAGGCGTTCATCGTAAGGCCATGGGTTTCGCACAGACTCTTCGATGGCCTGGACCCATGCAGGCGAAAGCTGACACTGACTGATTTCGAACATGGACAGAAGACAGAACAATACCTCGTTTTTCCAGTCCGGATCTATAGAATCGATATAGCTGAGAGCCAGCTCACCATTCCATACGAAATCGTAGCTACAGTCATAGGCGTTCTGGATTAAATCGGGATGCAGACGATCGGTAATGGTGATTCCAGCATCTTCGCCTCGAAGATACTGATCCATCACTTCCGGTCGGGTCATCATCAAATAGGCCAGCAGGATTAGCGATTCTGGAAGAGGTTTTCGGATGTCCATCATCCTTTCCAGGATATTCAGAACCTGTCCTTCATCTTCCAGGCTATCCAGGTATCTAAGCGCCAGCCAGATATCCACCCATTCCTTTTCTCTTATGAAGTTCTGGGCTGTCTCATGTGGAAAACTTCCACCAATGATTTCGAAAATGGGAAAGTCTATTTCGTTGAACTCCAGGTTCTTCTGAAGCCGGTAGGAGGACTCATCCAGGCGGGCCAGCAGGGGAAGTTTGGCTTCCTTAAGATAAAACTCGGTTACGTCCTGGTTTCCATTCAGGTCTCGATAGGAATGTAGCGCTTCGGTGAGTTCCAGAAGGCACAGATCCAGTAGACCACGCTCTCCTGTGAAAAAAGGGTCATCAATTTCACTGGCCAGTTCAATCAGTTCCAGGTAAAAATTCTCATCCGGCGCCCCGTTTTCCAACCAGAACAAGATCTGCCTGTAAATTAGACCGGACAGATGTTCTTCAGTCTGTTGATCCTTTCCCTCTTTGTAGGCCCTGTATTGAGCCAGAAGCTGATACTTCATGGAGTCCCCTTATGGCATACTGTTTTAGGTCCTTTCAGATGAACATTTATTTCTGACGCTTCCTGAAGGGCCAATGTCGGTCACCCCGAAGGGTATCCGATGATCCTCATGCAATGCCATTTCCCAACATTGCATGTTATTCTCTCGTCTTTACAGATCGGTATATATTTTCAAGCTGAACTGTGTCCGGCCAGATAGAATTTTCTTTTTCCAGTGTTCTTGCCAACTGATAAAAGATCTGAGCCTTCTTCAAGTATTCCTCGTAAGTTTTCACCTCTTTATTAGCAAGGTTTTCTGTGTTCAATGGCTCCACTGATGGCAAGAGTATTCCCTGTTCAATAAAGAAATGTTTAAACAGTATCCGGTCCGATTCAACCCATCCAATAATGTCTGTGTCGCTACCCCCTGCAAAGAATGCAAATGGCTTTCCATTGTTGCCATGAAAACCACTGGTTAGATCTCGACCCATGGATGCATAGATCTGATTGCCTCCAGATATAGCAAGTATGCTGGGTAGCAGGTCCAGTTGCGATGCAATGTCCATTCTAATTTCTGGCTTCCACATTGCTGGCGCATAGATAAACAGCGGAATGTGCCTGTCTTGCAGATAATTGAGACCAGCATGATGGGAATGATCCGCCACAATGATAAACACTGTATTCTGGAAATAGTCCCGTTGCTTGATCCGGGTAAAGAATTCTTTCAAGGAATCGTCCATGAAATGGGCCGCAGCAAAAAAGCCGCCAAGATGGGCCGTTCGTGGGTCATTTAATAGAGTCTGCTGGTAATCCTCGGGCACTGAAAATGGATGATGTGTACTCTGGGAAAAGAAAACAGCAAAAAACGGATTATTCTTCTGGCTCTGCTGATTTAAATGCTCGGTAAAGACCTGTAGCACTTGGTTATCATCGTAACCTATAGTGCTTCCGGGCTCTTCCTGAATGAGTCTGGAAAGGGCATTCTGGCCATATACAGTATCAAAGCCCAGTTCGGGAAGGACTCGGTCCAGGTTGTCGAAGGCTGCATCGCCTCCATGGTAGAATGATGTTTTGTACCCATTGGATTTCAGAAGTTTGGCCAGTCCGCCGAATCGATTCTGGATTTGCGATGAGCGAAGTATGGTTCGACCCGCACGATCCGGTAGACCTGCAAACATAGAGAATATGCCATTGGCACTACGACCGCCGCTGGCATAGAAGCGATCAAAGAATACAGATCGATTTACCAGGTCATTTAGAAAGGGCATTATGGCAGGATCGCCGCCATTTCTCTCAAGCAGCGATGCCGATCCTGATTCCAGAATTAACAGTACGATGTTTGGTCGACCAGGGACGGTCGTCCCGGGCTTCTGGCCCGCTCCCGCCAGCCTGGTGCTGAATGGCGAATCGCCGAGTTGACGAGGCTCCATATATCGCAGGAGAGGGAACTCTTGACTTATGAATGCATCTGATCCATCCAGCATGGTGCGAACGACATCTACGGCCACCTCTCTATCTACCACCGGACGAAATTGATCTCTGTCTCCCAGGTCGCGGGAAACGGTGAATATACCGTTTAATGATAATTGATCCAGATAGGCATTTCCGGTTACCAGCGCATCCGCCGTTCGTATGGGACTGGTCTGAAAGCCGCCTCTGCCGATTACCAGAAACAGTAGAATCCAGACAGAAATATGTAGAATTTCTCTGCCCGGCTTAACTTCGATTTTGCGATCCAGTCGAATGGGCAGCCAGAAGGCCAGGCCGATCAGTAGAACTACCACCAGGATTAGGAGTAATGAGAATACCAGAGACTGATCCAGTGAAGATCTGGCAAGCATGGGAAGATCCGTCATATAGGCACTGAACTCCCAGCCCAGGTGTCTGCCATTGAAGCGGTAGTTGTATGCACTGGATAACCCCAGACCTGTCAGGAAGGCCGAGCCGAGCAGATGGATAGACGTTTCCAGCCCAATGCTCCAGCGTATGGCGGTTCGCTTCATCCCTGGCTTTCTGGTTAAAACCAGAGCCACAAGCATTCCGGTGAAAGCTGCAATCATTCCTGGAAGTAGAATCAGAGGTACCGTGGCCAGATCAAATCGAAGGCCGCGAAGGAAAGCCATCGTGGTATCGCCGGCGGATACAGGTGACGATGGATCATTATAAATCAGGAAGAATACTCGAAGGCATAGCAATCCAGCAAAGGCTAACAGGAAATAACAGATTCTACGCTGCCAGAGGGTTGCACTCATATCCTGACCCTGTGTGAAATTTGCCGGATCAGTGTCAGCAGTTATTCCTGGGCTCCCCTGTCCGCTCAGGCGAGGCTGTATATGGACCGTTTTGCAGGGGTCTATTGTCCTTGATTTGTGGGCCCCGGTCCAAAAACTATCTCGAATGGAAAAAACAACAGACGTATATGGCGTTGGCAATGCAATCGTGGATACACTTGCATTTGTGGACGATGATTTTATCCGTGAGAACGATCTACAGAAGGGCGGTATGACCCTTTCTGACTCCGGCGTCCAGGCCCAACTACTTTCAGCATTATCTCATAAAAGCCTGGAACTGCGTAGCGGCGGTTCGGCAGCCAATACAATGATCGGTATTGCCCGAAGTGGAGGCAGCGGCTTCTATACGGGCAAGGTTGCCAGAGATCCCAACGGCGAGTTCTATCGCAAGGATCTCCTGGATGCAGGGATTCACTTTGATGTTCATCCCATCCAGGAATCGGAAGGACCTACAGGCACCTGTGTCGTAATGACTACTCCCGATGCGGAGCGAACAATGTACACTCATCTGGGTGTTTCGGTGCAGCTGGCAGAAAGCGACATTGATCCGGAAAGGATTGCAAAGTCCAGGTATGTTTACGTGGAAGGATATCTCTTTGATGGCGAGGGCCCACGAAAAGCATGCTACAAAGCTCTGGAAGAGGCGCGAAAGAATAACGCTGTCCCAACTTTCACATTTTCCGATCCTTTCCTGGTAGGACGCTACAAAGAGGATCTTCATTCTCTGGTTCGAGATTATTGTGACGTTGTATTCATGAACGATGAAGAGGCGCGTGGTTTCACAGAAATTGAATCCCTGGAAGAATCCGCAAAATACATTGGAAACATAGTTGAAACTGGATTCATTACCAACGGAAAGAAGGGCGCTCTGGTTGTGCACAATAAAGAAGTGTTCGAAGTTCCAGGATTTGAAGTAAAAGCGATTGATACCAATGGTGCCGGCGATGCATTCGCTGCGGGTGCTCTTTTTGCTTTGAGCAAAGGAAAGTCTCCTCAGGAGGCTGCTCGATGGGGAAATTTTCTGGCATCGGAAGTAGTACAGATTCATGGCGCTCGTCTTGATAAAGACTACTCTTCGAAGTTCGGAGAAATCCTGTCTTGATTTCTACGGGTGTCCTCCACATTACCACGGCCAGAAGCTGGCGTGGTGGAGAGCAACAGGTATTATATCTGGCCATTGCTCTTGCAGAGGAGGGCATCCGACAGTGTATTGTAGCCCCGCCCGGTTCCGAGCTTGCGAATCGAGCCCGGCAGGCGGGGATTGCTGTCATGGAAGTGCCCATTCTGGGCGAAATCGATTTTCTGGCTGTCTCCCGAATTCGAAGAATTGCCAGAGAGCAGGGCTACCGACTGCTTCATGCACATACTGCGAAGGCCCATAGCCTGGGATTACTGGCTCGTCGAAAGCAATCGGATCTTCGTCTTATTGTAACTCGCAGAGTGGATTTTCCCGCACGTCCTAATTTTCTTAGCCGGAAGAAATATCAGAGCCCATTTGTGGATCGCTACATAGCCATTTCAGAAAATGTGAAGCGCATTCTGATTCAGGATGGGATTTCTGCAGAGCGCATCTCTGTAGCCTATTCCGGCATCGATTCTGCAAAGTTCAAAAGGCTTCCGGACTCGAAATATCTGGCCCATGAATTTGGCTGCCAGGGCTATATGATTCTTGGAAACGTGGCTGCGCTGGTGGATCATAAAGATCATCGCACGTTGCTGGAAGCAGTGGGAGTTCTGGAAGAGCTCACCGATCGTTCCGATGGCCCGGAAAAGCACTGGAAGCTTTTCATCGTGGGCACGGGCGAACTGGAAGGATATTTGAAAGCTCTGTGCGAGGAGCTCAATCTTGAAGATCGTGTAATTTTTACAGGCTTTCGAAAGGATATACCGGCTTTCCTGGATCTATTTGATGTATTTGTAATGAGTTCTAAAGAGGAGGGCCTGGGCACATCGGTACTGGATGCCATGGCCGCCGGTCTTCCAGTGGTTGCCACAGCCGGTGGCGGGATTCCGGAAATGGTAGATCATAAAAAAGGCGGGCTGCTATCACCCACTCAGGGGCCCCGAAAGCTTGCAGAGAGCCTCTATTACATTATGAGCAAACCAGGAATCCGAAAGAGATACGGAAGCTATAACCGAAAGAGAGTCCGGGATTTCGATTTTCGCAACACCGCCATTCAGAATCTGGAAGTGTATAAGTCCGTTCTGGGTGACGATTGACCGGGTTGTTCAAGGCTACGAAGAAAACCAGAAGTACAAATCCCTACCTGCAGGGGTGAATCGCGATGCATCATATCGCTTCCAGCCAGGGGCCGTACCGGTGCTTTCATTAATTCTTATGGATTTTGAAGTAGGAAGCTCCCTGGTTGAGTTCATCGGCCAATCGGGCCACTTCCTGGGAACCGCGGGCGATTTCTTCGGCTCCTGTGCTAACTGTAGATGCAGATTCTGCGATATGCGAAACAGAAGATACAATTTCGTTAATGGCGGATCTTTGTTGATCCATGGCATTTAGAATCTCCCGGGCCTGCTCTTGCAGATCCGTGGCAGAGGCCTTAACTCGAACTCCTGAATCCATCTGGCTGCTCATCAACTGATCGAATTTCATTACCATCTCTTCTATATGTTGCACCCCCTCCAGAATTCCGGAAACCACTGTAGTGGCCTCCGAGACTTCCTTGATTCCTGTTTGCACCTCTGCATCGCTCTGTTGCAGCAGAGATGTAATTTCTTTGATGCTGTTACCTGTCTTCTCCGCAAGATTGGCTACTTGATCTGCAACAACTGCGAATCCGCGGCCTGCTTCTCCAGCCCGGGCCGCTTCAATGGCAGCATTCAAGGAAAGCAGGTTTACCTGCTCGGAGATGCCAGTAATGACCTCAACAATGCGAATAACCTGCGTGGAGCTATCTTGAATCCTTTTCATCGATTCGTTCATGCGCTTCAATGAACTCTGCCCCGATTGTCCGGAACGGCCCATGGAAATTAGTAGCTCCCGGTTTGATGTAAGCACTTCATTCATGCTCTTGATTTCCGAATCCAGCTCTTCCATTTCGCTTACCAGTGCGTTGGTTCCGCTGGTTTGATGCGAAGCCAGTTCAGCCACATTATCCATTCCTGCAGATAGCTCTTCCGAAGTAGCGGATATCTCTTCGGTGGCTCCTGCTGTAGATTGGGCGGTTTCCGAAAACTGAGAGGACCCGGATGCCATTTCCTCTGCGGTAGAGGCAAGAGCCGAAGACCCATCCTGAACGCTTCGCAGTATCTCATTCAGGCGAGTCAGCATCTTGCTTTGAGACTTTATCATTTGACCGAACTCATTCTTTCCTGGGTTGCCTGCATTCACAGTCAGATCCCCATCAGCCAGAGAATCCGTAACGGCAACTGCATGGTCCAGGGGCCCTGTAATCCCTTTCATAAGCATGCGATAGGTAAGCAGAAGAGCAATAATAGTGATGCACAGAATACTTCCCAGGGTAATCACCAGTATTTCCAGAGCAGCCAGGCTACTGAGGTACTCCTCTTTCGCGTATTCATTGGATGCCTGGGTAAGTTCATCCATAGCATTTCGCATGTCTGAGAATTCTGCTTGATAGACTCCGTTGTATATTCTTCTCGCTCGCTCATCATCTCCATCGCGCAGAGCATATACGATTTGATTTGTGGACCGCTCCCACGCTGGGAAATGGGCTTTAAACTGCCCGGTGGCCGGATGCGCTCCGGAGCTTTCATTCCAGATTTTGAGGAATTTGTTGAATCGCTGACTTACCTGGTCTCGGTTCTCTTCGATGGCTGGAACTGTATCTACTCCGTTCATAATACCCTGCAGGGAAGCAAGGTTTGATTGATAGGCATCGCGGTCTGCTTCAAGAAGGAAGCCCAGGCTTTGCAGTCGGACTTCAAAGATATTCTCTATGTCTGTGCGAACTGAATAAAGGGCGCCCAGAGAAAACAGGGTTCCCCCCACCAGTAGCAGGCTCACCAGACCGAAGCTCAGCCTGAGCAGATTACGAATACTCATGCTCAGCAGTAGAGGGGGACCGGTGACTTCTTCAACCCTAATTTGGATGCTCGCAGATTTTGACGGATCTGCCAGAGCTCTTGCCTATATGGTAGCCTTTGCCAGCGTTTATCTCCCGGGAAGGTTATGCATGCCTTTCCGCGTTTTGCAGAGTCTGGCAACAGATATCCCCGGTTGTAACGTTCGGTCCAGGGTTGCCACAGAATCCGGATCCCGGGCTCAGCCCAGCTGCAAGAAGGCAACCTGGGCCCATTCATTTCCAGAAGAGGCCCCGCATCATTAAGCCCGGATCAAATTACTAGCTTAGCTTAAGAATAAACTGCTTTGCATCCTTTACAGGCTCTTCGCATGTAAGATTTTTACAGATAAATCCCCGGGCCGGTTCCTTTTCAGAAATCCTGCCTTCCAGAAGCGGGACTTTGCTGGCGAGGTCCGCCTGCTCCCCGGCGGTAGAACCATTTTCCAGGGGGGCAGGGGGATAGTAGGCAAAGATCCTGTCCGGATGACCTTTCTTCCATAGATAATCCATCATCCTATCAAAGTGCTCATCTTTCTGGCCGGATGTGACTGCGATTTCTTCTGCAGGATCGTGCATTAGAAAAAGACTGCTACACATATAGGGATGAGCCTGGGGATACTCGAACAGAGCTCCCTTGAAATGATTCATTATGTGTGTGGCCCATTTTCGATTGTCAGCCGGGTCGAATCCATATAGCGAAAGACTCAGAAGTAGTCGAGTGGCCGCTGAGTTTCCGGATGGAATGACTCCATCGTAACCTTCAATGGGGCGCACCAGAAGTTCTGTTTGCTCGGGAGGAGATTCATAAAATGCAGATGCGGTATCTGGCTTGAAGTCCCGTACCATCCGCTGAGCCAATTCGTTGGCCTTGAACAGGAAGTCGGGCTCGCCGCAGCTGCGATACAAATCCAGCAGTCCGCAGCCGAACAATGAGTAGTCCGATAGAGTGCCTGCATATCGCTTCTCTCCATCCCGAAAGCGCCGGTACAGCATACCATCTTCCATAAGGTTGTTCAGAATGAAATGGGTGGCTTTTCTTGCTCTGGATGTATATTCCGGTTTTCCCAGGACACGTCCGGCCAGAGAAAGTGCTGAAATCATCAAGCCGTTCCAGGAAGTAAGCACCTTATCATCTCTCAGAGGCCTCTCCCTGCGCGAACGTCTGGAAAGCAGGGCCTTTCTCGCTTGAGCCAGCTTCTCTTTGAATCGATCGTCCACTCCGAACTCTTCTGGAGGAACCGGAACATGTAGAATGTTTTTCCCCTCAAAATTTCCGCGAGCGCTCAGACCCCAGTATCGAAGAATCCTTTTGCGATCCTCCAGTTCGATGCCGGCCTCTTCCAGAACTTGCAGGAACTCCTGCTCGGACCAGACATAGAACTTGCCTTCTTCGCCTTCGGAATCTGCATCTTCGGCGCTGTAGAATGCGCCGGATGGGTCGGTCATATCCCTGCGAACATATTCAATGCAATCATCGGCCCAGTCGGCGTACTCCTGCTTTCCGGTAACTCGATAGGTTTCTACCAGAGCAGAAATGAACAGTGCATTATCGTAGAGCATCTTTTCGAAATGAGGAACCAGCCAGTCATGGTCGGTGGCATAGCGGCAGAGTCCGCCGCCGATCTGATCATAGATGCCACCACGCTTCATGGCCGAAAGAGTGGTCTCCACCATTTGTATACATCGCTTGTCCTGATTTCTATCATACTGACGAATCAAAAGCAAAATGGCCATGCTGGGGGGAAACTTGTTGTTTCCATTGGTGAGGAAACCTCCGCGATAGGCATCGAATGATTGAAAGAAAAGATCAACAGCTTTGATACTCACCATCATGCCCGGCGGAGCGACGTTTTCCACATCGCCTTCCGTGGTGGCTCGATTGGTACTCTGTAGAAAGTCCGTAAGCGCTGTTGCGGACTCCAGGATCTTTTCTCGGTTGTTCTGCCACACATCGCTGATGGTATCCAGAACCTGGCCAAAGCTGGGGCGCCCAAAAGCAGGCTGAGGAGGGAAGTAGGTTCCTCCGGTTACCGGACGAAGATCCGGAGTTAAAAATACGTTCAAGGGCCAGCCCCCCTGCTGACCCATGGCCTGTAGAGATTTCATGTAGATTTGATCTACGTCCGGAAGTTCTTCCCGGTCCACCTTGATGGGGACAAATTGATCGTTGAGCTTACGGGCCAGGTCCGGATTCTCGAAGCTTTCGCGTTCCATGACGTGGCACCAGTGGCAGGTAGCGTAGCCGATAGAAAGAAAGATCATTTTGTCTTCCGATTTGGCCTTTTCAAAGGCTTCCGTCCCCCAGGGAAACCAGTCCACGGGATTGTAGGCATGCTGCAGTAGATAAGGACTTTTCTCCTGGGCCAGGCGATTGGGACGAGCGTCGGTGGAAGACATATGCAACAAGGAAAAAAATCCAGGGCCTGTTGTCATCCGTTATGAGGCAGGGAGTAGCCCTTGCTTTCTACCTCAGTCGATCTTTTTCTGAAAGTCTTCCTGAAGTAACTGATGCACTGCGCCGCTGCCGGCCATTTGTCCTGAGGCCACGGCACCAGCCACGCTTTGCTGCATGGAGGCTATGTCTCCGGCTGCAAACACCCCGGCGACGCTGGTTTCTCCCAGGGGATTGATCAACAGACGGCCCATATCATCCTGCTTACATCCAAGTTGCTCGTGAATATCCGATGCCAGAGTAAGCGGGGCCATGCGACCGTAAAACAGTGCATTCACGGGTATGGGCCCGGCGCCAGCCAGATTAATGGATTGGAGACCCTGATCATCATAATTCAGTTGTTCCACCGATTCGCGATGGAACTCCACGGAAACCTGCTGAAAGGAGTTCCTTGTCTCGGGTGTAAGTGACAGCCCATTGCTCAGAGCAACAACCCTGGAGCTTAAGCCCAGAAGCATGGGCACCATGTGTTTTAACAGTGCCTCATCGCCCATCACAGCCAGAATCTGATTCTGCACTTCGAATCCATGACAGTACGGACAGTGATAGACTCCTGTTCCCCAGAGCTCCGCAAATCCTGGAATTTCAGGCAGCACATCCTGGATGCCATACGCCAGAACCACTTTGCGGGTTCGGAACGTTGCGCCGGATTTCGAAGTACCTTGAAAGCCGCCTTCTGCGGGTTGAATGGCCGTCAATCGGTCTGATTCAAATTCTACCGTAGGATACCTGGTCAGATCTCTCCTGGCCTGCGCTCTCCATTGATTGGGATCTATTCCGTCCAGGCCTACGAGATTGTGTGCATGACTCGAGAAGCGATTCCGCGGCAGAGAGTAATCCAGCACCAGAGCTTTTCGTCTGAGCCGACCCAGCGCCATGGCAGCGCTCAGTCCTGCATGGCTTCCACCAACAATAATTGCATCGTATGTCATATGCCCTCAGACCTTTTATCCCCTGTTTTTCGAGCGTCTGCCCGGGAATACCCAGGCACCCGCTTCCATTGCTGTATCAGTGTAATGCAAGTGCGAAGATTAGTAAATAATAAAATTACTAAATGTAGAGAGGGCTGCAGGATGGTAGGATTTGGCCCCTGCGGGCAATCTGAGAATTCCAGAGATGTTTAAAATTGCGTCCTCCCATCTGCTTAACCCGGGAAGTAGCGGGCGGTGGCATCCCCTCGAACCTGGACAATGGTAGTGCGCAAGAGGGGTCTACTGGTAGAAAATGCCCTAGCGGTCCGGGGAAATGATCCAGACTGGTCACAAAAAAAGCCGGGCTTATCCCGGCTTTTAATGAAACACATATGGGAACTCTCAGGAGATGGCGACTGCTCTACATCAGGAGTCCCGTTTCTGTGTTCAAGGTTTGATCAGCGATGGGCTGGATGGGTAAAACTCAGCGAATATCCCGATCGAGAAGCAACGTCTCTTGAGTGGGCTGGTTCTGCAGTGCATCCGGGCCTACTTTTACGCGATTGAATACATCCAGGAACATAGATCCAATCAGGATGCAGAACAAAATGATTGGATACCAGATTCCATAAAGCCAGACAATCTTGTCCTCGTATTTCATGTGCATGAAATACCAGAGCACCACAAAAGCTTTTACTGTGGCGATGGCCATGGCAATCAATACGTTCACCAGCATACTGCCGGTATCCATGTAGGATGCAGCTACAGTGAGAATGGTGAGTGCGTAGAGGGCCAGTCCAGCGAAGATGTAGATTCGCGTGGGAGAAACGTGTCCGCGGCTTTCTTGATCAGGTATATGCATGATTTCTGTCTCCTAATATTTGAGCTCTTTGCTTATGAGGATTCGTTCCTATTGCACCAGGTAAAATAGCGGGAACAAGTAGATCCAGATAAGGTCCACAAGGTGCCAGTACAGAGTTCCGTTTTCTACCGGTGTATAGTACCAGTGGGAGTAGCGGCCACGGGCCATTTTTATCATAAGCCCTGCAATAATGGACATCCCGATTACAACGTGCAGACCGTGAATTGCGGTCATTACAAAGTAGAAAGAGAAGAACAGCACAATTCCTTTGGGATCCACCGGGTTTCCTTCGAAGGTGGTGGGAATAGGACCGTATTCATGGGTATCGTGATTGATAACGATTTGAGCTACTTCACCAGGAAAGATTCCGTGGGCGAATTTACCGGTGTATTCAAAGTATTTAACAACAAGAAAGCCAGAGGCAAGAACGATGGTAGAAGCCAGCATCCACAGGGATCGGGTTCGCTTGCCGCGTTGAATCCCATCCAGAGCCAGCACCGCAGTTATGGAACTGGTAATCAGGATCAGGGTATTGACCCCTCCCATAACTTTATCCAGGGACATATGGGCCAGTTTGAATTCTGTTCCGTATTTTCCATGGAAGAGGGCAAAGCCAGCGAATAGAACTCCAAAGAGAAGCAATTCCGTGGCCAGGAAGAGCCACATGGCGAGCTTGGCGCCTTCGTAGCCTCCCAGTTCCTCATGGGACGGGTGTCGATCCATTGCGTGGGATTGTGACATGTTCTGTTCCTTACCTGATAGTAAAAATCATCGGCTCTTCCTGTATTTCTTTCCGAGCCTGCATCTATTGTTTCTGGTGACCCCCAATCCTGGCAGGTCTGCTGGATTCTTCCATCCGCACTCCGGGGAGCTGCGGCATCGGAGAATCCAGAATCAGAGCCCGGCCGGGTATCCAGGCGGGCCTCTGAAAATTAATTCAGTTAACCTACCTCTTTCTCCGCAGCTGGCTGCTGAGCGGGCCGTCCCTCTGTACCGTAATCGTAAACATCATCCGGGAATCGGGGGATTTCTACGAAGTTGGTAGTAGGAGGCGGAGAACTGGTCTGCCATTCCAGAGAGATTGCATTCCATGGATTGGCACCGGCTTTTTCGCCTTTCCAGGCGCTTACCAGCAGGTTTACAAGGATGATTACATAGGCACCGCCATTGAACCAGGAACCCACAGTGGAAACCAGATGCCACGTATGATAGATAGGCATGTAGTCAAAGTAGCGGCGAGGCATACCTTCCAGACCCAGCACAAACTGAGGAAGGAAAGTGAGATTAAATCCAAAGAATAGCGTAAGCCAGCCGATCAAGGCCCAGGGCTTGTTATACATACGACCGGTAATCTTGGGGAACCAGTAGTGAAGAGCAGCCATCAGAGCTACCACAGTTCCTCCCTGCATAGTATAGTGGAAGTGAGCCACTACAAAGTAACCGTCATGCAGTAGAACATCTGTGTTCAAAACAGCCAGGTGAATACCGGTCAGGCCGGCAATGGTGAACATAAAGACAAAGCTCAGGGCGTAATACATGGGGGCCGCTTTGTAATCCACCGAGCCTTTCCATAAGGTAGCGATCCAGTTGAAGACTTTGATGGCCGTGGGAACAGCAACAAAGAAGGTCAGAAAGGAAAATACCCATCTGGACCAGTCAGCCATACCCGAAACCAGCAGGTGGTGCCCCCATACGATGAAGGACACCAGGGCAATCGCCAGGGAAGAATAGGCAATGGCTTTGTATCCGAAGATCGGGCGACGGGAGAATACAGGAAGAATCTCTCCGATAACCCCGAAAGCCGGAAGAATCATAATGTATACAACAGGGTGGGAATAGAACCAGAAGAAGTTTTCGAACAGGATAGGATCTCCCCCTTTAGCAGGATCGAAGATTCCAATATCCAGAGTTCTTTCCAGAATAAGTAGAACCAGGGTCATACCTACAACTGGAGTGGCCAGAACCTGAATCAGAGCAGTAGCATAGGTGGACCATACCATCAGAGGCAGTCGACCCCAGGTCAGGTTGGGCGCTCGCATTCTGTGAATCGTTACAATGAAGTTAAAGCCGGTCATAATGGAAGAAAATCCCATGATGAAGGCACCCAGTGTCAGAAAGATCACCAGGTTATTGATTCGCATGGAGTAGGGAGCGTAGAAAGTCCAGCCAGTGTCTGCAGGGCTTAGAAGAGAAATCAATGCGATGGCCGCTCCGATCAGGTATACATAGAAGGAAGCCAGGTTCAGTCGGGGAAAGGCAACGTCTTTGGCTCCAATCAGTAGTGGAAGAACGAAGTTACCGATAGTGGATGGAATCCCGGGAACGATAAAGAGAAAGGTCATAACCGCGCCATGAAGCGTGAAAAGCACGTTGTATGTATGCGGTGTAAAGAACGTTGGACCCGGAGCAATCAGTTCCAGTCTTACCAGCAAAGCCGACACTCCCGCTACTGCGAAGAACGTCATGATGGTAAACAGAAACATGATCCCGATTTTCTTGTGGTCGGTGGTGGTGGCCCAACCCCAGAAAGTTCGTCCTACCTGCAGGTAGGGTGTTGCATCCGCTGCGTGTCCCATATTCTTTCCTTTTTCCTACTCTGGCTGAGGACTCCACCGGAGTGGAACCCTGCTTTCGAATTCAAAGTTTGTGAGATTGTCTCTCTTTGATTCGGTTCTCCGACGATTTATTATTTCAATGTCTTCATATAGAGGATGATAGATTCGATCTGTTCATCGCTCAGGTTCTGGGCCGGCATCAAGTTACTGAAGCCTTCTCGAATCTTCGCTTCTGGATTCAATATGGATTCCTTGATGTAGTTTTCATCGGCCACAACGGTGCTGCCATCTTCGAACGCTCGTTCTGTTCCAAACAGTCCTTTAAATGAAGGACCGACCTGACGGGAGCCATCCACGCTGTGGCAGGACTTACATCCAGCTGTATTGTAGAGTTGCTGTCCCTGATCTGCTGTGATATTGTTGGAGGCCTCTTCCAGCTCACCCATTTTCTTCTGGAACAGTTCCGGTGAAAGGACGATTGCTTTGGCCAGCATGTAGCTGTGATCGTTGCCGCAGTATTCAGTACAATAAACATTGTAAGCGGCGCACTGACCGGGCTCATAGTTCACACACTCGTCCGCCATTTGAGGAATCTTATCTTCCTGACCTGGGGCCAGTGCACTGAGCTCTTTACGCTGCTCGGCGGTCATCGCCTTCTGGCGAGGGCTGATGAGCGGAGTGAAGGTTACGTATGTGTAAATATGACCAACAACATCCTCTTTTACTCGAAAAGCTGGAACAGAGAAGCTGTGAATTACATCCTGAGATTTCATGATCAGCTTCACAGGCTTGTTGGCTTCCAGATACAGCTTGTTATAGCTTTTGAGAGGACTTTTTTTGCTTTTATCTTCTCGGAGGCTGGCCGGATACTGGAATTCCCAGGCCCATTGCTTGCCCCAGACATTGATCTCACGAGCATCTGGCGCTACAGCTCGCAGGCTCATAAATCCCTGGATACCGATGATGTAGAGAATCAGAAATACGATGGAGGGGATGGTGGTCCAGATTACTTCAATGGTATGTGAGTTTGCTTTTCTGGATGTAACATCGTTAGGTCCGCGGCGTCGATAGCGGATGATGAAGTAAACCAGGGCTGCGTTTGTAAGAACAAATGCGATAACAACAATTAAATTCACCAGGTCCATGGCGAAATTCGTACTGGGGGCATGATTGGACCCGTTATCTAAAAACCACTCGAGCATGTTTCCCTACCTTTTTCTCCAGGATTCTGTCTCAAATCATCGGCTCAAGTATTTCTTTCCCTCAGGTAGAGAAAAAGTACGAGCCCAACGAGAAAAACGAATATAAGGAGCCCACCAATCTGCATGAAGCCCATGGCGAAGGGGGTATACTTCCCTTTTTGTGGATCGAAGCGGAAGCAGGTGAGCAGAAATGCATCCGTCAGGCTGCCGATCTTTCCACTGGATGCTTCTACAAGAGAAAGACGCAGATCCGTGGCATCGTACTTTATACCGAAAAGATATCGCGACACTTTGCCGGCCGGTGTAATAAGCATGATGGCCGCCGGATGGCTGTACCGGACCTCTCCATCGGGCTTGTAGTTGTAGCCCATGGAGTCCATCAAGGGTTTGATATTGTCCTGGGTTCCCGTGAGAAAGTGCCAGCCTTCCGGTCCCACTTTCTGGTTTTTCACTGTAGATCTGTACAGCTTTCCTTTTGTGCGGGCTATGGCCGGCGTATCCCCCGGATCAAAGCTCACGGAGAGCACGCGGTAATCTTCGCCAGCGTTCAGGCCTTTATCGGCCAGGTCCGTCATAGCATGGCTGAGGCCGTCGAACACGGCAGTACATAACATTGCACAGTCAAAGAAGGCCGGCGCAATAATTACTGGCCGTCGATCGCTATCAAAGAAGGAAGAGAGTTCCACCAGTTTACCATCTTCATTGTAGAATCTGGTATCCAGTGCTATGGGAGAGGAGAGCTTCTGATCGACTCCTACTCCCTCCGGCTGTCGGGTCTTTTCGGCCTGGACCGCCGCAGGAAGCATCAATAGAAGCGCTAAACATCCTGCAGGGAATTTTTTCATGATAGAGCCAAAAAAGCGTTGAATGGCGCCTCCGTAAAGGACATACTGCGACCAGGATCAAGAAATTATGATACAAAGAAAAACCTTCACATCGTTCTCCACTCTTCTGGTGCTCTGCGGCGCACTGTTTCTCATTCAGTGTAGTTCCAGCCAGACTACAGAAGAAGCACCCACCACTACAGAAAGAGGTAGCGGCGATGGACTCACTGGCTGCGTGGAAGGAGACTGCACCAACGGCACAGGAACCTATGTGTATGAAACCGGGGATAAATATACCGGTGGTTTTAAAAATGGTCTTCGCGATGGCTCGGGTGCCATGATGTATGCCAATGGCGATATCTATAAAGGCCCTTATGTTGCAGATAAGAGAACTGGCGAAGGAACCTACACATTTGCCAACGGGGATGTCTATAATGGAGAATTCCGCGATGGGTTGCGAGGCGGCCAGGGAGAATATGTATGGAAGGCCGATGGTGCGATCTTCAAAGGTGAATTTGCGCAGGATGGAGCGTCTGGAAAAGGCATACTAATTGTAGAAGGCGAGCAGAAAGAATGCGTTCTTGAGCAGCGCAAAGTGAAATGCGAAGACGGCAGCTCCCGGGAAACTGAGCAAAGCTGAGTTTTTAAATCGGCATTTTTTGATGATGTGACAGCCAGGCTGTAGCCACAGCAGATGGCTGAATTGAAACGCATTCGCTGCGAGGCGGATGCGTTTCTGTATTATGGCATTCCCGTAGGTCGGATGGGTCCGGGGTTTATGGTGGCGCCCACTGGTTCTGGAATGCTTGCCGATTTCCTTATGTAGCTCGGTGGCTTGAAGCGTTCCTTCTTGCCATGAGAAAAAACCATTGCGGTGGCTGAGGGATTCTGATGATCAACGGAACTCCTGGCCGCAGCCGAATGACTACTGAGTTTTGATGTAATATCCACCATATCAGGTGGCGAATCGATAAAAATTAGAGGAAAGATATGTATAAAGAAGAATCCCGTATTGATCGTATTTCTATTATCGCAAAGGCCAGCGCCATTGGTTTGGCCCTGCTGGTGGCCTCATGTCAGAGTATTCCAGACGGCGAAACCGGAAGCCCGGCGGATGCTCTGGCTTCTAAGATGCTGGCTGCGGCGAATCTGGAAACATGGAATACCAGAGTGCAGGGTGTTGAGTTTCGTTTTCGCGAAAAGAACACCTACTTCTGGGACAAAAAGCGAGGCCTGGTAGAGTTTCAAAACGAAGATCTCAAGGTTCAGTTCTCCAAGAATACCTTTCAAGGAGTGGCCTGGGAAGATGGGGAAGCTCTTTCCGGCGATGAACTGGCTGAAGCCGTGGTCAAAGCTAACAGCAACTTCATAAACGACTCTTTCTGGCTGCAGCCGGCCTATCATATTCAATCTCCAGGAACCAAACTCTATGCAGTGGACGATTCTACTTTGAGAGTAACGTTTAGCAGCGGAGGGGTCACTCCAGGCGATACCTACGTATTTCATCTCAATGATAAGAATCAGATCGAGCTCATGGAGATGTGGGTGAGCATTATACCCATCGAAGGTGCCGATGCTGACTTCAACAATTACCAGACGTATGAGCCGGGCATCAATGTGGCGGAATCCAGAACAGTGCTTGGGATTTTAACTATCCTGATTGATCAAGTTAAGATGCATTCCGATCTGAAATCTGCGGATGAGAGATTTGGACCTCTGTTCGAGGCGCATCCGAATTTGAAGTAGCGTGACTCGCATTTTTATCCATGGCCTGGAAGGTAGCAGCAAAGGATACAAGGCCTCTCTGCTAAAGAAGCTTTTTCCTGATCTAATCTGTCCTCAATTTACCGGCCCTCCGGAAGAGCGAATGCAGATGCTGGAGGAGATTCTTGAAGGTAAGGGCGACATCAGCATCGTAGGTTCTTCTCTGGGCGGATTGATGGCAGCACTGTACGCTTTGCAACATTCGGATGCCATTGATCGGCTTATCCTGCTTGCGCCAGCTTTACCGATGATGGACTGGTCGGCGTTTTGGGATAAGCCACTAAAGGCGCCGGTGAAAATCTATCATGGAATCCATGATGATGTGGTTCCGTTGGCACAAACCCGGGCACTGGCGCAAAAGCTGTTTACGGATCTGGAATTCAACGAAGTGGATGATGATCACCGTCTAAAGAAGACGGTGCGCGAGTTGGATTTTCGCGCGCTGTTGAGCTAAATACACTGTCCAGCAGCCAGATCCGGCAGAAAAAATCCGGCAAAGCTTGACTTGAAGCATCGGAATGCCAGTAATTCAGAGAATGGAATTTAGGCATCCAATGCGAAAGCGGTATCAATGCAGGCTCCCTGGCGGCTGTGTGCTTTCCTGCATCATTCTATTTTCGATGTTTTCTTCTGGCTGCGCTGCCCATACTGAACAAGAAGTACTTTGCGCCGAGCTTGATGGCTGGCTGGTAGAGAGCCTTCGCCGCCAGAACTATCTATCGCAGACCGTGCGAAGACACTCTCCATCTGACGATTATGCGTGCGGCTTTGCCCTCCAATCAACCGCCGATGACAGGTTCTATGAGTTCATGATCCTTCTTGTTTATTTGGATCCTCTCATGGACGAAGACCGTTCCATCTCTGTGTTTCCGCAGCATTTTTATTCGCCCAGGTCGCCAGAATACGCGCCCGATTCTCATAATATTACAGAACGGATTCTATCAAACCTTCTGATTTTTCGCTACTATTCCCGACGCGGAATTGTCCACCATGTTGTGTATGCCAGGGAGCCTTCAAGCCGGCTGGGTTTTAATCCTGAATCCAGGGAGCTGGCACTGAAGATAAAATCGAAGCTAGATCGGTGGCAGAATGAATAAGGCTTCCTACTCCATGGGAGAACGAATGGAACCCAATGCCTCTCGCATTTCTCGGACTCACCGTGCGAGGCAGGTGATGGCCGCGGCGGTCTGCATGGTTCTCTCTCTTTTGGCTACGTTTTGTAGCGCATCGGATCCGGATCCTTACTACGTTCCGTCGCAGAAGCTGATCCATCCGAAGGACCTTATTTCGGTGACGGGCAAGCATCCATCTTCCGCCTATCGCACATTACCTCTGCAGTCAGGGTTTCCTTTAATCATGGAATTGCCCGAATCGGCAGACACAACTTTGAATCTCCAAAGCGAGGACATTCTGCTGTCAGTGGACGGGTGTTCTGCGAAGAATATCTGCATCGTATGCATAGAGCAAAAAAGCGAAGCCTACCATAGGGCCAAAATCGTTCTGCAGTCTCCAGAGCGCATCAAGGTGGCGTCGATAGAGCGAATTACCTTTCAAAGAGGTGGGGTCATTTATGATCTTGTTAAGCCCTCGTTTAGCGAACTACATGAAAACAAAGAGTTAGATCCGATCCCGATCAAAAAGAGCAAGTATTGGAGGAATCTGGCCGGAAGCTGGGTCGAACAAACGGAATCCGATTGGAAGAAACAGTTCCGGCTCGAGTTTGAACGGGGGTTTTACGTACTCTGGTTTTACGATCCGAATTCGAATGGAGAAATAATGATTTCGGACGTCAAAGTGAATTGCTTTAACGATGGATTATGCGAGGTTCTTACCTCAGATCGGAACCGATTTACCGTTAGGCAAACTGAGGATCAGATCACTATAATTGAACCCTTTAAGCTGGGTGCGAAACGCAGCCTTGGAGCCGGGGAAAGGTTTGAGCGAACTCCAGCCAAAAAGGAAAATCATTGTAGTTTTCTCTGGTGCGATTAACCAGAATGGACGCTGGATTAGAGTCATAGAGGACACTTGCCAATGACATCCTTTATAGAAGTTTTTTCGTGGCCCATCATTCAACGTCATCCACCTGAAAAATCATACCGGTCTGCTCAGAAATTTCTCCCTGACGATTGACCTTCTCATCATGTACGGTGAGTTCCGGAATCATCGGATCAGAGCTGCGCCAGTATTCCGGTGGGCCTTTTTCCTGCAGCAATGCAGCGATCGCAATATTATCCTTCGCCGCCTCCAGAGGGGTCTGCGGTATGCAATCTCCCCAGGTGCCCACAGCTCGATCCGCCCCGTGCTTTAACAGGACTCGCACTCCAGTTTCGTATTCGCGCAAAATGCACTCCATGAGCAGGCCCCACCATTCGCCCCAGGTGTCTGTGAAGTAAGAAGCATCATCTATATGCTTTCGGTCTATTTCCAGTAATCTATCCAGCAGATCCCAGTTCTCTTCCTCTACGGCCGATTTGAGATGAGCCCTGGTAATGCGAATGGCAGCCATTCTCTGATTGCAGTTCAGTTCGAATAATCGGCAACGAATTATTCCAGGGCTATGGAGTGGGCCTGACCATTCCCGGCATTCCTTTTGATTTCTGATTCATATTGCTAACGGGCAGGGGCGCCTAATGGTCCGGTGGGGCTGATTATGCGCCCGGGGATCAGTAGTATTTACGGAGCGGCATTTTCTTTGCTCACGGGTCTTATTGCTATCGGGTAGGGGCGCCTTATGGTCCGGTGGGGCTGATTATGCGCCTGGAGCTCGGTTTTATGTGCGGAGCAACATCCCTTGGCTCTATTTGCTAAGTCGCCGGGGCTGGTCTGTCCTCGGGGCTACTTCCGGAGATCCGGCCTCGCCGTATATCCGGTGCTCCAAAGATTTACAGCAGGAGTCCTGTTCCGATCCCAGCGGGCTGTGCGGGGCAAAAAACCTGCGCAGCGTCCTTGAAAAGCGGGAAGATTCGATGTTTGATGGCGCCATGGCTAGAATCATTAAGACAGCAGTGATTGGGGCCGGTCCGGCCGGCTGTGTGGCGGCTCATGAGGCCGCTCGAGCCGGCCGCAAAGTGGTTCTGTTTGAGAAGGAAAAAGCTGTGGGTGGGCGGACCCTAACGCATCGATCCGGAGGTCATGTGCTGGATACCGGAGCAGGTTTTTTTACAAATTTCTACCCCAGACTCAAGAGTTATAATCGGGCGCTGGGACTGGAAAGCGATGTAGTTCGATTATCTCGCCAGAATGTTCTGATTTCAGACCATCGTATCGCACCTCTGGCCCTGGGTTCTCCCTTGTCTTTCTTTCGTTTTCCGCTGGTGGGTGCAGCCGACAAAATTCGAATGCTTGGAGTAACCCTGGGCCGCACATTAAGATACCGTGGTGTTGATCTTGCGGATCCTGCTTCGCTTGCCGCTCTGGATACTGACTCCATCGCACGTGATGCAAGAAAATTTCTTGGGGAGTCCGTATATCAGTATCTGGTGCGACCGGGCATTGAGCCCTTCTGGTATTTTTCCTGCGAAGAAGTATCAAAAGCTCTGTACATTGGCCTGCAGGCCAAAGCGGCGGATGCAGTATTTTTTACCTATGGTTCTGGCATGGACTCATTTTGTAGAAAACTGGCAGAATCAGTGGAGTTGAGAACCGGAAAGAGCGTGACTTCAATTGGCGAAAAGCCTCGTGGTTTTAGCATTCGATTCTCCGATGACAAAGAAGATTTTGATGAGATTATTCTGGCTACCACTGCGAACGTGGCCGCAAAGCTTACTGCAAAATTGAGCGAATCGGTGGTGAGTGCGAATCAGAAGCACTTTTTGCAAAGCCAGATGTATGCTGCCAATGTAATCGTTTCATTTCGGTTGCCGGCGGGAGTGCTTCCCGATAGCGATACTCGCATTCCCTGTGGAACCGGAGAGAATCCGGTGGCGGCCATTACCTCTAATAGCGATAAGCGAGCCGGCCATTCAGGGGAAGATCTAGTTTCCATATATCTTCGCGGAGACGAAGCGAAGAAACTTTTGAAATCGAAACAGAAAGAGGCATTTGCAAGGGCTCTGGCGCTGGCGCGGAAAGTAGATTCACGGCTCATCAAACTTCCTTTAGAGCCCTTTTATATGAAGCAAAGGGAAAATGCCATTCCGGTGCACTCGGTGGGCCGGTATCGCCAGGCGGCTACGTTTTTGGAGGAACAGTCCGGGCCCATCGTATTCGCCGGGGATTATCTGGCAAATGCCACTGTTGAAGGGGCCATTCATTCAGCGCAAAGCGCGGTTGCGGCTCTACTGAAGGGGGCCGGCCTGCGATGAATGGGGATGCGGGCTATTCCCCTATTGCGCAATCAGGAAATGTTTCCTGCAGATCCATGCATTTGGAATGAGGACAGCGGTGAGGCCGCCCGATTCAATGCATTCAATCTATCTCTCGCCTATATTGATGGGACCATTATCTTCCAGCTTCGTGGAGCCCTGCCCCCTGATGCTGTGACCTTATTATTTTGGGAGCTTTTGATGATTATCAAGGCCATTTCAGCCTGAGAAGCCCTGTTTGAGAGTATGGAGCTCGTCCGAATTTTCAGCGTCGTAACTATTAATCAGTGTTTCAATCCTGTTTCTATCCCGCGCAGTACCATGAATGGAGGACCAGAGAAAGTCCTATCAAACAATCCCGATCCAGCGTTACTGAAGCTCTACTACTGCAACGACACAAATCTGAAACTGGGAGGCGGTGGTCTCTTGATTCTGTATCTATTTGCTATGGCACGCACACTGCCTGGTTGTCGGGGAGCTAATGCATTGGCTGTATGTACTGATGAGGGGATTCTCTGGAACGCGGAAAAACCTGGGGCTCAGGCGGGAATTTCCATTTCTTTATTGCGCTGGATGGGGCACTGCCGTATCTCTATTTTTTGTCCAGGGTTGTGTCTGCTCCTCTTCGGGGACCTATTGCGCAAACTCACTGGTAAATTCTGGCCTTAAAGGATCCAATGGTGAATAGTCGTAGAAACATATTCAGCGGTCCGGAGCAATCGATAGAACCATGTACCGTAGTTCATGTGGATGACCATTCGCTAATTCGGGCTGGTATAGATCGCTTACTGGAAAGCGTTCCGGGCGTGCAAATGGTGGGCTCATTTGGCGGTACCGATTTTCTCAAAGAATTGAAAGATCTCAAATGCGATATTGTGCTCATGGATCTTTCTATGTCGGATGTTGATGGGATTCGTCTACTTGAGATTCTTGCAGCTGACCGGCCCGATATAAAGCCCATTGTTCTAACCATGTATCTCGACAGGGAATATATACGGGCTGCTGTGGGAAAAGGAGCACGGGGTTATATTCTGAAGGATGACCTTCTGGACACAGTAGTTGAGGCAATACGGCGAGTCCATTCTGGCGAAAAGTACTACTCCACAAGTGTTCAAGAAGCCATGATCGGCGAGTTCGAGACCAGGCATAATCGCGGACATTCTTTGCACTTGCTGTCTCAGAGGGAGCAGGAAATTTTACGAATGATCGCCAAAGGAATGAAGAATCGCGAAGTGGCCGCGGAACTGATCTTGAGCGTCAGGACTGTGGAACACCATAGATCCAGAATCATGCACAAGCTTAAAATTGACGGTGTCCAGGGGCTTACTCGATACGCTGTCGAAAACGGTTTGATTTAATTTTTAGCGAATGTCAAGAACCCACCACCATTACGTTATCTTCCATATTTAGTCCGGATCGGGCGGAATACTGGATACATGTTTTTTTAAGGTTGTACTTCGACTACATACGTACTAGTACGAAACAAAGTAGTACACCCCCGAATTGACCGAATCCCAATAACCGTGCTACCTTTGCAGCGTTAATTCGTAATGCGAGAGGTAGCTTGTGAATTTTTTCTCCAAATCAGGTGTATCGCGAATTGTAGTTTATAGTTCTGATTTGCGCGCTGAAGATCTTCCCCGTACGGGAGCACAGTTTCGCTCCTTGCAAGGCCAGCTTGAATCCAAAGTAACCGTTCTATTGAACGATGTAGAAGATCTATCGCTGCACTCATTGGCTCTGTTGCTCCGACTACTCAAGACTCTGGAGAATGGAGATCATGAGATTACCATCAGGTGCAATCCCCGAATATCGGAAAATCTACATTACCTGGGTCTCCACGCTTTGGTGCGAATTGAGGAGGCCTGAACATGACCCTGAATTCCGAAGCATTCAAACAGGACTTTATCGTCGAGTGTCGTGATCTGCTGGATCGAGCCGAGTCCGTTATTCTGGATATTGAACAAGCCGTCACCTCCGATGGGTTGAATCAGCTCTTTCGAGCTGTTCATACGGTAAAAGGAAACCTATCTGCCTACTCCGGTCCGGGTATGATTGAATTACTGCATGAATTGGAAACGCTTTTAAACGCCTATCGCGAAGGCTCCAGCCAGCCCGCCCAGGATGATATTGATTTGATACTGAAGGCCGTGGACTGGGTTCGCAATCAGCTTAATCTGGGCCTTGAAGCCACAGCGTCCAATGCAGAGCTTGTGGATCGCCTGGGCCAGCGAATGGGACGTGCTTCCTCGACCGCTGCTACCCGGGCCACGGAAACAGCAGATTCGGAAAGTCCGAGTTCGGAGCCATCCAGGAAGCCGGCGAAGTTAAGAATCCCCCGGGGATTGCTTGAGTCAGCCGCGAAGGATCATCTGGAAGTCCTGATCGCAACGATTGAGGTATCCGGGCAGAATTGTAATTCATTATCAGAATACGTAGATCTATGCCGGAAACTGGAAGAAAAAGGCTGCAATCTAATTCAGAAAATAAGAACCGAAGAAATAACCGATCTTAACCAGAATTCAGCCTTAGAACTGGACTCGTGCATTCCAGCCTACATATTGCTAACCGCCCCATCCATAGACCTGGATGTATTTTCTGGTATCGGTCTTCGCGTGGATCAAAAGAAATTCCTGAAACGTTCGCCGGCAAATGCAGTAACAGCCAATCGCCCGGGGAATGCTGTCCCCCTTGCCCAATTGAGACAATCAGGTGAGGAAGCAACCGATTACGCAGAACAGGAGGGTGAGCCGAACGGCGGTGGGAGTTCCGGTCGCGAGAGCGCGGACAGCTCGAAAGCTGCGAAGCTGGAGAATCTTCGGGTTCCTCTACGGCTCATCGATAACCTGATTCGCCTGGCGGGTGCTACCGTTGGAGCCAGAAATGAACTAATGCAGCTCATTCAGAGCTATGAAGATCCCAGGTTACAGCTTGTGGGCGGCAGGTTGGGCAAGATGGTCACTCAGATGCAAGAGGAGATCATGCTGACCCGCTTGCAGGAATTGCAGGCACTCTTCAGTCGGATCCCTCGAGTTGTTCGTGATGTTAGCAAGCAATCGGGTAAGAAGGTCGAACTGGAGTTTTCCGGTGCAGACGTTGAACTGGATAAGAATCTAATCGATGCTATCGGAGAGGGTATTTTTCATCTGGTCCGAAACTCCATTGATCATGGAATAGAGAGCCCGGATGTGCGAATTTCCCTGGGTAAGCCGGAATCAGGCAAACTCAGTATCGGGGCCGAAGTTCGCAATGGAAGCGTTGTACTGTGGATCTCCGATGATGGGAAAGGACTGGATTTACCGGCTTTGCGAAATGCTGCGGTGCGACTGGGGCTTTATTCTGCTGCGGATGCAGAAGCCCTTAGCGAGGAAGAAGTTGCAGAGCTGATTTTTCATCCAGGGTTATCCACAGCTCAAAACATTACGAATACCTCCGGTCGAGGAGTGGGCATGGATGCCGTCCGCGAAACCTTCAAGAGCGCAGGTGGCAGCATTTCTGTTACCAGTCGTTCTGGTCGGGGCACTCAATTTCTGGCAACACTACCGCAGACATTATCCATCGTAACGTGTCTGACTGTGTCGGTTTCCGGCCGCTATTATGCTATTCCGCAAACAGGAGTGGAAGAGGTGGTTCTGTATCAGGCAGAACTCCTTGAAGAAGCAGGATCGGCCACCGTCTATCAGCTAAGAGGCCGTCTGATACCACTGGTTCGCCTCGGAACACTATTCGATGCCTCTACGGATGTACCTCCCGGGGACACATTTGTAGTAATTGTGAGAACGGAGCGCCAATCCTATGCTATCCATGTCGATTCCATCGGAAATACTGAAGAAATCCTGGTAAAACCTCTGGGGGAACATTTCCGGGGGAATTCTTTGTACTCCGGGGCTGCTGTTCTGGGGGATGGTACGGTTACTCCAATATTAGACATTTCCGGTCTCGCACGCTTTGCCGGTGTTCAATTCGTTCTTCGTGAGCAGACGGAACAGGTAGTGGAAGAAGAAAAGAACGATGTAGCAGGGCTCTACATTCTTTTTGATATCGCAGACCAGCGATTCGCAATTCCGGCTGAATGCAGTCCGCGAATCGAGAAATACAATGAAGACATCTGCGAATCAATGCTCGGATATCCAATTGCCCGATACAACAATCGAATAGTTCCCATCCTGGACCTGGCATTCTGGTGCGAACTTGAGAAAAGAGGGGAACCAGAATTTCTCCTGTTGCTCAAAAATGAGGGGGAGTATCTGGCCCTTGCTTCCGAGCTGATTGTTGGAATCCAGACCAGTCTTCCTGCCCTGGAAAGCTGTGACCTCCATGAAGCGATGGCAGGGCAGGTCATATTAAACAACAAAACAATTCTCGTGCTGGATATTCTTGAACTTTTTCGCTGGAGAAAGGCGCGTCAGAGAGAACTGAATTCTCGCAGCCATGGGTCGGCAGGGGCTCTCTCTGAGGCGGCGAAGGAGTTAACATCATGACTGAAACGCAATTACTCTGCTGGAGAATTGGCCAGCAATATTTCGGGATCCCTCTGTCTGATTGCAAGGAAGTCAGGGAGCATGCGCGAGTCTATGACATCCCGGAATCTCGATCCTATGTGCTCGGCGTGGCTAACCTGCGAGGCGAGGTAGTGACTGTGATCGATCTCAAAAAGGTTGCTGGAATGCAGGATTCGCAAAGTGCCAGGCCTGAACTAAGCTCCTGCACTCTGGTTAGAATCAAAGACAATGAACAAGAGCTTGCCATAATGGTGGATTCGCTTGCGGACATTATGACGGTAGAAGAGAATCAGATGGAAGAACCGCCTGCAAATTTCAATGAGAGGCAGTTGGCCACTTCGCGTGCAGTGGTGCAGACAGAAAAGGGGATGCTAATAGTTCTTGCCGTCTCGGAGATCAAGAAGGTCGCGGATTGAAAATGATGATCCGGAAAGGGTGATGTGGCTCATAATGGAGAAATTAATTAATCATAGAGTGAATAGTAAGAAAAGTGTAGGTATCGGGAGATTCTAAAAATGAAAAAAGTAAAAGGTAAAGGGGCGCCCGGAGAAAAGGGTGCAGGCTCATTTTTGATGCGCATGACTCAAAGGGGATCCATTAAGGTTCGACTGTATGTGATTCTTGGAATTGTGCTGATTCCCATCGCAGTTGTTACAGCGGTCATCGCAAACAACCAGCTGGATTCGATTGCCAGAGCAGAGCAGGAATTGAAAGGAGCCCAGTATGCTGCTGTGGTTCGACCAATGTTGCGTTCCCTGGCAGAGCATAGAGGTTTTTCCCTGCTTGCACTTTCCGGTGTTGCAGGGGCGAAGGACAAAGTAACGGAAGCAGAAAACAGAATTGATTCGATTCTAGAAAAGCTGAACGAAACGGATCGAGAGACCGGAGAATCCATTGATGCGGGGTCCAGGATTTCGGATCTCAAAGCATCCTGGAGGACTCTGACCCAGGCGGAGTTTGCAAGTAATATTGAACTCATCCGAGCCTATAATCCAATGTTCAATGAGGTGCTGGATTTCCAGAGATTTATCGGGGATTCATCTGGAATGGTTCTTGATGCCGATGCAAGCAGGTACTACTTGAATGATACAGCCTTGAATGATCTGCCCGTGGTCGTAAAGGCTGCGGCAGATGCCAGGGCCTATGGAATTCATGCCATTTCTACTGGTGACTCCGGATCAGCCGCAAGGGTACTGGGTGCCCAGAATTTGATTCGCACAACAATGAAATCCGCGGATGAGTCCTTCGATCTAATCGTAAAATTCAGTCCTCAGCTTGAGTCCAGACTTATCGCCCCGAGAAAGAAGGCACATGATGCGACCTCTGCAATGGATCAGATGATCGACGAATACTTCGCCGCAGACCGACATGAGAACTTAGACGCGGAAAAGTTTGCTCTGGTGGTGCAGAATGCTCTGGAAGCCCAGGAAGAGTTACTCAGCCTTGCTACCACCACTTCTGAAGAATCCCTGGAGGCAGGCAAGGCCAGCGAAATTCGAAATGCCAGCATCTTGATTGGTTCCGTGGCCCTTTGTGTAGTAATCGCCATACTGCTCCTGATTCTCACAATTCGAGGAATCAGTGGTCCGCTAGAAAGAACCGGTAATGAAGTGCGAAAGATGGCTGAGACACTATCTCACTCCAGCCAGGGTTTATCCGCCGGCAGTGAAGAGATGTCCACCCAGGCCACCAGTATAGCTGCCTCCGCAAACCAGACAAATCAGAATATCCAGTCCCTGACCAGCGCTATTGAGGAAATGTCCACTTCTGTGGATGAGGTGGCCCGTAGAGCATCCGAAGCTTCTGCATTGGCGCGCGATGCAAACGAGGCAGCCACAGAAACCGGTACAGTCATAAGTCGTCTTGGCGAGGACGCTTCTTCCATCGGAGAGGTCATTGAGACCATTGCAGGTATTGCAGCACAAACGAATCTCCTCGCCTTGAATGCTGCCATTGAGGCGGCCGGGGCAGGCGAGGCTGGCAAAGGTTTTGCTGTGGTTGCATCAGAGGTTAAAGAACTGGCGCATCAGACCAGCGCATCTTCCACGCAAATCAAAGACAAGATCGCAGCAGTCCAGGAAAGTACTCAAAGAACCATTGTGGCTATCGAAAAGATTACCAATGTAATTGCTCAGGTTACAGACATCAGTGGGTCCATCGCCTCGTCGGTGGAGGAGCAATCCATTACTTCCAAGGAGATTGCAGCAAATGTTACAGAGATTTCAACAGCGGTAGGAGAAGTGACGCGAAACATTACCGGAATCTCTACAGCATCACAGGAAGGGGCACGCGAAGCAGCCCGAACATTCGAAGTATCGACGGGCCTCAAGGTAGCGGCAGATACTCTTTACGAAGTGATTTACGCAACGCGAAAATCCAATGATTCGGATTCGGATGACTTTGATGCTCCTTCCGGTGCGTCTCCTGACAAGGAAAAGGACTCTTCCGGCATATCCAGTCTGGAATTACCTCAGGGAACTATTTGATTCTACGAACCTGCACGCAGCTTCAGAAATAAGGAGTAATGAAGTGAACAGTAGACATCGAGTGATGATCGTAGACGACTCCAGCGCATACCGTCGCGTGATTCGTCACTGCCTGGAGCGGACTTCCAATATTGAAGTAGTGGCAGAAGCGGCAAACGGTCAACTGGCAATGCCGCTAATGCGAGAGTTCGCACCAGGCATCGTCATCCTGGACCAGGAAATGCCGGTAATGAATGGCCTTGAAACCCTGAAGAGAATTCGCGATCAGTATCCGCATATCGGTGTGATCATGTTTAGCAGTCACACTATCGAGGGTGCGCAGGTAACGTTGAAGGCTCTGGAAATGGGAGCCCTGGATTTCGTCGCCAAACCTGTGGGTACGGATCCTGTGGATTACATCAGGCAACAATTGGTGCCTCTCATTCAGGCCCTGCAGGTTTCTGAGACAACGGCCGATCTGAATGTGGCCAGCGTTCCGGCTCGACCTGATCAGGCAGCAATTGTTGGAATTGGAATATCAACAGGCGGGCCGGTGGCTTTGCGAGAGCTTCTGGGAAATCTCCCTGGAGATTTAACCACTCCCATCCTGATTGTTCAGCATATGCCGCCTTTGTTTACCCGACAATTGGCGGATACTTTATCCGGAATTTGTTCTCTGCCAGTTTTTGAAGCCCAGAATGGTCAGGCCATTGGACCAGGGGTCTATATTGCGCCCGGTGGAAGACATATGGAAGTTCGAGGAAGTGAGCGCGGAGTCCAGATTCATATTCACGATGGAGATCCTGAGCTTCATTGTCGGCCCTCGGTAAACATTCTGTTTCGCTCCCTTGCTCGAGTATACGGAGCGTCTGCGGTCGGCATCATTATGACCGGTATGGGGGAGGACGGATATGCGGGGATTCGTGAACTGCACCGAGCTAATGCCCGGGTATATGCTCAAAGCCCGGAGTCCTGCCTGATTTTCGGAATGCCTTCGCGCCCGGTCAGGGAAGGTCTGGTCCAGGGTATTGGAGATATTAAAAGACTGGCAACCTGGGTAGCGGGAACAGGGCGTCGCGCCGTACCAAAATTGGAGAATCAGAAACCATGCACACTATGACAAATACCGAAATGTATGGGAATGTGAGGCAGATCATCAGTGATCTCACGGGAATTCAAATTGGCAGCGATAAGGAATATCTGATTCCGGCCCGCCTTTCCGGACTACTCAGCAAATATAGAATTTCTTCGTTCGATGATCTGGCGCGAAGTGCCCAGGAAAATGCGATACCGGGATTAAAGGACGACTTCATTGAGCAGGTATCTACTCACGAAACCACCTTTTTCAGGGATGAAAGTACGTTTACTGCCATTAGTGCCCAGATCCTGCCAGAGTGGATCCTGAGAAATGAACACGAGAGGCCGAAGTTAAGAATCTGGAGTATGGCCTGCTCTACAGGTCAGGAACCTTATTCCCTGGCGATGTTGATTCACAGAAAACACCCGGCTCTCTTTGAGAATATGGAAATACTGGCCACGGATGTCAGTCGGTTGAGTGTCCAGCATGCGAGTGCCGGGCTTTACAATTCCTATTCTGTAGGTCGGGGGCTTCCGGAGGAGTATCTGTCCAGATACTTTAGAAAGGCTGGCGACAATCATCAGGTGTCTGAGGAAATCCGAAGAGTAATCAAATTCGATACGCTCAACCTGCTAGCAGAAGGTTATCCGGGCGGCTGGGATATTGTACTGTGTAGAAATGTACTCTTCTATTTTGATATGCCTCTGCGAAAGAAGATACTGGAGCGCATCAGGCAAGCTCTTTCGCCGGACGGTGTCTTGATTCTGGGTTCAGCCGAATCGGTGGATGGATTTCTGGATCAATACATAATTCGAGAATGTGGACTCGCAAGATATTACGAAATAAAATCCAGCCGGGTGACCTTTCCGGCAACAAAAAAGGAGAAATGAGATTATGAAAACAGTTCTGGCAATCGACGATTCTGAGGCTATGCTGAATATGGTGAAGCAAACGCTGGAATTTGGTGGGTATCGCGTCCTGACCGCAGAGAATGGTTCCGCTGGTCTGGAGCAATTTCGAAATGGCAATCCGGATTTAATCGTTACGGATATTAACATGCCGGTCATGGATGGGCTTGCGTTGATCAAAGCGGTTCGAGGCGTAAATACAGAAGTGCCAATCTTAACTCTAACAACTGAATTTGAAGAAACGATGAAATCTTCAGGTTTTGAGGCCGGTGCCAATGGCTGGATTGTAAAGCCCTTTGTCCCGGCTCAGTTTCTGGATATAGTAAAACAAATCATGGATTGATGAGGTGGATTTGCGCGAAAAAAATACAGTGCTGGTTCTCATGGAAGATGGGCACGGCTCCGCCCTTACTTTGAAACGGAACGGTTTTGAGGTGAAGCTGGCAGATTCGCTGTCCGTGGAAGGAAACGAAAGTGCGGACTGCGCTGCCATCCTCACCGATATCGCCGAAGAAGATGGTGCGATAACCATTGATAGGCTGGAGAAAGCATTTCCTGATTCTCCCATAGTCGCCATGGTGGAAGGATCTTTGTCGCCAGCCCTCAGAAAGAGGTTATTTGCATGTCTGCAGAAAGGTGTAGCGGCGGTGTCCATTGTCTCCAGTGTTGAGCAGGCGATAATATATGGAACGGAGTTACAGGCCACCAGGGGGTTACAGTCTGCCGAGAGATTGAAATTCATGAATAAACTGGAGTGGCTCCTCTGGAAAAGGAACAGTGAAAGCCGACAGTTTATTAACTTTGGAGTAAAAATGGTAGCCAACCTCCGACATTCCATCGCCCAGGGAAAAGGAGTGGGATCTCTGTTAACGCAGGCAGAACTACTGGGGATGCAGGCTTCGGCCGAGGAGGACTATGTCCGTATCCCGGTTTCAGCCCTGCATGCTCTTACTGAGAATGCAGCGGCAGTGCGAAGCTGGATTTCTTCGCTGGAAAGGTTTGCCAGTATTGAAGACCGGAAGTATGGCCATTCCACACTGAATCAACTCCAGTTGAACCAGTGCCTGGAGAATGCGATTCGGGATGTCGAACCGTTCAGGAGAATCCAGAATCAAAGGGTTTATCGTGAGCCAATCAGGTTTGCAGGCCTGGTTCAGGGGAATTGCGATGCCCTGGAATTGACGTTTCGGGAGCTTCTTACAAATGCATTTAAGTACTCTCCGGAAGATTCATCCATCCATATAATATGCTTTCGTGGCTGCGATTCTGTTAGCATTGGAATACTGAATGATCCGGTGGGAGGTCAGGATTCAGGCGAAAAGATAGAGGATGCAATGCTTCCCTTTTTCAGATTCAGTAATGTATACAACGATTCATATATGGATGAGGAACTTGGATTGGGTATTGGCTTGTCGGTTATTCAGGATGCAATCCAGCAAAACAATGGAACAGTGCAGGTACGGTGGGTTATGGACCATACTGGCGATGAGCACAGCCGTAAGCGCTTTATGGCGGAGCTCATATTACTCTCAGGCAGCACGGAGATGTGCAGTCCCGAGCCTGAGCTGGACCTACAAAGATACAGGGCCCATGAAGGAGAGAGCGGCTTTGTCCAGGAGGATCCTGTAGCGCAGCTTCCTTCTAGTTCAGGGAGTAGTGGTGCAGGTTTCCGGTAAATGCTTTGTAGATCAATAGGCGGCTCCCCATGGCTTTACAAACGCTCGGGATAAATCAAAGATTCCGCGGTTGCAAATCAATTGCAGAATAGAATCAAATCAATACAGGCACTACCGAGTGAGCACATGAAACAGAAAGAAGTTCTCTACAGGCATCTTACCCGGGCTGAATCCAGTGAACGAACTGAAATCACGTATCATATGAGCCTGATCAAAGAACTGAGATTTCTGCCTCATTTCCTTCCACCGAGGTTTCCGTCCAGAAAACTGATCGTTGAAGAGTTTTGTGAATCTCTCGATGCGCGCAAACATTTTGGGTGAGATTCCTGTAATCTCTTTGAATGATCTTCGTAGATTTCTCTCGGATACAGCCAGCTCATCGGCTACTGTGCGAATATCTATTCCATAGCCCATCTCCTGCATTACAGCCAGGGCATTCTGTACATTGTGAAGTTTGCCCGGTACAGACTCGGGCAGAAAGCCGCGCAGGAAATTGAATACCAGTTGCCCTTTGCGCCATACATCATCGGTTTCCTGGAGAGCTTCGATTATTGTGGCCTGCTTTCTTGCCGGAATTATTGCAGTGGCATCCACCGAGATGTCGGTGATGCGAAATGCTTGCTCGCGAAATAAGGAGTAGAAGCCAATGGGGGTAAATTCCACAATCATCAGCTTGATCATACTGGCTGGAGTGAAAAATCCATATTTCTTCGAAACCATACCACTGAAGCATATATCCGGTACGATTTCCGGTTCTCCGTTAATGCTGGAAAACACAGGATCGGAATACTGAAGCACCATCACCGTGCTGGTCCATGCAGGTACAAATTGTTCGATTCCGGTATTGGGCGCTTCGATCAAATACATCTTGCGGACGTAGGGAGCTAGATCCACCGGCGGACTGAAATGTAAGAATCTTGGCTCAGGTATGGTTACGGGAACGGACATGTAATTATTGACGCAATTGGAGCTTTCCGGGTTTCCATCGCTGAGATTTCAGGCTTTCCTGGATGGATTTGTCTCCGTGAATCGCATGCACGGATAAGGTATGCGAATGGGAACCAGATCAAATAATAATCCGGGCGTTGATACTGTCAAGAGGAGCAATGCCCAATCGAAAACCGATGTTCGAAGGATGTGCTCTGTCCGTCGCAGCCACCAGGATAATTTATCTCTGTGAATCCGGAGGGCCCTGGATCGTAATTGATTACGAAATTCAGCTGTGCAAGGATGCATTCATTTGGGGCACCCGGCTCGGCATGGAGCGCCATCATTGCATTAGTTCTGCTGATTCATGGACTTACAAAGCCAGCGGCAGGGCGCTTTTAGCCATCAGCCTCAAGCCATTGAACGGCCATTTCGCGCTCATTTCGCTTGAATGCTTTTATGGTGAGGCCCGGAAACATCAGTCCTTCGGCCTCGCTTATAGAGTTCAACCATCCCATATCGCTGAGTAAAGCTGCCTTGCGAAAGCGTCCCATAAGTCCCAGCATAGCGGGCAATCGTGCAAACTCCATGAAAATTGCATCCAGGGTTGGCAGATGATAATCCACTGCATCATAAAGCATGGTGCCGTCTTTTATGGAGGCCGATTCGCGTTCCAGGTCATCCAGGGCCTGCTTCATGGCCGGACCGTCTAGCTGTCCGCTCATGGTGATCTCCAGTCTATTCCCGTTGGCTTTTACTTCAAACATGGCATAGCTCCTGCATGGCATTATTCATGGAAGAGTATGGATTCCGGGACCATTATTGAAAAGCAGGTTTTTAGGACTGCAATGCCATGGTCCTGTTATCCGAATTCCGGTCCGGAGGAGCGGGACTGCGGGGGCGTTCTCAATCGGGCTGACTCGGAGTTGCCTTTTATAGCTGTGACTGAATCTATTGAGTGCAACTGAACCTGGTGCAGGCTAGCTGATCCAATCAGAGGGCTTTGCGGCTGTGAAACTGGCCCCGGGGCTGCGGCCCCGGGCTGAAGGAGGCCGTGGATAGACGGCCTTCCAGAAAGTAGATTACTTGCGATTGATCTTACCCAGAGTACTCTCTACGGCTTTCTTGATCTTGTTTGCAGCACCATCGATGGCCACGTGCAGATTGTCCGCATCATGGGTGGCTGCCAGTGGCTGATGATTGGAAATACGAGCTTCCATCACACATCGCTTATCCGCTGCGCCAGACTTACCTGCGTTTTCATCCTTTAGATGAACCTCAACTCGAGTTACCTGACCTGCGAAATGGCTCATAGCTTTCTGCACCACTTCTTCTACATGTTTGGTCAGTCCTTCACTGGCTTCAATGTTATGATCTGTATTTACTTCAATATGCATGTGTATTCCTGTTGGTTACTTCCTGAGGATATCTTTGATCAGCGAATTTATCCCGGAGTCTCCAGGCCAGCTTTTTTCTATTCTCCGGGGCAGTGGGATTTCTGTGCACGGCCCGGCCAGGCAACTGGACGGTGAGCTGACACCGGTTTTCCTTGCCCCGGGATGAGGGTGCTGATGATATTGGCCTGTGCCCCAACCCCTTCGAGAGCAAACCAGCCGATTGCTGGCCGAGTATTTCCTGGTCCATCTGAAAGCGGAACTGCAGAAGCCGGATCATCTGCTGGATCATATTACCTACGAGGGGATTCCGTTTCGAGATCTTACCCGGGATATGATCGCCGAGCTAAAGGAGGCATTTCCCGAACTGGATGATCCTCCGGTACACCGTCGCAATCTATTTCGTTCCTGGTGGATCCGCAGCCGATGGGGAAGCGATTATGATACCTCCACTTTCAAGCTCTACAATCAGCTTTTTCTTTCGCGTCTCTATGATCTAAAGGAGGGGACCCGCCTAAGCCGGGAAAGGATGATTAAGCGAATGCACGATATTCTTACCGTTGCATTACATCGTAATCGGGATTTAACCTATCAGTCCATTCTGGGCGGGGAAACCATGATGCTGGCCGAGTTGAGGCGAGCCCTGAGCCAGGAGCGGTTACCGACCAGAGCCAGGGATTTATTGCTTACCCAGAATCAGGTTTTGAGCTACGAAAGCTTTCAATTCTTTGACAGAGCTCTAAAGGATTCTCTCAAGAAGGCAGATGATCTGTTGCATACTATTTTACCTGCTCCGGTGGCAGATGAACTCAAGGCCACCGGTCGAGTAGCGCCCGGTATGATCCAGGATAGCTGTGTTCTTTTCGCGGATATGGTGCAGTTCGCCAGTATCGCAGATAAGATGCCTCCGGAGGAATTACTGTCGGAGCTGGATTACTGCTTTTCGCATTTCGATCGGATCTCGGAAAGACTGAAAATCGAAAAAATCAAGACCATTGGCGATGCCTATATGTGCGCCTCGGGTCTGTTCCAGAAGCGACCGTCCGACCCACTGCGTATTGCACTTTGCGCCCTTCGTATGATGGAATTCATTCGCCGATACAAAAAAAGCCGCGATAGAAAAGGAAAGCTATGCTGGGATCTGCGAATTGGTATCCATCAGGGACCGGTGATCGCAGGTGTAGTGGGCAACAGTCGATTCACTTTTGATATCTGGGGAGATACTGTGAACGTGGCCAGCAGACTGGAATCGACCAGCGAACCCCATCATATCAATCTTTCTGCTCCTCTGGCGGAGTTTCTCTCTCCTTACTTTGTCACTTCGGAGAGAGGAAAAGTGCCGGTGAAAGGTAAAGGGGATGTGGCCATGTGCTTTGTGGATGCCCTTCGTCCGGAGTATTCCATCGGCGGGCGTGGCAGAGTGCCCAATAAGGCATTCTACAATGAGATTCGCAGTCTGGATGAGCAGAGGTCTTCCGTAGCGGCGGAAGACCCCTGAAGCTCTCGGATCCAGAGAGCATTCTTCGTATGTTTGATGAGTCCTGCATGAGACGTTGCGTTCAGCGCATTAATTTGAGAAGGTTCCCATCCTATGGTCCGCATCAGCTCGATACAGCGGGATTCTCCGGGCCCTCCTCATTATTCAGACTAATTAGTTGACAGGTAATGATTGTTTGGGTATTACCATTTCGAGGTTTGCATGGCAAAGGATAAGGGTTCTAGCCCTATTGGTAGTATCGTTGGAGCAGTGGGTGGGTTTCTTCTGGCTCGCTGGCTGGGCTGGGTATTCTTTATCCCCTTCCTGTTTTTTATCGGATTGATGGTGGCTCAGTATGCGATCATCAAAGAAGAGCATCGTCGCCATTTTATTTTCTATACCACGTTTACCTGGACGCATGTTCTGGCCGGTTCTGTGTTTCTACTTCTGGGAGTGGCTTCCGGTCAGGTAGTCTGGAACGCTGAGATCGCCGGAAATGCAGCGGAGCTTTTTGTGATGGCGGGACTTGCGGGTTTCATTCTCTGGAAGCCTCGAATCTGGCTTGTGGTCCTCTCTCTTGTCTTAAAGGCCCTATTACTGATGGCTATGCTGGATTTTGCTTTGCCCTCGGCGTCGTTTACCAATCCGGAAGGACAGGGAATTATTTTTAATATTGCCATGCGAGCCGGGGCTTTGATCGCATTGATCTATGGCGGTCATCAGCTGTACTATTCTCTCAAAGAGGCCGGCGATTCGGCTTCCGCAAGTCAGGCCGACCCTTCTTCCTTTTCTGCTGCTTCGGAATCTATGGCTTCAGCTCAATCCGGCGCATTCGAATCGGCAAGCTCTCAGACGGAAGCCAGCTCTAATGGATCCGGGTTAAACGTCAGTGTCGCTGAGGTAAGCCAGGAAAATTCTCCTGGAAGCACACGAGGCCCGCAATCCAATTCCAGTGCCCATACTTTTCTGTCCGAAAGATCCCATCTAGCATCATCGGACGCTGATGAAGGCCGTGAGAGCACCTAGGATACTGGAAAGTTAGATGGCCGGCATCGAATAGTCTGGATCAATCTTCTACACAGGAATCCGCGTACAGATTCTTCAGTTTACGACTTCCCTGATAGCCGTATCCTTCGTAGCGAAAGATGTAGCTACCGGCGATTGTGTTTTTCACGCACTGAATGTAGGCCAGGGATTCTGATTTCGAATTCGCTGCCGGATAGCATGCGCCATCTTCGTTCCATAATGGTTTCGCATGTAGAATCAAATCGGGCATTTGTCCGGTGGCGAGTGGCCCAATTTCTATGGATCCATCAAAGCCGTAGCATCCCGATGTAAAACCCTGATAGGTATCGAATTGAAAAATCGGTCGATAGATGCCGTCTTTATCCTGCTTTTCGATTATTATTTGTCTGTTCGAGTAACTATTGTCTTCGATCCAGATTTCATAAGCACCATCCGAATCTAGATCCCTAAAATGAATATAGTCTTCATGCTTTGTGCCGTAACCGTAGGCGAAAATCAGTCGATAATCCTGACCAGACGAATGTTCGAATATGGCTGTCAGAATAACATGGCCCCAGTATAATCCGTTGCCTGAATCCAGATCGCAACGGAATTGAATATATTCTGGTGCACCGGTGGATGCATCCCAGAGAGGTTGGGTCCTGGATTCTGATTCTGTACGGGGCTCCGATGCTGTTACCGGGAGAGGAAGATCCGGGCTTCCAGGCCATTTACGATCTGTAAAGGGATGCTGCCTCTGACAGGTAATGGTGGGGTAGTTCGCATCGCCGCTGTGGTAGTATACCTGGCCTTCATGGATGAAGGGACCTGCCGGTAACGATCCAATGTAATCGGCTATTTCTCGCACATTGGATCCATCCGGCTCTATTGTAAACAGACTCCCCTTTTGTTTACCGCTGAATTCCGGAAATACATATTGCTTCTCCAGGCTTCGGGGCTGCAAAGTTTCTGATTCTAAAACGTAAGTAGTGGGTTTCTGTTTTTCGCACGTTGCCATGGATATCAGGGCGAAAACTAGAAATAGAGATAGTGATGAGCCTGTTTTTCTCAAGTTCCTTTCCTTTATTTTCCCGCCTGCAGGTCACTCGCATGAAAAGCCTGGCTCAGCTTTGCATTTAGATTGGCAGCGCTGGCAGAAGGAATGCGATAATCGGCCTATATCCAGTGGATTTTCGCATATCTTAGAGTAACCGGCCGGTGTAGAAATCCAGCAATCGATCCATGGCTTCTCTGGTGGGGCTGCCCGGTTCATCGGAGTAGTGGATAGTAAACACTGCATGCTCTGCTTTACCATAGCCATGTTTATTTCCTGGACCGGAATCTATAACAAAGGGAACAAAGGATTCGCCAAACTCTTCCTGTAGACGCTGAAATCGCTCCTGGGGTGCGATTAGATCATGGGAAAATTTGAATCCTCGGATTTCCAGTCCTTCTGTGGCGCATCTGGATTTCGCATGCTCCAGGTCTTCCGGAGAGATATCCAGCGAGCGTTTACATTCCAATCTTGACTTCCTGGAGCCCATAATGCAACCTGGAAGCGATGGCTGGCTAACCACCGGAGCAATCATGGAAGGCTCCAGCATAAGAGGAATAGAATAGGAACCGGTAAGACACATTCCGATGGCTCCCACTCCTTTGCCCCCGCATTCGCCATGAGCTCTTCTACACAGTGCGCGAAGCCAGTCCAGAATGGGGCTGGTCTTGTTTCGCTTGAGCATATAAAACTCCCTGCTGATGCAGAGCCGAATGGTATAAGGCAGAAGGGAGGAGTAGGTAGCTTTCTTTCCTGGAGGACCAAAGAAAAGAGGCATGTAAGTGGTGAATCCTGCATCCTGAAGGCGATGTGCCAGCGCCACCGTTTCTTCTACCATACCTGGTAACTCATGCATGATTAGAATGGCCGGACCCTTTCCGGCTACGTACACCGGATGCTCAATATCATTGTGCTCAAAAGAGAAGCACTGAAAGCCAGGAAGGGTCTTCATGGATCGAATGTTGAGGGAGCCGCCCTGGGAGCCAGAACATTAATTAATCAGCCATTGACGTGAAGCAAGATGAAGGGACGGGCAAGCAAGGGCATTCCCGATTTCCTGATCGGGACCGCTCCAGTACCTCCCTGATTTTTCGGTGAGTCGTCCGAGTCTCCGTTTCACCAGGTACAATGCTGAAATAAACATCCCTGGAATCTGGTTCTACACTTCATTAATTCAGAAGGAATACAAAATTTGCATCCTCTGATTCTGAACCGGTCCTATCGGATGCCGTCTAAAAAGCCTGAGAGGGCTTGCAAATTCCAGTGTAATGCCAGAGTCTTATGTTGAATAATCACGGGAAAAAGACTGTAAAGCCCGAGCCAATCGGCTCCAATTTCTTGGCTTCCGTATCCTTAACTCTTCACATTGTCTTCCTACTCCTTCCCAATTTGCTCATGGCCGAGCGTGTATCCAATGAACAGCCCGAGCCGGGTTCTATTGTTCCTCTGGAGCTGGCCGTGGTGGATGATATGCAGCTTATGGGCAATGATCATCGGGTCATTGGTTTAAGGCTCAGTATGTTCTCTGCTCAGAATTACAGCCTTTATGGGCTGGATTTAGGGCTGGCGAATCGCACAGTTGCGAATTCTGGCGGCTTGAGGCTGGCTTTATATAATGGCACAGGTGGAACTCATACAGGAATTGAAGCAGGAATTGCGAACAGAAGCGATGAGTCTGTGGGATTTCAAGTAGGATTTTTAAATGCCACTGATTCGCTGGTTGGGTACCAGGTAGGATTCGTAAACTACATCGATGATACGGCCGTACTGCCCATGACCGGGGTTCTGGGAAACGGCGCCCGGAATGCCCATCTGGGCCAACTTTCGCTGGGAGTCAACGTTGCCGATTACGCTCCCATTCAGCTTGCAGGTATCGGAAACATACAGTCAAAAGAAGTAGTTCCTGTGCAGCTGGCTCTGGGCTTTAACAGCGGCGATCAAAACTTGCTGCAAATATCCGGATTAATGAACCTTACCGAGGATGAAAGCTGGCTACAGATATCATCGGGTGTAAATATCGCAGAGGATATTCCTCTACAGCTGGCCATACTGGGAAATGGAGCCGACATCTCCTGGATACAACTGGGCAGCATTAATATTGTAGAAAGTGCCAGCCTGCAACTCGGCCTGGGAAATAATGCGGAGACTGTGCCGTTACAGATCGCAGCTCTTGTTAACTCGGCAGATGAAAATCCGTTCCAGTTTTCCGGTCTGGGAAACTTCGCGGAAGACACCAGGGTTCAGATTACCGGGATTTACAACGAAGCCAATGACTCGGTACTGCAGATTTCCCTCCTGGCGAACAGTAGTGAGCAGGGAATATTTCAGGCAACCGCCGGGTTAAACAGTGATAATGCACCTGTGCAGCTGGGATCCATCAATGTAAGCAAGGAATCCCGGTTTCAGCTGGGCGTGTTCAATCAGTCGCATCTCAACCAGGGATTTCGCCTGGGACTGATCAATCGCACAGATAAGAACAACGGCATGGACATCGGCTTTTTTAATGAAACCGAATCTTTAAACGGTCATCAAATAGGATTGATCAACATTGCCTGGAAGGGGCGTTTTCCCTTCACCATTCTTTACAATTACGGAGACGAAGATACCGACCAGGTTCGTACAGGTTTGCTCAGCTACAACTGGACTCCGCTGCAGATTTCCATTTACATGCCAGGTCAAATCTTTGAAAAAGAAGTCCCGGTCTATGGAATGCGATTGAACCTCCTTTATAGTGAAAACGCAGAGGTGTACGGACTGGATGCCGGTGTTCTTCAGTTCAGTGACAATGGCGCAGGGATTCAGCTTGGAGTATATAGTCAGGTCAGGGAAGATTTCGCCGGGTTTCAGATAGGAATCGTTCAGTCGGTTCACTCTGCTACAGGAATCTTTGTGGCCGGGCTCTACCAGGAGGCGAATGAACTGCATGGTTTTTCCATCGCTCCCATCGCAGTTACAGAAGGACCTGTGAATGGATACCAGATTGGACTGATTTACAGTCGCTCCACAAACTTTCCTTTTCTGCAGCTAGGAGGATGGAACGATGCAGATGAAGCAGCCCTGCAAATTGGATGGATTGGCAATGAAAGAGGGCAGGGAACGCCTGCTCCTCAGATAGGGCTATTATTCAATCACAGCGAGGTCGGGGCCATAGTCCAGATTTCCGGGCTTCTCAACCATTCAGACGATTACTCCTTTCTACAGATTTCTGGCATTGCAAATGCATCCGATGAGTTGAGCTTTGTGCAGATCACCGGAGGCGTCAATACCACCGAAAGGAATCTGATCTTTCAGCTGGCCGGGCTGGGCAATATTTCCAATGGACCTGCACCTTTGCAGCTCGCCGGAATCTGGAATACTGCAGAACGGGCCAGCTATCTCCAGGTGGCGGGCCTGGTAAATCTGGGCCCGCAACCCATATCTAGAAAAGAGCTGAACGAAATCTCAAATCCATTCCTTCAGATTTCGCTTATCCATAATAATGGATTCGATGTGCCATTGCAGGCTTCCCTTGTGAATTTCAGCGATGAGGCCTCATTGCTACAGGCAGGGTTTTTGAATTTTTCAAAAAGGCCTTTTATTCAACTGGGTCTCTTCAATGGGCGCGAACTGGCTCCAGGGATTCAGTTTGGTCTGGTAAACGGCGGTTCTGGCACGCTAGCTCAACTGGGCCTGATCAACATTGGCCTTAATGATGGTACCCGGGGAATTATGGCCGGTCCCTGGAACTATGCCCACAGTCATACAGGACTGATGATAGGGGTATTTAACTACACAGAAGAGTTGCATGGATTGCAAATTGGATTGATCAATGTGAATCGAAGTGGCACATTCTCAATTCTACCCGGGATGAATTTTTAAATGAAAGCCAGAGAAAATTCACAATCGTTTTACTCGAAGGAAGAGAAGCCGTCGATTCGTAGGCCAGATAACGCCGGGGCCGGCATTTGGCTGGCTGGTCTCGAATCGTCCAGTGAATCGTTCAGGAATGCCCGCATAAGAGCTTCCATAAAAGCGTCGATAAAAGCTTTCATGGGAACCTTAAGCGGCCATTGCGCCAATGGCTCTGACAAACTGCTCCGCATGAAGCATTACAGTGTAAGATTCATTTGTCTGAGATCTATGTTCATTCTTGCCTCAACTCTCTGCCTCTGGCCCGGCTCTTTGATTGCGAAGAACTATACCCCATTTCAGTTTTCACTTCTTTCTCCGTTTCAGCTATTTGATGAAAACACAGTGGTTGTCGGATTTCGCTACAATGTATTCTACGGCGAAATTGATTCAATATATGGTCTGGATGCGGGTTTCGTAAACCATGTGAAGGATTTTTCCGCCGGGCTGGGCCTGGGCGCTGTAAACCTGAGCGATACCCATGCAGGGGTGCAGGCTGGATTGTTTAACTACTCGGATCGTCTGGTGGGCCTGCAAATCGGCCTGGCTAACGGTAACGATGTTCAATACGGATGGCAACTGGGACTATTTAATTTCACGGATGAGGCCTATCTACCTATGGTAGGATTGGGCTGGAACCATGGGGATCGAGCATACCTGGGGCAATTCACTCTGGGAATCAATGATCTGGATGAAGGACCCGGCATTCAGCTGGCTGGTCTGGGCAACATGAATCGCGGGGAATCCTATTTGCAGATTGCAGGAGGAGGGAACATTGGCGACGCTTCCGTTCTGCAGCTTGCCGGACTGTTTTCTCGCTCCGATGATGGATTCCTTCAGATTTCCGGCTTTGCCAACCAGAGTGAACATAGTCTCCTACAAATTTCTGCAGGCTGGAACTCGGGAAAGGACGTCCCTTTTCAGCTACCCGGAGGTTTCAATGTGGCCGAAAAGAATATTTTTCAGCTGGGTATTTTCGGCAACAGCGCAAACGAATCCAGTATTCAAATCGCAGGCCTGGCCAATCAAAGCGAAACGTCGACGATTCAGCTGGCAGGTTTGATAAACTACAACGATGCCGGTACTATTCAAATCGCTTCTCTGTCCAACCTCACGGACTCCGCCGCTTTGCAGCTTTCTCTTCTAAACAATGGAGATGAAACCGGAACCCAGCTGGGCCTTATGAATAATGCGAATCTGGCCAAATACATTCAGCTGGGTGCATTCAATCGAAGCGAATTACAGACCGGACTGTCCATGGGACTGGTAAACGATGCAGAGAACCTGAACGGAATACAAATCGGACTGTTCAACGTAGCCCGGAATTCTCCCATTCCATTCACTCTGCTATTTAATATGCATACCGGTATTGGCGGTGAGCGAAGGACCGGCTATTTTGATGCACCCTGGACGCCCTTTCAGTTTGCTCTATATATGCCAGGCCAGATCTTTTCTGAATCGGCTGCGGTTCACGGAATTCGATTGAACATCTTTTACGGCACTTCCCGATCCGTGAACGGCCTGGACCTGGGTTTCTTGAATTTCTCTGGCCCCGTGAATGGTATCCAGCTTGGAGCCGGCCATGTAGTGAATGGAGATTTCGCTGGAATGCAACTGGGCCTCACATCGGTGAACACCGGTAATCTGCGTGGTATTTCCGTAAATCCTCTGGTAACCTACACACAGGGTAATGTTAGCGGCTTTTCGCTATCTCTTGTTCAATGGACCATGGGATCGGTTCAGGGTATGCAAATGGGCATAGCTCTTAATCGCATGCATGAATCCAGCTTTCCGCAGATTGGAGGAGTGAATGTGACGCGAAAGGCTCCTATTCAGCTTGGATGGATTGGAAATTTTTCTGAGTTCAATACTCCCTTTGGCCAGCTTTCGCCTCTGGCAAACATCAACCTGCAGGACAGCGCTTTTCAGTTTTGCGGCCTGATGAATCATGCTCGCATAGTCCCTTCCTTTCAGCTGTCAGGTTTCTGGAATAGTTCCTACTATACTCCGGTGCAAATCAGCGGCCTCTATAATCATGCCGAATCAGCCAGTTGGCTTCAGCTTTCCCTGGGGGCCAACCGCATCAAAGGCCGAGACGTAACAGGAGCGTCGGATTACGATCCAGACCTTGCTCTGTATGATCCATCCAATTTGCAGGACTCACTTTTGACCCTCGCTCAGATCTCTGCTTTTTATAACGAAGGAAGAGAAACAGCTCTTCAGGTTGCTTTCGTAAACAATGGAGAGGACTCCTCCTTTGCCCAGGGCGGGGTATTCAACTGGTCCGAAAACTCCTGGCTGCAGGCCGGCCTGCTTAATTTCGCAGAGACTCCAGGACTCCAGGTTGGCCTGGTGAACGGTGCCTGGAAAGGTCATTCGGCTCAGTTCGGGCTGGTAAATGTGAATAATAGAGGAAACTGGCTGGCTGTGGGTGCCTGGAACATGTCCGATGAAGCAGCAGGATTGATGCTGGGCCTATTTAACTTCGCAGAGGATCTGGATGGAGTTCAGATCGGTCTAATCAATGTTCATGAGAACGGAGCGGTGCCGGTGACCTTCTTTTTGAATCTATGATTTTCTTTCAGGCGGGCCTCATCAATGCCGCCATTCGATTAGACGGAATTCAGATTGGGTTACTGAACGTGAATGCCAGCGGACCCATTCCTCTGATGCCTGGAATCAATTGGGGGGGCTAAGAGACCGCCGAAGCGGCGAACCTATTTCTCTTCTTCTTCCTCGTCTTCGGGAACATCCACGGTTTCCTGGCCGTAAACATCTGGATCCGGGATCAGGGATGATACATCTACAATGTCGTCGTCTACCAGGCCGCCTTCAGCTTTTCTACGGGCCTTCTCTTCAAGTTTGGCCTGTTTCTTTTCTCTTTTATTCTTTTCACGGATTCGCTTTCCCATGGTGGGTCTTTGCTTTCCTGCCATAAAATACCTCTTTAGCGGGAAGGCAATGAGCCGCTCATGTTTGCGATTCGTTCTAGAATGGCATATCAGGAGTAAGCATGCTTCCCGTTGGATTTCCTCTCAGGCTGATGCGCGGATACAGCCGGGAATGAAGATAGGTCGCGATCCATGGATCACGGTGGTCTGGCTACATTCAATAGGACCTGAAAGCAGTATATCATACCCTGGCCATACTTGCAAGCAGGTTATGTCTACTCTGGTGGGAATACGGTGAGAATGAGGCAAAAATCCGAACGGGGGCCGAACGTCATAGAGAGAAAAACCTGTTCTGGAAACATGACTCCCTGGCTCCCTTTGATTCCGGGCACGATTGCAACATAACTGGTTTACAGGATCCTGGATTACATGCCAGGATTGCCTATGATCCCATTGCTTCTCGGTATTCTGTTTGGCTTTCTGGCTCTATTGCATATCTACTGGGCTCTGGGGGGAACCCTGGGCTTTGAAAAATCCATTCCAGTTCAACCGGATGGAAATCCGTTGTTTCGTCCTGGGCCTGCCGTGACCTTGCTAGTGGCTGCCATTCTGCTTATGATTGCGGCCTATTTTCTGGGCGGATGGGCTCTTATGCATGACTTTCGCAATCTCTGGTCTGTGCCCGGCTGGATGATTGGGATCGCTTTTTTGCTGCGATCGATGGGAGAGTTTAAATATGTAGGATTCTTCAAAAAGGTGCGAGGCAGCGATTTTGCCAGAATGGATACATTTATCTATTCTCCTCTCTGCCTTCTGATTTCAGGGGTAACGATTCAACATTTGATCTTTCTGCGCTGAGATCCTCTTTTCTTCGAACCAGGTTTGAAAAACAATGGCGAATATGGGGACAACCTTTAGAAATCTAGACCTGGCAGAAAGCACGTTCTGGCTTCTGGATCGTGCATCCTCCATGAATTTTGCCGTTTTCGCGGATGGCAAAGGTACACTGCAGATAGAGGCTGTGAAAGAGGCATTGCTGTGGTTACAGAGCAAGCACCCCATGCTTCAGGTATCCATTGTCCATGAACCACAAGAAGGCTCATTGAGCTTCACAAGCCAGGAAAAAGCCGTGCCCATTCCGTTTCGGGAAATCTCTGCAAAGGATGCCAGAGAATCATTCTCCGATTCGGTGACCCAGGCAATCATGCAGCCCTTCGAAAACGGAGAGTCTCCGCTGATGCGATGCGGTTTGATTCGAACCGCGAATCAATTTCGCCTGTTTCTGGTATTTCATCATTCTATCGCCGATGGCAGAAGTGGACTTAAATTACTGGATCTACTTGTTCAGAAACTGGCGAGCTCGAATGGCTCTGAGCCTCCGGACACCAATCCGAAAGCATTTCCCGCTGCAGTGCATGAAAGACTTCCGGCAAACAACACACCGCCAGTGATGGAATCCAATCCTGCCTCAGGAGTATCTTTCTTTGAAAAAAAGAAATCGCCTCCGGCGGCCAGTCTACTGGAAATCCAGCTCGAACCAGAATTGATGGCTTCCCTTCGCGCTGCAGGAAAATCCAATGGGGCAACCTTGCACGGTGTTCTGGGCGCCTGCCTGCTTCAGTCGCTTGCGAACTTCGAGCAAAGGAAAAGCAGCACCGAAAGCGGAGTTGGGCTATCGGAGGATGCGGCGGCCTCAGCCGACAGCGAAACAAAGCGAATGGCTCTTGCCAGCCCGGCGGACCTGCGAACTCAGATGGCCAGCGATGGTTCTGCGGCCGATGAACTGGCTCTGTACATCAGCCTGATAACAACTACAGCGGATGTTCCTTCGCTGGAATCCTGGAAGCGGGCCTGCGAAGCCTCGGACTTTCAGCCATTCTGGACGCTTGCCAGCTTCATCAGCAAAGATGTCCATAATCAGATTCGCACAGCAGCCCTGGATTTTTATAGAATGCTTCCGGAGCCTGGGCGTTATCTCACCAAACCGGATCCTGGAAAAGCCTACGGCGCATTGATTCAAAGGTTGCCACAGGCCCTGGCTTTCAGTAATGCGGGTATTGTAGGCGAATTCGCCGCTCCAGCAGATAAAAGCTGGAGCATTGAGAACGTTGCTTTTACCGTGCATCCTTCGATTTCGCAGATCATATTTGTTGCTGCTACAACCTACAGAGATCGGCTCAATCTAACGCTACATATCGATGCCAATCGGTGGCCTGAATCCGGACTGGAATCCTACCGTCAGGAGTTGGTGAGTCTTCTGGACGAACTGCGAACTCATTTGCAATAGTTACTCATTAGCTATAGGACGTCGCTTGATGCCTTTTTAGCCGGCCCATTCCTGAAAGGTCAAAGTCCCGAATCATTATCTTTTCGGATCACATCAGAGTCATTTACACGAGATGTGGATTTTCTAGGCCCAGGGAATTGAGCGGTGTTGGCAGCCTGGTGGAGATCTCAAGAAGTGCTGTGCAGGCCGATGCGATTTCCTTCGCAGTCTTCAAAATGACCAACAAATCCATGTTCGCCGATGGCGGTTTTGTTATTCAGAATCTTGCCTCCTTTCTCTTCCACCCGTTTCAGGGCAGAATCGATATCCTTTACGGCAAGATACACAAGGGTGCCGCTATATGATGGTTCGTAGGTTTGAGCCTGCACCAGAGTGCCTGTTGATCCAGGTTTTCCCTCTTCCATGGGAAACCAGGCCATTCGCAATGGGCCCAGTTCATGGAGGGAAAGCTCTTCCTGGAGAACGTATTCATAAAACAGTTTGGCCTGTTCCAGGTCCAGGACCGGAATTTCAAACCATACAGAATGTGTCATGGCTCCAGTTCCAGTTGCGGCATGGATAGTTCATGAATCTGATCTATTTGTTCTTTGCTCAGACCGGTAAAAACCTCCATGAGCTGCGGTTCGTATTTCTTCACAAGAGCTACTTCTTTGTCGTTGGTCAGGGGTCCCACTACCTTCATGGCCCAGTCGGCGTACACTTTGTTCTTATCCCAGGTGTCTGCGATTTCCTCTTTTTGAGATGCCAGTTGTTCTCGGGTCTTTCTTAACTCTGCTTTTGTTTCTTCGGGAATATTGGGATCGGCCAGTTGCTGATCGATCAAATCGATTCCTTGCTGAGTCATGTCCTGGGAAGCCTGGTTTAGATCCTTTTGCTTTTCCATTCCCACCTGAGCCTGTGCCATATTCCAGGCCCAGGCAACCTTGGCGTTTACTTTGACAAAGGTAGCGTAATCCTCAAAACCTCCTTCCTGAATAGCGGCCTCTATCTTGTTGAATCCCTCTTTACCCCCGTCTGGATTTTCAGCCAACCACTGCTGAAACTGAATCCCCTCTTGTCGCAGGATCCGCATGGTTTTGATGTACTTTTCCATTTTCGCATCGTCCAGTTCTCCCACCGAGGACACTACGGAATGATATTTCTTGTACAATGCCTCTGTAGGATTGCCACACTGCAACAGTGTAACGCTCAGTAAGCTCAAAAGGATGCTAAAAATGCGGTATTTCATGGGGGCCTCCGAATGAGGTCATGATAGTTGTAGCAGGGAAATATCAAGCGAAAAATCGGCCAGAGCGGAAATCCCCGAATTCGCATCCGTCGATGTCAGTCATTGCGCACCAGGTCCGGATTTGTAATAATCCAGGAAAACTTCTTTGTATGGAGCGCTATATTGTTTCGGATGGCCTGCAATTGCCCGGTTGTCGGCGAATAGCAGCCAACCATGAACGAAGCGTTTCAGGCTCCAAATCTTAGGAAGAATGCGGGCAGGGACTTATCTTTGCTGCCTTTTGGAGAGAAAAAGGCCGTCATATATAGATTGTAGGGGGACTTATTTCGGGAAAATCGAATGTCTCTGTTAATCCGAGAGATACAGCGAGCGGGATCCATTTCAATTTTCCCGCCGCCTTACTGGATCTCTATGGCGGTTACTGAAACATATTGGAGAAATAGTTTGCGTACATGGCTCGCATACCTATCCCGATGCTTTTGAAACCAGCTTCTATTGTTATTATTTTCCAGTTCCTCAAAGAACGTTATGTACTCTATATCAAAAAAGGCGGGCACTACAGTACTGTCTGGTTTCTCAGGTCCCACAGGTATTTCTCGGTTGCTTATCTGGGGCAATCTGCGAGAACGCTAACTAAGAAAGGGGAAGATATTATTGTCTGATTGGATGGAAAGGATTGTAATGCCGCGTAGTTTTTCGTCGGCAGCTGCAGAAAGGAGGACCAGAGTTCTCGGTCCTGCAATATTCTGGATGCTTGCGGCCAGCATATTGTTTCTATTTCCCCTGGGATTGTTTCAAGTTCTGGGGTCAAGATTCCTTCTACTTTCAGGCATTCTGACATCCCTCTGTATTTTTCTCATATTTCTGCTAAGGGCCGGAAAGTCTGCGGTAGCGGGAATACTATTGATTGGCACGTTCTTAGGTGCAGCCAATCTTCAGCCCCTGCAGGGCATGGGTATCTACGATACAATTATCATGCTCAATCTGCTGGCTATAATGATGGCCGGGATTCTTTTTGGACCTCGTTCTGTGGTCCTTACTGCATTTATTGCGGCCCTGTCTGCCGGCGGTATTGCCTATCTTACCTTTCAGGGACATATCCCTCTGGCAGAACCTCCTTCGCCTTTTGCTGAATGGTTTCGCAGAGTTTCCTATTTTTTCGTAGCTGTAGTTCTTTACTGGCTCGGTTGGAATGCAACACGCAAGGCTTTGCAGCAAAGCGATGAAACCAGAATCGAAAACCGATCCCTGCTACGCTCACTGAACAATATCATGGAGCAGGGAAACATCGGTCACTGGTATTTGAACATCAGGACAGGCGAAGTTTACTGGTCTGCGAATGTGGCCTCCATATTTGGCATCAAGGATGGGGATTTTGATGGTTCCATTGAGAGCTATTTCAATCTAATTCTGGAAGAGGACCTGGGCCGTCTGAAGAATTCCCTGGATGCGGCCATGAAAGACCCGGGCGCCTCTTACCAGGTGGAGCACCGAATTCGCACACCGGATGGGCAGATTCGCTGGCTGGAAGGTCGCGGAAACGTACGATTCGAGAATGGAACGCCGGTGGATATGGCGGGCGTCGTGGTTGATATCACAGAACAGAAGAACATGAAATCTGCCATGGAGAGAGTCTACTCCATCCTGGCAGAGGGGATCGTTGTTCATGATTCCGAAGGTGTTATTGTTTCCTACAATAACAGCGCTCTGGAGATCCTGGGTTTGAGCGAATCACAGCTTCTGGGAAAATCCTCCATGGATCCTCAGTGGCACATTGTTAACGAAGATGGGGTGCCCATTTCAGGAGAACAGCATCCTTCTGAAGTGGCCATGCGCACCGGAGAGCCTCAGTACGGAACCGTTCTGGGGGTCAGTCGGCCGGATGGATCCTTTCGCTGGATTTCGGTGAACTCCATTCCATTCTCGGACGGTGGTCCAAAGCAGCGTGGAGCAGTAGTATCATTCTTCGACATTTCCAGAACTCGAAATCAGGCAAGGGAACTTCAAAAGAGCGAAGAACAGTTAAGATTCATACTGGAGAACCAGCCAAGCATTGTTTTGCTCCTGGATCTGGAAGGCACCATTCTATACGTAAATGCAGTTACCGCTGGCTACAATATGGAAGATGTTGTAGGTAACGATTGCCGGGTATTTGTTCCGGAGGAAGACAGGGCTCGATTAACCTGGGCATTGAATCGCATAAAGGAGGAACGGCAACCTTTTACATACGATATTCGAGGTTATAATGCCAATGGAGAGATTGCCTGGTTTAATACGCGTATTGGCCTTCTGCAATACCATGAAAAGGAACGCATCATTTTGATCAGCTCCGATATCTCCGATCGAATCGCAGCGGAGCAGAAATTGCGAACCATGGCCTATACAGATTTGCTCACCGGTTTGCCAAACCGAGAAGCCCTGTATGCCCATCTATCGGAGATTCTGGAGATGGAAGGGAATCTTCAAAGACGGGCCATACTGTTTGTGGATCTGGATCATTTTAAGAACATCAACGATACTCTGGGTCACGATGTAGGCGACCGATTACTGAATGAAGTGGCTCGAGGATTCCAATCGCAACTTTCAGAGAATGCCTTTCTGGCCAGGCTTGGCGGCGATGAATTCATGATGGTCTACACCATCTCTAAAGAATCCGAGGCAGAGCAGCATGCAGAAAGAATTCTGACTATGTTTCGTAATCCTATAAACGTAGATGCTCACGATCTGTTTCTTTCTGCCAGTATTGGTATTTGCTATTTTCCGGGAGATGGAGAGGACATTCATCAATTGATCAAAAATGCAGATGCAGCCATGTATCGCGCAAAAGCCAGAGGCCGTAACAACTTCTGTAAATTCGAACGCTCCATGGAAACTGAAATCCAGACCAGGTTGCTCATGGATACAGAGCTACGTCAGGCTGCGCGAAAGAATGAACTGGAACTGCATTATCAACCTGTATTTGACCTGGAAACAGAAACGGTGGTGGGCCTGGAAGCGCTCATGCGCTGGAACAATGATCAGCTGGGTCAGGTATCCCCGGCCCAGTTCATTCCCCTGGCGGAAGAAACGGGCTCTATTCGCGATCTGGATTTATGGTCTCTGCAGACCGGTCTTCAGCAACTGGCAAAGTGGAGAGCTGAGGATCGATTCACCGGGCGACTGGCCCTGAATATGAGCGCCAGACAATTGGAGAACAACCGGTTTATGCCTGAGCTGGAGAGACTGCTAAAGATCAATGGGCTCAAAGGTTCCGACATATCTCTGGAATTAACTGAAACGGCGTTGATGAGAAACATCACTGCCATGAGTCCCATGCTGGAAGCTATGGGAACCATGGGCATCGAACTTATGATCGATGATTTTGGTACTGGATACTCTTCTCTAAACTATTTGAAGAGATTGCCTGTGCACGTAGTAAAGATTGATCGCAGTTTCGTTGAAGAGATTGGGACTGAAGAAAGCGATTCCATTGTTCGCACCATCATCGCAATGGCCAGGACCCTGGATTTGAAGGCTGTGGCGGAAGGAGTGGAAACCAGGATGCAACTGGATTTTCTAAGAAAGGAGGGCTGCCATATGGCTCAGGGATTCTATCTGGCCATGCCAGGTTCCGCTACAGAAGTGGGGGATGTATTGAGCTCTCAATCCAGAGCAAAGTTTGCAGGATAGAATTCGCCGGCCGGAAACCGGTCGGCGAACACAATACAGGTTATTTTACTTTGAAGCTTCCTGGATAGCTATTCCAGCTACCTGTGCTTACTCCATTTCTTTCTGATCCGGAGTAGGAATCCTGACCGGCCAGCACTTCTACTTCCACTTTTCCACCTTCAGTGTCGATGACACCTGCATGACGAGCAGCAGTGCAAATGGATGAGTCCGTTGTATAAACATCGGTACCCCATACGGATCGTTCACCGCAGGAAGAAGGACAGGCCACTACAAATGAAGTTTTTCCTGCCACAGTGTCTTTCAGGTCCTTAACGGACTGATCGCAGGTGATTTGAATGGGATCTGGTCCGCAGGCAATTACAGCAAGCAAGGCTGCTACAGGAATAAGTTTCAATATTTTCATAAATCTCTCCTCTGATTGGTGCAGAGGATTGGAGCGCAAAACTTTGCGAAGTCAAGTGAAAAACATTTTCAGGCGGGCAGTAATGGATTTCGCATTCGCTCAGGCAGGAGTGGCCGTTTTTTCCAATGTTCGCGACGGAATTCTGGATTTTCGGATGAACTCCAGCCAGTGCTCCAACGTCAAAGGGAGCTGGCATCCGCTCTTAACTTCTGTTGTCTGCAGTTTAGGGTCAGGGGATTCCGGTCTTTCGGATACCTCTGTTTCATCCGCCGGAGGCTTCCAGTGGCTGTTGCCAGAGCATCGATCCTTTTCCAGGGCAGCCGTTTCGCTACTTCCGGTCCTGGTATTCTCAAACAGGTAAAAGGTTTCGCGATAAAATCGCTCTTCCAGGTTGATGTCGAAGGCTACAAATTCACGTAGAAGTCCTGGATTTTCGAATACCAGAGCATCCGGTCGGTGTGATCTTACTCCGGCCACCAGTAGCTGATTCTTATGAAAAACGGCAAAAAATCGCAGATCTCCCCGGAAGCTAATCCATAGATTCAACTCATCAAAGTCAGTTTGAAAGACCGGGTCTTGAATATGGTATTCATAGGTCTGCATGTAGGCTGCCTGGGCCAGCACCGGACCCAGCCGGGTATTGGAGAAGATTCGATTTCGAACGCGGAACTCGGACTGAGCATACAGAACGGTGGTCAAAAGTAGAAGGACCACAGGTATAGCAGTATTTCTGAGTTTCATAGCGTATAGGGCCCACGGATACTCCTAAAGGAGAGAAGATCCGGGACCTATCCAGCTAATCGGCCAGGGAGTGAATACCTTGATGGCTTTCTGCAGTTTTTACTCTACACCTTTGTCCGGTTCGAGAGGATAGGGATCGTAGCCAGCGTCTTTTAGTTCCTTCTTATAGGTACTGTAGACCTCGTCAGCTTTCTGTTTCTCTGTCTGAATTTCTGCCAGAGCGATGACTGCCAGTACCGTAGCATTTCGGTAATGGGCCACAGCGGCATCCGGCCGCTCCGAGGCAATGGAGCGCCTGGCCAGATCCAACTGTCTCTGGGCCACCAGGATTCTGTGCCTGGTTTCCTGAACCCTTTTGCTCTTGGCTCTTCCGGCTTCCTTCAACTCCTGGTCTACCAGAGCCGTGGTGGTTTTAGAAAGAATCTCCGCTACCTTGCGGTTAAAAGCATCGTTGAAGGAAGTATAGATTTCGAAAGCTCTTTTGCGGGCATCCCTTAGAAGATGATAGGAACGCAGCAACTCTCCGCTATAATAAGCATCTATGGCCTTACGAAATACCTCTGCGGTTTCTTTGTATTTCGCATCTGCGCCTTCAACATCGCCGCCAAAATTCTCTACCAGTCGGCCCAGACGAACCAGGTCTGTTTCTACCATCATCCGGAGCCTGGAAATCTTTCTAGAAGCGATCTGTCGGTCCAGATAGTCCGATCCTTCGAATTCCCGCACCGGGTCGGACCGATTGGCATCCGGGGTCTGGGCCTGCAGCGCCGTACCACCCAGGGAGAGAAAAAAGGCTGCCAGTGTAGCGTATCTGAGAAAATGGTTGTACGAAATCATAGCTTCTGAAATCCTATTATGTATCATCAGTGATAGGATCGCTGCGAATGCATGTAAACCGGTTTCACACTACATTGCGCATTTTTTTGATGAAACGATTCAAGCCAGAACATCACTACCACTGGAAAACCGGTCTGAAAACTACAATCCTTTTGTCAGCATTTCTGGCTCTTTCACCCATTTCCGCTATCCTCCATGCTGCTCCTCTGTATCTCAACGAGGGATCCGTGGAAATGGACGGGCCATCGGAGTCGCGACTTCGTCCCTTGAGTAGCGCATCCCGGCTGGTTCTCATGCAGGGCTACATTGATCTGGCCCGTCGTGACTCCGGCCTTCGATCTTCTGTGAAAAGCATTCTAAAGGATTTCAATGGATTTTCTTCTATTGAGAGGGAAGTTCTAAATCTCATCTACCGCGCTCACGTAGAGATGGACCCTGCCAGGGGACAGTCCAGCCTGGAGAAAGCCTATGGTTCCATCCAGACTCGTGCTCATTCCGATATCGACAAGAAGGCTGTAGAGCTACTGGCCGTACATGCACGTTTACTCCGGTTTCAAAGAAGCGGTGCCGGCTATAGTGCCCTGGGGCCGGATTGCGCTCGCCTGGGAATCGAAGCCTGTTTTGTCATCGATGCTGGCAAGCTCATGGAAGCCAGGATTGCAGCAAAGGACATTGGAGTGTCCGATTATATCGAGCTTCAGTCGAACCTGGATCTATTTCTATTCCAAAGAAGATACATTCCTTTCTTTTCTATACTGGCCCGGCCCATGCCGGAGCTTCTTACTCGCCTGGGGCTTCCTCTGGAAGCTGGCATTCTGGCTGCCGGAATGGCTCGCAGCGATTCCAGTGATACTGCGCTCAAGCAATCGGTGCCCAGATATCTTACTATGGCCGGAGACTATAAATCAGCTCTGCGATACGATGAGCAGATCCAATCCGGAAAAACCACCCTCACAAATACTCTGAAGCGATTGGACTGGTTAATCCTGGCCGGAGAATACGAAGCGGCCAGCAATCTAATTCTGAAAGAAAAGCCAGATCAACTGGGTTCCCAGAAAGGTCGCGATGTCTGGGTGGGCCTGGGCCGCAACGGGGATGTGATGCGCATTCGTCTGGCCGCCCTGGTGTTTTTACAGGGAGACAAGAAGAGGGCCGGTCAGCTACTCCATGACTTTTCGAAGAAGGATCCAGAAAGCAAACGAGCAGAAACCCTGGTGGCAAGGCTTCGCATCGCGCAGATGGTGTTGTCAACCAATGCAGAACTGGCTCACAAGATAGCCGAGGATGTGACCTATATTTCTCAGGCCCGTGGCCTGGAAGTGATCGAATACCAGGCCACTGTTCTGGATGGCTGGGCATTGTTTTTTCTGAACAAGAACTACAATGCGATGATCAACTTTATCAAGGCCCGGGGTATCCTCACAGGAGAGAATCGTACCCTTACTCCGGACTTTTCCAGACAGGCTGGCATGTATTTTTTGCAGCGAAGGATGAGCCGAAATATTCAAAAGCAGGATATTCTCTCTCTTAGTTCCTACGTTGCTGCCAGAAGGTTCGATCCTGCAGATCGTTTCTTCTTACTGTGGCTACCCGAGGTAGTGGATCGCCATTTTCTGATGGATGCATTTCTTCGGGATCTGCAAAAAGTACAGGATACCAATTCGGCGCTGCTGGTGCTTTCCAGGTTATCGGCCGCTCAGAGATTTGAATTTCGTCCTGGCAACAACCCGGGGGGACTGAGAGGCCTTCGCACAAGTATTCGAGAATCCAGATTTCAAAACCGCTTTGACTGGGCCCCTTCGCCGGATCCGGCTCCATTCATTCGAGAAGAAGCCTACGATTTACACAGAATGCATTTACCTTCAGCCAGAAATGGGCGAAATGTATTGTTCTTTGCCCGGGAATCGGAGTCCACAGCCGGTCACTTTGTTCTCTTTGAAGCCACCGGCGGAGTCTGGAAGTTCAAGGTGCAAACTCTGGGCGAGAAAGACACCATCGCAAAGGATTGCGATTTCGAATCCGGAGGATCCTGTGAGCGGGCCCGCGAATTCTTCTCTGAATTCATTGATCATGCTCGGGGCTCCCTGGCTGTTATTTATGATCCTTCCCTGGACCTGGATTATTCCAGAATCTTCACGGGAGCTTCCGTAAGCTACTTTGGATGGCCTTCCGATTCCAGAAAAGAGAAAGTAAAGGACTATGCCCTCAACGAAAGCAAAAGCAGACTAACCGATGCTTGCTACGATGCAGGTACGGCTCAATTGAAGCTGGAGCAGTATCTGGATCCGGAGCTTCGGGGCAGGTTATTGCTACCCGAAAAGATTCGAGGATCCGGTCAGATTTATCTCAGGGAGTTTTCCTGCGGAAATCAGAGCCTGAGACTCTGGGATCTGGACCGAAGATTTCGAGGAAAACCGGATCTTGTGATCTGGGATCCCACGGCCCAGGATCAATGGATGTACAGAAAGGAGCTGATGAGAGTCTTTCATGACCGGGATATTCCCGTAATGGAAGCCTTTGACGACGCTGAAGAGCTACTGGAATCGGACAAGCTGGTGCCGTTGATTCCTGGAAAATACAGGATCATCTTTCCGGCCGTTACATTCATTGAGGATTAGGCTTCTTCTGCGAATTAATCGTTGATCTGTGATTGCCCGCTCAGAAGTCTGGGGACGTGGCCCGTAAAAAGCAATCAAATGAAGAAAAAGGGGAGACCTACGACTCAAAAGAGAATCCCTTTTCCGTAATCGTATCCTTTGGCATCTTACTTATTCTGGTTTTCGCATTCAAGCAATCCATGCTGGATGCAAACAATATCCCCTCCGGCTCCATGATTCCCACGCTAAAAGTGGGGGACTATCTATTTGTAAATAAAATGCGTTACTCCTTGAGATTGCCCTATCTGGGCACAGAGTTGCTTCGCATTGATGATCCCAACCGTGGCGATATAATAACGTTCATTCCCAGGGAAGAAACAGAAAAGAACTATGTCAAACGAGTGATCGGTGTTCCAGGGGATCGAATTCGAATAAGATACCTGGGTGTGTGTGACCCCGAATTTCCGGTGGAGCGTGCAAAGAATCCTCAATACGATTGCAGCACTGAGTTCCAGGAAGGGCGCTATCAGTCTCCGGACCTGGCGTATATAGAATACAAACCCAACGATCAGGGAGACTGGCAGCATTTTACTTACAAAGAGCTAAGCCCCGAGCAGTCCCAATCTATTCTCGTGGATGCAGATAGCGCATCGGTATTGCATCCTTCGATAGTCCCTGGCTATCAGTCCGATGTTCCTGTTGTATTTGAAGAGAACATCGACGGAAACAAGCATCTTATTGTAGAGCGCTTTCGCGGAGTCTCCCTGGATCATGGTTCCATATGTCCTACATTCAATACCACTGGATGCGTTCTGGGAGAGGACAAATACTTTGTCATGGGAGATAACCGGGATGATAGCAAGGATTCCCGTTTTCATGAAGTAGGGGCCATAGACCGCTCCAGCATTCAGGGAAAAGCTCTGATTATCTATTTCAGTATAGACTGGAGGGATCAGATTTGCTATGAATTCTCACGGGGAAGAACCAATGCAGAGTTTGGAGTCGATGGCTTTCGCCTGGATGACTTTCCGGTGGAGGATCAGGTAGAATACTGCAGCACAATGGATCAATACATCATGCATGAAAATCTCTGGCAGTATCTGGTAAGAACGGTGCTATACAGAATTCCTCGTATGGATGTTCGATGGTCCCGCCTGGGTGACCTTCTCCATTGATGGATGGTAGCCCCCTTTTTCCGGGCGAAATACAACACATCTTCCCAGTCTACGCTCTCCATTTTCGGAGAGCTGAGGGCGACCCAGGGCAAGGAATCGTCTGAGTGTCTGAAATGCTTCCCGGCGGGAAGGGGCTCTGCAGGCCAGATTAACATCTGATGCATAGGCTACATAGGAGCCTTCGCAGGTGCGGATAAAGCGAATTTGTTGCATTCCTTCTGAACAATCGGCGGCGAAGCCCGGGCCTTGCAGGTTTTTTTTTGTTGGTTCCGGTAGCCTTTAATTGTGAATTCGTAGAGGCCGTATGAGACGGCGGTGGGGAGCCCCGGGCGGCTGCAAGCACAACATCCAGGAGAGTATATGGGCAAACGACCTCTATTTTCATTCCCACCCAATTTTGGGAGCTATCTGGCTCTGGTATTCGAATTCCTGGGTTTTCTGGCTCTGGGCGGAGTGGCCGGTTTCGTAGCTCAGACCTACATCTGGCCCGAGCATTCCAACTGGATTTTCCCGGCCGTCTTTATTGCCATGTTCTTTCTGGGACTCTGGTTTATGGTGCGACAGACCAAACGACTTGCAGATAAAGACAATGTGCGCCGGGCCCAGGAAATTCAGCAGGACTCCCGGGAAGAACTGAGCCCCGAGGCTGTGGAAAAAAGAATGAAGGATTTCGATGCACGATTCCAGAAGGCTTTCAAGCATCGGAGCAGTAAAAAGGAGAGAGATTAAGAGCCCATGTCATTGGACGCCCATGGACCCCGCAGAGCGATTCAATCCCATAGATTAGAAAAGACCGCTCTTTCTATCATCGTTGCTCTGTTTATCTTTCCAGCCTGGTGGATTACTCATCTGGTAGATCCTGCCTTTCCCGTGGATCGAAAGCTCTATCTATTTGTGCTCATCTTCTTATCCGGTCCTCCGCTTCTATGGGCCTGGCTCTTTTTGAAGGGCAGGTACCCTCGTCTCGGGTTGTCCATAGTCCCTGCAGGATTTCTGCTTCGAATTGTGGTTCTGGCATTGATTTTCTTTTCGTTTGAAGACCCGGATTTACGTAGCAGGGCCATGGTGGTTTTTCTATTATGCATCGGGACTTTCCTCATTTTTGAAGTTGCCAGCGCCCTGTGGGTGGGAATTTATGGCCGCGGGCAGAGATGAGAAAAGGCTCTTCGCCTGCTTTCACTTGACGGCAAGGCTTGTCTCTCTCGAATGCCTGTAGGCTCCACCTGAGTGGAAGCCGACTGCTGTAACCCGGCAGAAAAATGTAATGCGAAGATCGGAAATGGATGGCTTCCACCACCATTTCTAACGCTGAGTCGGCTCCTTCCAGAGTCCAGACTCATTGCAAAGGCCCGAGCTGGCCCAACGTTCGAACTGGTTAAACAGGAATGCCAAAAAGAATCATCAGTCTAATCTTATTTGCTGCAACCCTGGCCGTGCCGGCCCATGCGGAGGAAGTAGACCATTCAGCCCTGGCTGAATCCGGACATGAAAAGCCTGCGCAAGAAGAGCATGCATTTGATCTTCAGGCAACTCTTTCGCATCACCTGATGGATTCTGTTATCATTGAATGGGCCCCCTTTTGCAAAAAAGTCTATAAGGATGAAGATCCCGAAGCCTTTGCCAACGATCCATTCCGCCGCTATACCTTTAAAGATGAGTCCGGAAGGCTGTACAAATACGAAGGTTATTTGCAGCTTCACATCACTCGACGTGTTGCGATGATGTTCATTGTTGCTGCTCTCATGCTCATCATATTCATCCCGGCTGCAAATAAAATCTCCAGCAATCCCCTTAGAGTGCAGAGTCGATTTACTGGCGCCGTCGAAGGGTTAATCCAATACCTGCGAAAAGATGTTGCAGAAGCCAACATGCATCATCCTACACCGGGCTACATTGGATACATCATCACTGCTTTTATCTTTATTCTATTTTCGAACCTTCTGGGTCTTTTCCCTCCTTTCGGAGAGATGATTCTGATGACCAAGCAGCTCATTACAGGAGCTCATCATCTGGGCAACCACCCGGCGCCCGGCGAAACAGATCCTGCTCTTTTGATGCTCTGGCCTGGTATTACCGTTACTGGCGATATCGCAGTAACCATGAGCCTGGCCGCCATTACCACGATTCTCATCTGGGTAGCGGGCTTTCATTACCAGGGATTTAAGTTTCTGTGGCATGCCGTACCGGACGGAGTGCCCTGGCTGCTTTATCCATTGCTGTGGCCCATTGAATTCATTATTGGTCCACTGGCTAAAGGATTTGCACTTACCATTCGATTGCTTGCGAACATGACGGCAGGACACGTACTTTTGCTGGTAATCGCAGGATTTATCTTCCAGTTTCAGACCTGGTGGATGCCTCTTATTTCGGTAACAGGCATGACAGCACTGTATGTTCTGGAACTGCTGGTAGCACTTCTGCAGGCATTTATTTTTACTCTTCTATCTGCAATCTTCATCGGTCTGAGTATGCACAGGCACTGAGAAGCGGGAATAGAAGTATATCGCTGGAAAGCGAAGCAATTAATTTGTATAGGATAGTATAAGGATAACTGGAGGATAGAATGATCAGCTTAGCATTTATCGGAGTAGGGCTCGGAATTGGTCTCGTGATCATCGGGGCTGGAATTGGAATCGGACGAATTGGCGATAGCGCGGCTCAAGGAATTAGCCGTCAGCCTGAGTCTTCTGGTTCTATCACTGTAGCCATGATTATTTCTGCGGCCCTGATTGAAGGTGCGGCTCTGTTTGCTCTCGTTATTGCGTTCCAGATGGGCGGTGTTCTGGACAAGTCCACCGTTAGCGAGTTCGCAAAAGCAAACAAGCCTGCAGTAGAACAACAGGACCAGTAAGGATAGGAAGTAGGAAAGGAGGATCAGAATGTTAGAATTCTTAGCAGCTGAGGGAGGCATTTCATTACTGGATGTGAATCCCGGTCTGGCCATCTGGACCACTGTTACATTTCTGCTGGTCCTCTTTATCCTGCAGAAATTTGCCTGGAAAAAGATTACCAGCGCTCTGGATGAACGTTCGGACAAGATCCATGATGACCTGGATCGAGCCGAACGAGTTCGAAAGGATGCCGAGGCAAAACTCGAAGATTACATGGAAAAGCTCAATGGCCTGAAAGAGGAGGGCCAGGAGATTATCGCAGAAGCTCGCAAAGATGCTGAAGGACTGCGAAACGAAATCCTGGAAACCGCTCGTAAGGAAGCAGAGCAAATCCGAGAGAGAAGCCGCAAAGAGATCGATCTTGCCATGGATGCAGCCCTGGATCAACTCCATAAGGATGTGACCGGACTGTCCGTGCAGATTGCCTCTCAGATTCTGGGTAAGACTCTGTCCGAGAAGGACCACAAGGAACTGATCGAACAGTCCATCAAGTCCGTTCGAAGTCTGCAGAACTAAGGCGGGCTGAAAGCTCGTATGATGGCCGGTTTCATGCCGGCTCTTGAAATCAGCGCACTGGCCTCGGGGTCGTGCATGGGAAAGGATCGCAATGAGCGAGGAAAAGATAGGAAATCTGTACGCTGAAGCGCTTCTGGATCTGGCTGCCGACAAAGCATCCGAGATCGAGCAGGAGCTGCAGGATGTGAACAAAGCTCTGCATCAGGAGCCGTTGGTATGGAAGTTCTTCGCCGCACCTGTGGTGGACGAAGAGCAGAAAATGCAACTGCTGCAAAAATCCCTGAAAGGGAATGTCTCTGATCTGATGTATAACTTTCTGGGTACTCTCTGTGCTAAAGAAAGGTTTCACAATCTGCCAGATGTAGTAGAAGCCTATTCCAGACTGCTGGATCAGCAGCTGGGGCGCAAAACTGTGATTCTCGAATCAGCCACTGAACTGGCAGTGCCTGTAGTGGATGAAATTCGCAATACTTTGAAAGATTATTTTAAGATGGAGATTGTGGTAGAGCCAAGAATTAAGCCATCCCTTCTGGGTGGCATTGTGGTTCGTAGCAACGATCTTCAAATTGATACCAGTCTGTTCAGCCGACTGAAGCGACTGGAAAAGAACCTACTATCTCAGAAAATCCTGGGCGAGGAATACTATGAAAATTAAGACAGACGAAATCGTAAGCGTACTCAAGAAGGAAATCCAGAGCTTCGAATCGCAGCTGGACCTTTCCGAAGTGGGAGAGGTAATCTCCATCGGTGACGGTATTGCCCGGGTATACGGCCTGGAAAATGTAATGTTCAATGAGATGGTGGAGTTCGAGGACGGAACCCTTGGACTGGCCTTTAACCTGGAAGAAAACAACGTAGGTGTTGTAGTTCTGGGCGATTCCAACCAGCTCCGAGAAGGCTATCAGGTAAAAAGAACCGGCCGCGTTCTGGAAGTGCCTGTAGGGGATGCTCTGCTGGGTCGAATCGTGGATCCCATGGGTCGACCGCTGGATGGAAAAGGACCTATCGATACAGATAAGACCTATCCTGTTGAACGTCTGGCTCCTGGCATCGCCAAAAGAGAGCCTGTAAAGATCCCCATGCAAACCGGGATTAAAGCCATTGATTCCATGATTCCCGTGGGTCGCGGTCAACGAGAACTTATCATTGGAGACCGGGGCACTGGAAAGACTGCCATTGCCGTAGATACTATCATCAACCAGAAAGGTGGCGATGTAATTTGCGTTTATGTGGCCATTGGACAGAAAGCTTCTAAAGTAGCCGCTCTATATGAAAAACTAAAAGAGCTGGGATGCATGGATTACACCATCATCGTTTCTGCTTCAGCTTCTGATCCGGCTCCTCTGCAGTATCTGGCTCCCTATGCCGGCGCTTCCATGGCAGAGTACTTCATGTATGAAAAAGGCCGGCATACCCTGGCGGTATATGATGACCTGACCAAGCAGGCAAATGCCTATCGCCAGATGTCTCTGCTACTTCGTCGTCCTCCTGGTCGTGAAGCCTATCCTGGTGATGTATTTTATCTGCATAGCCGTCTGCTGGAACGAGCAGCGAAGATGAGTGAGAAATATGGCGGGGGTTCTCTAACAGCTCTGCCTATCATCGAAACCCAGGAAGGCGAGGTATCCGCATTTATTCCTACCAACGTAATCTCCATTACAGATGGTCAGATCTATCTTCAGCCCGGTTTGTTCGCATCCGGCCAGCGACCTGCGGTAGACGTAGGTATCTCTGTAAGCCGGGTAGGTGGTTCTGCTCAAATCAAGGCCATGAAGTCTGTGGCCGGTAAGCTTCGTCTGGACCAGGCTGCTTTCAAGGCTCTGGAAGCATTCGCGCAGCTGGGAACCGACATGGATGCGGCCACTCAGGCTCAGCTGGATCGTGGTTATCGCGTGATGGAAGTTCTAAAGCAGGGCGAATCGGTCCCATGGGCGGTAGAAGATCAGGTTCTTTCCATTTTTGCTGTAACTCGCGGACTAATGGACAAGATCCCTCTGAATCGAGCCAAAGAATTCGAATCAGCATTGATCAGCTATCTGCACGATGCTCATTCTGAAATTGTAAAGGGCATTCGAGAGAAGAAAACCATCGAAGATGACAAGGCTCTGGAAGCCACCATCAAGGATTTCGCAGAGTCCTTCCTGGCAGGGAAAGCTGCAGACATTCGTCATCAAAAGGGCGAGTAATCGCGGGGAGCAATAGCAGGCTGGAAAGAAAGCGTTAGCGAGGCACCATGGCAGGCACAAAGGAAATTAAGAAAAGGATCAGTTCTGTAAAGAACATCAAAAAGATCACCCATACCATGGAAATGGTAGCTGCGGCTAAGTCACGGCGCATGATGAATCGTGTGCAGGGAGCCAAGCCTTACGGTGAGAAAATGAAAGAGATCCTGGCCGGCCTGGAGCATCTTTCTGGCACTGTGGAATCCCCTCTGGTGGAGAGAAAAGAGAATCCAAAGAAGTATCTGCTTCTGGTGGTTACCGCCAATCGCGGCCTTTGTGGAGGCTATAACTCCAACGTTCTGAAGCTTGCTCGTTTTCGCATTCTGGAACTGCAAAAAGCCGGGAAAGAAGTGGAAGTGCAGGTCATAGGAAAGAAAGGCTCGTCCTATTTCAAGTTTATCAAGATGCCCGTGGCGAAAGTTTACACCGACATCGATGATACCTTTACCCTGGATCGTTCCCATGAGCTGGGAAAGTATTTGATGGGCCAGTTCATCAACGACAAGTGCGATGTAATCGAAGTCATCTCCACGGTATACTATAACTCTGCAACTCAACTTCCTGAAGTGAAGCAAATACTTCCCATCGGCCAGGAGAGCTCCACTGAGCGTCCAACGCTGCATCCTTCTGGAAAGACCAAAGAAGAGTCATCGGAAAAGAAAGAAGAAGGCTACCGGCAGAATATGATCTTTCAGCCGGATCCAGAAACAATCATTGAGAAACTGCTTCCTCATCTGGTTCAAACTGTACTGTTTCGATCCGTTCTGGAAGCGGTAACTGCAGAGCAGATTTATCGCCGGGTGGCCATGAAGGCAGCCAATGATGCGGCCGGCGATATGAACAAATCTCTGACGCAACTATACAACAGAAAACGACAGGCCAGCATTACTCAGGAGCTGGCGGAGATTGTATCCGGAGCGGATGCAATCGCATAAAGAAAAAAGACCTATTTCATAAAGGAATTCGGCGAGGTACATATGGCTACTGCTACAGCAAACAAAGGAAAAATCGTCCAGGTAATTGGATCTGTAATCGACGTGGAATTTCCGGATGGTACAATTCCGGAAATCTACAACGCTCTGGAAATGAGCGTGGAAGTAGAAGGAAAGCAGGAAAAGCTCATCGGTGAGGTTCAGCAGCACCTGGGCGGAAATCAAGTCCGTGTGGTGGCATTGTCCTCAACTGACGGTCTGGTTCGCGGCCAGGAAGTAACCGATACCGGAGCGCCCATTTCTGTGCCGGTGGGAGAGCCTACCCTGGGCCGAATTTTCAATGTTCTGGGTGACGTAGTAGATGAAGGACCGGAAGTTCAGGTCAAAGAGCGTATGCCCATCCATGCCAAAGCACCTGACATGGAAGATCTGGAGCCCAAGCAGCAAATCTTCGAAACTGGAATCAAGGTCATCGACCTTCTGGCTCCTTACACTCGCGGTGGTAAAACCGGTCTGTTCGGTGGTGCCGGTGTGGGAAAAACCGTACTGATTCAGGAATTGATTAACAACCTGGCCAAAGAACATGGCGGTTACTCTGTGTTCGCCGGCGTAGGGGAAAGAACCCGTGAAGGGAATGACCTCTGGCTGGAAATGAAGGAATCCGGAGTAATTGAGAAAACCATCCTTTGTTTTGGTCAGATGAATGAGCCTCCTGGAGCTCGACTTCGCGTAGCTCTGAGCGCCATGACCATGTCTGAGTATCTGCGTGATCAAATGGGAGTGGATTGTCTGCTCTTCGTAGACAACATTTTCCGATTCTCTCAGGCAGGTTCCGAGGTATCCGCTCTGCTGGGCCGTATGCCCTCCGCCGTGGGATATCAGCCTACTCTGGCTACCGAGATGGGTGCCCTGCAAGAGCGAATTACCTCCACCCGACGAGGATCGGTAACTTCCGTTCAGGCCATTTACGTTCCTGCGGATGACCTTACTGACCCGGCTCCGGCCACTGCCTTTATTCACCTGGATGCAACTACTGTATTGAACCGGGCTATTTCTGAGAAAGGAATTTATCCTGCGGTGGATCCGCTGGATTCTTCCTCTCGAGCTCTGCAACCTGGTATCGTAGGTGAACGTCACTACAACATTGCCCGTGAAGTGCAAAGAATCCTTCAGAGATACAAAGACCTGCAGGACATCATCGCCATTCTGGGTATGGATGAACTTTCCGAAGAGGATAAGATTCTGGTGAATCGTGCTCGTAAGATTGAGCAGTTCATGTCTCAGCCTTTCCACGTAGCCGAGCAGTTTACAGGTATTCCTGGAATGTATGTGAAACTGGAAGATACCATTCGCTCCTTCGAAGAAATGCTTTCTGGAAAATACGATGATCTGCCTGTGCAGGCATTCCGTATGACCGGAACCATCGACGACGTAGTAGAAGCTGCGAAGAAAATGGGTAGCTAATATGGCATCGGATTTCCAACTCAGCATCGTTTCGCCGGCCCGGGAAGTCTATCAGGGGCCGGCCCAATCCGCCATTCTTCCGGCCAAAGATGGATCTATGGGAGTGCAACCGAATCATGCTCCCATGATCGCTCTTCTGGGCTCTGGAATCATTCGATTCCAGACAGAGAGCGGAAGCGAATCCTATTTTCTCAGCGGTGGTTTTCTGGAGATTAAATCCAATCGAGTGACCGTACTGGCCGATGAAATTCAGAAGCCAGATGAGATCTCTCTGGAAGACTCTAAGAAGGAACTGGAGACGTTGCTGGCAACATCGGTGTCCGGAGAAGAGGAGATCGACAATCATCTGGAGACTATCCAGATCGTTCGTAACCGAATTTCCGCCGCTTCCGGAGGAGAGTAACTCCGCGTACAACTCCCATACTGAGCTCTTGCAGGAATGGCATTCACCGGCCTCGGTTGCAATGTCGTCAGCTCCATTGCTAATTGTAGAAAGCTCGCCACCCGGCGGGCTTTTTTCGTGAATCCAATATCGCGAAACCAAAATCATCGGTAATGCCTTCATGGTAGCCCGGCGGCTTTTTTTCTCAACGTTACAGTGAATTTTTAACCTGTAGATTTTGACAGTGATAAAAAGAATCGACTATTTTAAATTGTAGTCCCATTTTCTGGAGGAAGCAAACCCTGGACAAAAGAGGGCACTGAAAGTTCCAATATGAAGATCCAGAGAATGCAATGGGATTACGTAGAATCATATGGTTGAATGGCCGCCCAGAATATTATTGGTGGAGGACGATCCACCCACAGCGGCTCTGGAAAAACGCATTCTGGAGAAGGAAGGGTATGTAGTTACCCTGGCGTACAGCGGTGAGGAAGCCGTTAGTCTTTGTTCCAATGACTTTGACCTGGTGCTCATGGACATCGACCTGGGTCCAGGAATGAAAGGCACCCAGGCCGCCCGGCAAATCCTGGAGGGCCGGGACATCCCCCTGGCCTTTCTTTCTTCGCATACAGACAAGGCCACCGTTGAATTAACAGAAGGCATCACTTCCTACGGCTACATTCTCAAAACCTCCGGTCCTGTGGTATTACTGGCATCCATTAAGATGGTATTTAGATTATATGAGGCCAGAGAACGAGAGCAGGAACACAGAAGGCAACTAAGGGAATCGGAAGCTCGCTACCGGGAGCTTTTTGAGCAAAACCCCATGCCCATGTGGGTGTACGATCTGGATTCCCTGAAATTTCTGGCCGTGAACGACGCGGCCATGGCCCACTATGGCTACTCGCTCCAGGAGTTTCTGGACCGAACTATAGTCGACATCCGCCCCCCGGAAGAAGTGGAACGACTGAAGGCCCGGGTAAAAGAACTCAAGACAGACCATGTAAAGTATGCGAACTCGGGATTATGGCAGCATCAAAAGAAAGATGGTACCACCATCCATGTGGAGATATTTTCGCATGGCATGGATTTTCAAGGTCGTCCGGCGCGATTGATACTGGCCCGGGATGTAACGGAGCGTCTGGCCGCAGAATTTGAAGTTCAAAGACAGCTTGCTGAAAAGGAAAGGCTTCTTGCCCAATTCTATAGCCGAACCAGAAATCACATCGCTGCGCTGGAAGAGATGCTTAAGGTTCGAGCCAGAGAAATGCAATCGGAAGAAGGTACCCGGGCCATTCTGGAAACAATGAATCGGGTATCCGGTCTTCGACTGCTTTACGATCAGCTCCTCAAAGGAACCCGTGGGGATGTTTCACCCGCCAGTTATTTAGGCGATCTGGGAAATGCAATCTTTCGAGCCCAATTACGAGCCACCAATGTAAAGCTGGTTACGGATCTGGAAGAGGTGCAGCTTAGCTCGAATCAGATTCTGGGACTGGGGGCGGTCACAAACGAACTGATTTCTGAAACCCTGCGATCGGCATTCTGGAGAAAAACCGGGGGCACTGTATTTTTAGGTTTAAAGAAGGCCGAAGAAGACATAATTCTTTCAGTAGCCGACGATGGAGATCCCTGGAACCTGGATTCCTGGGAGAAAAGCCCGGATTCTTTTGGATTCTCGGTGATGCTGATGGTAGCCGAACAGCTGGGAGGAAGTATTGGTGTGGAGCCCGACCAGGGTAACCGAATCCTTTTTCGCTTCCCGCAAAAGGAGATGGACCGAGCCTTTCGGGAAAGCATTTCCGGCTCGCCACTGTCAGAGAGGTTTCGTAACGTAATAGAAGCCGTGAACCATGCCGGGCATGTGACTCCCCGTCCCGGAATCTGATCCCATCTTTTCCCCCTATTGGAACCGGCCCTTTTTTAGTCCTATGCCGGTAGGGTCATCAAAAATTGACCCCCAGGAGCCGATGATCTACTATACCACGGAATCCGGATTACCATGGAAGAGAATAAGCAAAACTCCTCGGATCTTGCGGATCTGCCCGATCTAGAACTGGATGACCTGGAATTCCAGGAACAGGCTGATGGGCTGGATTCATTAGATACGGAAACAGAAACGAACCTGGATGAGGCCTTTGGTGATCTTGATTTCTCCGCCGAAGGAGAAACCAGTTCCAGTACAGATGATCCTTTTGCAGATGTAGATAGCGATGCTATAGCTACCGGTGAGTATGATCTTCCCTCCGATGGATCTGATTCCGATTCCGATTTTTCCATGGATCTGGACACAGATCTGGACACAGATCTGGATATGGGCCAGCCTTCCGATACAGATATGTCCGGCGATATGGAATGGGGAGACGATTCCAGCTTCGAAGAAGAGACCTTCGATTCCACCGATATGGAAGACTCTTCTGACAATGATGAAATTACTGATTATTCCGCTGAGGATGACGAAATCCCTCTGCCTCCCATGATGGAGGAGGACGATGGTCCGGTATCTTTGAGCGAAGATGAACTGGACCGAATTCTTTCTACGGATGATGATTCCGCCGACGATTCTCTGGAAAGCACCGGTCTGGAAGAAGTGGATATGGCTGAAAGCGAATCGGATTCCGATTTCGGTTTCGATTCCAGTGATACGGACTCCATGGATTTTTCCTCTGATGGCGACATGGATTCTGATGAATTCTCCATGGAATCCAGTGGGGAAGGATTGTCCGACCAGGACTTTTCCATGGACGATGATCTGTCCGGTTCCATGGATTCTTCTCTGGATGATCTGGAGAATTCCTTCGTACAGGATGGAGAAGAGGGTGGCCTGAGCCATGAAGAGTTCACAGACCTGGAAAACGATTTTGCAGCAGATCTGCCCGGTATGGATGAGCAGGAAGGTGGCGAACCGGATCTGGAAGAGGATCTGGGTGAAGTACCTTCTGTAGAAGAAGATGAAGGCCCGGTGGCGCTGAGCGAAGATGAACTGGGAAATATCCTGGAAGATGTGGAAGATGGAGATCCTCAGTTCGCGGAAGGCCTGCGACCGGAGGAAGACCTTTCCAGCATACCTCTGGATGAAGTAGAAGAAGACCTGGACCAGGAAATTCCGGATCTGGCAGAAGGGAATGGCCTGGATGATGATCTAATGGTCAAGTCCGGAGATGACTTCTCGGAAGCCAGCGACGAAACAGACTTTCCGGTATTTGAAGATGATCTGGAAGATATAGATTCTGCCGGTGGCGCTGACTCCAGCGCCGATATGGACGATCTGGACATCTCCGACGATGAACTCAGCGAAGCAGTACTCGAAGGAGACGATTACTCCGATGAGGACTTTCAGTCTCCCCCGCTTTCGGTGCTGGATGCAGAGGAAGACGAATCCATAACGCTTACCCCGGAAGAACTGGGAAATATCGTATCTGACGAAGAGGAATTCTCGGATGATACAGTGACCCGGGATGCTGAAGCCCTGGCCTTTGACGAACCCGGCACCTCGCAGGATTTTGAAGACTCCTCCATGGATGGGATGGGAGAACTGGCAGACCTGGATGATACGGGCGAATCCCCGGATTATGGCCTGGAAGGCAGCCAGGAGATGGATGAGTTCGGTGCCACACCATCCATCCTGGACGAAGATGAAGATGAAACCATCGCTCTCTCCGCTTCGGAACTTGATAATATCCTGGAAGATGTTTCGGAAGAGGCAGTGGAAGAGCCAGGCCAGGTCATGGATTCCGGTATTCTGGATGAAGAAGCGGCCGCCCATGAACAGGAAAGAGAGCGTAATGCAATCGTTATTGATGAGCCCGAAGAGGACTCGGTCTCTCCGGAAACCTCCGAACGTCAAGAAGCCCTGGCCGAAAGCATTTCTCAGGCCGACGGTCTGAACAAAGATGAGCTCAAAAAGATGATTTCCTATCTAGATCGACTTTTTGACCAGCTGCCGGATGACACTGTGAGGGAATTCAGTCGTTCCGAATACTTTGATCTCTACAAGAAACTTATGCAGGACCTGGGGATACAATGATCCATGGGGCTACTGGACAAAGCCGGAAAAATAAAAGAAGGCTCTGGAGATAGTTCCGGAGTATCCGGGGACTCGCAGTCCAGTAATGCATCCGGTTCCGCCACCGGTCTAATGCATCGCGCCGAGCAGAACCGGCATTCAGAAGAATCAGGCAGCGGTTCCGGTTTAATGCATCGCGCCGAGCAGGCGAGGCATTCAGAAGAATCAGGTAGCGGCTCCGGTTTAATGCATCGCGCCGAGCAGGCCAGGCATTCAGAAGAATCAGGTAGCGGCTCCGGTTTAATGCATCGCGCCGAGCAGGCGAGGCATTCAGAAGAATCAGGAAGCGGTTCCGGTTTAATGCAGCGTGCCGAGCAGGCCCGGCATTCAGACGAGTCAGGCAGTGGTTCCGGTTTAATGCATCGTACCGAGCAGGCGAGGCATTCAGAAGAATCAGGTAGCGGCTCCGGTTTAATGCATCGCGCCGAGCAGGCCAGACAATCAGAAAGCTCGGGTAGCGGTTCCAGATCAGAGCCTCACCCGAATTCATCTACATCCAGCAGGCCGGCCCCGGGGTCTGGCTCCGGATTATTGAATCGTGCACTCTTTATGCGAGAAAGCATGAAGGGACTTCTGGCTCGCGCATCTGCCATGCGCGACTCCTCCGGGGAGGAATCTGCAGGATCCGATGAAAGCCGAACCTCTGCAGGGCTGCAGGGCTCTCCCTTTGAATCCAGAGAAGAAAGATCAGGGAGCTCCGCCAGCTCAGACATCAGCACGGATCGCCCCGCTCATACCAGGGAATCCGGATCATTTGAGAGCGCAGATACCGGACCAAAATCGGATGTCTCGGGGGATAATCTCGCATCTGAGGCGGGCCCTGAATACGATCAAGATTCTATTGTGCCGGATTCGGATCTACATGAATCTGTAGAATTCCTGGATGAGGAAGAATTCGCACAGATCGCTCAGGAAGCGGAAGGTGGCGACTTCGATCAGGATATTTTTGAGCCGGAGATTTCCAGCGAAGCCCTGGAAGACTTTCAATCTCCTTTCGATATGGCTGCCCTGGAAGAGAACGATGAACAGGGCTTCGCACCGGATGATTCCACGAAAAGTGCGTTGGAGCCCCTGGATCTGGAAAGCGATGTGGAGTCCCGGGATTCGCAGGACTTCGAGGATCTGGAAAGGGCGAATTCTGCAGAGGAAACGGCTGCTGAAGAACGCGGAATATCAGAAGAGGACGAATTTCCGGATCTGGATCTTGAATACCGGACTCCAGATGAAAGCGAAGATCCTGCTACGCATCAAGAAGAGGACTCCACAGATCTGGTGGATCCATTCTCCAACTGGGAGCAGGAAGCTCTGGAGCAGGCCGAGCAGGAAGCTCATGGACTGCAAAACTCGCCGGTGCCTGACCGAGACGAAAGCTTCCTCTACGAAGATACTCATCCCATGACCACCCTGCCTGCAGAAGCCCATATTGCTTCTCAGAGAAAGATCGACCATTATATGGCCCTGTTCGATTTGCTTCGAGAGTTGCAGGATGTAGAGGAATTGGAGGAGTTCTGGGATTCTCTGGCCTATGCCATCCTGGGTCAGCTGGGATCCAGCAGAGTTGTAATCTTTGCACCCCACGATAGTGGAAAGAATCAGCTATTCTACCCCGCAGCATTTCTGGGGGTAACCCCTCCTGATGAATGGGTGCTCAAGCCAGGGGATGAGATATACGATACGCTGCAAAAAAGTGGAGAAATCCATTATGCCCAGGAGTTCCAGAAGGCAACGTCTACGATTTCCGATCTGGAAAAAGAGATCCTGGACTCCATCAATGCACAGATTATTGCTCCCATCGGGCATCCGGGGGATAATTCAGGCATCATAGTCATCGGCCCGAACATGGAAGGGGTGGACTACACCCTGGATGACCTTGAATACCTCAAGCTTCTGGGTGAGATGTCTGCCGGTGCTCTGGATCGAATTCGCCAGAGAATGAAACGGGAAGAGCAGTCGGAGCAAAAAGAGGCCCGCCTGGAACTCTATGAGCGAATCCTCAGCGCCAGTCGGGAAGCAAGCCAGGTCAAGAATCTGGACGATGTTTACGATGTATTGCTTTCGCATTTAAAAGAGGATTTCTCGGTAGAAAGTGCCTCGCTGGTGCTATTGAATGTTCCGGATCAGAAGTACCGGATCTTCGCAGGAAACGAAATCAGTCCCGAATCCCTGGAGAAATTTCAGTTGCCGGTAAGCTCGGATCTCATCGGCACTATTTCCAATCTTACCAGATTGTACGATTTTACAGATTTCAGGCAGAACCATGAAATCACCAGCTGCTACTCCAACGATGATCTTGCTTTGATGCAGAATTACTGGATTGTTCCACTTATCAATCTAAACTGGCTGGTAGGATTTATTACCATTCATCGCACCGGTCGGCCCTGGACCGAGTTTGATCGAGAACTGGTATTGGCCACGTCTGAATTCTTTGCTCCCATCCTGGCCAATTGCATAATCCTTGGAGAACGAGAGACCCTGTTCAGGGATCCGTTCTCACCGGTGATGGAACGACTGCGCCAGGAGCTGGACCGAGGAGCGCAATTCCAGACTCCGGTATCTCTGGTAGAAGTGCGGGTGAAAAACCTGAAAAGGCTCCTTTCTCTGAACGAACCGGATTCTGTGACCTCATTTCTTCAGGATATGTCCCGTTCCCTGGGTGGCCTGCTTTTCGATACAGATTTCCAGGCCCGGGTAGGCCAGGGCCGATTCGCACTAATACTTCCTGGAAGGAATTCCCAGGAGGCAGACATTTTTGTTCGCAAGGTTCAGGCGGAGTTCAAACGACTGAACCTACTGTCCCGCTCTCCCATCGATGTTCAGTATGCATTTCAATCGGTAACCTCTCCGGATGATGCCCGGGATGCGGAAAAAATGCTCGCCTATCTCGATCCTTGACGGCTCCAACCTCGTCTCTAATTATGGTGAAACGTGGCTATTTTAAGCCACCCATTCGGGGCAAACTTCAGATGTACAAGACATTGATCATTTCGGGCTTTTTACTGGTGAGTGCTGGAGCCTGTAACCTGACTCAGGAGACCCGCTTTCCTACGGCAGCGGACGATGAATTCTTCAAGGAAAAGCCTGCTGAGGATGAAGTATTTCGTATTTTGATAACAGAGGATGAATACATCCTGCGACAGGTGGCAGAGGAAGACCATATTTTTGCCAGACCATCCCCGCTGGCGCGAAAGGAAAATCATAAGCTCTTTCGCGAATACGATGAAAAATGGGACTTCATGGATTTTACTCATCAGGGACTGCTGCGCGTTAAGCTGAACCCCCAGACCGGTATGATTGAAAACGTGGACTATGAAGGGGGCAAAGCTCCCAGAGCCTGGCAGGCCAGTATCATGTTTCGCGATGATCTGATGCGCTACGAGTTCGGATTTAAATCCGGCATTGTGCAACCCCGGGAGTTCAAAGTGCGCTATGAATGGAGAATCAAGAAGGATCCTGATTTGACGCCAGAAGAAGCCAGGGAAAAAGCCAGGGAGTTCTTACTGGATCAGAAAACGTGATATGAACCCTGGAATTGTGATTCCCCTGGCTGTGGACATCCTGCTGTGGATTGTTGCCATAGTTTCCGGTCTATTTCTACTTTTTGCATTCTTTCGCTTCATCCTGGCTCCTGTTATGCATACGCTGCAGGATCGTAATGCACCTCCGCCGAAAGAAGGATATATCCAGGACATTATCATCGACCAGAAAGAAAGACGAAAGTCTGTAATTGTAGGTCAGCTGGATGGCAACATTGCCACGCGACTGGTAGGAATCAAAGAAGATCATCTGAGACTGGACTTCCTGAAAGAAAGGGATCTGGAAGAATATCAGATATCTGTTGAATCCGGAGGACCGGTATTCTTTCGCCCTCCTCATGCAAGGCATCTGGAGCTTATGAAAGGCCGGGAAGTCTTTGAAAGTAGGGAGCTCATTGGACACCCTGCCTCATTTCGGGTGGCCGCCATGGTTCGGGACGGGCGTCCCATTCAATACGTGGAGCTTGAATTAAGTACTCGATTTGTAATGAACCGAATGGGAGAAGAGAAGATGAAATTTCTCCTGGAACTCAAACGAATCTTTCCCGGCCTGGATCCCAAGACCAGAAACAAAAAGGGAATCTTCTCCTTCAGTCGAATCAAGGTAGAAGAGGAAAAAGCTTCCGCCTCTTGATCGACCATTTTTATTGACTCTGACCATGGAACAGTTAAAAGCCCCTCGTCCGTTTAAGGCGCATCTGCAATGTATTGAATGCGGAGAATCCTATGATCTGGATCAGGTACTCTATCGCTGCAAAAAATGCGATGGGCTGATTGATGTTGTTCACGATCTGGAAGCTCTAAAGCAAATCCCGGCAGAAACCTGGAAAGAGACATTTTCGCTTCGCTTTCGACATCCCATGCATCCCTATTCATCCGGGGTCTGGGGAAAGAAGGAATGGGTACTTCCGGACATTGCTCTGGATCATGTAGTTTCTCTGGGAGAAGGGGCTACTCCCTTGATTCCGCTGCCCAGGCTTGCCAGGGAGTGGGGATTGTCTTCGCTGGAAGTAAAGCAATGCGGAGTTTCGCATACAGGTTCATTCAAGGATCTGGGCATGACTGTTCTGGTAAGCCATGTAGTTTCCCTTCGTGCGAAAGGTATTCCCATCAAGGCAGTTGCCTGCGCATCTACCGGCGATACCAGCGCTGCTCTGGCCGCCTATGCCGCGGCTGCAGATATCCCTGTAATTGTATTTTTGCCAGAAGGTAAGATCTCTACTGCGCAGCTCGTACAACCACTTTCCAGTGGAGCCATGGTAATGAGTCTGGACACAGATTTTGATGGTTGTATGGAAATCGTTCGCGCAGTTACCCGTGATGAATCCATCTATCTTGCAAATTCCATGAACCCTCTTCGCATCGAAGGGCAAAAAACCATCAGTGTAGAACTGGCTCAGCAGAGAATGTGGGAGCTACCGGACTGGATTGTAATTCCTGGAGGAAATCTGGGTAATGTTAGTGCACTGGCCCAGGGCATTCGACTGTTGAAGGAGAATGGTATTGTAGATAAGGTGCCCAAGATCTGCGTTGCTCAGTCTTCCCGGGCCAATCCACTGTATCTGAGTTATCAGAAGGGATTGAATGAGCTGCAGAAGGTCCAGGCCTCTAAGACTCTGGCCAGTGCCATCCAGATTGGCAACCCGGTAAGCTATCCCAGAGCCGTTCGAGCTCTCAAGGATTTCCACGGTGTGGTAGAGCAGGCCACGGAAGATGAACTGGCCAATGCCGCTGCCAGGGCAGATCTCCATGGATTATTTAACGATCCTCATACCGGTGTGGCTCTGGCCTGTACTCAGAAGCTGGTAGATGCCGGCACAATCAAAGACAATGAAAGCGTTGTGGTGATTTCCACCGCTCATGGACTGAAGTTTTCTGAATTCAAGACAGGCTATCATGAAGGCACTCTAAATGATGTCAAAGCAAGCTACGGAAATGAGCCCATCCGCTTGCCCGCAGATGTAGAAAAGGTCCGGCAGGCTATCGTTAGCAGGATTCAATAGACCCATCCCGGGGCGCTTCGGAATCCGTGGCAGGTCAGCTTCGCAATGAGCTGAGTTGGATACCTCTGCCACGAGCCGAACCATGCTTTCAAATTAAGGAAAATAGTAGAAAAAAAATGACCCCTGTGCTCTTTTCGACCGTATGCAGCCGGTGGCCGAAAGGATCAGGCAGGCGGTTCGGTCCCGCAAGCGCATAGTTCTTATTACCTACCATCTAAAAGAAAAAGGGGAAAGAGATCTGGAAGGGGCCATTCATGAGCTTCTGACCTTCTACGGTAAGGATGATCTTGTTGGACCGGTGCATGCAGCTATCCGGGAACTGGTGCAAAATGCAGCCAAGGCCAACCTCAAGCGGATTGTTTTTCATGATTTGAACCTGGATCCCACGGATCCGAATCAATATGAAGAAGGAATGCAGTACTTCCGGGATAGCCTGGTGGAAAGCCGCATTGCAGAGTATCAGAGTCGACTGAAGGCCGAAAACATTTACACCAGGATTGTAATCCAGCCCACAGATGACGTCTTGATATTCTCTGTAGAGAATCGATTTCCTCTCTATCCTTCCGAAGAGGCGAGAATTCGGGAAAAATTCAAAACCAGTGCTTCCATCGACAATCTGTACGATTATTACATGGAATTCAGCGATCATATCGAAGGAGCCGGGATGGGCATTGCTATGATCGAAATCCTGCTTCGTCAGGTGGGGCTGGACTCCAGGAGCTTCACCATTCATTACGATCCAGCTTCAGCTCATACAGTGGGCCGATTTCTGATTCCGCTCAAGGACGGGGTGAAAACCAATCGTCAGACATTCGAGGAGTTGATGAACCAGAAGGCTCTGCCGCCGCAGGAGCTACGGGCTTCCATCAAGGAAGGGGAATTGAAACTACCTCTCGCCTCTCAGCATCTAAACTAGTGGTCGCTCACACCGAATCTTGCTTGCCAGGTCCCGGGCCCGTGACATATTTCCTGTAAATGGATCGCCTGAAGGCAGCATTGATTGGCTCCGAGGAAGATATCCCGGATCTGGTAAAGGATCGAGTGGAGGTTGTAGGACTTTCCATCGCTTCCTGTTTGAATCGCGCAGCCAGCCATCTGGGAAAGGATCTATCTCATCTGGATTATGAAATCCTGGAAAGAGGCAAGCAGTCCTTTCTGAATCCAAAACCATTTCGAATCCTGGTAAGCGTTCTGGCTCCTCAGCATCAGTTCGCGGACCTGGAAGAGTTCTCCATGAAGCTTGGAGTGGGGGACAGACTTCTTTCCGAAGACCTGGATCAATATGTAACACCGAAGCATCGTGACGGTCGCGTTCTGGTTAAGGTCTATAAATCCGGCATCTACGTAATCGTATTTCCTCCTCTGGGAGATGGTCGCTCTGTTTCAGAAGAAGAGGCTATGCTCAAGCTGGAAAAGCGGGGCGTCATGAGCTTTGATCAGCGTGGCGTTCAGAAGGCTATTAAAGATCAAAAGGGAGAGCCCATCAAGATTGGTAACTACGTTGCGCGTCCGGAAGCAGATTCTACATGTAAAGTTGAGATAACTCCGGATGAAATGAAAGCCTATGTGAAAATCACTCCGCCTAAGTCCGGCGGACGCGATCTGGAAGTGCAGGATGTAGTTAATGCGCTGAAGAGTCATGGCGTTGTTATAGGGTTTAACGAAGACGAAATCAAGAAAGCTCTTGATGATGAGATGTATATGCAGGAGATCCTGGCCGCACAGGGACAACCTGCGAAGCATGGAAAGGATGCTTACATCGACTACAAAGTGAATATCAAGAAGGACTTTGAGCTCGAAGAAGATGAAGCGGGCAAAGTTGACTTCAAACAGATGCATCTTGTAGAGAACGTGGTGGTGGGACAGATACTCGCTGAAAAGGTGCCTGCCGAGCGAGGCGTGGCAGGACGAACTTTGCTCAATCGAATTGTAGAAGCCAGAGATGGAAAGGATGTAGAATTAAGACAGGGTCGAAATACTATTCTATCCGAAGATCGCATGCGACTGACTGCAGAGATTAACGGTCAGGTAGTGTTTAGCTCCGGTAAAATTTCTGTAGAGCCTGTGTATCGAGTGGTGGGTGATGTAGGACCCAAAACAGGTAATATCATGTTTCTGGGATCGGTGGTCATCGGCGGAAACGTACTGGATAACTATGAAGTGAAAGCAGCCGGTAACGTTGAAATCGGCGGATCGGTACAGAAAGCCAGAATTGAAGCGGAAGGGGATGTGGTAGTCCAGGCCGGTATCCTGGGCCGGGAAGAAGCACATATCGAATCTACCGGCGGTTCCGTTTATGCAAAGTTTATTCAAAATGCTACTGTTGTAGTAACAGGCGATGTAGTTGTGCAGGAAGGGATATTGCACAGCAACGTAGAAGCTGGAGGCAAGATCATCTGCAATGGTAGAAGGGCTCAGATTGTTGGCGGAAATATTCGGGCCACCAAAGAGGTTCGGGCCAGAACCATCGGCTCCCAGGCCTACACGGCCACAGAAATCACGGTAGGTACAGATCCCAGAATCCTTTCCCAGCATGAAGAGTTGAGTAAGATGCTGCAGGAGTCCGAAGAGCAGCTCCGAAAGGGCCAGAAGACCATGGCCACATTACAGGCCAGAAAGAAGGCCGATCCAGAGGGATTTGGTCTGGAACAGGAATCCAAGCTGGAAGAAAACGAAAAGGAAGTGGCTCAACTGCAGGAGAAGTCCAACGAGCTAAAAGAAGAGCTGTCTCGATTGGATGAGCATATGGAAGAGCTGGGAGCAGAGGGAAAAGTCCATGCGGAGCGGGAATTGCATCCAGGAGTGGTGGTCACTATCCGAAATGCGGCTCAGAATATTTCTGACACCTATAACGGGGTGACATTGACGTACGATAATGGTTATGTTAAAATAGGTAAATTGGAGAAGGATCTGGAAGGAAGTTCCCGCTACAATAGACGCAGATAAATGTTGGAATAGAAATGCTACGCCCACTGGACATGCAGGTAGCCTTTCATGCGCTACCCGAGCAGGCCAGGACCCAGTCCGCCGAAACGGCAGGGACTGTGTACCGGCAAATGCAAGATATGGGGCGGGCCAGAGAAGAGAATCTGGTTAGACCTTCCCAGGTAATGCAGAATCAGGCCGCCATGGAGAACCAGAATCCAGCGGTCCGACGCGAAGAAGCCCGGTACCAGGGCAAGAAATCCGAAAGCAAAAACGAAAAAAGAGAGCTGGACAGAGAACCGGCAACGGTGTACGAAAACCTTGGCTGGGGGCAGCGAATGCGCAGTGTGGAAGCCCAGTATTTTGATCAGACTGCATAATTCTAGAGCCTGGATCCTGAGCTGCGGAAGTTGGGTCGGGTGGCCCTGAAGGAACACTGGCCAGGGAAGGTCCAGAAATGGGCCGTGCACTGGAAATAAAGGCCGCAGGCCTGATACCGAAGACGGAAAACAAAGATCTCTAGAGCCAAGACTACCTTTTAAGAGAATCCCGGAAATGGAACTGGCAATACTAATTACAGTAAACATCATAATCTCATTTCTGGTTTATGTCGCATTCTCGGTTCGGTTCAGAATGGCTCTGGACAAGGAACGCAAGAATCGAGTGCCCCGGGCTTTCTATGATAATCTTCAGATGACCATCCAGTACATCAATACAGCCACCAGTGCTGTAGATGAGAAAACCCAGCACTTCTACAGACAGCTACGAAAGTCGGAAGATGTGCTGAAGAGGCTGGAAAAGGCCAATGAGGACTTTGAAAAGAACCTGAAGAAATCCAGAAGAAAGACAAAGACCGGCACCAATCCAGACATAGCGATTCCGGACTCTGTAGAATCGGAGCCTGGTAAAACGAATAGAGCATCCCGCACATCCAGCGCATCCCAGGCTTCCTCTGGAAATGCATCTACCGGACTCCCTGGTTCAGCTTATGCAGATTCCAATCGAACCTGGGACGATGCCCGCAGCGATGAGCCAAATTCCTGGTCCAGTTCGTCCCCGGAGGAGCGGGAGGAACTGGGGGCAGAAGGCCGGCATATGCATCGACTACTGGATCGCATGCAAGGAGATGTGATTCAGGTCAGCTCTACTGAAGATGCATCGGAAAGGGAAAGTCCCGAGTTCTCTGGAAATTCCTACGGAATGCCAAACCAGACCCAGGAAAGTGGCAGGGGAACTGGACTCCTGGCACGGATCGGAGGTATGGTAGGTCGGGTGCTGGGCATAAATAGTGGGGCCTTCGCCTTTTCCGGTGGCGAATCCGATTCGGCGCCGGTCCCGAGAAAGAGCTCGGCTTTCGATCGGGAAGTGGATCGAATGTCCCGCGCACCAGGTTTTCAAGACTCAAAGGCGGCCCAGAACAGGAATGCAACAGCTGCAGAAGAGTGGGCAGAATCCGGATCCGAGGGTTCTACTGGCACCGATTATAGAGAAAGACGCAAAGATTACTACGTTTCTGCCATGGATCCGGAAGGGGAATTTCGCAACTCCTTTCGAGATTATCCGGCAGAAAGAAGCGAATACGGGAAAGATTCGGAAAGCGCGGCAAAATCTGAAAAAACAGGATCAAACAAGAAAGCTACCAGAGGAAATACCGATTCCGCAGAACCATCCCGTCAGGCTACGCCAGCCCGGCCGGAAAACGAAACGGTGCAGCCCCCGAAGTCCGAGGATGAATTCTCCGGTTCCGATCAGGATCGAAGAATCGCCCGGGTGCAGGAATTTCTGGAAAGCACAGGTATCAATCTACTTGACACAAGTCCACAAACCAGGGCCGTTCTCATACGAGAGCTTGGCACCCTGGGATTTGACCCTCCGGACATTATTCGTGCAACCAGGTTTCCTCCCTCGGAGGTAGCGCTGGTGCTGCAATTGCCCACAGAGCCCGGGGACAGTCGCAGGCGTACTCGTAAGATTCGTTCATGACTTCCTTCTCTGAGATCCCGGACCTTGATGCAGATCAGTTTCAGCGTTTTGCAAAACTGATCCATGAAAAGGCCCATATCCATTTAAAAGACCATAAGATTACTCTGCTTTCCAATCGTCTTCGCAAGAGATTGAGAGCTCTGTCTCTGGGATCCTATGATGAGTACTTTAGATACATCAACGATGAAGCCACCGCTCAAAAGGAAATGGTGCATTTCCTGGAAGCGGTTACCACCAACGAATCCTATTTCTGGAGAACCACACAGAACTTCGAAGCATTGAAGAGATATGTACTTCCGGACCTGGTGAAAGAGCACAGAGGCAGCAAACTGAAGTTCTGGTCCGCCGGATGTTCCACCGGTGAGGAGCCTTATAACCTGGCCATTGAGATTGTAGAGTCCATGAAGAATCTGGGACACTTTGAATGGGAGCTTCTGGGATCGGATATTTCCACCAGGGTCGTGGATTTTGCCAGGACCGGCATTTATAGCGGCCGTAAGATTGAACGCATTCCAGAGAATATCCTGAGACGCTATTTTCGTAAACTGGAGGATCAGGATGCTTACCAGGTTCGTCAGGATCTGAGAGAAAAGATCAAATTCGACGTGGAAAACCTTTTTGAAGCCATGCATCCTGGAATGCACTGTATCTTCTGCCGCAATGTAATGATATATTTCAATCGTGCCGACCAGGAGAAGCTGGTAAATCGCTTCCACGAGATGCTGGTAAAGGGCGGTTATTTATTCATTGGCCACGCAGAAAGTTTGCAGATGCTTGACACACCGTTCGCCACAAGGCCTACAGAAGAAGGCGTGCTGTATCAGAAAAAGAGCTAATCCATAGTAATCCATCCGTCGTCACACAACTCTGCCAGGTCCGGCGACCGGATGCTTTCTGTGGGTTTCAATATTACGGGAGTCTAGAATCCAGTGAAAAGCAAGGAACCAAGAGTAGTGGTGGTGTCATCGGTATCCGGTGGCGGAAAGAATACCATCGTCCGGCATTTACTGGAAAAGACCAGCGATCTGGCTGTGGCCATTACCGCTACATCCCGGGATCCCAGGCCCGGTGAAGAACATGGCAGGGATTATCTATTTCTAGATCCGGAAGATTTCGAAAATCGTATTGCGAAAGGCGAGTTTCTGGAGCATGCCCGTGTACACGGCAACCTGTATGGAGTGCCGGAATCATCGGTGAAGGAGATTCTGGATCGCGGCCAGTCCGTAATCCTTATAATTGATGTGCAGGGCAGGCGCCACATCAAGGAGCGCATGGGCCAGCAGGTAGTGAGTATTTTTCTGGAACCCCCTGATCTAAAGCAATGGGAAGAGCGGCTACGACATCGAGGAACAGATTCGGAAAAGGATATCCTTCTGCGTCTGGACGACGGACTCAAAGAACTGGAAGAAGCGAAGCAGTTTGATTATAGAATCGTGAATGACTCTATCGAACAGTGCACCTCGGACATCCTGAAAATACTGGAAAAGGAAGGGGCGCTCTGACAAAGACCATTCCTGTACTGGCTGGGCCTACCGGTGCTGGAAAAACGAATCTAATCGCATCCATGGATCCGGATCGATTCGAAATCGTCTCTCTGGATTCCAGACAGATTTATAAACATCTTTCCATTGGAACAGCGGCTCCAGATGCCAGGATCCTGCGCCGAATCCCGCATCATCTGGTGGGATTTCTGGATCCGGATCAGTCCTTTACAGCCATGGAGTATCGCGAACTTGCGCTGGAGGCCATTCAGGACATCCTTTCGCGAAAGCGCATTCCCCTGATGGCGGGGGGAGCTGGCTTTTATCTTCAGGTACTTATGACCGGGCCCTTCGAATTTGAGGAAGACCCTGGGATTGTAGAGCAGGTGCGCAGCATGAGTCCCGAAGAAAGGCTGACGTTGCTCTCCAGAAAAGATCCGCATTGCATTGTCCATCCTGGAGAGCAGCCTGGCGAAGGTCGTATTCATCCAAACGATGCCTATCGTGTTGAGCGCTATTTGATCATGGTACTGACCAGTGGCATGACGATGAGTGAGCTCTGGACCAGGAAGCGAAAGGAGGAATCAGAACAGGAATTTGATTTTGCCGGATTCTTTCTTTTTCCAGGAGAGGAAACACTCTGGAAAAACCTGCGGATACGAGCCGAGACCATGGTGCGGGATGGTCTGATCCAGGAGGCTGTTGAATGCAGAGAACGCTTTGGATCGAATTGTCCTGGTCTTCAGATACTGGGATATCCCGAGGCTCTGGCCTGCGCCGATGGTAAGCTTTCCGAAGAAGAATTGGTAGAGAAGCTCTGGATCGTGCATCGACAATATGCACGTCGGCAAAGGATATGGTTTCAAAAGAGGCAGTACGTTCGGTTTGTAGATTCGCTGGATGTGCACACTCTGGAGACTGCTGCTGCCAATCTTTTCTCCGGTCTCGGAATTAATCATTGACTCAGAGCCGATCAAGAATAATTCTCCTGCAGAAACGCCTCAGGTGTCCATTGTATGGGAAATAAAAATAATATACAGGATATGGTACTGAACTCCGCCAGAAAGGAGAAGATGGAGATAACCATCTATCTGATGAATGGCGTCCCCCTGAAAGGCCGTGTAGTAAGCTTCGACAATTTCACCATCGTCATTGAAAACGACGGAAAACAGTCTCTGGTTTACAAGCATGCAATCTCCACCATAATTCTTGCTCGGTCGATACAGATCCAGGCTGAGGAGGAATCCTCCGAGTCTAAATGACTGGTCGGTTCTTTCGCTCACTTTTCTGGGGCGTACTGCTAGCATCTGTCATAGCCTGGGCCTACGCAGGCACAGTAACAGCAGGGTACAGAGAAACCATTCTGGTGGAAGACACGGTGGATGGTCTCCAGGAAGATGTTGTCTCTCCCGGGGAAACCACATTCTTACCGGGTCTGGCCGTTCCTGGACGTATCCGTTTACATAGAATTCAGCTGGAACCCAGATTCCTTCGATTTCCCTGGGTTTATCAGTTCCCGGCCGGCCAGTTGCTGGGGCTGGATGATAGCTTTGCCGTTCAGGTGCAGGCCCATTATGAATATTCCATCTCTGTTGATCAAATTCGCTCGCTGTTTCTTAGCCTGCCAGTAGGTGACTGGTCTCAGCTCAAGCCGTATCTGGAGTTGCGGATGCGCTCTTTCTGGGCCGAGAAGATGCGTCAGCTGGCCCCCAATGAGGCCGCGCTCAATGGCCTGGAAGATGATCTGAATATCTATGTTCGCGGAGATCTGCGAACCGAACTAAATAACTACTTTCGCCAGGAAGGCATTGAATTTCGACGTATCTATGTGGAGCGCATCTACGTGCCGGATGCAGGCCGATACAATGCAACTCTCCAGGCAGGTCAGAACTTGCTGAATAATCGCCTGGAAAGAATCAGCATTATTGACCAGGCGCGAGCCAAGAGGCATGCCAGCGAAATCCTGAACGAGGTGTATCTGGACCGGCTGGAGAAGATGGCTGCTCTACTTCAGAAGTATCCTGAACTCAGAGATTATGCAGCTGTGGATTCTTTGAGCGATAATGTTCGTGTACTGGTAATGCCCTATGAACAGTATTTTCGCGGAAATCAGCCGGCAAACAGACAAAACAATCAAAGCCCGGTAGCAGACGCGCCCAGGGCAGAACCGCCAGTAGAGCCCTACGATTTTACAACCATTGAACAACCGGAAACGCAAACTCCTTCTATACCGCAGGATCGCAGCACCTTTCCGGGAATGCGTAACAATCCACCCCAGGCTGCGGCGCCGGATGGAGGGTTTCGGGATCTGACCCCTCCCTGACACCGCCGCGAATCAGGTTCTGATATTTAAGAATGTTACATCGGGTTCGATTATCCGTTGAATGGCGAAGCGAGCCCCGAAAACCAGATTAATAAAAGGAAATCAGCATAAGGCTGAAATGATTTAGCAGGAAATGGCAAAAAAGAAAAGCACAACCAGAAAACCCGGAAACTCCACCGGAGCAACTCTTGCATCTGCAAAGAAATCCGCCGGTACGCGAAAGAAGAGCAAGAACGTAAAGGCAAAGGTGCAACCTTCCAGAAAGGGCCCTCAATCGGCCCCCGCATCTTCGCTGAATGGAAAAGGTGCCGTGTCCAGATCCACCTCCGAAGTTGTTGTACTGATCATGGCTGGAGGGAAGGGGGAGCGATTCTGGCCCAAATCCACAGCAAGTCATCCCAAGCAATTGCAGAAGATCTATTCCAATAAGACTTTGCTGGAAGAAACCGTGCGAAGAGCCCGTCTTGTGGCTTCTGCAAGCAATATATATGTGGGCTGCAATGCGGAACTGAAAAAGACAATTCAGAAGATTCATCCAGAGCTGAATCTGAAGTTCGTGGTTGAGCCCATGGGCCGAAACACTGCTCCCATTATTGCACTGGCCGCGCTGCAGCTGCAGAAAAAGCATCCAGGGGCTACCATGGTAGTAATGAGCGCCGATCATTTCATCGATCCGCCGGCGAAATTCAAAGAGACCTTGAAAACGGCCATCAGTGCCGCCAGACATGGCAAGCTGGTGACCCTGGGAATTGTGCCTACCAGGCCTGATTCCGGATACGGATATATTCAAAAAGGTAAATCCAGTGAAGCCGGAGTATTCGATGTAGAATCGTTCAAAGAAAAGCCGGACCCCAAAACGGCTCTGAAGTATCTAAAGAAGGGTTATCTCTGGAATTCCGGTATCTTCATCTGGTCTCTGGATACAATTGTTCAGGAGTTCAGGGCTCACGCTCCGGCTATCCTGGAACCGCTGGAAAAGGCTGGTTCTCCGGCTGCTCTGAAGAAGGTATTTCCCCGGGTTCCTGAGCTACCGGTGGACATTGCCATCATGGAAAAGTCCAGAAGAGCCAGCGTAGTGCCTGCAAGGTTTCACTGGGATGATGTAGGTAGCTGGACCGCCCTGGAACGAATTGTGGAGCCTGCGAAGAATGGACTGACCCTGGTGGGGCCCAAGAGTCAGAATCTGGTCCAGAAGGAGTCCGCCAACAGCGTGGTTGTGAGCGATAAGAAACTGGTGGCCCTGCTGGGAGTAGAGGATGTGATTCTGGTGGATGAAGGGGACGTTCTTTTTGTGGCCAGCCGTCAGAAGTTGGACGGAATCAAGTCATTACTCAAGGACATGAAACAAAATCCCACTTTACAGAAATACCTCAAATAACAGCCTGGAACACTCACAGGAGAGAATGAATGCCTTCGGGTCGTAAAAGAAAAGCAAGAAAGATTCGCACACATAAGCGAAAGAAAAAGCGTAAAATGAACCGTCACAAGAAGAAGATGAAATAACATCTTTTACGAAAGACGTGAATTATCGGACCCGGTTGGCCGAAAATATAACCAAACATGAGCCGGGGCGCAGGTGGACAGGGGCCCGCATCTCCCATTGAAGCGGAGAATCGGGCCATTTTAATTTTGGGCGGCATCCTGCTGCTCCTGGTTTTTCTGGATCTTCAGGCTTCAGAACAGATTAACCTGCGCGCATCCACTGACGAAGTTACCCGGCCGGCTGCCTTAATCCAGGAAAAGATCGAAAACGGCGTAGATGGCTCTGCAGAAAGATTGCAGGGTATTCGTGAGGCCGTCCGTGGTGAAGCCGAGGATACGGTTCGAACCGGCGTAGAGAACGGCAAGAATGCTCTGGATGAGCGTCTGGTGCCAATCAAGAGGCCCATCGATGATATCCTCAATTCAAAGATGGAAGACCCTGGGTCTTCCGGAGTGGATGGTCGAATCCGTCCGGAGCAGTTGCAGGCCGATCCAAGGGTGCAGCTGGCCAGAACCGAAAAAGGGTACCATCTATATTTCCTTCGATTCGATGGCAGCCATTCTCAAATTGTCCGTGTAAGCCGAAGCGCCGATGGCCCTATCAGCTATCTGGATTTATTGAATTATCTGCGATCCGGCCCCAGGGATCAGGAAACCGGGCTACTTACCGCTGTAGACCGTACTATAAAGATCCATTCTGTCAGTGAAAAGGATGGAGTCATCACCGTGGATATGGGGGACGGAATCCACCGGATGGGCGCCAGTATTATTCGAGATAGAATTCATCAGATTTGCTTCACTCTATTTCAGTTCTCCAACGTTAAGGCCGTGCGAATTCTCGTGGATGGTCAAAAGCCAGATTACCTGGGTAAGGGACAGGAACGGCTGAAGTTACCTGAATACCTGGGCTATCCAGATCGAAAGATCCAGGTTTATGGTAGTTCTTCCTGATTGTTCCAGTTTGCCTTCATTTCCAGGCGTAAAGCACCATGGAACTGGTTAATGCGAAATTTCCCAGAGCGACCTTGCCTTTGATGTGGTAACCGGCAGTGCGTAAGATTCTGCTCGGGTCCAATCTGGACGGTTGGGATTGTCTTTTCATTTTTCGAATCTTCGCAGCAAGAGGAAAATCTACTGGTCTGTAGATTTTGAACCTTCGAAAGCCTGCATCGCTCAGTAATTGCTTCAGGTTCCTGGCCGAGTAGTAGAAAAGATGACCTGGAAGATAGTAATGGTAACGGGCCCCTTCCTTCCGAGCCTGATTGCCATCAAAGTTGGCGGTTTGAATTACAGCCAGGCCTCCGGGTCTTAACCAGGAATGAAGAGACCGGGCAGCCAGAGCTGGATCCGGCAAATGCTCCATGACTTCGATTAAGGTAACAACATCAAAGCTTTCAGGCGAAAATACAGAAGGTTCCACCGCTCCACACATCAGATCCCGGCCATGCTTTTTACCTTCTGAGACTGCAAACTGCGAAAGATCCAGTCCCCTGGCCCGGTAGCCTGCACGGCTGGCAGAAGCTACGAATCCCCCAAAGGAACAGCCCACATCCAGAAAATCACCGGGAGGCGGATTGGTTTTTCCAATATTTCTGAGTCTGGCCGTCCAGACCATGTCGTTGGCCTCTTCCTGGTTTCTCTCATCCTCGTAGGAAAAGCTGGCCTGTCCTGTATAATATCCTTCTTCGTAAAGGGTGGTCAGATCATGGGGGACCGTGCGATTTTGCTGCAGATTGCAGACAGAACATTTCCAGATATCCAGAGCAGGGCTAAATCGATCAATAATGTACAGAGGTTGCATGGAAGAATCGCATACCGGACAGCGAACTTCATTATTCGTGCCGGACTCTTCGTAATCAATGCCGCCGGTCTTTGCGGCCTCTGAGCTATTGGAGGAAGGATTCATAGCAATCCATTAAGCAGCATTCTTTCTGGCGCGAAAGAACCAGTGAGCCACAATTTGATCCAGCTTGCCCAGCGGGGTCCGCTCCATGTATCCATATTCGAAATTCAAAAACTCTTCGCCCAGCAATAGATTCAGGTCCTGCTCCGAGGAAAGATAAATGGATGACCCGGAAACAGCCGAGTGTTTGAAATGGGTGTCTGAATCCTTGCGCAAGGTACCCAGCATAAATCCATTCGGGCGAAGAGCTCGGGCCAGAATGCTCAATAGCTTTTTTGCTTCCCGGGTGGGCATATAATGCAACACACCCCAGCAAACGATCACATCATACAGACCATCCGGGGCCCCGGAGGTCGGCACGGAAAACTCCTCGGAAACAGAGAAACTGGCCGCCGGATAAAGGGACCTGCAATGCTCTATGGCATTCTTGCTGGAATCGCATCCATTAACAGTATAGCCGCTTTCCAGAAGAAGGGGAATATGGCGTCCGGAACCGCAGCCAAAATCCAGCGCGAATCGATGGCCTGGATGCCGTCCTGTTTCTGCCCGGTCGGTGGAGCCATCATCTGCACTGGATTTCTGAGTAGTACCCTGTTTCTCATCCCGGGAGATTATATCGCCGGACTCTGGAGACAGCTCTGCATCCTGCTGCGGAGGGCTTGAGGGTAATGTGCGAAGCAGTCTTACCAGGGTTTCATCCGGATAGGATTGCTTGCTTTCAGGACGTAGATAGTGGCTATTCCAGACTTCTATATTAGAGGTTTCCACAGAGATACGCTCAATGCTAGATTTCTGGGACCGGTGGTTTTTCGCCTGGCACGAGGCCTCTTTCGCCTGCTTTTCTTCTGTTCCTGAACCGGAATAAGGCGAATCTGACTTTCGAAATGATCCGCCTTTTTGATTAATTCCTGTTGATGATCGATGGAATCTTTCAAGAAAAAGACCGCAGGCCTATCTGCATTTCCATTGGCCGGATCCATTTGATAGCCTCTGGGTTTCAAAGGCTCCAGAAATACAAAAGATGGATCATCTTTCATGCTAACGGGCATGCGAAGATCCTCGATGGATGCTCGGGTTGGCAAGATATACGAAATTACTGCAGATTTCTGCGGCTCCAATATATGGGATAGATCTTCCGGATTCAAGGAGATGCCTGCCTCCAGAAGATGCTGTGCAGCCTGTCCGGGACCATCAGTAAGAAGATCGATCATCATATCGAAGTAGTTCAGATCCAGAATTTCCGGCACCAGGCGATCCGCCAGGAATTCGCCTCCCACTTCTGGCTGACATTCAATCAGAAGCGGGCGAGGATTCTTTCCTCGCTTTGGAATTAGAAATTCTGCGAAAAAGGGGCCATTGTCATATTTGCAGAGATCTACAATCTTCTGACAGGTTTGAACCATACTTCTTGCATTTTCCTCTGAAGTTCTTGCAGGAAACAGATGCCTTCGATCCGCAAACATCGGCTCGCAGTCACTTATGACTTTCTCCGTAAGAGTGAGCGGATGAAACCGGCCATTCAGTACAAAACCATAGGCTATGAATTCTGTTCCCTGGTAGTACTTCTCTATAAACAATGAGCGATTGGCTGGAGTTTTCTTCGCATGTTTTTCCAGATACAGCCTTTTCTCTTCGTGGCTGCTCAGTACTTCGATTCCCTGCTTGGCAGAGCCTTTCCCGCTTCTGGCAATCCATACACCGCGCTTGCGTAACACATCCGAGGGATCTTTACCAGGCTTCCAGGCAATCCGTTCCGGCACCACAATTCCATGGCTGGCCAGATAGGTCTTGAGTCGGTTTTTGTCCTGGAACCGGATCAATGAATGAGGACTGGAACCCGGAACTCCAAAGCGCCTGGCCAGATAGGCTGCACTGAGTACAGCCGGGCCGTAGCTACGGCAACCCGCTGCACGGATCTGTCCTCTGGGAAAATGCTCTTCTATAGCCCGGTAAATCCAGAATGGCTTAAGAATGCTTGCATGAAGTTGCAGGTCCGCCTTTTCAAAGCCCGGAGCCAGAGGATTCTTATCCACGGCGATGACAGAAAGACCCTTACGAATGGCGGCCTCAATCAGAGGCACTTGATGATGGCCCGCACCCAGGCTTAGAAAATAATCCTGATCCGCAGACGCTTTGTTCCCTTGTATCTGCACCTGCATTATAGTTCGGCCTTTTTTCCAGAAATTCAAGCATTTCGTTTTTCCCTGAAATGCCGATACATTACCTATGCTACGGGGTATTTACACGGCGACCACAGGCATGGTGATGAACCAGGAGAAGATGGACGTAATTGCCAACAATCTCGCCAATGTGGATCAAACAGGCTACAAATCAGAAGAAGCCATATTCAAAACCTTTCCGGAGATGCTACTGGAACGGACCAGAGAGGATGGTATGGGCTGGGTGCCGGCCGGAGGATTCGATCTGGCTCCTACAGTGGGCAAACTGGGAACCGGAGTGGAATTTAATGAAAACTTTGTTCGCTTTGAGCAGGGTGCTGTCAAATCCACCGGAAATCCATTCGATCTGATGCTGGATGATCGAGGAGAAAAATCCCCTGCATTCTTTGTTGTACAGACCGACCGTGGCGAAAAGCTAACCCGCAATGGATCCTTCATTATGGATCGCGAGGGCTACCTGGTGACCTCCGATGGGCACAGACTTATGGGAGAGAATGGTCCCATTCAGGTGGCTCGCTGGAACTGGACTGTAAAGGAAAACGGTGAAGTCTGGATCAACGGAAAAATCGGTAATGATCCAGACACTACCGTAAACGAAACCTCCAATCAGTGGGAAAGCCCTGTGCTTCTGGACCGAATCAAGATTCGCACAGTGGAATATCCCAGACACCTGGTAAAGGAAGGAAATAGCTTCTATTCTGTGACTCCTGAATCCGGCCCCATGCTGGAGTTCAAAAGGGATCGAGAACCGCTGGTAATGCAGGGGTATCTGGAAGCTTCCAACGTTAACATCGTTCAGGAAATGACCAAGATGATTGAGGTTCAGCGTCAATACGAGGCGAATCAAAAGTCGGTAACCACCCACGATTCACTCCTGGGCAAGCTGATCAACGAAGTGGCCCGATAATTCAGGGGAGCCGGATGATGGGTGAGGTAGCGCAGGCGGCTGGAATTGGCCGCCTGGCTGAGCGGTTTTACTGCTCGATGCAGACCAAATTTATGGCCGAATTATCATTGCAACCAGTAAAGCCGAAATTGATCAATTGCTGGTCCGTGGCATTGGCCGATCCGAATCGAAAATTGGAACCAGAAGTTGTGTCAGTCCAGTTGTTGCAAGTGTGCTCGACGACCCAGCCAGAGTTCAACCCTGTAAGAAAACCATTTGGTACACTGGCAAAACCATTTGTGGCTGTTCCAAAGGGAAAGATTCCACTGGAGTTGGTGGTAAAAACCTCTGTGGTACCGTCGGACTGAACGTATTTGGTGTTTGGCTTGAGAATCCAGCTCACATTTTCGCTTACACCCCCACCGCAGTTAGTCGTGGTGCAAGGTACTCTCTGAGTGGAATGGGCTAAAAGGGCCTTGTAGGCGCCTCCTCCAGAAGGCTTGTTGGAATCGGAGGCGCAAATCTCATCGGCAGCAGTAAGACTCGTGGGTCTGGTGTAGGCAGAGCTTGTTAAAAAGGTCTTACATGTGCCGGAGCAGCTGGGTCCCAGCGCCAGGCCAAGCAATACAAGCAATTCAGTATCGTTGGAGTCTTCTGAAGTCAGCCCCAGTTGTTCGCATGAGGCGGATGCCAGAAGAATGACTGTTAATGCCGCTGTTGTCGTAAGAAATCGTTTCGCAAATCGCATGATGAGAACCTCTTTATTTATCTCTCTGTATCTTGAACTGCAACCTGGAAGGCCTGTTGGATGCCCGGAGCCAGGGTTTTCCCGGCTGGAGTCAATGGGCTGTTCCTACGAATGGGCCGATGCCATTTCGTTGCAGATCCAACCCATTGAATAGAATTGCGAAATAAAATAAAGCAATTTTCCCGATTCCATAGTACCGGCCTCCCATTCTGTGCCGGGGCCTATTCCAGATAGACTAGATGGGCACGGGGTAGCTCGGAAGGGTGGCCAGCGTGGGACGGAACGGGCCAGCCTCGGGCAAATTCAGGGATCCAGAATAAATCGGTAATGAATCTGGACTGTATCCTCAATGCTCATGCCAAGAAGGGATGGCTTTTCGATCTGGAATTGAGACAGAAGGACGGTAGTGCTTCCACTGATAGTCAGCGAACCTTTTTCTGTTCTGGCTGTGCTGGCCATTGTCTGAAATGGTCGGGTAATGCCCTTGATTGTGAGATGGCCTGTAATGCGAACCCTGTTTCCATCCGGCGTCAGGCCATCTATTTTCGCGATTACGGATTTATGGTCCGGATACCCCAGCACTTCCATCATGTGCGAATCGCGATTGGAATTTCCGGTTTTTAGATCCCGGTAATGGATGGTAATTGTGAATGCAGACAGCAGCTGGAGCTGATCCTTTAATGAATACTCCAGGTCAGAGATCTTCACGTTCTGACAGTGACCTTCCACAGTTTTGAGAGGGTGCTGAACTATAAATCGTATACTGCTGTCCGCCGGCTGTTTTGCAGCGAGCGATGGCGTAAGCAGCAGATACACTGTGGCGAAAAGTAAAGCTTTCAACTGGATTTGTTTCATATCGGTTCTCCTTGACCAGTCCAGAGGATTCCGGGGCGGCTCAATGTTGGAAGGAGCTATGTGAGTCATCCTGCACCGTTCCTGGGACTGTTCGATGTGGGTTTTCTACAATTGCTTTGTTGCTTTGTTGCTCCGCTCCGTTAGAATGTAATGGTAAAAAATGCGATGGATAGTGCACCAAAGCCAGCCCATCCAACGTGCTCCATATCTTCTGCAGCAGAAGGTCCCCTGTGTTCGATTTCTTCTCCGAGCCTGGGAAGCATCAACATCGCAGCCAGATGAAACGGAATCATTGCCTTATGAAAGAAAATGCTATCGATTCCTGGTTCATCGCTTTTGATTCCCTCGGGCGCAAAATATGCGAGACCGGCGGTAATGGCATAAGATGCAAATGTTGCATAGGCCAGGTTTCGATGCATGCTCCCTGATTTCCTGGACTTCCATTGTTCCCGGGACTTCAGTGCCAGATACAGGGCTGCATTGTTTGCAGGATCTCTGGAAAGGAAATATTCTGCTGCGAAGCTACGGGGGCCCGGTTGCTGAATGGCCAGATAGTATAGAGGATCACTGGAGTAGGAAGGATTGGCCAGAAGCAAATATCTTGCCTGTTCATCCGCTGTACTGTAGAGACTTTCCTTCGCCTCATCCCCCACCAGGTTGGTGGCCAGCCAGAGCCCCAGGGTGGTCATCCCCATAACCTGGTGAAGATCCAGGTAATCCCGTCTGGTTTCCAGGGATTCTCTGGTAGGTTCTGCTCGCAACGATGCAATGGGTAACCAGAACAGCAGGAAAGCATAGAGAGCGAATAGAAAAGTAATTCTGCGAATCATACCAACTACGGCTTTTTCGCACACCGTAGTTTCAACTCAAAAAGGAAGATATTGCTGAATATGCGAATCCATCGCAATTAGAGAAATACCTGGCTCTGGATACGGATGTTAGACCCGGGCCGGAGCTGCCACCGTAAGCGGCCGCTCACATACTAAGGGCGACGGAAGGAACAAACGGAGCTCCGGCAACCATCTAGAATCTGCTCCTTTTGCCCAGGCGAGTGTCAGGTTTGTCTTTCCTGCACAGTTTTTTCATCCACAATAGCCCTGAGACAGTCCCGCCTGCTAATCTGCCCCACAAGCTTGCCGTTTCGCACCACCGGTAGCCTCCGGAAACCTTCGGATCTGAATTTTTCTGCCGCATCTACAACGCTGGCAGAAGCATCGATACTTTCCACTTTCGTGGACATATACTGTCCTACTTCATGATTCGGAAGATGATGGTAGGTCTCTACCGTCAGGAGTCGCAGGCAATCCTTCTCTGATAGAATTCCTATCATCTCACCTTTTTCATCCAGTACAGGCCCACCGGCGATTTTGTTCTTGAGCAATATCTGGATAGCCTCATAGACATTCATGGAAGGTCGAAATGTAATGACATTTCGCGCCATATACTCTTCTACCTTTTTTACATTATATTCTTTTACCGGCTCTTCGAATTTAGGTGTGTAACTTGTAGCTCTCATTTGTTTTCTCCTGATTTTCCGGTCTTGCTGGAGAGTTCCGGTCTTTGGTTCGCCGGATAGGCTCCAGGATTCGGGCAGGGGCAGGTAAGCAGAGTGTACAATGGAATTCACCTGCTGACAAGGACGAAATCAGCATAAATAGTGACTTTTCACTGTATCAAGTAATCTAGAACCTGGATGCAATGGCGGTTTCTTACTCAAGTAATATGGACTCTGTAATCGTGGAGCGAGCGGCGGCCCTCTGGAAGCATCTGAATCTGGGGCTGGGTATTCGTGGTATCGATGCACAACACGCCTGGTTGGTGGCACTGGTTCTGGAACTGGAATGGGTGCTCCATCACAATCCCGATGCAGTTCCCGCCAGGTTTCACGATGTGGTTAAGCAGGCCGGGGAGTATGCGGAAGCACATTTTAAAGCAGAGGAACAACTGTTTCACGAATATCATTTCGCCGAGGAAGCAGCGCACATTCGCGCGCACCAGATGTTTCGCAAGGCGTTGCAGCGAATCTTGAGTGAAGAGGGCGTTTCCACGCGCAAAGAAGCGGAGAAGCTATACCGATTTCTACGGCAATGGCTCATTCATCACATTGTGGGTGAGGATCGAAAGTATGCCGATTTTCTGAAACGCAGAAAGCTTCTGGATCAGGCGAATCAGTTTATGGAGCAAAACAACCGCGATGCAGTGGTGTCCGATAATCAGTGGAAGCTTCTGGATATGGTATCCACCAATACCGGTATTACGGTTACTACATCGGAGGTGCTGAAGGAGATTACATCCCTCTGGAATAGATTGAATTTGAAAATCGGAGTTCCCATAATCGATATTCAGCATCTCTGGCTTATCAAGATGATTGTGGATATGGATGAGGCGATGAGCGAATCCGCCCTTACCAGGCGTGCGGTGCTGGCCCGGACTATTGATGAGGCCGTCCGCTACATTGATGTCCATTTCAGAACCGAAGAGGAGTTGATGGAAGTCCTGGGTTATGAACAATCCGCCAGTCACAAAGCCAGACACAAGAAATTTGAACAATTTGTTCAGGACCGAAAAAAGGATTTCGAAGGCGGCAATCCAAGAGCGGCCGCCACTCTGGTAAATGATCTAAGGCAGTGGTTGACCAATCACATCGCTCTTGAAGATAAACAGTTCGTTGCCTACTATCAAAAGAATCAGCAAAAAGCCCTGGAATTCTCGAAAGCCGCCATCGCATCCGGCCGGGCTGGCATTCGACAGAGCCAGGTGGATCTCTATAAAACTGTTGTGCAGGGAGCCTGATCAGCCTGCAACGCTGCCTTTCCTTTTTCCTGGATCTATTTACCCGGAGCTTCAGGATTGTTAATCATTTCAAAGTAGGACGAATCATATTTTCCGGACTGAGAACTTCATCCAGCTTCTCCTGAGTCATATAGCCTTTTTCCAGTACCAGTTCTCCCAGGGAGCGGCCGGTTTCCAGGGCCTCCCGTGCCAGGGCCGAGGTTTTTTCGTAACCCAGATGAGGGTTCAAAGCAGTGACGATTCCAATGCTATTGTTTACCAGTCTGCGACATACCTCCGGATTCGCAGTAATACCTTCCACGCAGCGTTTGCGTAGAGTAGATACTGCGTTGGCAAGCATCTCAATAGAAGTGAATAGATCGTAGGCAATAATGGGCTCAAATACGTTTAGCTCGAGTTGTCCGCCTTCGCTTGCCAGGGCCACAGCGTTATCCAGTGCGATTACCTGGAAGGCTACCTGGTTCACTACTTCCGGAATTACAGGATTTACTTTTCCCGGCATGATGCTGGAGCCGGGTTGAACGGCAGGAAGATTGATTTCGTTGAATCCGCATCTGGGGCCGCTGGACAGCAATCGCAGATCGTTACAGATCTTGGAAAGTCGAACAGCCAGCATCTTGAGCACCCCGGCCAGTTCCACAAATCCGGATGTATCCTGGGTTCCCTGCACCAGATCCATAGAAGTAGAAAGCTGATGGCCAGTTCTCCTGGAAAGCTCCGTAATGACCTTGAGAGCGAATTCTGGATGAGTGTTGATACCGGTGCCGATGGCTGTGCCTCCCATGTTGAGCTGGCTCAGCGGTTTTCGTGCAAGTTCGATTCGTTCAGCACCATCTCGAATCATCAGCGACCAGGCCTTGAACTCCTGTCCTAGAGTCATGGGCACTGCATCTTGAAGCTGAGTGCGTCCCATTTTTATTATATCTTTAAATTCCACGCCTTTAGCTGCAAAGGCATCGGAAAGGCTGTGCACCTCTACAAGCAGGCGATCCATCATGCGAAGCAATGTCACTTTGATGGAGGACGGATACACATCATTTGTGGACTGACTCATATTTACATGGTTGTTTGGATGAAGGCTCTTGTAATCCCCCCGTTCCTTTCCCATGATCATCAGCGCGCGATTCGTAATCACCTCATTTGCATTCATGTTTGTGCTGGTACCTGCGCCACCCTGCACCATATCCACCATAAAGTGGCTATGCCACATCCCCCGACAGAGTTCATCGCAGGCCTGAATAATGGCTTTTTTCTTTTCTTCATCCAGGTTCCCCAGGGAGTGATTGGCCACGGCGCAGGCCGCCTTGATATCTGCCAGGGATTCAATGAATTCCGGAAAATGATCCAGTCTAACTCCGCTGATGGAAAAGTTCTCCATGGCCCGCAGGGTCTGTACTCCCCACAATACATTGTGAGGCACTTCCCGATCTCCAATCAGGTCATGTTCCATTCTGGTTTCGCCTGTGCGAAAGTCCGCAGATATGCCTCGGTTGCCTCGGTTCGCATAGGCCAGTCTGCGAGCCAGGACCTTGCTCAAAGAGAGGACCAGTTCTCCAAACAGATGGGGATCTTCTTGCTTGATCTTGCGTATTGTGGTGGCTTCCAGTTTGCCGTATTTACCTTCGGAACGGGCTCTACCCCCCAGGGCATGCTTTCCTTCTTCAATCAGGATTGGTTCACCCAGAATGGTTCCAGGTCCACTGGTAACGTATACCTTTTCCAGGCCCAGGGTTTCGTCGATTAAGTCGATCTCGCCTTCCTGGATAAAGAACAGAGCATGTCTCTGTTCTCCCTGCTTAAACAGGTAATCCCCTTTTTGAAACTCCTGTAGCTCAAAATGCCCGGCCAGGGCCTCCAGATCTTTTTCCGGAAGTGCACTGAATAGCTCTACCTGTTTTAGATTGCTGGCATTGATTTCCATGGGGATCCTCGAGTCTGCTTTCTGAATCTACTGGCAAGGCCTATGATCCAGAGCTGTAATGTTTCTTTCGTGAAATCAGGATCATAGCTCCCCGGCTTGGCAACCAAAAACCCGGTGGGTCGGTCCAATAGAATAGCTTTACCAATTTGCAACATGGTTGATACTGGAACGGTTCCATGGCTACCCGAAGGAAAGAAAAACACTATACCCTGGAAATGGATGGAGTGTCCATTCAGGTTGTACAGAAGTCCATGCGCAGTATTCGGTTCACTGTCTATCCTCCCGATGGTCGGGTCAGAGTGGCGGCACCAATACACCTCAGTAGAAGCGAGATCAAGGATTACATTGAAAGGCGTCTTCCCTGGATCCACAAGCAGAAAGAGCGATTGGAATCCATGGATTTTGTGCCGGAGCCGGAGTATTCCGAAGGCGAACTGCACTATATACTGGGAAGGAAATACCCTTTGCGATTTGCCGGTGTGCGAAGTACCGCATTGAATGGTCGATCCCTGGAAGTTCCCCGTTCCCTTCGAGGACAGAAGACAAAGATTCAGCGATCTATGGATGGATTGTACAGAACCCTTCTAAAAGAATTTATGGAGCGCAGAATCCCTGTCTGGGAAAAGGCCATGTCTGTGCGGGTCAATGCCCGGGGGGTGCGAAAAATGAAGACTCTGTGGGGGTCCTGCAACATTAGAACTCACCGAATCTGGCTGAATCTGGAGCTGGCTCGTATGTCCGAGAAATGCATTGAAGCCATCCTGGTCCATGAAATGGTACACTTGAAGGAAAGACTGCATAATCGTCGCTTCTACTCGCTTATGGATCGTTATCTACCGGACTGGAAAGAAAGAGAAAAAGAGCTCAAAGAAGGCGGGATTCGCTATTATTGATGGATTGACCGTCGGGAAAGGAAAAGCATGGAAATAAAGAATCAAACAGATTCAGAAGATCGAGCTAAAAGACGCAATCCAGGAAAGTACAGCGAAGTCCAGTACTTAGACAATCGCATCGCTGGAATCAATAAACAGTGTTCCCTCGGCAGAGCCCGATCTCGCAAAGGCTATCCCGGCTGGATGGCTCTTTTCTCTACAGTGTGGCTTTTTTTCGGATCCTGCATGAGCGCGCCGGATCGAAAGCCTCTGGAAACCGTGGAAAAACTGGATGTTGTGAAATACCTGGGCACCTGGCAGGAGCTGTATCGCATCCCAAACAGTTTTCAAAACGGGGACGACCCATGCCTGGACACTACAGCCACCTACAGACGCCGCAAAGATGGCAAGATACTGGTTCTGAATCGCTGTGAACGCTCTTCCGGAACAGACGAAGCTACGGGGCTGGCCCATGTGGTAGAAGGCAGCGAAAACAGCAAATTGAAAGTGAACTTCACAGGAATCTGGCTTCTTCGTGCTCTGGGAATAGGAGATGGAAACTACTTCGTGATAGGACTGGGTCCTGTTGAAGATCGTCAGTATCAATGGGCCCTGGTGGGAGAACCGTCGCGCAAATATGGCTGGATTCTGGCACGAAAGAAACTTCCTTCACAGACCCTGGATGAGATATTTCGTATTGCCGAAGATGCAGGCTACAGCCGCGAGCAGTTTCAGGCCTTTCGCCGAGACTAATCCTCCCAGTCCCAGAAGAAATCCTTGTTTGTAAGTTCTTCTTCGGCGGCGGCAGCGGTTTCTGTTACCTGGCCGGGTTCCATGGATCCTTCCTGAATGATTCTGAGCTGTTCCTGCAGGTCGCTCAGTTCGTTTTCCCAGTAATCCTCGGTCCCAAAATGGGGAAAGGCTGCAGGAAATGCTGGATCCTTGATGCGACGGGCAATCCAGGCTGCATAGTGCACGAATCGCAAGGCTCGCAATGGCTCCACCAGAGCCAGCCAGGATTCCGGGAAATTGCGGAACTGTCGGTAGCCTTCCAGAAGCACAGCCCGATTTCGCATGCCTTCCAGGCCTTGCTGACCTGCCAGAAGCCAGATATCCTGCACCGGAGGTCCATTAACAAAATCATCAAAGTCCAGAAAGAACCAGCCTCGATCATCCCTTAGCAGGTTGCCCCCATGGGCATCCCCATGAATTCGAATGGCTGGAATATCAGCGGCCAGTTGAACGTAGATTTCGCAAATCTCTGTCACCAGGTGTTCGTATCGGGAAGCAACATGGGCAGGCATAAATTCCCCTTCCAGTAAATACTGCAGAGGTTTGAGACCAAATGTTTGCTCGTCCATGGAGATTCGATTCGTTGCAGGTTTTCTGGCTCCAATGTTATGGATTCGCGCGATGAGGCGACCCAGTTGCTTCAGTTCTTCGTCCGAGAATTCATCGGGCATGCGGCCGCCGGTTCGGGGCCATAAAGCGAAGAAGATTCCGTCTCTTTCTTTCAGGGAATTCCCGCTGGAGAAGCGGAGAGGGGCACAGACCGGGATTTCCTCTTCCTGGAGTTCAAACAGGAAATCATGCTCTTCCTGAATCTGTTTCCTATTCCATCGATCCGGGCGATAGAATTTCGCGATTACGTGGGATCCGTCATCCAGTTTTAGATCGTATACTCGATTCTCAAGGCTGTTCAGTGCCAGGCAATGGCCGGTGGTATTGAATCCAGCATCATCTACGGCCGACAAAATGACATCGGTGGTCAGGCTATAGAACGAGCTGGTCATGAATCATGGTCCAATCCAGCCCTGGTCAGTAAAGCGGAAACAAAAGTACTTTAGAAATCCTTCTCACTTGCTGACACCAGCACCGAATTATCTTCCTGAAGCTGTACATCGAACTGAATCTCTTCTTCGCCTTCCTGCAGAGGTTCCAGAGTAATCGAAAATACTTGCTTTTCCGGTACCCGAAGTGCTCCGGTCAAAAAGTCTACGGCAGTAGGCATCATCAAACATCCCAGCCCTGTAACTGTGGCCACTCCCGTACGAACCGGACTGTATCTGAATCGGATATCTTCTGTGGTGGTGCGATACCCTGGTTTGCTAATAATCATGGTCAGGTTTCTATCGCGAAACAGATAGAAGCGACCGGGCGTAGTAAAGTCATCGATCAATTCGCGTTCATCGAATATCTCCACTTTTGCCCCTTCCGGACTTGTTTTTACTTTGATGCTTCGTGCCAGGGGAAATAGAGAAAAGCTCAAGCAGCTACTCAGGACTGGCACTACAATAACAGTCAGTAAAAAGCGGGTCAGGATTTTCATATATTGTCCCTCCCTGTCCGAAAGGTCACGGAAAAATACAGAGTGCTCATATTGCGGCCCAGTGGCCTGTAGATCGCAGGATCGCTAAATATTTCCAGATCATTATCTATAAAACCTCCCCGACTGGTGCCGGAACCATCCTGCAAATAAGTGGAGTAGTAACCAATTGTAGGTTTGGGCTTGTAATAACTGGCGATCCTTTCGTAGCTCAATCCCATGTTCAGCTGCACATAGTCGTTCATGGCATACTGCACTTTGAAATCCGTAGTCAGGACTGCATGGCGAGCGCCCCCCTCCTGGAATTGCAATCCCAGAGTAGTGAGTGTTGTACCACCCCCGGTGGGAGCTATCTGAAGGGAATAGAAATCTGATGTAATATCATAACTGCCATGGGAAGGGGGCATGTATCGAATCTGCCCTTTGAGTCGTATAGTTTCGCTCCAATCGTATTCCACTCCCAGTCCCAAAAACATACTGCTTGCCGAAGATCGTGCATTGCCGGCCTTTTCCTGGCTAAGCCCGATGGTGGCCGGAGTAGTAGAGTTGCTGATGGAAATGACCGTTCCATGCATTTTCATGTACTGGGAATATCCCATAAAGCCATAGGAAGGAATGATTCTAAGCCGATCATTCATCGCATAGAAAATATGGTTAAACCCTACACCGAAGATTTGGTCCGAAATCTCAAAGTCGTAGTTACCCAGGGCGATGCTGTTCAGGGTGGGCCTTTGATAGGAAGCTTTGGTCGTGGGATAGTGTCCTCTGAAGAATATGGAAAGCAGGAAATCATTGGAGTATAAATCCAGCTGACCAAATCCGCTGGGCGCTGCATTCGTGGTGGTTTCAGGATTTCCGGGCAGAGAATAGGAAAGTGGCGTTAGATTTTCTTCAAAGGCCCGATCCTCGATCAGGATACGACTCAGTCCGGGAGAGTAATAGCTGGTTCCCATTCCGATTTCCAGCTCTACCGAGTCAGCCAGAAGCGGGGTAGCCAATCCAAGCACCAGCAACATTGGGCCGAATCGCGAAATCATTCGGCCATTGGAGCTACAACCGTTAAAAAATAAAGAAATTCTTATATTTTCCAGGATAGCGCATCCAGGTGTTCCGATGGCGCAAGGGTTATACTAATTGTTACAGCTACGCTTGAAATCAGTTCCTGAATCGGATATACGACCTGCATTAGCCGGGTGTTGCTGCCATGGCCTCTGGATGGGGCAGGCCAGCGTCAAAGCCCATTGCATCGTAGATAGCCCGCGGGATGTCATATAGAGTGCTTATCTTTCTGGACATTTCCTCTGCATGGGCTCCTGCCAGAAATACCGGCACCTGGTTATTCGTATGGGTCTTGGTGCTCAGATCTTCCAGGTTTCCATGATCTGAACTGATAACCAGGGTATCCTCCAGGGGATTCATTTCCTCCAGAATGCCTTCGATGAAAGGCTCCAGGATTTGAATGGTCATGGCCGCTTCTTCCATGGATTGATTGTGGCCAGCCTTATCCGTGAGAAAGTATTCGAATATCGCCAGATCGTAATCTCTTGCGATTTTCACATACTGTCTTCCTCGTTCCACTGGATCTGCCAGAGGAAGTCGATGTGCATAATCTGGATAAAAACGATGCAGGAATTGATGATTGATATCCATATACAGAGCTCTTCCTTCCGCTACGTCCTCCAGCAAAAATAGCTCCTGGCCGGACACTCGATGCACATGAGTAGAAGCACTTCTAAGTCTGGGCTTTCGCTCAATTCGATCCAGGTATGCCTGGGAATACCCATTCAGCAGCGCCGCGCTTTTGCCACCCTCGGTAAGTCGCTTGATCATGGAGTATTCCTGGATTACTCTAATTAAAGTGGGCCCTGGAAATCCGGTCATATGGCGACCCATGGAGGCAGGACCATTCATTCCCGTCCAGAGACTGGTCTGTCCGGTGGCGGATTGAGGAAGGCCAGAGAATCCCATATGCGCATCGGCCGGAATGCATAAGAATTGTCTGGATACTTGGTCATCAGGTTCCTTGCCAGCCAGATGCTGAAACAGAGTCCTGGAATGTATATGGAAGGGATTTTCCGGTCCGGGTTCTCCCAGGCCAATCCCATCTATGAATAAATAAATAAAAGACAAATCTACTCCTTTCTAGTCCGATCCCGATCGTGGATAGTGCTCATTTCATCCGTAGCTGGCTCCTGTTCCAGAAGCATTTAACTCCAGTTACATTATGTCCTGTTTTTTTCTACAATGTTTGCAAAAAATGGAAATCCCCTTGCTTTTATATAAATCGCTATTTTCCCTTGAGATCAGGTCATGAGTCAATCCCACTTCGACGCTTCCCTATGGAAAGAGCTTCAGGCCCGGCAAGAACGCTCTCGCTCGAATCCTTCTCCATTGATTAAAGATAGGAAGGATAGGTCCCATAGACCAACGGGAAAAACGGATTCCAGTCCCGGGTCGGTGACTGCCAGGGCGCCTGAATCGGAGCCCAATACCACAGAAGGCCCGGTTTTGCCCGCCATTCGGGGCAGAATTTTTGACCAGGACTTTCGGTCGGCCAGAGACCAGGTTCTGGGGCATGATGCCAATGATCCCATTCCATCTCTGGCCACTCTGGCCGGAGAACCTCCGGAAAGCCCGTTATTTCGGTATACAGTATCCCTGCATTCCAGGCCGGTGCTGGAAAGCCACGACTTCGATTTTCTCTTAAAATCCCTGTTGCAGCAATTCCAGGCAGATGCCGTGGCTGTGGAGCCAGTGGATTCTATGGGAAATAGTTTCCGGCCGGCCGTCCATTCCGGCCTGGACGATACTACAGTGGCCAACCTGCATTTCGCCGTGAGGGATCGATACATTGAACCGGGAAACTGGGTACAGTTCAATCTAAAAGAGTTTGCTGACCGAGATCCCTATCTTAAAAAGCGCTTCTCCAGCGATGATCTGGAAAAGCATTCTCATATTGCCATTTTCCATGATGGACACAATCCCTATCCAGTAATCGTTGTTTTTCTCTTCAAATCTCAGGACAGGAGGGAATTCTCCGATGAGGATGCAAGCAGGCTTCAGACCTTTCTACAGTTGATCCGACCTCTGGTTTTTGATATGGTGCATACCTATTCCTTTGCAGAAGATCGTAGAATACTGCAAAAGGCCTTTCGTACCACCCGTAAATTTCTGAGGCGTTCCCATCCGGATGAGCGATGGATTGTTCAGATAGACGGCGTGCGAGAGCATCCCGGTAGACAGGCATTCTTCGACCGAATGCAGGAACTTATTGCCGGCGAGCCTGGAATCCTGGGGATTCGCACAGGAGTGGCCCAGATATTTCTATTTCTCTGCAAGACTGCTCCTAACATTGAACTAAGGCTGCACAATCTGGCTGCGGAATTTGGTTTTAGACTTCATTTGAGGCGTTATCCTCTGGAATACCGGGCCGATAAGCAAAACAATGCGCTGTTGCTCTTACTGGATCCGGAAGCCGCTAACTGAAGCCAGGTCATCTGCCAACCGAGAGCGTACCTGGATATTCGGTTCAGTTCTCAATACCGATTCAGCACCGCGCCAGACAGGCTTTCTCCGAGCCAGTCGTCTATTCAGGAATTCCTTCACAGGCTGGCATTCAGAAAGGGGCCCCTGGATTCGCCCGGCCATCCTGCTCATTTCTTTTCTGATAATCCTGCCACTGCAATCCGCCCGGGCTGATGCCAAATTCGACAGGATTCGTCAGCAGGGATTGGAGGCTTTTGAACAGGCGCGATACACTGAGGCCAGGGATTACTTTCAGAGGGCCTATGAGCTGCAGCCCTATAACGATGATGTCCGTTTTAGACTGGCACTGAGCTTGATCTATCAGGATCCGGACGCTCCCAGAGAACCGGCCCCGGAATTCGGCACCCAGGGCAGCTACCAGGAGGATCTCAAAAGAGCCGTCCAGCTACTGCGAGAGTCCGTGGAAGTGCAGGAGCGAATTGAGGTGCGCTCTCCAGCCACTGGTTTGCGACATTTTCACCTGGGCGTGGCCTACTGGTTCGCCGGTCGACCGGATCTGGCGCTGGACTCTTTTCGAAGATCCTTTCGCAGTGACTTTACTCGAACAGATGCGCTCTACAATCGGATAGTTATATTGAAGCAGATGGGTAAGGAAAAGGAGGCCATTGTGGCCCGCCAGGAGTACCTGCGAATCACCAGAATTGAAGATCTGGACGATTAGTACCGAATTCTGAACTTTACTGCCTCCGGTTTTCCTTGTCAGATTCCGACCCTGCATCAGTCTTTCCTGCCATGGATTACCAGGTGGAATCGGGCAATTTAGTTTTCTTTCAGGAGCCTCTGGCCTGGTGGGCCTGGATTCTAATTCTTCTGGTTCCGGCTCTGATAGCAGGGGGCGCCATCTACTACACACTGTTCAAAGCCAGCAGTAACGATGAGCGAGCCTTCTATCTGGGTTTCGTTCTATTCAGCATTCCTTTTTTCGGCATTCCTTTTGTAGCTCATTCTTTGCATGAGGGACTGCGAATTGAGCTACGTTCGCAGGAACAGAACGTGATTATTTCGGATGATACCGGCAGTGATTACAGGGCCCCGTTTCAGGATTTCCGAGCCTATGCCATTCATACAAGTTCAGAAACCGATGACGATGGCCGAACTCAGTATACCTATACCCTGGAACTGGTGCGAAAATCCGGGTCCACCATCCATCTCTTTGAAACCGGCTCAGAGGAAAAGATGCAAGAAGTCATGGACCTGGCCCGCAAACATCTGGATCGGCCGGTGGCCGGCTCTTTGCAAAAGCAGATTGATCTCACCCAAACACTTCGTCCCGTAGCTTCGGGGCTGCCAACGGAGGCACAATGCACCATGGAATTCTCCGCCATCAAGGGGTTGAGCGATCCTGACGGAGGTTGCCTGCTTACGTGGAAAACCAGAGCCCATCCTGCATTCTGGCCCGTATTGATGCTTCCTGTCATCGCCTCTTACTTTGGTATTCTACTCTGGAAGATCCGAGGATTCAGCTATAAATGGCTTTTGATACTGGGCATCTCTCTACTAATATTCGCAGGCATTGGCTACGCTGCATTACGCTCCTTTCAGGCCCGCTCCACCCTGGAGTTCCGGGCTGACGGTCCATCCATTCGCGCCTACATTGACTCCCCTTATTTTGGACGATTCGACGAAGCGCAAATGCTTCTTGAGGATGTGGCCTTTGTGGATGCCTCGCTGGGACAGAGTACCGCCATTACGGTGTATGACCGAAATCCACTTTCCGGGGGGCTCCTGGGTGCTGTAGGAGCGGTGATGAACATGAAAACCGTAATGATCTACACCGACGGTCTTCCAGCCACCGATAAGCTCCGACTGGCGGATCTGGTAGCTTCTGCACCGGACTGGTAGCCGGGGAATCGACATAGTAGATGGTGAATCGCATTCCTTAATAGGGCTCCGATGCTTTGCTCAGGATAGATGTCCGCCGGGTCCTGGTCGCATTACAAGCAAATGGGCCTATCAATTGCTAATTTTTGATTGACAGGGCTTCAATTTTTGCCCATCTTTGATGGTGATTAGCAGTCGAAGGGGTTGATTGCTAAAGATATGGCAGGAAAGCAGGAAAAACCAGAAGCCTACGGCATTGAAGCCGAGGATTTGAGTCCGCGCCAGGCAGATATTCTGCGTCTGGTAGTGGATACCTATATCGAAGGCGGCCAGCCGGTTAGTAGTCTTGGCCTGGTGGACCGATACGATGTAGGGCTGAGCTCTGCATCCATTCGGCACATTCTTTCCGATCTGGAAAAGTACGGATATCTCTATGGACCCCATCGAAGCTCCGGCCGGGTTCCCACAGAAAAGGCCTATCGCTTTTACGTGGCCTCTCTGCCAGGCCGATTGCCTCCGGCCAACTTCGCAGAAGAGAAGCAGAGGTTCATTCAGAAGGAATATCTGCGACGGGAGTTTTCCATTCGCGAGATCCTGGAAGTTACCTCCAATATCCTATCTGCTCTGACGAACTTCGCAGGAGTGATTATCGGGCCCGCCCCGGAAAGGGCGGTGCTCAAGCACATTGAACTTATTGATATGGGTCAGGATGAGGTGCTGGTAGTGATCGCCACTCGCTCCGGCACGGTTTATACGAAGACCCTTTTTGTTGAGGAGCGGATTCCCCGGGACTATCTGCTTCAGATCTCCAGGTTCTTGAATGAGAAGTTCAAGGGACATGACCTGGATGAAGTGCACAGGCATCTTCTGGGTCTGGAAATACCCGGCGAAAGGGAACTCAGTGGCTATTATCAGATGCTTTCGCGCATTCTGAATGCCCATTTTGAGTCTGTGAAGGGCAAAGAAGAATTCTTTATTTCCGGCCTGGATCGACTGATCGATCAGTATGGCTCGGTGGACCTGGAAAAGATTCGCGACCTGGGCAAGCTCTACGAAGCGAAAGATATGTTTCATGGCATCTTCAAGCAGACTGTGGAGCTGGACGATGTAATGGTTCGTATCGAAGGCGATCAGGAACCTCGACTGGCCGGACTTTCCGTGCTGGCTGGCAGCTATAAAATGGGAGAGAAGACCATTGGCGCCATGGGGATTGTAGGTCCCAATCGCATGAACTATGTAGATGCAATTCGCACCATTGAATATTTGCGCATTCTAATTTCCGGTCTGATGACCAGGATGAGCAATTAAGGCTTTAAGAGCCGATTCGGATTTTAGATTTTGGAAGATGCGAAAATGAATCGATGGAACAGGAAATATAGCAGTAGTTACTATCATCAGATTACCAGGATGATGAAAGAATCATGAGCATAAATGTTCAATCAGAGGAAGCAATGAATACAGAAGAAAAGAATCAGCACCAGGACCATGGTGAGTTTGGTAAGCCAGACGATCATTCTGAACCGGTAGAAGGCCAGGTGGACGAAACGGCAGAGCAGGGCAATTCTGCCGAAGGTTCGAACGATCCTCTGGAGCAGGCCCGAAGAGAGGTCCAGGAACTGAAGGATCAATGGACCCGCGAAAGAGCCGAGTTCGTAAATTATCGCAAGCGAACGCAGGATGAAATGGCCCGGTCCAGAGTATTTGCAGTGGTGAACTTTGTAAAGGGGCTGATCCCGGTACTGGATAACCTGGAATTGGTGCTAAGAAGTAAAAGTGATAATCCCGAAGTACAGAACTTTGTTACCGGCGTAGAAATGATCCGTAACGAATTCCTTTCCGTGCTCTCCCGGGAAAATATCAAGCCGGTGGTAGAACCCGGCGATGCATTTGATCCTAATTTTATGGAGGCGCTGGATCTGGCAGAAGATCCGGCGGCCACTGTAGATACAGTGAAGCAAGTATATGAGAAAGGCTGGATTCGCGACAACGACGAAGGGAATCCACAGGTAATTCGGCCGGCCCGTGTTCAGGTGGCGAAAGCTACTGCCGGGTCCGGTAAGACTGCAGGCGGCACCCCGGAAGGTGCCAGTGCTCATTCCGCTGAAGGCGCCACCGAGCCTTCAGGAGAGCATACAGGAGCCTGACTAAAACGAAATATTCCATGGGAAAAAAAGGAAGGTGAAAGATGTCTAAAGAGAAAATCATAGGTATTGACCTGGGAACAACGAATTCCTGCGTAGCCGTGATGGAAGGTGGAGAACCGGTGGTGATTGCCAACGCTGAAGGGGCAAGAACCACTCCATCCATTGTAGCATTTACGGATAAAGACACTCGTCTGGTAGGGCAGATCGCCAAGAACCAGGCCATTACCAACTCCAAAAACACCATTCGCTCCGTGAAACGATTCATGGGACGTAGATTCTCTGAAATCAAAGATGAGCAAAAATACGTATCCTACGAAGCAGTTCGATCCGGAAGCGATGGAATCAAAATCGAAACAGAGTTTGGCTCGCATACTCCTCAGGAGATTTCTGCCATTACTCTGCAAAAAATGAAGCAGACCGCAGAAGATTATCTGGGTCATTCCGTAAGCAAAGCGGTAATTACCGTTCCTGCTTATTTTAACGATGAGCAACGTCAGGCCACCAGAGATGCAGGACGAATTGCAGGTCTGGAAGTAGAACGGATCATCAACGAACCCACGGCAGCGGCCCTGGCCTATGGCCTGGATCGCAAAGATCAGAACATGAAAGTTGCGGTGTTTGACCTTGGTGGTGGAACATTCGACGTTTCTATTCTTGAGCTGGGTGACGGTGTATTCGAAGTGAAATCCACCAACGGTGATACGCACCTGGGTGGCGATGATTTCGATGAAGCGATCATGGACTGGCTTACCGAAGAGTTCAAAAAAGAATCCGGTATAGATCTTGGAAAAGACAAGATGGCCCTGCAGCGTCTGAAAGAAGCGGCAGAAAAAGCTAAAATCGAACTTTCCGGAACTACTCAGACTCAGATTAACATTCCGTTTGTGACTGCCGATCAAAGCGGTCCCAAACACCTGAATCTAACTCTGAGCCGCAGCAAGTTCGATCAACTCACTCAGAAGCTTGTGGATCGCACTAAAGGTCCTTGCGAAAACGCAATCAAGGATGCAGGCCTGAGCGCCTCTGAAATTGATGAGGTAATTCTTGTGGGTGGATCCACTCGAATTCCTGCCGTGCAGGCTCTGGTGAAACAGATTTTTGGTCGAGATCCGTCCAAGTCCGTGAATCCGGATGAGGTTGTGGCCGTGGGTGCTGCTATTCAAGGTGGCGTTCTTGCCGGGGAAGTATCCGACGTTCTGCTTCTGGATGTAACTCCTCTGTCTCTAGGTATAGAAACCCTGGGCGGTGTGTTTACCAAGCTGATTGAGCGAAATACCACTATTCCGACCAGGAAAAGCCAGGTGTTTTCAACGGCTGCTGACAATCAGACGGCAGTAAGTGTGCACGTTCAGCAGGGCGAGCGGGAAATGGCTCGGGACAACCGAACCCTTGCCAGATTCGATCTGGTGGGAATTCCGCCGGCTCCCAGGGGAGTACCTCAAATCGAAGTAACATTCGATATCGATGCAAACGGTATTGTGCACGTATCTGCCAAAGATATGGGCACCGGAAAAGAGCAAAAAATCCGCGTAGAAACAACCAGTGGTCTTTCAGAAGATGAGATCAATAAGATGGTGAAAGAAGCGGAAGAGAATGCTGGCAAGGACAAGGAAGCCCGGGAAGCGGCGGAAGCTCGCAACGAAGCGGATTCCCTGACCTACAGCCTGGAAAAAGCAATCTCCGATGCAGGCGATAAGGTAGAGGCGGCTGACAAAGAGCAGGCCGAAGATGTGATCAAGAGAACCAGAGAAGCTCTGGAAACCGATGACCTTGAGAAAATCAAAGCGGCTCGGGATGAAATCCAGAAAGTCTCTATGGAACTTGGCCAGAAGCTTTATGAAGCAAGCCAGGCCGGCCAGGCCCAGGAGGGCGGCGCCGAGTCAGGAGCTGAAGGCCAGCAAGAAGGCTCTTCAGATGAAAGAGTCGTAGACGCTGATTATACAGTTGTGGACGACGAAAAGAAATAAGCGAATAGCCGCAGTCTTAGGACTGCGGCTTCCTTGCTTTCAGATCAGATTTCTATCTGGTCAGCGGTCTCCCTGGAAGGGAGAATGAGATTAAGGATCCTGCGGGATCATGCAATTATTAAATATATTGGCGAATCGGCCCGAATCTCAATGAATCGAGGTCCGATTGAATTATGCGACTGGATTCGCATGGACGACAGAACGGTTCGAGAAAGGTCGAAGAAGGCCTGGTTTATTTCAGGGCTGGTACAATCCAGCGAAGGGGAATACAGGAGTTCAGACCTGTAAATATGGATGTAGACCTGAAAGAGAAGCCGAGCGAAGAGCAATAATAAGGTATAAGCTATGTCAGATAGAGATTATTACGAAATCCTGGGGATCCAGAAAGGAGCTACTCCAGAAGAAATCAAGAAAGCCTATCGAAAGATGGCCGTGCAATACCATCCGGACAAAAACCGGGGTAATCCAGAGGCAGAAGAGAAATTCAAGGAAGCCACAGAGGCCTATGAGGTTCTTTCCGATGAAGAAAAGCGAGCTGCCTACGACCGATTCGGAAAAGCAGGGGTAGGAGCCGGTGCCGGTGGCCCTGGCGGATTCGGTTACAAGGCCTATACAGATTTTTCCGACATCTTCGGAGATATCGGAGATATTTTCTCCGAGTTCTTTGGTGGCGGTGCAGGCTTTCAGGGTGCAGGTTTTCGCGGCAGGGGAGGCCTTCGCCGGGGAAATGATCTTCGCTACAACGTAGAGATTACCCTGGAGGAAGCATCCACTGGAAAAGAAATCAAGGTTGAGATTCCCAGACTGGAAAGCTGCGAGAAATGCGGTGGTTCCGGAGCCCGGGAAGGAACAAGACCATCCATGTGTTCTCTCTGTCAGGGAAGCGGTCAGGTGCGCCGAACCCAGGGATTTTTCAGCGTTACAACAAGCTGTCCTCAGTGTAATGGAAGCGGAAAGATGATTAAAGATCCCTGCGGAACCTGTAATGGCAGCGGGGTGACAGAAAAGCGTCGAACTCTACACATCAAGATTCCAGCAGGAGTAGAAACCGGCAGCAGGCTCAAGGTATCCGGCGAAGGGGAGGCCGGGCCAAATGGCGGACCGGCCGGGGACTTGTATGTGGTCACCCATATCCAGAAGCATGATCTCTTTGAAAGGGAAGGAAACGATCTGGTGATTCGGGCCAATCTTCCTGTGAGTACGGCCATACTGGGTGGGGAAATCGAAGTTCCTACGATTGATGGTAAGAAAGTCAAAATGAAGATTCCTGCAGGAACCGAAAGCGGTCAGATCTTTCGCCTGAAAGGGAAGGGAATGCCTTACATGGGCGGATACGGCAAGGGAGATCAGCACGTTGTGATTCTGGTGAAAACTCCCAAAAAGCTGAGCAAGAAAGCCAGGGACCTTGTGCAGGAGCTGGACAAAGAGCTGGCAGCCAGTGGCGAAAATGATTCCATTTTTTCTAAAATCAAGGCAAGTTTTCATTGATCCCCCCTGGCCCCCGACCAGCCTGGAGTCATGTCCGGTAAGATCCGCGTAGGAATCATAGGTGTAGGTCATATGGGCCAGTACCACGTTAATGTGGCAGCTGGCATCAATCAGTACGAGCTGGCAGGAATCTTCGATGCAGATCCGGCCCGCCGCGAAGAAATCGGCGGCCGATTTCAGGTTCCCACATTCGAAACCTACGATGATCTGATCGATCATAGCGATGCAGTGGTCATTGCAGTTCCCACCGCTTTTCACTACGAAGTAGCCAAAAAGGCCCTGGAAAAAGGCCGCCACGTTCTGGTGGAGAAGCCCATAACCGAGACTGTGGAACAGGCTCGCGAACTGGTAAGCCTTGCAGCCTCGAAGAATCTGATGATGCAGGTTGGCCATGTGGAGAGATTCAACGGCGCCGTGCTGGAACTCAAAAAGGTCGTGGATAACCCCTTTTTGATTGAGTCTCGTAGATTGGCTCCCTTCAGCCCTCGTATTTCCGATGTGGGTGTGGTTCTTGATCTGATGATCCATGATCTGGATATCATTCTGAATCTTGTAGATGAAGATCCCATAGCCGTGCATTCCTCCGGAACCCCGGCTTTCAGTGATCACGAAGATGTGGCTGCGGCTACATTGCAGTTTCCCGGCGGATGTGTTGCTTCATTGATCGCCAGCCGGGCCACTCAAAATAAGATCCGAACCCTTACAATCACCCAGGAAAAAGCCTATATCCTGCTGGATTTTACCACCCAGGATATTGATATTCATAGAAGGGCCCAGAGTGCCTACTTGATGACCCGGGAAGAATTGAAATACCGACAGGAATCCTTCGTAGAAAAGATCTTTGTTCACAAGGATAACCCGCTGCGTCAGGAGCATCTGCACTTTCTGTCCTGTATTCGAGGGGAAAGCGAACCGATTGTGGCTGGCGAAAGCGATGTCAGAACTCTGCAGATTGCCCATCAAATCCTGGATCAAATCAAGCAGACCAATCCGGTAATGGCCGGCGCCTGAGCCTGCTTCCTTTCAGAATCCAAGGGTTGAGGCATGCCGCTGGCCGGCGCGTAGTCTTTCTTATTTACCAAATCTCAGAAAAGAGCCATGCAGCTCGTGCATCCAGCCGCAAGCCTGGATTGATTCACCGGGCCCCAGCCGGAAGTCCCGGAAATCAGAAATCAGAAATAGGCCGGACCGATTTGGATTCCGGAACCGCTAATTTCAGATATCAAATCAGTTCCCGGGTTGGCCAACCGACCAATTCTGTTTTCAGCTCAGTAGATGAATCGCTTCGCAGTCTTTGAGTTCAGCAGATGCGTGGGATATAGAATTTCGAATCTTCGACCGGTTCTGGCTTTTTCCCGTCTCAGGGACTTGGAAGTCTCCAGGTAGGTTTCGTATTCATCTTCCTTACGAAGCATCAGCTTTTCCCAGAAGATAAAGTGGGAATCGATAAAGTCCTGTCGAATGTCCTGCTTCTTTCTGGAAAGTGGGCACTTGATTCGGCCTGTATCTGGATCTTTATCCACAAAGTCCCGGATGAAAGTAAGTCCTACCAGTACGCCGCGGCGATCCAGATAGGGCTCCAGTGGAAAGGTGCGGCAACTGATGGATCGTTGATCTCGAATGCAGTGCTGTACACCTTTGCATTCACAGAAGATTTGATCATCGCCTTCCGTTTCTTTGAGCTTCTTGTCGTCTGCGTCCACCGGTCTCCATTCATGCCAGAGATCTCCGACGTTGCGAAGATGCTTGTATTCATTCTTGTAAAGAAGGGGAACTGCATGCTGGGACTGACAACAGTAGGGGACACCGCCATTGGCATCCTTGCATAGATCACCGCAGTCATAGTCGGTGATGCTTTCGTCCAGCAAAGTGTAGTAGTATTGAATCTCTTCTTCAGAAAGATTTCGATCGATTCTTGGCCGTTTCTTTTTTTCGGACATATTTATAGGCTGCCAGGAGATTTGAGGATTGCTGCTTACCAGGAAGAGAATTCCCGCTTTTTCCGGCCACCCTTTTAAGAAGATTCTCTGTTCTTTCCCAGCCAGGGGGCTTTTTCCTTCAGTTGCTCCAGGATGTTCCTTCTGATATCGAAGCCATTCTGAGTATCCTCTTTCAGTCGGGCAACCATCGCTGGATCCGCCAGATTCGGATGACCGGTTTTCATTGGTGGAGCTGGATCGTATTGTAGCCAGAGCTCTAAACGGGAGGCCACTTCCGGACCTTCCAGTTGCTTGACCAGCTCCAGAGCAAAGTCCATACCCGACGTTATTCCGCCGGCGGTGATCCGGTTTCTATCCATTACAACTCTTTCATCCCTGGTCTCAACCCCCAGTTCCTGCAGCAATGGCAGGCTTCGCCAGTGCGTTGTAGCACTGTAGCCTGCCAGTAGACCGGCTGCTGCCAGAAGCAAGCTGCCCGTGCATACAGAAGTCACATACTTTGTATTATCTCCAACGGTCCGCAGTTGATTCAAGAATTCTACATCTTCCAGCATGGCGTTGATTCCTGCACCCCCTGGAATAAATAGAATATCTGCCGATTCATGATCCTGTAGCAAATCCGGTACTTCCAGACCCAGGCCTCCTTCTGCCTGGATCAGCCCTTTTGTTGGGCCCGCTACATGAACTTCCCAGTTCGGAACGTATCGAAATACATCGTAAGGAGCGATGAAATCCAGGATGGTGACCCGGGGAAACAACAGCATCAGTACTTTTCGTTTGCCTTCTTGCATACCTTACACCGGACTCTGCTTTTGCCCTGTCCATTACTTCCCCGGAGCAATCTTTTCCATTGCCAGGGCGGTGCGCAAACAGGTGCTTTGCCGCGGGGTAGGAGGGTGCACCCGCGGTATTTTTCAGACCCGGCGCATCTCACTGGACTCAACTTTGTCCAGGATGCTGGGCGCTGCTTGCAGTGTGCCGGTAATTCGGCCATTCGTGCGTTGCCGGAAGGCTCTCTACCGGGACAATGGTTTTATGGGACGCATTTCTGCACTGGACGCCACAGCCCAGATTTCGAGTCTGGCACTGGAATGAAGGACGGGTCTACATCAGCCAATCGACTGTTTGTCGAAACCTACGGATGTCAGATGAATGAATACGATTCTGGCATCGTGAAGCGATTGTTTGGCGATCGAGGGTACAGCACGGTTCAGAGCGAGTCGGATGCAGATGTAATCCTGCTCAATACCTGCGCCATTCGAGAAAAAGCCCATGAGCGGGTGTATGGACGACTGCAATCCCTGAATCATCTGAAGCGAAAGAATCCGGGGCTGGTGATTGGCGTTCTGGGTTGCATGGCACAGAATCTGGGAGAGGACTTACATGGCATGGGTTTACCGGTGGATCTGGTCCTGGGACCGGATAATTACCGGGATCTGCCTCAACTGGTGGAAGATATTCGCACCGGAAAAGGCGGGGCCACCCTGGCCAGGCTTTCTTCCAGCGAGACCTACGAAGAAATCGAGCCTGAAGTAGTATCCGGTTGTCTGGCCTTTGTTACTATTATGAGGGGCTGCGATAATTTCTGCAGCTTCTGTGTGGTTCCCTTTACTCGCGGGCGCGAGCGCAGCCGTAATCCGGATAGTATTGTTCAGGAAGTTCAGAACCTGGTAAAGAACCGCAATGTTGCAGAAGTGACCTTGCTGGGCCAGAATGTAAATTCCTATAAGATGGACGATGGCCTGGACTTCGCAGGTCTGGTTCGCAGAATTCTTGATGAAACAGAAATCAAGCGCATCCGCTTTACTTCACCCCATCCCCACGATTTTCCTCTGCATCTACTGGAGCTCATGGCAGAAGAAAAGAGATTTTGCAATCATATTCATCTTCCATTACAGGCCGGCTCCACGGATGTTCTGAATCGCATGAATCGAGATTACAGTCGAGAATCCTTCCTCACTCTGGTAGGCCAGATTCGCGAATTAATGCCTGATGTAGGTCTTACGACTGACATTATCGTTGGCTTTCCGGGAGAAACCGAAGAGCAGTTTCAAGAAACCCTGGAAGTGGTAGAGCAATGTCAGTTCGATATGGCCTATATGTTCAAGTACTCTGAGAGAGAACATACCCTGGCCAGAAAGAAATTTGCAGATGACGTGCCAGAAGATGTGAAACTGGACCGATTGAGCCGGTTGATCTCTCTTCAAACATCCCTGGGTGCCCAAAAGAATCGCCAGGAAGTAGGCAAGGTTCACGAAGTTCTTATTGAAGGAACCAGCAAACGCTCTACATCGGACTGGATGGGCCGCACAGATTCAGGCAAGGTTGTGGTATTTCCTGCACCCGAGGGCACCGGTATCCAGGATCTGGAATCCTATCGAGGGCAGCTTGTTCATGTGGAAATTCAATCCTGCACCCAGGCCACTCTCAAGGGTATTGCACGCTGGGAAGAGCATCCAACAGGATTCGAGGTCGCTACCGCGGATTCTACTCTGGCATCGTGAAGCCTTGAGACCAGGTTTCCTGCGACTTTTAAGCCAGGCATAGCCCTGGATAACTTGCCATAACCTGCCCGATGGCACTGAAAACCGTTTTTGTTTCCGGGAATATGTCCGATATTGTTCCTGACGGTACGGATTATGTTACCCAGATCCAGAAATATTCAATCCGCACAGATCGGTTTAAACGCCCCATCCATCCGGGCCGCTTTCCGTTTGGTTGCAGCCGCAGCCATATTGCTCAGTGCCATTCTAATGGCCTCCAGTTCTGTTTTTGCTGAAAGAACCACCAATGCCAGAGGCGATGAATCCATAAATACGGTGCGTCGCTATACCACCGTGGATTTACATGTAGAACACTATCGCTTCGAACCTGGCAAATCCATCGTACTGAAGTTCCAGATCAAGAATTCCGGGTATCAGACCATTCGCATCTATCCGTTTGAGCCAGCAGAAAAGACCTATCAGTTCGAAGTGCTGGATTCCAGTGGTTATGAACTGCGGCCGGTGAGCTACCAGGATTCCGGGCGGGATATGGAACGAAAAGCTGTAGTCAATCTGTCCGGTCAGCACGTTCGGGAAATCATTCTGCAGCCCGGGGAATCCTTTGAAAAGACCATCGATCTTTCGAACTACTACGATTTTAAGCCAGGGCAGACCTATAGAATTACCGGTTATTTCTTTCCCGATGCAAGGCATAATGTATTTCTAAGATCCAGGGATTCCGTGGAGCTTCATATAAACGATCGAAAGAGCAAATACATGTTCGATCGTCCGGAGCTGGAAGAAGAACAGGCCGGTCTTTCTCCGGAAGAAACGGTGTATCTTTTCCTTTCTGCAGAGATGCGAAGAAACTGGAAAAACTATTTGAAATATCTGGATCTAGGGCGCTATATTACATCCTACGACCGGTTTTCGGGTAGATACGCATCCGCTGCACCTCCGGACAGGCGGCGCATTCTCCAGGAATTCTCCCGTTATCTGACGGCGGATCCAACGGATCGACTGCGAAGATTCAAGATTACCGGCACTCGCCGCACGGAAGTGGCAGATCGAGCAGAGGTTACTGTAGAAGCTCTGAGAATGTCTGGCGGATACCGGGTGGCGTACGAATACACATACACGCTGGAGCGTTCGGAGCGCGAAGGCTTCTGGAAGATAATACACGTGGTGGCAAGGGTACTATGACAGAAATACTTTCCCAGGACGAAATCGATGCCCTGTTATCTGCCATCTCCTCGGGAGAGGTGGACCCGGAAGAGTATTCCCCGGCCGGTGAACAGAAGAAAGTCAAGATCTACGACTTTCGACGTCCGGATAAATTCTCCAAAGACCAGATTCGTACCCTGCAGATGATGCATGAAACGTTTGCCCGTCTCACCACCACTGCATTGTCCGCTCAGCTGCGAGCCCTGGTAGGTGTGCACGTTGGATCGGTGGATCAGCTTACCTACGAAGAGTTTATTCGTTCGATTCCCAATCCCACTACCCTGGCTGTAATTAATATGGATCCACTGCGTGGATCCGCTGTTCTGGAAATTGATCCCAGTATTACGTTTACCATCATCGACCGACTGTTTGGAGGTCCGGGAGAGCCCACCAAGATTCAAAGAGAGCTTTCTGACATCGAGCTTTCTGTAATGGAAGGTATTATCGTTCGAATCCTGGGGAACCTCAGGGAAGCCTGGTCTACCGTGCTGGATCTTCGGCCGCGCCTGGGAACTATCGAAACCAATCCGCAGTTTGCTCAGATTGTGCCTCCCAATGACATGGTGGTATTGATTACCCTGGAAACCAAAGTTGGGGACGTGGAAGGTATGACCAACCTCTGTATTCCTTACATAACTATCGAGCCCATCATTTCCAAGCTTTCTGCCCAGTACTGGTATTCTTCCATTCGAAAAGGAGATACCGATGAAAACCGATCCATTATCCAGGAGCGACTGGACCAGGTAGAAATCCCACTCAAGTGCGAAGTAGGGGAAATCGAGCTGCCTTTACAGGATATTGTCAGCCTGAAAGTAGGGGATGCCGTAAAGCTGGGAAATACTCACATCAGTTCGGATATGACCATCAAGATTGGCGATCGAAAGAAGTTTAAATGCGTGCCCGGTAGAATCGGAAATCGACTCAGCGTTCAGATAGGCGAAACCCTGGAAGACATTCCGGATGAACTTCTGGGATCCACTCGAAGCGAAGAGGAAGTCTGATTCCTGAAATCGTTCAGCTCAAGAAGACTTTCCGTCCGGATACCCATCACCGGCTCTGCCTCAATCTCTCCAGCAATAAATCTCCAGGACGGAATCTGTTATTACAGCGCAACGAATCCACCATCCCGGTGCGCTATATTCAAAAATCCACGGAATAAGAAGGACAGGTTGGGCAGGCCGTATAGACCCAGGCTTCTTGATAGGCACTGGAAATGGATCTAAACGAGTCCTGTCCTGATCCGCTAATGTAATAGTAGTCCACCCAGGCCCGGTACTCTCCGGAATTCGGAGCAGTAGTCATCTGAATCGTAAGACTTGAATCGTTTTGAAATAGAAAGCAGCGATAATCCGTCAATCCACTGAAAGAATCCCCGGGATTGGCTCTTGTGTAATTGGTGGTGAGTCTGCAAAAGTTCTGACTGTCCGTAATCAAAAAATAGGAGTACAGGTTATAGGGCTCATCCACATCGGAATACTCTTCGGAGCACTGAACCAAAAGCAGAGCCAGAATGAATGCCAGTAGAATCTGTGCTCCTGTAGAGCGGAGAAATCCAGCAAGGAAAAGACTGTGGCCGCTGGCAAAGGCCTTGTTCGCACCGTGCGATATTGGCCCTATTTTCTTATTCATTATTGTACCCTGCGTATTCATGAAACCCTTCTACAATTGCCCATCCGGGTCAGCCGGATGGGCTTCATGTTTAATTCGATACATCGCCGGGGTCAGGCTGAAGGCCCGGATCCTTTCGCATCTTTTCTTTTAAGCTTTGAATAAACCTTGCGTATCCGGGAACCGAGTTCAGGTCAAGTACCCTTCGACTGTCTGCGCTCCGTCTGAATTCCAGCTGGCGTCGGAGCATGGAATAGGCCACTACTTCCGCTGCATGTTCCCATGCATCTACTGTTGCATAGAGTCCGGGAAAGCCATCCTGCATAGCTCGGTCTACACCTCTGGAATGCTGCTCCCTGGATAGTTCTGGATTGCTTGAATAAAATCGAAGCTTACCCGCGAACGGATACTGGAATTTGCTATTCCAGGGATCCTGCCAGAATCGATTGAATGGGGATGGAAGTTCGCCGCGGGATGCGCGATAATCCTCCGGTGTTGTTCGAAGGCTGGGCAGAAGGCCATATACCTCCGTTGCGATATGCGCCGATTCATGGAAAAGCAGATAGATGGCACCGGAAACGGTGCCCGGGCATGGTAGCCCTCCGCAACTCAGGCGATAGCCCCAGAAAGCAGGCAGCTCATTTGCATTCTGAATAATGCTTTTCTCTCGCAGATTGATCATATCCTCTGCGCTCATCTGAATCCTATCCAGGTCCAGCAAAATGAATCCAGCCACTGCATCTCCGGAGGAGTCGTAGATAAAACCGGTGAGTCCGCTACTTCCCAGATCATGCACTAGATAGATTCCGGCCACTCTCTTGATGAGAAATCGTTTCAGTTCAGGCTGGCTTCTGAGCACCAGTTTGAGCTGGTTATGCATATCCTCCAGCTCCTGCTTCTCTGGATAGGCTGGTCGGGGAGGGGCAAATTCATCCAGGGCATTCATATCGATGCCATACTGAAGCGGCAACTCTGTGGCGGGCTGAATAAAGTCCCGGGGAAGTTCATTCTGCTGGGTGCGGGCCTGAAGACTGGCCTGCCAATTTTCTACTCGATTGGCCGGATGTCGGCTGAATAGATCCGAATAGGAGCGATAAGGGCTGCCCAGGCATCCAGTGAGCAGTAGAAGCAGCAACGCAGAGCCCGGGAAAAAGGTTTTCCTCACAAGCTCTTCTATAGATCTGGTAGCTGCAGGCATGGTATATTATCTGGTAAACGCGGGAATGACTCTGTCAGTCCTTTTTTTCGCTACCGGCTACTGGAAGCGTAAGCAGATGAATGTGCATCGAATCTGGATGGGGCTCGGTGTCCTTGCAAACCTGGTGACGGCCGTTCTCCTGGTGGTGGCTGTGCATGCATTTGCAGGCGGCGATATGAAAAATGCCGGTTTCCATCCGACGGTGGCGTCCCACTGGATTCTGACGCACCGGGTAATCGCTGTAGTAGCTGCACTTTTGATGCTGGCCATGGCTGCCACAGGAGCGATGCGCAAAAGAAAAGTTCACATTGCTCTTCACTATGTTTTTATTCCGCTGTATTTGATCGTATATGTTTCGGGACTGTTCATGTTCGAGGCAGGTAGCTAGAGCAATCTGAAAAGACGTTACCCGGTAAGGATTCGTATACTGCAATTAGCGGAGAGGCGTTGCTTCCGTGGAGACCCGAAAGAGGCCCTGGTATCATAAAGGCGCCCTGAGTTCATGACCGCGGGAGCTTTTTAAGAAGCGATTCGAAGCGAATAAATAAGGAACCTGTGATTCAGGCACACTGCAAAAAATAGATTAGAGAAATTCAATGGCCAGTAAGTTAACCGATTCTGAAATTCAATCTAGAGCCAACGATATTCGCCGCGAGGTGATTCGCATGGTGCATGCAGCTGGATGTGGACATCCGGGCGGTCCTCTGGGACTGGCCGATATCTACGCCGTACTGTTCTTCGATATACTCAAGCATCGACCGCAGGAGCCTGACTGGGATGGGCGTGATCGATTGCTTATCTCAAACGGCCACGTTTCTGCGGTAAGATATGCATCCATGGCACTTTCCGGTTACTTTCCGGTGGAAGAATTACTGGAATTCAGACAACTGGGATCTCGTCTTCAAGGGCATCCCAGTACGCGATACCTGCCTTCCGTAGAAAACTCCAGCGGATCCCTGGGGCAGGGGCTTTCCAACGCAGTGGGTCTCTCTCTGGGCGCCAGGCAGCAAAACAAGGATTACCGAGTATTTGTAGCCATGTCCGATGGGGAATGCGGCGAAGGAATGACCTGGGAAGCTGCTCAGGCAGCAGTGCATCATAAAGCTCCGGTCATCGCATTTCTGGATAACAACGGAATTCAGATTGATGGATACACGAAAGATGTTCTGGATCTTGGAGACCTGGAAAAGAAATTCGCCGCCTTTGGCTGGAAGACCCGTCGGGAAAACGGTCATGATATTAAAGCCATTCGAGGTGCCTTTGAGGATAGCTTGAAATACAACGAAGGTCCTCAGATGATTGTATTCGATACCATTCTGGGAAAAGGCGTAAGCTTTATGGAAAACGAACCGGGATGGCATGGTAAGGCTCCCAACGATGAACTGGCAAAGCAGGCTCTGGACGAAATTCAGGGCGCCCTGGCCGGCTAGATTCGCCGCTCTTATAATGCCCGCTGCATCGGCGGGCTTATTGATTCTATGTAATTTTCTGTACCGCTCCGATCTGGCCCAGGACGCCCTGTGGCTCTATCGATGGGGCGGTCATGGCATCCTGATTCTACTCTTCTTTCTGGGGCTGCTTTCTCCTGTAGTATCCCGTTTCGTTCTTTCCACTGATCGTAAGCGATATCTCATTCTGGTCTCCGGTTTTTTATGCCTGATGGCCACTTTGTGGTCTGGTAGTTCTTTCTACTCGGACGATGCTCTTCGTCATGAACTGGACGGCAACTATATCGTTCGCGGGCTGCCTCTTTACTGCATGAGTCCGAACGAATTGGGTCCTGCCTGCGATAGAGCCCTTATTCACACAGATTCACAGTATTATTTAATTGATCAAGATGGCCCGCGGCAGATGCCCAATCATTCCCATCTGGCCACCATCTATTTTCCAGGAACTCAGCTATTGGCTTTTTTGGGGGCTCTGGGCCCTGGATATCGCGGCCTTTTTGCAATCAGCTCTCTTTTGATGATGGCCTATCTCCTCTTTTCCTCCGCAACATCTCCGTCCTCGTCCTCGTCCTCCTCCTCATCATCATCGTCTTCATCTTCGTCTTCGTCTTCGTCTTTCCGGTCATCAGTAGACTTTGGTTCCAGCCCGGTGAACCAGCGACCCGGGTTTTCCAGGGGACTTTTAATCACTCTCTTTGTGCATCCATTCTGGATGATTGTATTTTACTCCGGGCATTCGGATGTAACGGCCATCCTGCTTTGCCTGGTGGCATTGAAATGGATCCGCGGGTCGGCGATTTCCCGCATATTCGCAGGGTTGGTCTGGGCCCTGGCCTGCTCCATGAAGCCAGAGGCGCTCCTGGTGGGGCTTGCATTGGTGCCAGGACCTCTGGTCGCGCGGTCTTTTCCTGGGTGGTCCAGAATCCGGTTCATGGCCTCTGCCTGGATTTCATGGTTCTTGCCGGTAATGACCGGTATCCTTCTGCTGCTGGCTCTGCTGGTGCCATTCACTCTGTTTGATCTTTTTCATCTAAGCAGCTGGCAGGATCTAAAGCGGTTCAGTACTACAGAAGGCAGCTCGCTGGAACTGGAATGCTTTTTCTATACGGCAAGGATCTACTCGGATTATTTTCTATCTTACAGGCCAGATGCGGTATGGCTCAGCCAGGAAGGTAGATTGAGCTCGGACCAGGCCATCCGACTGGTTCGCATGCTATGGCTTCCGGTCTGGGCTGTGTTAGGCCTATTGTTCATTGCAGGTCGTTCGGGCAGCGCGAGCTCCGAAGAGTGGAGAAGCCCTGGTAGAGAAAAGAAAAAAGCCCAGGGCGAAGGGCCGGGAAATGTGCATCCGGATTCAGGAGGCGATGCCGCGGAGGATTCGCGGTCCGCTTCACAATCGGCTCATTCCAGACAATTCCCTCATCCTTTCCGGACGCTGTTTCTGTATCTTCTGATAGGCTACTTTCTTTACCGGGGTAGCTGGCAACCCTGGTATTTTCTCTGGTTTCTCCTGGCGCCCGGGCTTTGGCACCATCAGCATTCTCCGAATATAGTCGGAATATACGGACCGCATAACAAAGTCCGTTCCCTGTGGCCGGGATTTTTTCTTTCGGTTCTGATTCTTTTCTATCTTCCAGTAGTGAATTACCGGGTGGACGGTGGGTTTGATCTTTCCTTCTTTTATATAGGTTTCCTGCTTGCGCTTCTGGCTGCAGCTATGCTACTTTTCTATGGTTTCCGCCGCAGAAAGCTTCTGACAGGAAAAAAAGACATATAAAACCCGTCCAAATTTGAAAGGAATACCTACGAATATGGAAAAAGACCGCCATGCGAAAACCCGAGAAATCGGCCTGCTTCTAACCTGCTTTGCAGAAACCACGGAGCCAGAGCCTCGAAAAGTATTGCTTGATCATATCCTGGAAGCCATACCTTTCGGAGCTCATCCCCAGAATTTCATTGATGATGTTGAGGATGCCACCCTCAGGCTGAGGCTGCGGGAAGGGCACAGCGATTTTCTCAATCGAAGAAAGCTTACCCGAGATCTTCAGACGGCCCTGCAGTCCAATACCCTGGACCTGGAAACAGGCGTATACTTGATCAGCCGGCTGGATGGCCGCACGGATATGGAGCCGAAGCAGTTTCGCCAGTCCCTGGATGTGCTGGCCGAGCCTCTGAAGGAGCGGCTGGCGTCGGTGGATGATGCCATGGATCGCATTGATCTTTTTCGGGAATACCTGTTTCGGGAAAAGTCCTTCAAGGGAAATACAGAGGATTACTACAATCCTGAGAACTCCTATCTCACTTCTGTACTGGACAGTGGTAAGGGCATCCCTGTATCACTTTCTGTTCTGGCCATTCTGGTAGCCCGCCGGGTGGATCTACCGCTGGAAGGGGTGAATCTTCCAGGTCATTTCATTGTTCGCTACGACAGCCCGGATCTAAGGCTGTTTCTGGATCCCTTCAATGAGGGTAGCTACCTTACAGAAGAGGAATGCTACCATTTCCTGATTCGACAGGGAATTCAGCCAGAAAGCGGCTATTTGAGCACAGCTCCTGCTATCACCATCTTGAAGAGGATGTACCGGAATCTCATAAACTATTTTTCATCGACAAAAAACCGCGCCCTTGAAAAAACTCTACGGGAACATTTTGCCATTCTCGAGAAACATAATCCTTCTCTCTAAATGAGGCGGTTACAGATTGATGAAGTCAGCGATGCTGCTTCGCAAAATAGATGCGAAGCTTGATGCCATTATACACGAAGACCTTACCGTACTGAAAAAAGTCAAAAAGCACGTCATAAAGAGCGGCGGTAAACGAATCCGTCCGGTTCTGCACTGCTATTTGCTCAGGATGCTCGGAGATGAATCGGACCGATGGGTGGACACCGGTGCCATCGGAGAGCTCATTCATGCAGCCAGCCTCCTTCATGACGATGTAATCGATGAAGCTCAACAAAGGCGGGGACGACCTGCGGTACATACCCTGGAAGGAAATAAGACGACCATTCTGGCTGGTGACTATCTTCTGGCCTGCGGCTTTGAGCATCTGAGCACTCTGGAAAAGAGCGTAGAATTGCTGCCTGTGTTTACCGGTGTGATTCGAGATCTTACTGTGGGTGAACTTCTGCAGATGCGCTGGGAATCCAATCCATCTGTGACTGAAAAAACCTACGAAGAAATTATCCACAGAAAAACCGCCAGTCTTTTTGGCGCCATGGGTCAGTCCGCTGGAATTCTGCAGAACCAGTCACCTGAAGAAATCCAGAGGCTGAGAGACTTTGGTATTCGAATGGGACGCCTGTTTCAAATCCGAGATGATTTCCTGGATTATTTCGGGGATGCGAAGAAAGAAGGCAAAAGTCTCTATCAGGATGTAAACCGGCGATTGATTACTTTTCCTTTGCTTCAGCTAATGAAGAAGCTGGGGGCCTCCGATCGAAGGGAACTGAAGAAGCGATGGTCTGGTGAGGAAAATGGAAAATCCATGACCGAGTTTGTAATGGAGCGAATGGAAAAGCATGAAATTCGCAGAATTGTGGCTCTGGAAATGGAAGAAGAAATCCACAGACTTATGAAATACTTGAGAGAGTATCCGGGTAGCGATTACAGAAATAAGCTGGTGGATCGGCTTTCCGATCTTCTGGTTCCTGTCCGGGGCTGAAGGTGCTTTACAGCTAAAGAGCATTCAGTCCAATCGTTCTATGAGAAAAGCAGGGATTGTTCTCGGGGCCGGGCTGATTGCGGCGCTTCTCGTGGAAATCCTGCTGCGATGGATGCAGGCACCGGCCCTGGATTATTATCGCAAGGTCAAATTGCTGCATGTTTACCATCCAGAGTACTTTGTAGCCCTACCAGAAAACGAAGATCTTTACATCCGCCATCATGACGGTCTCTGGGAAGGCCGCTTTACTACCAACTCACTGGGAATGCGTGGCAGCCCGGAGCCGATTCCCGGCCGTTCCAAGATTCTATGTCTTGGAGATAGTCTGGTTATGGGCTTCGGGGTTTCGGATCATGAAACATTCTGCAATCTCTTGAATCAGTATTCGGAATCCGGGCAGTTTCAAAAGAACTATCAATTTATGAACATCGGCGTGGATGCCTTTGGCTCCATGGGTTCAGCTCTTCGCATGGAAGACATGGTGCCTCGCCTGGATAACGTAGAGGCTGTGATGTTCGTTATTTCTCCCAATGACTTTGAAGTTCCGGAGGAGCTGGCGCGACAGGGAGTGGAGCCGGACGATGTAAAAGATGCCCGGCGTATGAACGATCCGGCTTACAAGCTGAGCTTTCGCATTCAATTTGAACTCACCAGGTATTCCTATGCTTTGCAGGCCGCCAAGCTGGCCTACGAGAATTTGCTGATCAAGCGAAGTATCACAACGGAAAGCATTAAAGCCGAACTTATAGAAGCTGGTTTTATGAGTCCGGAGCCGCCGCCCGGAAACAATAATGGTTCCGATTCGAGCGCGCAGGCTCAGGGTGATCAGGACCAGGCCGGCCGGGAGAGTCCGCTGGTGGATCTTTCCAGAACTCTTAACTACACAGTCTCCTCCTTTCGCGGGCCCGTGCGTGATAGATGTAACTATATGAATCCGGAGTCGGAAACCGTGAATCAGTGCCCGGAGCCCATTCCCACCGGAGTGAGTTGCTTGCCGGAAGCGCCACCGGTCTCGGAACTCCCTCCGCTACCCGAGTTCACGCAAAAAGCCTACGACCGAATGATTGAATACGCTAAAAAGAACAATGTAAAGTTAATTCCTGTGATCATTCCTATCCAGGTGGAAGAGATCTATTGCGCCAATCGTGGAATGTATCATCCCCTGGGTAACTATGCGATTCGCTCTTCTGACTACTTCGAAAAGCGAGGTGTTTCTGTCATGCAGCTTCTGCCGGAGGCTTCCTCTATGTGTAGCCGCGATCATTTAATCGTAGATCATTTTATCCCTGCAGACGGCCATTTCACGAAAATCGGAAACAAATGGGCGGCTGATGCGATCAAGAAGCATCTGCCGGAAGAACTGGAGCCGAATCGTTAATGCTATTTAACTCGGTCCATTTCTTCATTTTCGCACCAATTGTATTTCTGGTGTACTTCCAGCTTCCTCTCCGGTGGCAGAGGATCTGGCTTTTTATCTGTAGCATCTACTTCTACGCAGTATTCAAGGTTCCCTTTGTTGCATTGCTATTGTTTTCCATCTTCTGGACTTACGCCTGCATGGTGGGTATCCAGCGACAGAAGGATAGGGGAAAATCTGCCACTCCGTTTCTGACTCTGGCCATTATTGGAAACCTGTCCCTGCTATTCGTATTTAAGTATCTGGACTTTTTCATTCGCGCATTGAATTCCTTTGCTGGCTATGAGGTTTGCGATCCTGCGTATATGGAGCCGGTGGGATTCATTGTTCCCATGGGTATTTCCTTCTTCACTCTACAGGCAATCTCTGCTGCCTGGGATCAGTACAGAGAAGTCATAGAGAAGCCCAAAAGCGGGTATAGATTCGGACTTTATCTGGGGTTCTTTCCGCAGTTAGTGGCCGGTCCTATTATTCGTGCCAGGGATCTAATCGATCAATTCGAAACCAGGCATACTTTTAATCTGGAAGATTTCCGCCTGGGTATGCAGCGCCTCACTATGGGCGTATTCAAGAAAACCTTCATCGCAGACCAGCTGGGGCCCTACGTGGACCAGGTCTATGCCAGTCCCATGGATTACAGCTCCGGTAGTCTGTGGATTGCCATCATTCTGCATTCCATACAGATTTACTGTGACTTCTCCGGATATTCGGACATTGCCATTGGAACTGCCCGAATTCTTGGCTTTCGCGTACCGGAAAACTTCGATCGTCCCTTTTTCTCCACCAGTATGACCGAGTTCTGGAGGCGATGGCATATTTCCTTTTCCAGCTGGCTTCGGGATTATCTCTATATTCCTCTGGGAGGAAGCAGGGTAGGAGTGGCCCGGGCCTATATTAACGTCTTTATGGTTATGGCTGTCAGTGGACTCTGGCATGGAGCAGACTGGAATTTCCTTCTCTGGGGCGGCATTCACGGTGTATTTATGATCGGCGAACGATATCTGTTTTCCTTTGCCTCCATAAAGTCGGCCTTTGATCGAATTCCGGATCCAATCCGAATATTATATACATTCACAGTGTTCACAATCGCAGTTTTATTCTTTCGCGCACGGCCGGTGCCTGAACTGGGCGAATCTGTATCTGTAGGGAATTATATCTTTGCAAATCTGTTTACATTTCGGGATGGGATTTCTCCCATCTTTCCTGCAAGCATAGTGGGTCTGGCTGCGGTACTTTTCCTCATTGAAGCGATCCAGGTGTATAAGCCAGGCTGGCTGGAAAACCATCCGTCTGTGCAGTCTCCGCTTCTGCAGATTTCAGTAATCGGGGCTGTGCTGGGTATCGCTTTCATTCTTTACAGCGTTACTGTCAGTCAGCAGTTTATATACTTCCAGTTCTAATCATGCATGCATTTCTGGCAGACATTGGTCTGGCCATTGTTGTGGCCTCCATTATCGGTATTCTTGCCTACAGGGCGGGCCAGCCTCTCATTGTGGCTTATCTTCTGGCCGGTATCATCATCGGACCGGAGATAGGCCCGCAGCTGGTAAAGGATCCAGAACACATCGATCTAATCTCCGAAATCGGACTGATCCTTTTACTGTTCATTATTGGGCTGGAAATCAACCCGAACATGATTCTGCGAAGCGGTAAGCTGCTGCTCACCACGGGCCTGGGGCAGTTTGCTGTCAGTGTGGCCCTGGGGCTGGTCTTTTTCTCTCTTGCCACCGGACTGGCTCTGCAGGATAATCGAGTTCTCTATCTGGCCATCTTCGGTTCGCTGAGCTCCACTGCCATTGTTGTTAAATCCCTGTACGACAAATACGAACTGGATTCGCTTCATGGACGAGTATCTCTGGGAATATTAATTTTTCAGGATGTATGGGCCATCATTATCCTGGCTCTGCAGCCATCTCTCAGTGCTCCTGGCTTCTGGCCTGTATTCCGATCGTTAATTCTCACTACTGTGCTTACCGTGGCCGGTTTTCTGTTTAGCAAATACATTCTTCGCTGGATCTTCGCACGGCTGGATCGCAGCCCGGAGATGGTGGTTTCCACAGCCATTGGCTGGGCCGTGACCATGTCCGGATTGGCCGGAGCCATGGATCTTTCTGTGGAAATGGGGGCTTTGATCGCAGGTCTGGCCATTGCAAACTATCCCTACAGTTTGCATGTTACGGCCCGGGTTCTGCCATTAAGGGATGTGTTTCTTACATTGTTCTTTGTATCTCTGGGTATGAAAATTCCCATGCCAGAGATGGGAAGCATGATGTACCTGCTTCTTCTGGTAATCTTTCTGTTTCTTTCGCGTCCGCTAATTGTCTATCCCCTGGTAAGGCTGGGCGGTGGATCCAGCCGCACTGGTTTTCTAAGCAGTATCAATCTAACTCAGTTCAGCGAATTTTCACTGGTGATCGCGGCCGTAGGGTTGAGCCTGGAGCATATCGATCGAAATATGATGTCTGCTTTGCTCTACGGCATGGTGCTAACTTCTATTCTCAGCGCCTACAGCATCAAGTATAACCATAAGATCTATGGTATGTTCCATAAATGGAATGCAAAGCGCAGAATGCGAAAGGAGATCTTGAGCGAAGGCGGCACAACCGGTGCACCGGAAACGGAAGAAGAGGTGCATCTTCCCGGGCGGAGTATCTTTATTCTGGGGTACCACCGGGGGGCGCAATCCATGGTTACCTCATTGATGGATCATCGGCCGGAGCTTCTGGAAAAAGTGACCGTTGTGGATTTCAATCCAGAGATTCTAAGGCAGTTACAGCATTATCCGGTGCAGGGAGTCTTTGGTGACTTGAGCGATCGCTCCACTCTGGAACACATTGGTTTGCAGAGGGCACGAGTCATTTTTATTACGATTCCTGATCTGCTGCTAAAAGGAACCAGTAATCTTCGGCTGGTAACTCTCTGTAGAAGCCTGGCTCCGGAAGCGGCAATACTTGCTACGGCGGATGACTCTGCGCGTGCACAAAAACTGAGAGAAGCAGGGGCCGATGGAATCGTCACACCCGATCATTACATTGGCGAAATGCTTGCCCGGACGTTGATGCGACTGGAAAAGAAGCAGGAAATCCTGGAAGAGATGGATGCTGTAGAAGAGGAAGAACACATCAGGGATGACTAACCTTGCACTCCGATCATCAGTGGCCCATTCTGGTAGGGGGCGCTTCCCAATTCTATTAATTCTCTCTAATACAATCTAGAGTCAGCTCCTCCTGGGATCCGGCTCCACTTATCCTAACTCTCTCTAAAAAATAGAGCCTGCTCCTACTATGATCCGGTTCCACTTATCTTAACTCTATCTAATATATTCTAGAGGCCGGGCCAGAACACTGCCTTACCCAGGTTCTGATCAAAATGTGCGGGATGTCTCAGTGCAAGCTTTCCGGCCATTGCAGAGGCAAACAGGGAAGCTGCTCGCTCTGTAGGATGCCCGTTTCCTGGAATATACATGTTATCGTTTTCCAGAAATTCGCTGGATAAATCCATTACTTCGATGCCTTCCTCTTTCAGGATCTCCATGCTTTTCTTCTTATATGGATCCTGTAGATCGGGCTTGCCCGAAGGAAGCATACCCGGATAAAATAGCACCGTAACGGGAAGTTCCTTTTCCTTGATGAATTGGGCAAATTGTCGCAATAGCTGGATGGTAGGATGGTTCTCCGGCACTTCCTGACTCTGAGTGGCATCTTCCGTATCTTCCGGATACACGGAGTCTGATATAGTAACCTGGGGCTGAATTCTAGTTAAAGCATAAAGATAGGAAGCTTTGGCCAGATTGAAATGGACTCGATAGGCCATGCGATACAGAGCATTGTTTAGCAATTTCTCTTCTCGATAGTCATCCACATAATCGGACACATTGTAGATCCAGAAGATATGGTCTGGAACAATGGCCCTGTATTCCAGAGCATTCTCCAGGCGGATGCGAATCCCCTGTGTCCCCAGAGAGTCCACACCCAGGTTTCTGGTTCGTATTCCGGTGAGCTGCGAAAGCAAATAGGGAGGACTGTAAGGATCTGATAGCAAATACCCCATGGCAATGGAATCCCCGATGACCCACACTTCCTTTACTGTGGGATTGCTTTCCGATAGAGGAGAGTCCGGAGCCAGTTCCAGGGGATGGGTAATTCTTTCTCCGTAACGATTTGTGGTCAGAGTCCAGTTTCCGTTCCCGGGGCCTTGAAGCTTTCGGCTCTGGTTCTTACATAGAAATACCAGGCCTGTGCGATCCATGCAGTGCATTCGCCTTTCTTGAACGCTGGAGCTGATGGTTGGACTTCTTCGCAAAAAAGCCTCGGTCAATAGAAAGAGGGCCAGCAAAGGTAGAACGATGTACTTTAAAGCTATTTTCATGCAAGCCGGGCCTGGAATTCAGAATCCCCGTCCGGATTATTCTTGTCCAGTTCGCCATCGGATTTGTTTCTAGAATCCGTATCGCTTTCGGATTCGCCGTTGGCATCTGGTTGCGAATCGTCGCTTTCGCTTTTGCGTCTTGTATCTGGTTGTGACCTGTCCTGGTCGGCCGATTCCTCTTTTTCCGGTTCTTTATATGGATTCAAGACCGGATCATCGGAAGTAATGTCTTCCTCTTCGGGAGCCAGAGGTCTTACTTCGGAATCCTCACTTCTTCGCTCATTTTGTTTGTCTGGAAGCGGGTTCTCTGCATCTGGCTCCTTCTTATCCTGATCTTCTGGAAATTCATACTGACCTGGCTCGGCTGGCTCGTTAAGCCGATTGCATTTGCCTTCATATACATAGCGACCGCTCATTTCCAAGTAGCGTTTCCGAACGATTTCGATTTCATAGATCCCGCCGGGTTCCACCTGGCATATGGCTGCCCCCTTGATACCGGTATACTTCTCACGAAATTCCAGCAGATAGCGGCCTGGAGTTAGCTGAAGCGTATCTCCCCATCGCTGGCTTTCAGAAACCGCCACGGTGAAGCCTGATTTGCGAATAATTGCAATTCGGTGCTGTGGCTGATAGTCTGGATAGTTCTGAATGACCTGCGGTTCAATGCAGGCCAGCGTGCCGATCAGCGGAAGGCAGGCCAGCCACAACGTTCGGGAAAGATGCATATTCTTAATAGAGAGTGGTGGCTTATCAGGAAAAGGAAAATTTGGGGGTCGGCACGCCAGCAGAGAAGAAACCTTCGAAAGGATCTGCGGATGCCAGCGGAGCCCGGCAGCAGAAGTCATGCTTGAGATGATGCAAGACCTCTGAAGGAATACCAATGGGGCAGGGCCCGGGGCCACCGACGGAGGCGACGGAAGGATTGTCGTCCCCTGCAGGGGGCTACAGGCTATCGTTTACTGTCTGGTAAGAATGAAGGATACATCTTCCACTTCTTCCATAAATCTCATGCGAAGCACATCCGGGCCCAGCTTATGAATCTCCAGTTTGTCCACTTTTACCTTTCCATCTTCCAGAACCTCTTTCATGGAAACTACAATCATAGATCCTGTTTCATCGTAAGTTAAAGTTCCATTTCCTTTGTTGGTTCTGGTCCCTTCACGGAATATGGCACTCCATCTTTCCGGCCCCAGAGAGACTTCCAGATCCAGATTAAACTGAGTCATAATGGCCTGTCGTTCATCGGGGGTATAGCTATCAAAGTTCTGTCCGTTTAACTCAAGCATCCTTCGGACCGTTCTTTCTTTGTCCATGGTCCAGGTTCCATACAGCCAGTCCCGGGTGGGCTCTGACGCTTCCGCAACAGGAGGCATGGAGTCCGGGCCTGTGGGTTGGCCGGAGCTACAGTAGAAGAAGCCAGCAATAAGTAGTAATGGCAGAAATCTGTTCATTTGCATTCTCTCAGGTACGCAGGGTCGGCTAAATCGGAAAGGAGTTTTTTAGTAATTGGACTCTCTGTATTCCCGGTGAGGTTACCGGATTATTGTAAGGTATTTCCGGAAGCTTTTCCTGTATCTTCGGACGGTCTGCACCGGGACAGGCAGGTAGCCGGAATGATGCTTTCCAGCACGCAAATCTGCCCGGAATTACCATCCTACTTTTCCGGGGCCAAATAAATCGCTAATTGATCCTGATGTATTGCCGATTCAGAAAATAGATATGTTTCAGAGTAGAACCATGGATATGCTGGAGGCCGGACTCAAGACCTCCACCGTGCGAAGGGAAATCATCGCAAACAACATCGCCAACGTGGATGTACCGGGATTTAAACGCTCCGAGGTTTCTTTTGAAATGAATCTAAAGCGAGCTCTGGACTCCGAAAGGGCGGCCCGAGAAGAGCCTTCACTGCAAACAAATCAGCCAGGCCATGTGGCCAGAAGAGAGCCCCTGGATTACAGGAAAGTAGGGCCGGCGGTGCATACCGATTATTTGAGCACCATGAGAAACGATGGCAATAATGTAGATATCGAGCAGGAAGTTATGAACCTGGTGAAGAATCAGATGCAGTATACAATGATGATTGATCGCATCGGCTCAACGTTTGGTAAATGGAATTCCTTTATAAGGATGGCGTAGTTCTCACGAACTACGAACTCAGTTTGAGACCGGACTAATACGATTCGAATGATTAAAAAAAGTTGATCACAATTTTGAGCTCAGACGGACGAAACAGAGATAGAATTACAGGACACGGATTATGGGAATGTTCACATCAATGGATATTGCAGCTTCAGGATTGAGCGCACAAAGGCTCAAGCTGGATGTAATATCCAACAACATCGCAAACATCAATACTACCAGGAATGCATCTGGAGACGGCCCCTTCCGTCGTGACCAGGTGGTCATGACTCCTATCAACCTTCGAAATACCTGGAGAGCTCCTATTGTACCCAATGGCCTGGAAACAGGAATGGGACGGGGCGTTAAGGTTTCCAGAATCGTAAAGGACATGAGTCCTCTTCGTATGGTGTACGACCCTTCTCATCCAGATTCCATCAAGATAGGGCCCAAGAAGGGCTACGTAGAATATCCCAACGTAAATGTAGTAACTGAGATGACCGACATGATTACTGCATCCAGATCCTATGAAGCCAACGCTCAGGTAATTTCGGGAAGCAAGCAGATGTTTCAGAAAGCCCTGGAACTGGGGCGAGCCTGATTTGGACATTATACTTCGCTCCTACCATCGCTAGAATCTCAGGGCAAGGTGACTCTAATAACCTGCGGACATAGCCGCTCATAGAATCTCCAGACACGCTGTCTTTGAGACACTGCTGGATTCTCGTAGCGCTTGTAGACATTGCCAACCGTGGCATCTCTGGCCGCTCAGGCAATGTCGGAAATGGCCGTACGTCGCGTTTCCCGGGCATGCGGTCTGTAGCATCTTCGACTGTATCACCTCTAGAGTTAGCCGCTTTTATGGTCGGGAGCTTTTCCGGCCGGGTCCAAAAGCGATGCGCGAACCCCGGATCCATAAGAGACATAAAAAAGTTCTAATGTGAATCCGGTCATCCACCGAAGCTGAAGATAATGGATATCTTCTCCACAACCGGCATTCAAACCTCATCAATGATACCACGACCTGTAGGGGCGCAGACTACGAATCCGCTGCAAATGCGGATGGGCAATGATCGACATATGCAGATCGCATCCACTCCGTCGGATCCCAACAAGGTAGTTACCAATTTTTCCGATGCGTTGACGGAAGCCCTGGGACAGGTGGAGCAACTGGATAATCGCTCCCAGGATCTTACACGCAAGGCCATCTATGATCCGGATTCTGTGGAAGTGCATGATGTAATGATTGCGGCGCAGAAATCCAAGTTTGCATTGAACCTTACGAAGACCGTAGCAGACGGTTTTGTGCGAACCATTCGAGAGCTTACAGCCGGCCGCTAGGCGATAGGCCCCGCGAAAGGGTAGCATAGCCATTGGCTGTGAAAAATACGATCGGTGCGGCACCGATGCCAGCACCGAACGTTAGCGCACTGTACATGCGGGTAGTACTCGATGCATGTTTAGTAAAATAAAATAAGCTCTCTGAAAAAAAATGCTGTACTGCAGCATGAGACATAATATAACCAGGCCCATCCGTCATCGGGAGGAAGAGGATGCCAGAGAGTCTTCAGCGAATATTAGGTCAGATCACCGAGTTCTGGAATGGTCTGGATAACATAAAAAAGATAACCATCGGCGCCGTTGTGGCTGTGGTGCTCATTGCCTTTGTGGCCATGGGAAACTACTCGAAAAAGCCAGAGATGATTCGGCTATACGATTCGGATCTCAGTCCTCAGGAATACGCCAGCATCTCAGAAAGCCTGGATGCAATGGGCTATGACTGGACCGGAAGTGGAACCTCTACAATCTACGTTAGTAGCACCGATCGTCAGGAAATCATTACCAAGCTGGCCCAGGACAACCTCATTCCTGTAGGAGTGGAAGGATGGGAAATCTTCAACATGTCCCGATGGGATGAAACTACATTCGATAAGGATGTAAAGCTTCATCGTGCTATCAAAGGCTCCCTCGAACAGATGTTGATGAGCATGGAGTTCGTGAAGAAAGCGAAAGTCGAACTGGCCATTCCCAAAAGTAATAACTTCCTCACCGATCGGGATCCAGTAAAGGCCTCTGTTATGCTGACTCTTCAGCCTGGACAGGAAAACATTAGCCGAAAGCAGGTTCTGGGAATTAAAAACTTAATCTATCGTGCAGTTCCCAAGCTAAAGCGAGAAGACATTACTATTACAGACCAGTACGGAAAGCAGTTTATGGAGCCGGATGAAATCGATCAGGCTCAAAGGGAACTGGATCTGGTGGATCGAAAGAAGCAGTTCGAAGAGCAAATTCGAAAGAACTGGACCGATGAACTGAAAGGTAGTCTGCATGAATTCTATGAAGAGGATCGCATTTCCATCGTTCGTGTCGCTCTTGATGTGAACTGGGACAAGGTAAGCGAAGAGCAGCATCTGGTAAGCCCGGTAGAAGCTACTCCAGAAAACCCGGAAACTCCCTATCCAGATAGAGAACTGATGCCCAATGGAACCCTGGTTCTTTCCGAGAATGCACGCCAGGAAAGATTCCGGGGCAACGGATTTACACCAGGCGGTCCTACAGGCACTGAATCTCAGCTGCCGCCTGGATATCGTGATCAGGACTATCAGAGATCTGAATACGGAAACAATGATGTAATTCGAAACTACGATTACAATCGCACCGATCGCAAAGTAGAAAGACAACCCTGGGAAGAAAAAGCCCGATCCGTAGCTGTTATGGTGGACGGTGTCTGGATCAAGAAAGGGGTCAAGGAAGATGGCTCCGGCTACATTCGCGAGTACAACGCGCCTACAGAAGAAGAGTTGAAGACTCTGGAAAATCTTTTAAAGGCTTCATTGCTCTACAAGCGATCCAGAGGGGACCAGATTGTAGTAGAACACCTGCAGAAGGATAGAACCGCAGAACATGCGGCGGAGGATGCCGATCTGCGCCAGAAGCTGATGATCCAGCGACTGCTAATAGTTTCAGCTGTGGCTCTGGCAGCCTTTATTCTGATCTATCTGCTTTACCGAGCCATCAAGAAAGAAATCGCACGCCGTAGAAGACTACGTGAAGAAGAGCTGGCAGCCCAGCAGCAGTTGATGCGAGAAGCGGCCCTGCGAGTGGCGGATGAAGGAGCGGCAGAGGTGGAGCTCTCGGTGGATGAAAAGGCCCGCCGTGAGATGCTGGAAAACGCCATCAACCTGGCCAGGGAAAAGCCGGATCAGGTGGCCAAGCTGCTACGAACATGGTTGAGTGAGGAGACCTGAGCGTAATCCCTCGGACTGAGAATTGGCTCCGAGAAATGCCTCGGGGCCGCAGAGATCAGCCGGCAAGGCCCAGGGCTCGGGCCGGTGGGGCATTGCTCAGCACCCTGGCCGCAACGCCAGCCAGCGCCGGGCACTTCCGGAATAGACGGAGTAGCGGCCAGGACCTTCGGCCAAACATAGGCCTCGGAATCCCATCCTGAATCATGCGGGGTGGGTTTTCCGTTTCTGGCCGAGCGCCGATTTCTACTATAGATTGGAAATGTATTGCTTTTTGCGCCCAATGTGGCGAAAATAAATAAGACCATGGCCACAGCTGGAAAGAAAAGAGAGCTAAACGGTCGCCAGAAGGCCGCCATATTCCTGGTAACCCTGGGGCCCGACGTGGCTTCCGAGATCTTCAAGCATTTGCGAGAGGATGAAATTGAAGCGCTAACCTTTGAGATGGCGCGTCTGGATAAGGTAACTCCGGAGGACAAAGAAAGTGTCCTGATGGAGTTCAACGAAATGATGATGGCCCAGGAGTTTATTACTTCTGGGGGTATCGATTATGCCAGGGACGTTCTGGAACGAGCTCTGGGAACCCAGAAAGCCATCGACATCATCAATCGGCTTACATCCAGCCTTCAGGTTCGCCCATTTGATTTCATTCGTAGAACGGATCCGCAGCACCTTCTGAACTTTATTCAGAACGAGCACCCGCAAACCATCGCTCTTATTCTCTGTTATCTGGAACCGCAAAAGGCTGCCCTGATTCTTTCCAGTTTACCGCACCAGATCCAGGCCGATGTAGCCCGGCGAATTGCAACCATGGAACGGGTCTCTCCGGATGTTCTTCGTGAAGTGGAACGAGTTCTGGAGCGAAAGCTTTCAACTCTGGCCAGCGAAGACTACAGCCAGGCCGGTGGTATCGATGCCGTGGTAGAAGTCCTGAACCTTGTAGACCGGGGAACGGAGAAAACCATTATCGAGGCACTGGAAGAAGAAGACCCAGAACTGGCCGAAGAGATCAAGAAGAAGATGTTCGTTTTCGAGGATATCGTTCTTCTGGACGACCGTGCAATTCAACGAGTCCTTCGCGAGGTAGACAACCAGGAACTGGCCAAAGCGCTAAAGTCCGTGGATCCGGAAGTGCAGGAAAAGATCTTCAAGAACATGTCCAAGCGGGCCGCATCCCTTCTACGAGAAGATATGGACTTTATGGGTCCTGTGCGATTGAAAGACGTGGAAGACTGTCAGCAAAAGATTGTAAACATCATTCGAAAGCTGGAAGATGCAGGCGAGATCGTGGTGGCTCGTGGAGGCGAGGAAGAGCTCGTGGTTTGATCCCATCTGCACCGGCCCCACAGGGGGGCTTTCCGCTTTCAGCGGAAGCCGGTGCAGATGGGATCACACCACCTGCACACCAGCTCTTATCAATCAGG